>Ga0193726_1000176_pt1 | contig 88311 bp, 89 predicted proteins | sample H2c1metaG_FD_144928 | JGI IMG/M metagenome (GOLD analysis project Ga0193726, IMG submission 144928) | Soil microbial communities from a riparian zone of the East river system, Colorado, United States - H2c1 | ecosystem: Environmental > Terrestrial > Soil > Riparian zone | place: USA: East River... | reverse complement strand
CGGTATAATTCATCGCTCCGATGCGGGGATGCGCCTTCGGATCAATCACCAGCGTTCGCGAGGTGCCGAGCGCATCGGGATGGCCGGGGCAATCGGCCGCCGACGCAATTGATGCGGTGATGCAGGTCAGTAGCCCCAGGCATAAGGCGGTCCATAACCGCATCCGGACGCCCAACAACACATTACCGACCATGAAACACCGTCATGCATCCTATCTGATCTGATCATTACACGCGGCGCCATGAATGCGACCTCAATTCCGCGTAATCTTTACAGTATCACTTGGCAAACCATGGCTTTGGGCCCAATCCAAGGCTGGAATACGGTCCGTCGCGCCATTTTTCATGAAGGCCGCTGCCGCGAGCGAGTTATCGACGGTGCTTCGCCAAATTGGGCGGCATACAGGGCCGCAAACTCGCCCAGATGCCAAGCAATTCACGGATCAGGAACTGAAGCTCGATCAGCACGCGATGCAGTTCTTCTGTTGTCATCGACTGGTCTTGCCTATCGGCGCTGCGAATTAGCGCGAATAGACGACGAACAGATTGGCGCGCGCTTTCTCCAGGCCTATCGAGCTGACAATCGACGAAGATGCGGCTCTCGCGCCCCGCACGGACCTCGAGCGCTTTCTCACCCAGTGAGCTGTGTTTCCAACGAGGCTTCGTAACATGGAAACATGGGCTCAGGGGGTGTGGTCGGTGTCGAGGCCGGACGCAGCCGGCACCAGATGGACCACGCGATATTGATTGTCCCGCAGATAGCGCAAGAAATGCGGTAGCATCGCCGCGGTTTGCGCTTTGGGGTCGTGCAGCAGGATAATCCCCTTTCGGGCCCGGTTAAGCCGATCGATCAGTACCTTCAATTCCTGCTTCGGCGTCATGGGCTTCCAATCACCCGCCCACAGATCGGCGCCGAACACGGCGATGCCGCGCGATTGCAGCAGCTCAAGCGTGGCCGGTGTGGATTCGAAGCCGGGAAACCGGAAGAACGGTGTGGTCGGCGTGCTGCTCGCGACACCGTGGAGCGCCAGCTCAACCGCGGCAATACCGTGGTCGATTTCCTCTGTTGTCTCGTCTGGCGGGATTTGCATCAGGCTGCGGTGCAGCCAGGTATGATGCCCGACGGTGTGGCCCTCGGCCGCGATCCTTCGCACCATATCTGGATGCTCGGAAGCCGGCTTGCCGATCAGGAAGAACGTCGCGCGCACGCATTCATCAGCCAGCGCCGCCAGCACCCGCTTCGTAGTCGGAGGCCACGGGCCGTCGTCGAACGTCAGCACCACCTCGTGATCCCTGAGCGGCAGTGTCTGCGGAAAGCTCTTCAGCCCAACCCGCGGCGTGTTGGCGGCATCGACGCCAAGAATCCGCGAGGTGCCGAGCGTCCCTTTGCGCGGACAGTCGGCCGCCCGCGCCGCCGCCCCGGCCATCGAGGCGAGTAGGGCAGCCGCAAGCGCGTTCACGAACCTCCGCACCCGTATTGGCCGTCGCATATTTATCATTGCGCTTGGTGTTGCCCATTGGGTAATGCCTGAGGCGATAACTCAGACGAGTTCAGCAATTCTGTCAAACCGGCGAGGCGCGGCATGGCCGATGATGTGGACGTTGCCAATTCCGCCGATGCGTCGGTGCTCGACCGGCTTCCGATGCGCGACGAAGACGGCCACGTTCGGCCGGAGTTTGTCGAAGAAATCTCGGGCGCGATAGATACCGCCGACACGGCTTTTCTGCGCGCAATCGTCGCGGAACTCCATGAGGCGGATCTCGGCGACCTGATCGCGGCGCTCAAACCGGACGACCGTGTCAGCCTTGTGGAACTTACGGGCGCGGATTTCGACTTCTCGGCGCTGAACGAAGTCGACGACTCCGTCCGTGAGGAAATCCTCGAGGAACTCGAACCGGAGACGGTCGCGGAGGGTGTTCGCGAACTGGAATCCGACGATGCCGTCGAATTGCTTGAAGGCCTCGACGAAGAAGACAAGGTCGAGATCCTCGAAAAGCTGCCGCCTTCGGAGCGCGACGCGCTCGAGCGCAGCCTGCTTTATCCGGAAAATTCGGCAGGCCGCCGGATGCAGACCGAGTTCATTGCCGTGCCGCCGGACTGGACCGTGGGGCAGGCGATCGACTACATGCGCGACACGCCAGACTTGCCGGACCGGTTCTACGAAATCTACGCCGTCGATAAGGCGCAGCACTGGCAGGGCGCGGTGTCGCTGGACGCGCTGCTGCGCTCACGCAGGCCGGTTCCGCTCGCCGACCTGATCGATGAAGACCGCCGCCGCGTCTCCGTCATGGATGACCAGGAAGAGGTGGCGCGGCTGTTCGGCAAATACAATCTGGTCGCAGCCCCCGTCGTCGATACCACGGACCGGCTGGTCGGGGTCATCACCATCGACGATGTGGTCGACGTGATCGAGGAAGAGGCCGATGAGGACCTGAAGGCGCTCGGCGGCGTCACCAGCGACGAAGAATTATCCGACAATGTCTGGACCATCGCCAAGGGCCGCTTCAACTGGCTGCTGGTCAACCTCGCCACCGCCTTTCTGGCGTCCTCGGTGCTGGGCCTGTTCGAGGGCCAGCTGGAAAAAATGGTGGCGCTGGCGGTACTGGCGCCGATCGTCGCCAGCCAGGGCGGCAATGCCGCGACCCAGACCATGACGGTTGCGGTGCGCGCCTTGGCCACCCGCGAACTCGGATCGAACAATGCATTTCGCGTGGTGATGCGCGAGGGTCTGGTCGGCCTCGTCAACGGTCTCGCGTTCGCCGTCATCACCGGTATTGCCGCGGTCGCCTGGTTCAAGATTCCAGCGCTTGGCGTCGTGATAGGCCTTGCGATGCTGTGCAATCTGGTTGCCGGCGCGCTTGGCGGCATTCTGATTCCGATGGTGCTGGAGCGGGTGCGCGCCGACCCGGCAGTGGCGTCAGGAACGTTTGTCACGACCATTACCGATGTGGTCGGCTTCTTTTCGTTTCTGGGCATCGCGACGCTGTGGTTCGGGCTGAAATAGCGTTTTCGAGCGAAGCCGGCCATACCGTCCCTTCGGCGGTGCACGGCAGGGCCTGGACAAAAAATCGCGAAAACAACCCCATGCAAAGTAGAGTGAACCCCGGCTCGCAGCACTCCTGCTGCGCTGCGTCCGGGCGCGAGAAGAAAAATGCGCCGTCGTCGTGGCCCCAACCTAATCTCATCCCACATCTAGCCGCTACGCCGCGGGCGGCGCATCGTTAATCAGACCTTAAGGCGCATCGCCGACTATTCCGCTGGTGGGGTCGAGCATGCAGCGCTTGCGGCTGAAAGCGGACGGACGGATCGTCGAACTGCGGGACGGGCAGGAGTTCCCGCTCGCACCGGTGATGGCTTCCGCCGCGCTGGCGACCGCTTCGGTGGCGCCCGCCGGAATGGAAGCGCTTCCGGCGGTTCGCGAGCTTCGCCGGCGCGCGCGCCTGACGCAGCTGGAATTCGCAAGCCGGCTCGGCGTTCCGGTCGAGACCATCAGGAATTGGGAGCAGGGTAAACGGATGCCGCGCGGACCGGCGCGGGCGCTGCTCGCCGTGATTGCCCATGCCCCCGAGACGGTGTTTGCCGCACTTGCGACCAGCGTATAGCCCTTCTTAAGGGTGACGCCCTTGCAATGTTGGCAGCGCGACCGCCGGAGGACATAATGGGTCTAACCTGTCTGAGTACCCGCGATGCTATTCGTTGAGGCTAACGGCGCAAAAATCCCCGCGATCGGTCTGGGGACCTGGGAACTGCGTGGGCGAACCTGCGCACGCCTGGTCGAGCAGGCGCTGAGGCTCGGTTATCGCCACATCGACACCGCTCAGGTCTATGAGAACGAACGTGAGGTCGGCGAGGGCCTGCGTGCTTCGGGTACGAGGCGCGATGAGGTGTTCGTGACGACCAAAATCTGGACCACCCATTTCGCGCCAAACGATCTTGAGCGATCCACCAAGGAGAGCCTGGCAAAGCTGCGTCTTTCCGAGGTCGATCTGTTGCTGCTGCACTGGCCAAATCCGCACGTGCCGCTGGCGGAGACGTTAGGCGCGCTGGCGCATGTCAAGAAGCTCGGTATGAGCAGGCACATCGGCGTCTCGAACTTCACCGTGGCCTTGATCGACGAGGCGGTTGCCGCCTGTTCCGAGCCACTGGTGTGCGATCAGGTCGAATACCATCCCTATCTCGACCAGACCAAGGTGCTGAACGCCTGCGCGCGTCACGGCATGGCCGTCGTCGCCTATAGTCCGATAGCGAAGGGGCGTATCAAGAACGACGAGACGCTGGCGCAGGTCGGGCAAACCCACGGCAAGACCGCTGCGCAGGTCTGCCTGCGCTGGCTCGTGCAGCAGAATGTTTCCGCGATACCGCGGACGTCGCGAATCGAACGGCTGTCGGAAAATATCGACATTTTCGACTTCGCGCTGTCGCCTGACGAGATGCACCAGATATCCCAGATGGCCAGCACCAAAGGCCGGCTCACCGATTTCGGTTTCGCGCCGAAATGGGATTGAGGTGGGCGAACCGGCGTTGCTCGAAATTGTCGAAAAAATGATCCACGCGGCGCCGCTGCCCGGCTATGCTGGCGGCTCGGGATGACTTCCAAACGTTGAAAGCACGGTGGAACCAGGGCGGTTCATAGGCTCAGGCATCGCAGCATCGGCGATCGGCCATCTGTCAGTTCTGGCGATGGTCCTGCTGTTTGCCGAGGTGCATCCGTTCGGTTCGGTCACGGCCGAGCCGATCGTGGTCGATATCGTTTCGCCCGCCGAGGTCGCGCCGCCGCCGAAGGACGAAGAACCACCGGCGCCCACAGCGCAGCCCTCGGACGCCTTTGATCTTGCTTCGAAATCCGCGGCTTCAAGTTCCCCGCCACCTGCCGCCTTCCCGGAGGCTGCGGCGCCGCCGCAACAGCAGGCGGCATTGTGGACACCGCGTCCGAACAGCCAACAGGCGAACGCCCAGTCCGAGTCGCCATCGACATTTCCATCGGTCGGCTACACCCCTCCGGAGCCTGATCTTTCCATCAAGTATCATGTGATGCTTGGGCTACCCCTGGAGCTGCCCCCGAGCCTGCCGCAGGCCAGGGCTGGCGATCCATTCGACGCTCCGGCGTCCAAGGCCGCCGACGTAGCATCCAGCCTGGTGACGGAATTTCGACGTCGTCTCAAGACCTGCGCGAAGCTGCCGGCATCGGTCGCTCCCTCCGACAAGATCAGCATCAAGCTGCGGGTGTTCATGACGCTTGAAGGGAAGCTCGCGGCGGAGCCGATTTTGATCGAGGCCAGCGCATCGGCCAAAGGGCCCGCCCTGATGCAAAGCGCGATCGGCGCCCTGCAGGCCTGCCAGCCCTACGCGATGTTGCCGGCGGACAGATACGGTGAGTGGAAAGTGCTCGATCTCAGCTTCACGCCGCAGGATTTTTCGGGCTCGTCTTAGCGCGAGGATGAGGGTTAGCCCCCCATCGCGCGCCAGGCGTCCGAGGCGAACTGCCGGCGCCAGGTGACGATCACGACCAACGCCGTCGTGACGAACAAAACCCAGGGACTGACGAACCAGCCGAGATAGCCGAGCGCGAAGAAGAACGCACGCTGGCCGCGATTGAAATGCCGGCCCGCGGCCTCGAACAATCCTGTCGTCCTGATGACATGCGCTTCGGCCTCCGGCGTGTCGCGTTGCGCGGCCGGCGGCATCGCCCCGAGCAAGATGGCGACGTAATTGAACAACCGGTAGGCCCAGGCAAATTTGAAGAACGCGTAGACGAAGATCAGGATCAAGCCGACGCATTTAATCTCCCAAAGCGCGGGCGAGGGACTGAGATTGATCGGCAATGCGCCCAGGATGCCCAGTGCTTCGTTGGTCGATCGCAGCAGAGCCAGCGCGCCGCCGACCGCGAGCAGGCTGGTGGAGGCAAAAAAGGCCGTGCCGTTTTGCAGCGACCCCATGATCTGCGTGTCGACCATGCGGGCCTCGCGGTCGAGCAGGCGTCGGATCCAGATCTCGCGATAGGCATGCATGCGGGCAGACAGGCTGTTGCGCCCATACGCGGTATGCTCGAGCGTGACGGCGTACACCGTCCATTCGAGCAAGAAGAAGCCGACCGCTAGAATATCGACCGAATATGCACCCACGTTGCATCCCCCGGCGGTTGTGAATGCATGGCATGCATGACCGATCGCGGCAACCGCGACGGGGGCCCATCTCGGCGGGTTGGAGGTTTCCCACGCGCTATGGCAGGATGACAGGCGAAAAGGGGGTCTCGCATGGCTTTGAAGCTCGTCATCGGCAACAAGAACTATTCGTCGTGGTCGATGCGGCCGTGGCTGGCGCTGCGAGCCAACAATATCGCCTTCGATGAAGTTTTTATCCCGCTCTATGCCGGTGATGCCGACAAGAAGCGGATTCTTGGTTTCACACGTTCGGGCAAGGTTCCCGCGCTGATCGACGGCGACGTCACGATCTGGGATTCGCTGGCCATTATCGAATACCTCGCCGAACGGTTTCCGGAAGCGCAGCTGTGGCCCGAGGACCGCGCTTGCCGCGCCCATGCGCGCTCGATTTCAGCGGAGATGCATTCAGGCTTCATGGCGCTGCGCAACGAATGCGGCATGAACCTGCATCGGCCGGTCGGCGCCATCGCGTTGTCGGCTGATGCGCGCGACAACGTCGCGCGCATTCAGCAGATCTGGATCGACTGCCGCGAGCGCTACGGGCAATTCGGGCCGTTCCTGTTCGGAGCCTTTGGCGGCGCGGACGCCATGTTTGCGCCGGTGGTGCATCGCTTTTGCACTTATGCGATCGAGGTGGCACCTGAGGCACAGGACTACATGAATGCGATGATGTCGCTGCCGGCCTTTCAGGAGTGGACCACCGCGGGCCTCGCCGAAACCATCGTCATCGAGAAGTTCGAGATGGTGTAGTCCCGCGATGCGCGACGTTGGCCGTCATCGCAGCCTGAAAGGGAGTTGGAAGACTGTCTGAATTTGGGACGGCGTTGCGCCCGGAGCCGTCGGGGGGAGGGGTCCTGACGACCGGAGGATAGATTCATCCGCGACCGGCGGGAGCGTGCTTATCGTACTGAAAAACCTGCAAAATTCTCCTACTGGCTATGTCCGGATGTAACTGGCCAACGCGACTTGCCCTGTGGTATAGGCTGCCACAGGGGTTTTAGTCGGCCATTGCAGCGGGACCGTGGGCATGGCCGACGTTTTTGCGTGATGGGAGAGGGCGTTGAAGCATAAATATACCGTTGGAGAGACCGTCTATTTCACTGCGAGCAATGTCGCGCGTCCAGCCGCCAGCGGCACCTATGAGGTGATCCGGCTGCTTCCGACCGACGGCGATGACTGCCAGTATCGGATCAAAAGCTCGACCGAGGCTTTTGAACGGGTGGCCAAGGAAAGTCAGCTCGACATTTCCTAAGAGCTGCGCCCATGACCTGGTGACGGTTCAGATTTCACTTGTCGTCAAAAGGCCCGGATCGCAGAAGCATTATGCAATATGCGGTAAGCTGAGTGCGGGAGAATCGGCACTCACTTCCGCCGCGTGCGTTCTATGCCGCGTTAAAGGAAACCGCGCATGAACTGGGCCTGGACGACATCATTTGATCAACTCTGGCGTTCGCCGACCTTTCCGATGTGGCTGACTTTGGCCGCGGCGGGTTTCTTCGGGATCATCCTTTTGATCACGCTGTTGCGCGCCGAGAAATCGGTCGCCAACGGCGCATTGACCGTAATTACGTTGCTGGCCATCGGCATCGCGGTCGCCGCCACCATGCGCACGTTCGGTCCGGGCGATCGCGCCGCGTCGGGTGAAGCCAGATCGCTCCAGCAGACCAGTGCTGTGCTGCCGGCACTGTCGTGTATCGACGATCTGGCGGGAGAGACCGTTTTGGCGGCATGCGAAAAGGCATTGTTCGGTTCCGCCGAATCCGTCGCCGCGGGGGTATCCTATGCGGGCTCTCAGATCACCCGGCTGACCGCGTTCGGCGATGCCGCCGTAGCCAACAAGAACATGACGTACGAACTGTTGACGCTGCGCCGTGCGATCGAGCGCGACCGGTATGGGCTGATGGCGCAAGTGCTGATGGCGCGGGACCAATGTACGCCCGCCCAATGCGCGGCTTTCCGGGCCCTGACGGATTCCCACCAGATCGTGGTCAACATGGCCGAGCGGACGTACGACGCCCTGATTTCGCGTTACGCGCCGTCGTGGAACGCGCCCGCGGCAGCGCCGGTGGCGGCGCTTTTGTCATCGGTGCCCACCGGTAAGCCCACCAATGCCGAATTTCCCACGGCAGCCTCGACTCCCGCCGTCAACATCATGACGCCTGAGCCGGGTCCATCGCCGTCGCGGGCGTCAGCATCGGCGCCAGCCTCGACTACGACACCGGCATCGGCGGCGAACGCGGCATTGCTTTCACCGCGCCCGACGTCAAGCGCATCTCCCGCCGCGCTGGGGGCGGCTAAAAAGCCGCCGGCGGCGCCGAAGCCCTCGCGTGCCGCGGCCGCACCGGTTCAGCTTGCGCCCCCGGCGTCAGCTCCGGCGGCGGCGGCGAATGATTGACGCTTTCAAAAGCCGTCGCTGACCGCTAACTTCGAAAACCATGCCGCTTCATCTCATCAAGCTTGCCGTTGGCTGCGAATCCGTCAAGGAACTCAAGAGCTGGGTCGCCCAGCGCATGCAAACCGCGAAGCAAAAAGGCTTGCCGCGTCACCATATTCATATCACCCGGATGACGCCGAAACGCGGTGAAGAATTGGTGGCGGGCGGCTCGCTTTATTGGGTCATCCGGGGAGAAATCGCGGCCCGCGAAAAAATCCTCGCGATCGAGCCGTTCCGCGACCGCGACGGGATCGGACGATGCCGGCTGGTGATGCAGCCCAAAGTGGTTGCGGTGCTGCCGCGGCCGATGCGCGCGTTCCAGGGCTGGCGCTATTTCGCCCAAAGCGACGTTCCGCCGGATCTGGGTTCCATGGGCGCCGGCGTTGCGGCGATGCCCGAGCCGCTGCGCCGCGAATTGCGCGATCTCGGGCTGCTGTAAACCCCGGGCTGTTTCAGCGCGTTTTTCAAGCGAAGCCTGCCCCGGACTTGATCCGGGGTGGAGGCCGGTTCGCGTCAAGAAAACGCGTCAAATAAAACGCGTCAAATCAAGAATCTAGAGCCGCGTTTCGCTTCGATCGAAATGGGAAAAACTCTAGAGCATGATCCGGAAAAGTGGGTACCGGTTTTCCGAAAAGATCATGCTCAAACAAAAAGATAGCGTGGGATGACGATTCGAAGAAAAGTCATCCCACGCTAGGCCCCGATATTGTCGATCAGGCGTGTCTTTCCAAGTTTTGCCGCAACCAGAATTCGCACCGGCCCGTCCTTCACCGAGGCCACCGGCGCAAGGGTGTCGGCGTGCCGGGCCTCGAAATAGTCGAGGACGAAACCGGCGTTGGTGATGAGTTCAGCGCCGCCGGCCATCGCCGCCTCGATGTCCTCGCCCGCCCGCAAATGTTTGGCGCTTTCCTTCATGGCGCGATAGAGCGTCGGCGCCATCAGCCGTTCCTCCGGCGACAAATAGACGTTCCGCGAAGACATCGCGAGGCCATCGCGCTCACGCACGGTTCGCGAGCCAATCACCTTGACGCCGAGGTCGAGGTCGAGGGCCATCCGCGTCACCACCCGCAGTTGCTGGAAATCCTTTTCCCCGAAAATTGCGAAGTCCGGACGGCACTGCGTGAACAGCTTGCCGACCACGGTGGCGACTCCGCCGAAAAAATGCGGCCGAAAGCGATCCTCCAGACCTGCCGTTGCCGGCCCGTCGGTCGATATCCTGGTGGCAAAGCCGTCCGGGTACATGGTCTTGACGTCCGGATTCCAGATCAGGTCGACCTTCTCGGCGGCGAGCTTGGCGACATCGGCTTTCCAGGTTCGCGGGTAGGAACCGAAATCTTCGGATGGCGCGAACTGGGTGGGATTGACGAAGATCGAGACGATAACCTTTGTGGCGCGACGTTTTGCCAGCCGAACCAGCGACACGTGGCCGTCATGGAGTGCTCCCATGGTTGGCACCAGCGCGATGGTCGCCCTTTTCAGGCGCAGGCTATCGAGCGCGCGCCGCAATGCAGGGACCGTACGGACGATCATGGGGCTTCGCGACATCTGGACTCGTTCTGGTGCGATCAGGAAGGCGGTGGCTTCTGACCTTGCGGAGGGAAGCGCCACCTTATCAAAGCCGGCGCGTCGTCGCCAAGCAGTCAGTCGACGCTCGGTCTCGGGCCAACCGCGGCTAGCCGTCGGTTGCGTCTGCGTCAGACCTGAAGCACTGCCGAGTCGCGCCTGCGATTCATCGTTAAGGCACACGTTGAATGTTTCGAATGAGTCGCTGCGCATTTCACTTGACCGCGGTCGCGCGTAGTTGAAAGTATTCGCAGGGGTCAAATCATGTTGATGCAAACGAGTCAGGGGCAATCGGGCTCCGCACACGTCGTTGTGTTGGGCAACGAGAAGGGCGGTTCGGGTAAATCCACCACCGCCCTGCACATTGCTGTGGCCTTGTTGAAGGCAGGCCAGCGCGTCGCCACCATCGATCTCGATTGTCGCCAGCAAAGTTTCACCCGTTACATCAACAACCGTCGCGCCTGGGCGCGTCGCACCGGCCTCGATCTGCAACTTCCGGTGCATTGCTGCATCAAGCTTGGCGAGACCATGCAGATCGCCGACAACGAATCATCCGAGTTCCAGCAATTCATGGACGCGGTGAGTGCGGTTGAGCGGACTTTCGATTTCATCGTGATCGATACCCCCGGGTCCGACAGCTACCTGATGCGTCTGGCGCACTCGATGGCCGATACCCTGGTGACGCCAATCAACGACAGCTTCCTCGACTTCGACGTCCTGGGGACCGTTGACCCCGCGACCTATGCCGTGACCGGCGAGAGCCACTATGCCGAGATGGTCCGCGATACCAGGCGCAAGCGCCGCCAGCTCGACGGCGTCAGCACCGACTGGATCGTGGTCCGCAACCGGCTGTCGATGTTGGGATCGCGCAACAAGCAGCTCGTCGCCGATGGTCTCAAGGATTTGTCGTTCCGGCTTGGCTTCCGCTCGATCGATGGTTTTGCCGAACGGGTGGTTTACCGCGAGTTTTTTCCGCGCGGGCTGACCGCGCTCGACGACCTTGACGAAACCACACTCGGCACCCGTCCGAGCATGGGCCACGTGACGGCGCGCGAGGAGGTCACCAGCCTCTTGCGGCAGTTGAAACTGCCGCTCGACGAGCGCGGCCGCCGCCGCGCCGCAAACCGGGCCGAATGGTTCATGCAGGTCGACAAGCCGCTCGAGGTCCACGATATCCTGGGCGTCTGAGGTATTACGGTAAGCCAGTACTGCGCGCCATGGAACAATCTGCCACGCGCCACGTTTTCACCATTCGTTTACCTAAGTGTTGAACAAAACCTTTATTTAAGCCGTCCCAAAGTAGACCGGGTGGCGGACCTTCATTTGTGCACCTGCACAATTCGAGAGTGCGTCGCACAACGATCAGGCGGTGACTTCACAAAATTTACTCTTCCTGTCACGCCTGCGTGACATGTAAGATGCACACGGGACCGCAGAGTCCCGAGCAGGGACATAGGCCATAGGGGTCGCGGCGCCGAGGACGACAACATGAAACGTGGAATTGCCATACTGGTTTCGCTTTCCGCGCTGGTGACCATCGCGTATTTCACCGCGAGCAAATGGGCGATCCGCCACGAGACGCTTACGTTCAACGATCCCGTACGCGGCAACCGTCCGGTCGCCGTCGATGTTGCCGTACGGCGCGACAAGGAAATGCAGGCGAACGCCGGCATGATTACGCTGCCGGTGGCAATCCTCAATCACGGCAACACCGTCAAATTCACCGAGTACTCTTTCCTGGCGAACATTTTTGCCGCCCGCGGCTATCTGGCGATCAGCATCCAGCATGATCTGCCGACCGATCCGCCGATGGTGACGAAAGTCGGCGAACTCTATGTCGGGCGCTTGCCACAGTACCAACGCGGCATTGCCAACATCCGCTTTGCGGTCGATGAAATGAAAAAGGTCGAGCCGAACGCGGACTATGATCGTTTGACCATGGTGGGACACTCCATGGGTGGCGACATCTCGATGTACTTCGCCAAGATGTACCCCGATCAAATCAAGAAGGTTGTGACGCTCGACAATCTGCGCGTGCCGTTTATGACGGAGGGCAAATTCAAGATCCTGTCGTTCCGTTCGAAGGATCCGGTGTTCAAGGCAGATCCCGGTGTCGTTCCCAATGAGGAAGTCTGCGAGAAGTCCGGCATTACGGTTGTGCAGACCGGCTACCAGCACACCGACATGAGCGACCGCGGTCCCGATACCGTCAAGACCACAATTCAGGGCATGCTCGACAGGTTCCTCGAGGACGACAGCCCGCTCAAGCCGGTCGAGACCAACACGCCGAAAATCACCGAGCCGGGACCGGTTGCGCTCTACGCGCCGATCAAGAACTGACGGCCGGCATCGCGCCCCGATCCAAAGGCCGTATCAATGTCCGGCGTGACCGGAACAAGCGTGGTCGTCGCGCATTGACCGCTCCCTTATCCCGGCCCACATAAGACTCGCTGCAATTCGCGAGCGCTCATGTCAGGCGAACCGACCAAATCCAAATCCGCAGGCGAAGTGTCCGCAGGCCAAAAGGCTGAGTCCGGCAAAGCCGGCCGATTGCCGAAGGCGACGCCGTCGGCTTCGGAAGACATTGCTGCTTTTGTCGCCAAGGCCCGCGCGATGTCGCCTCATGCCGCCGGCGCCAAGGGCCGGCTGGTTTTTGCGCTCGACGCCACCATGAGCCGGCAGCCGACATGGGATATGGCCTGCGCGCTGCAGGCCGACATGTTTCGCGAGGCTGCGGCCCTCGGCAGCCTCGATATCCGCCTCGTCTATTATCGCGGCCTCAATGAGTGCCGCGCCACGGGGTGGATTTCCGACAGCGCGCAACTGGCAAGATTGATGGGCAAGATCGATTGCCGGGGAGGCAATACCCAGATCGGCAAGGTGTTGTCGGAGGCGCGGCGCGAGGCGGTGGCCTCCGCGGTTCGCGCGGTGGTGTTCGTCGGCGACGCCATGGAGGAGGCGGTCGACGAGCTCTGTGCCAAGGCGGGGGAACTCGGCCTGCTCAAGGTGCCGGTTTTCATGTTTCAGGAGGGGCATGACGACGTCGCCGAGCAGGCGTTCCGCGAGATCGCGCGTCTGACCGGCGGCGCGTGGTGCCGGTTCGATCCCGGCGCCGCGGCGCAATTGCGCGAGCTGCTGCGCGCGGCGGCGGCCTATGCCGCCGGTGGACGCGAGGCGTTGCGGCTGATGTCGAAGACCGGGAGCGGCGCGGCCAAGTTGCTGGGGCAGATGAAGTGATCTCGATGCGCCCGGCACTACCCGGTTGCGGTCTTCGCTACGGCATCGAGCGCTTCAGTCATCATGCCGACCGCGGCCTCCGTCTCGCCGCTCAGCCCGTGGTGCTTCGCAAGCCAGGCAGGATCGTTGTACGACAGCCATGTCTTGCCCGAAGCATCCTGCCAGACCAGCGCCTTCAGCGGCAGGTCGATCCCGATCGTCTGAACTGATTGCATCAGCGGCGTGCCGGCTTTGGCATTGCCGAAGATCAAGACCTCGGTCGGCCGCAGCGGCAGACCAACCTCCGTCGCGCCGGCGGCATGATCAATATGGGCGAACACCGTCATGCCCTTTGCCTTTACCGCGGACTCCAGCCTGCTCATCGTGTCTTTCGGCCCGTAGCTGCTCGGCATCGTTATCAATCCCTGCACCGACATCGCGTGCTCCAAACCTACCCGGAAGCCTATCCGGCTGCGGTCAGATGCAAGGATAATAAGCTTTGTGCCAAGGCGGCTTTTCGCTTCGCCCGTTTTTTTGGCGGGCGAGGACCGTCATGGGTTTCAGTGCGACCGCCTCCGCGCGGCGCCTTATTTGATCAGCCCCGCCAGCCTCGGCAGCGTCAGGCTGATCTCCGGGATGCAGATGATGAGCAGCAGCCCGGCAAACAGCGCCAGCATATACGGCACATAGGTACGGAAGTGCTGCCCGACGCTCAGGTTGGCGAAGCGCAGCGCCATTAATAGCCCGACGCCCATCGGCGGCAGGAACAGGCCGATGCCGACCGCCGCGGTCTGCACGATGTTGAAGTGGATCGGATCGATGCCCATCGTTTCGGCGATTGGAAACACCACGGGAATGAGCACGACCGCGGCGGGCAGGCCCTCCAGCACCATGCCGAACAGGCAACTCATGGCAGCGGTTCCGATCAGGAACAGCCACGGGTGCGCTTTCAGTGGCCCGAGCACCTGGCCAAGCAATTGCGGCACGCCGCTCACGCCCATCAGGTATTGATAGACCGAGGCGACCGCGAGCAGGAACACCACCGCTGCGGTGAGGATCGCGCTGTCGTAGGCGATCTTGCCCATCTCGCGCCAGGAGACATTGCGGTAGTAGAGCTTGGCGGCGAGGAAGGCGTAACCCGCGACCACGGCGCCGGCCTCGGTCGCGGTGATGATGCCGAGGATAAAGCCGGCAAGGATCACAAACGGTACCACCATCGGCACGGCGGCGTGCAGTGCCGCGTGGCCGAGGCGCTTGAGGCTCGGCCTGGAATCGACCGGCCAGTCGTTCTGGCGCGCGCGGATATAAACCACCGCCATCAGGCACAGCATAATGACAACAGCCGGAATGAAGCCGGCGACGAACAGCGCCACCGCCGAGGTGTTGGTGACCTGCGCGATCACGATCATGAAGATCGCCGGCGGCACCAACATGCCCATCGCGGTGCCGGCGGCGATCAGCGAGGCTGAATCGCGGCGGTCGTAGCCGGCCCTGGTCAGCGGCGGCATCAGCGCCGAGCCGAGCGCCGAGACTTCCGCCATTTTCGATCCGCAGATGTCGGAGAAGAAATACGCCACCACGATCACCGACATGCCGAGCCCGCCCTTGACCCAGCCGATCAGGGCGCGCGCCAGTTCCACCAGCGCGTGGCTCATGCCGCAGCGCTCCATCAGATTGCCGGCGAACACGAAGGCAGGGATTGCAAGCAGCACCCAGCTCTGCGATCCCGACACCAGCGCGGAGGAAAGTTGCTGCATCGGGTAGCCGCCGATCCACAGCCCCGCGATGCCGGCCACGCCGAGCGCGAACACGATAGGCATCGAGAGCAGGATCAGCGCAACGAAAACGATGGCGACAGTCGCAAGCAGCATGAATGGTCCCGGTCAGTGCTGGGGTTCGCCTTGCGGCAGCGGGGAGATCATCATCGCGAAGCCGTAGACGGCGATCAGGACGCCGCCGACCACGGAAGACGCGTAGAGCCAGGCGAGATTGATTTCGAGACCGGGCGTCGTGAGTGTGCGGTTGAGCAGGCAGAGCTTGAAGCCGTACCACGCAGCAAGGAGGCCGACGCCTGATATCAGCGCGTGATTGAAACGGTGGATCCAGAGCTGCGCGGTCTCGGGCAGGCGATGCACGAACACGGCGAGCATGAAATGCGAGCGCGACTGGATGCCGATCGCAGCACCGATCAGCGTCAGCCACGCCAGCGACAACTCGCCCACTTCCTCGACCCAGGTGAACGGCACCGGGTCGACATCGAGCCAGTCGGTTATGGCGCCGACGAAATAGCGCAGGATCACGCCGACCAGCAGGTTGATGATGGCAAGGATGATCAGCGCCGTGACCGTGAATTTCGGGACGGCTGAGAGTATTCGCAGCATGCGCGATGGAGTTCCGGAAGATTGATGGGGCGGGCGAGGGGCTGAGGGCTTGTGGGCAGAAGGCTTGGCTCGGGGGGAACGAAATTTGGGGGCCGAAGATCTGGCTCCGGCCCCGCCGCTCACTCAGGCCTTGAAGCCTTCGATCTCGTCCCACAATGCGCCGTACTGGCCCTTGTAGGCAGGCCATATCTTCTGCTGCGCAACTTTCCGGAACTCGTCGACCTTGGCTTCCACCACGGTCATGCCGAACGGTTCCAATTCCGACTTGGCTTTGGCGAAATTGTCGACCGACTCGGTCATCTCGCGGATCTTCTCCTGCGCGGCGCGCGACAGATCCATCATCAGCTTCTGGTGTTCGGCCGACAGCCCGTTCCAGATTTCGAGATTCATCACCGCGTTGGTCGGGCCGTAATTGTGGTAGGTGAGCGAGGCATATTTCGACACCTCGTAGACCTTCAGCGCCTTCATATTGACGATCGGCAGATCGCCTCCGTCGATCACACCCTGCTTGGCGGCCGTGATAACCTCGCCCCACGCCATCGGCACGGCGCTGCCGCCGAGCCCGTTGATGGTATCGCCGAACACCTTGGCCTGCTGGACGCGGATCTTCGCGCCGCGCAGGTCTTTCGGTTCGATGATCGGCTTCTTTGCGGTCCAGAAATGGCGGAAGCCGTAGTCGAAATAGCAGAGCACCTTGAGCTTGTACTTGTCCTCGATTTCCTTGCTGATCTTGTCGCCGATCCGCCCGTTGAGCATGGCGTAGGCCGAGGCATAATCCTTCACCAGATAGGGCACGAGCAGCGCGCCCATTTCCGGAAACACGGTTGCGGCGGCGCCCGCCGGGCTGCCCATCGCGATGCTGCCGGACTTGACCGCGTTCATGATCTCCAGCTCTTGCGGGATCAGGGTCTTGCCGAAGAACTGCACGTCAAGCGCGCCCTTGGACTGCGCGGTTGCTTCCTTCGCCATCCAGTCGAACGCGACCGCGGCCGATTCCGGGATCGCGTTGATATGCGCGAACACGAGTTTTTTCGGCTGGGCTTGCGCGAATGCCGGTGCGCGGCCGGTGGCGAGAATGCCGGCCATGCCGGCGCCCGCGCGCAGAAGCGCCCGGCGATTGAACGAGACACGGCTCGTGGGAGCTGACATGGGGGTTTTCTCCAAAGCTGGCTTTTTTTGTTGCGGTCAGACCGCCGGGCAGGGGAAGACCGGGGCCAGTCCGGCGGCAAGCTTACAGCATGGCGGGCGGGTTGCCAGTGGGGATGCTGGGCGTTGGTCTGCCGGCCAGGACAGTCGTCGGCACTTCAAGACGGGCCACTGTCAAAATTGACTTGGGCTACCGAGGTCGAGACAGACCAGTGCTGGTCCCGGTTTCGGCTTTCCCGCAAAAAAGGAGAGCGGCGACCGGCATGCTTTTTAGCTCCGGCCCCACTATATTAGGTCCATGCCTACCCTGATCGCCGGCGTGGTCGCCGTTATACTTCTTTATTCGCTGCTGCAGATGTTTCGCGCGGCCAATCCCGTCATTCTGGCCCGCGCGATCAAGATCGGCGGCGGCGTGGTGGCGCTCGCGGTCGCCGCCTTTACCGGTATCAAGGGCGAACTCGCGGTCGCAATCCCGCTCGGCATTTTTGGCGCGGGTCTATTGGGCTGGTCGCCTTTTGGGGCTTCGGGGTTCGGCAATATCGGCCGGATGTTCGGGGGCTCAAGCACACAACGCTCGCCGGGACAGACCTCGCAGGTCCGCTCGCAGTTTCTCGACATGAGCCTCGATCACGACAGCGGCGAACTCTCAGGCCAGATCCTGGCCGGGCCATATGCCGGCCATTCCCTTGGCGAATTCAACCTGTCGCAGCTGACGGCCATGATGCCGGGCTTCGACGCCGAGAGCGTGGCGCTACTTGAAAGCTATCTGGACCGCAGGTTTCCCGCCTGGCGTCAGGACGCGCAGGGAAACGCGGCAGGGGGGCAGAGCCGCCCGGCGGCGAGCGGCAAAATGACGGACGAGGAGGCCTATCAGATCCTTGGCCTGCAGCCGGGGGCGGGGCGCGACGAAATCGGCCGTGCGCACCGCGCGCTCATGAAGAAATTGCATCCCGACCAGGGGGGGTCGACGTACCTCGCCGCCCGAGTAAACGAGGCCAAGGATACTCTGCTTCGCACGCATCACAATTAACTCCGGCAACGCTACCAAACGCCACGAACCGCGAGTTGCTTCGGCCTCTACTCTGCCTGACGCCCCGTCGCCGCCCGCCATTGTTCGGCGTGGTCGATCATTCGTCTGGCAGTTCTAGCCGCAAAGTCTTGACGAGAGGTTGAGCCTGGGCACCGATGTGGAAAACAACCGGAGGGGTGTGGCCGGGGCTGCAGCGCGAAGGCGCGCATAGCCTGTCATCGGGCCGCGCTTTGCGCGCGGTCCCTTGCATCATGATCCGGAAAAGTGGGGACCGGTTTTCCGTCGGGACAAACGTGAAGCGTTTGCCCGGAGATCATGCTCAAACAAAAAGATAGAGCGGGATGACGATTCGAAGAAAAGTCATCCCGCGCTAGTGCTGCAGGCGGGCGTGAAGGTTCTTATCGATCAGTTCTTGATGGTGATGCAGGAGATGTCGGAGCGCTTCAGGGTCCGGCAAACCGCTTCGGCCTGATCGCGGTCGAGGCCGGCGAAGCGAGCCCGGAACAGTTTCTTGTCGCCTTTTCCGACCACCGGTTCGGTAAACGGATCGGCTTTGGTGAGCAGTCCGCGGGCCTGACTGCGCGCCGCTTCGATGCGTTGCCGGGCTTCGTCTTCGCTATCCAGTGCGCCGACCTGAATGATCCAGCCCGTATGCGGCGCGACCGCCTTGATCGCTCCGTTCTGCTGAACGGCCTGCGGCTGCGGACTGGGGGTCGGATCGGAATAGGCCAGGGCCTGCGGCGTGGAAGGGGACGATAGGCTCGATGCCGGCAGCACGCCGAGGATACCGTTTCCGGTGCCGTGATTGGCTGGCTGCGGCGGCATTTCAGGCCTGAGCATGTCAGATTTGGCGACTTCAGACTTGCTGGTTTCGGTCTGCGCCACCATCGCGCTCAATGGCTCCGGCACATCCGGGCGTGCTGGCGATAGGGTATTGGTGACCGGTGTGGCCGGCTGGGCTGGGCTGGCCGACGCCAACTTTGTCTGTCCGGCCTTGACCTGGACGGTCTTCACCTTGACGGGCTTCATCGGCTCCGAGGAGCCGGGGATCGCAGTGATCTGCTGAGCCTGAATCACCCCGTTGGTAAACGGCGCGGGCTCGGTCCTGTTCTCGGTCCTGGCTTGCGGCTGCGGTATGGCCGCCGCAGCGGCTGCGATGAGTGATCGCGTAGCCGGTGCGGTCGAACGCGCTGGCGGCGCCGCGGGCGGCTCTGCCGATGCGACCTGAACTGCGCCTTGGACTTGAACCGTCTGTGTCGGTCGTGATGCGGCGTCGGCTTCGGCAACGTCGGCATTGGCGTCCGAGGAATTGCGTTCGGTGATCGCGGCGACGGTGCGCTTGGTCGCGGCCTTTTCGAGATTTTCGGCGAGCAGGCCGCGCATGATGGTGTCACGCGAACCGCCGCTGCGGCCTCCCAGTACCACGCCGACCAAATGGCGGTTGCCGCGCCGCATCGAGGTCACCAGATTGAAACCCGATGCGCGGGTGTAGCCGGTCTTGATTCCGTCGACGCCTTCGACATTGCCGAGCAGCTTGTTGTGATTGCGGATCGAATGGCCGTGGTAGTTGAACGCCGTGGTCGAGAAATACCGGTAGTAACGCGGGAAACGTTCCTGGATGGCGCGGCCGAGGGTCGCTTGATCCCGCGCGGTCGTCACTTGTTCGTCGTCGGGCAGGCCGGAGGCATTGCGATAAACCGTTTTGGTCATGCCGAGCGCGCGCGCCTTGCGGGTCATCAGCTTGGCGAAATCGGCTTCGTCGCCGGCGATGGCTTCCGCGATCACGACGGCAGCGTCGTTGGCGGAGCGCGTCACCAGTCCTTTGATCGCGTCTTCGACGGCGATGCTTTGGCCCGGGCGCAGACCGAGTTTGGTCGGCGCCTGCTCGGAGGCGTGCTCGGACACATCCATTTCAGTGTCGAGCTTCATCTTGCCGGCGTCGAGGCGCTCGAACAGCAAATAAAGCGTCATGATCTTGGTGAGCGACGCGGGATGGCGGCTGGCGTCGGGATTGTTGGCGGAAAGAGTGGCGCCGGAGTTGCCGTCGATCATGATGGAGGAGAACGCCGGGCTGTAGCTCTCCCGCGCCTCCTGGTGGTGGCGTGCGTGGTGTCGATGCCGCGAGCGACGCGCATCGGCACTGTCGGTTGTGAAAATGACCCCGGCGGTGACCGTGACCAGCCCGAAAATGCAAGCCCGCAATACACGCGAGGAAGCGAAGGTTGTGCGAAGCATGAACTTCCCCGTCCCAATGTCTGCCTTATCACCGGTTCGTGAGGCCAAATTGTGCCCGACGGTCGGCGCGTTTACCTGCTCAAGGCGCCCGATCGGGGCATGGTTTTCCGCCACGGTGGCCAAGCGGGCCGCCACTCCAGCTAAGATGCTGTTCACAAACATTTTTAGACTGTTTGTCCGGCACGCGAGCAAGTCCGAGAATCAGGTTAGGTGGCTCGGGTTTCCAAAAGATTAATCAACCCTTGCGTGAGACTCCGGTATTTGCACCAATCACCCTAATTTTGTGCGTCGCACAAAAATTCTTGACTGTATTGTGCGTTGCACTATAAATAGATGCCAGGGAGTCGGGACCTCCCGGAAATCACTCGCATATAGTCTGGGAAAGGACTCCATCATGGTCAAAGTTGAAGACATTCAGCAGTACGGCAAAGAGCACTTCGAGACGGTCGTCGCCTCCGCAACGACGCTTCAGAACGGCTTTCAGGCAATCGCAACCGCCTATGGCGACTACACCAAGAAGTCGTTTGAAGACACCAAGTCGCTGGTCGAGAAGCTGTCCGGCGTGAAGTCGCTGGACAAGGCGCTAGAAGTGCAGACCGAATACGCCAAGTCCGCCTACGAGACGCTCGTAGCCGAGTCGCAGAAGATCGCGGGGCTCTACACCGATCTCGCCAAGCAGACCTTCAAGCCGTACGAAGGCCTGATTGCAAAGTTCGTCCCGGCCGCCGCTCACTAATCGAAGCGCGTTCCGGAAATCAAAAAGCCCGGCCTCGCGGCCGGGCTTTTTTCGTGTTCCGGGCAGGCCCGGATTATTGCGTGACCCGCAGTTTCGCGATCTGCGTGGTGACGTTTTTGAACGCATCAGCGGTATCAGCGGCCGATCTTATCTCCTGGAAGTTTGCAGCTTCGCTCGCGCAATATCTCAGCACGGCCGAGGTGGCGTCGGGCTTAGCTCCGGTGTTGATCTGAATCGAAAAGACCGTGACGTTGTATGGCGGCGCCTTCATATTATCGCACAGGATCCTTTGACGGGCGTCGATCTCTCCCGCGGTGGCATACAAACGATCCTGGGTATTCAAACCGTCGGACACCAGCACCACATACTGATTGTATGTAAAGGCGGGGTCGATTGGCGGCGCCGAGAGCGGCGCAGTCTGGGTCAGCGAGAGCCAACCCCACGCGCCTCCGATCGCCTGGTTCGTGTTGCCGCCGGGAGCAAGCGCTGTGATCTTGGCCGTGAGCGTAGTCCAGACATTGGTCATCGGCACCAATGCCGCCGGGCATCCGCTGTATTGTTCGACGAAAAACAGCTTGGCGGAATCGCCGAGCGTGGGCGCGTCATTTAAGGTATCATAATTTTCCGTGCGGTCGGTGACGCAGCCGTTCCAGGTGCTGTGATCGTTGACGATCCAGGTGTGGTCGTAATCGCGAACGGTTTCGCTGCATTTTTTTTGCGAATTGCTGCCGGTGCAGGAGCACGTGCTTCCGCTTCCACCTATCGCACCGTGGCTGGCGTCGCATTTACAGTTTTTACCCGTGCAAAAATCTGTACGCGTGGTGGTGGTGCCCTTGTCAACGCTGTTGTAGCAGCCATTGTAATAGTTGCTCCTGCCAATCGCGCTACCATCGACGCCCGGACAAATATAACCGCTGTAAGTGCCGGTGTCCGGAATCGGAGGCTGTACGGGTATCATGTCCGCGCCCTCAGGGCTGCCGCTGACCGGCGAGGAGACGCAAGTGAAGGATTGACCGCTGAACGGACACGCAGATCCAGGGCCGTAATTCTTCCAGTTTGCGGGCTTCGTGGTCTTGATCGAGGCGGGCTCGGCTTCCCAGGCGGGCCAGCCGGTGACCCAGGCCGCCGCCGGGCTGGTGGAGCCGATATTCACGTCCCGCGAAAACGGAATGATGGAAATGTAAACGTCACCGTCTTTCTGGTTGAGCGCACTGAGCGTGGTGACCATGTTGGTCGCTGCGGTCTTCAGATTCGGCATCTTGTTGTCGGACCCCATCGATCCCGTGACGTCGAGCACCATCGCGACGCGCAGCCGCGCGTTGCCCCATGTGGCCGTTGCACCGGTGTTGAAACCGAGCTGGGGGAACCCGGCGATTTTCATGAAGTCGGAGGTTACATATCCGGATCCGGTGATCACGATGTTTGCGATCCCGGTGGTCTCGTCTTTCGGAAGGTAGGTGGCATGGATGTCGTCGCTCACGACGGTCGAGTCCCTGTTGGTATAGAGCGCCGTGAAATAGCTTTTCGCCTTGGCTTCGATATCAGAGGGGGAGATGCGACCGTCGGTGAGGTCTTTGGAGAGCATCAAGGCCGTCGAGTCGAGCGCCGACTGCATGGACGAGCGTGCGCTATTGGCGCGGCTGTAGTCGATCGCCGCGCCCATGAAGGTGAGGATGGGCACCAGCGCGATGGCAAAGATCACCGCGATATTGCCCTGATTGGCCCCGGCAAAGCGTTTGGCTGCCGCGCGGACATGACTGGCAATGGATACATCGAGCATGACTGTCACCGAAGTTGGATTTTCCATGCCCATTTCGGTCGTCGCGGCTAAACAGGTGGTAAACCTGCCCTGAGAAAACTGGGTCAATAGCCGCGCAAGTGGCGAATCGGCCCCAAAAGCAGCGGCTATCGTCAACACCACCTAAATTACCGGCGGGCTTGCTTTGTCAAATGCGACAGGATTGATTAACCTTCGGTAGATCGTCGAGCCCGGAATCGGACCTGCCGCAGGTGGCATCGGACCAGGATATGCGCGCTTGCGGCGAACCGGAGCCTGACCCATATTCCAGCTATCGATCCAGTTGGTGGGGTCGGGCCGGCCGGGAACGGCGATCTGGAAAACGTGTCTGGGAACTCTTAAGATGGCTCCGGCTGGAGAACATCACCCGGCCGCTGTCTGGTTTCCTGTGGGATTTCGAACGCCTGTGCCATGTTGCAGCTAACTTTCAGATTTGATTCGTCCGGGCGATCGGCCATCGCTGCATTTGCGCCCCGAATGGGCAACAATGAGAACCGCTCGGGGGGGACCAGCGGTCCTGCCACGTCCGTTATCGCCAAAGTCAAGCCGAAGACAAAGCGCCCGAATCTCTATCGCGTGTTGATTCTGAACGACGACTACACGCCGATGGAATTTGTCGTTCACGTTTTGGAGAAGTTCTTCCAGAAGGATGTCGAAGCCGCGACCAAGATCATGCTCCACGTCCATCATCATGGAATTGGGGAGTGCGGAGTGTTCACCTACGAGATCGCCGAGACCAAGGTGACGCAAGTGATGGATTTTGCTCGCAAGCACCAACATCCGCTGCAATGCGTGATGGAAAAGAAGTAGCATCGCGCGAAAATCCGCCAAAACGGGAACGGGTTTTGCATCGAAATTGCGATGGACCGGACGAGCGTGCGCCTTTCCCGGGGCAACGGCTTATTCGCCGTGGTGCGTGCGGTTGGAGCGAAAATAAGAAAAGGTGTCGCGGGAACCGGTCTTTTTGCCGTGATTGGGTGTAACTATATGACAAAGGTTGTTGTTGCCTGAGCGGGCAACGGCGATCATGATGGCGGGGGCCACAGAGGACGCGAATGCCGACTTTTTCTCAGAGCCTTGAACAATCCCTGCATCGTGCGCTGGCGATTGCAAACGAGCGTCATCATCAATATGCGACGCTTGAACATCTTCTGCTGTCGCTGATCGATGACTCCGACGCAGCCGCGGTAATGCGTGCCTGCAGTGTCGATCTCGACAAACTGCGCACCAGTCTCGTCAACTATCTCGAGACCGAGTTTGAAAATCTGGTGACGGACGGTGCCGACGACGCCAAGCCGACCGCAGGCTTTCAGCGCGTGATCCAGCGCGCGGTGATTCACGTGCAATCATCCGGCCGCGAGGAAGTTACCGGCGCCAACGTGCTGATCGCGATCTTCGCGGAGCGCGAAAGCCATGCGGCTTATTTCCTGCAGGAGCAGGACATGACGCGTTACGACGCCGTCAATTATATCAGTCACGGCATCGCCAAGCGGCCCGGGGTGTCGGAGGCGCGGCCGGTCCGCGGCGTCGACGAAGAGACCGAGACCAAGGGCAATGAGGATTCCAAGAAAAAGGGCGAAGCGCTCGACACTTACTGCGTGAACCTCAACAAGAAGGCGCGCGACGGCAAGATCGATCCGGTGATCGGACGAAATGCCGAGATCAACCGCGCCATCCAGGTGCTCTGCCGCCGGCAGAAGAATAATCCGCTGTTCGTCGGCGAAGCCGGTGTGGGCAAGACCGCGATAGCGGAAGGGCTTGCCAAGCGCATCGTCGATAGCGAAGTGCCGGAAGTGTTGGCGGCGGCGACCGTGTTCTCGCTCGACATGGGTACCTTGCTGGCGGGCACGCGCTATCGGGGCGATTTCGAGGAGCGGCTGAAGCAGGTTCTCAAGGAACTCGAGGCGCATCCCAATGCCATCCTGTTCATCGACGAAATCCACACCGTGATCGGCGCGGGCGCGACTTCCGGCGGCGCCATGGATGCCTCCAATCTGTTAAAGCCGGCGCTGGCGTCGGGCACGATCCGCTGCATGGGCTCGACCACCTACAAGGAATATCGCCAGCATTTCGAAAAGGATCGCGCGCTGGTGCGCCGGTTCCAGAAGATCGACGTCAACGAGCCGACGGTCGAGGATGCGATTGCGATCCTCAAGGGCCTGAAACCCTATTTCGAGGATTACCACCGGCTGAAATACACCAACGAGGCCATCGAGGCCGCGGTACAGCTGTCGTCGCGTTACATCCATGACCGCAAACTGCCGGACAAGGCGATCGACGTGATCGACGAATCCGGCGCGGCGCAGATGCTGGTGGCGGAGAACAAACGCAAGAAGACCATCGGCATCAAGGAAATCGAAACGACGATCGCGACCATGGCGCGGATTCCGCCCAAGAGCGTGTCGAAGGACGATGCCGAGGTTTTGAAACATCTCGAACAGACGCTCAAGCGCGTGGTGTTCGGCCAGGACAAGGCGATCGACGCACTGGCGGCATCGATCAAGCTGGCGCGGGCCGGGTTGCGCGAGCCGGAAAAGCCGATCGGCTCGTATCTGTTCTCGGGTCCGACCGGCGTCGGCAAGACCGAGGTGGCAAAGCAGCTCGCAGCGTCGCTGGGCGTCGAACTGATCCGGTTCGACATGTCGGAATATATGGAGCGGCACACGGTGTCGCGCCTGATCGGCGCGCCCCCGGGCTATGTCGGCTTCGACCAGGGTGGTCTGCTCACCGACGGCGTCGATCAGCATCCGCATTGCGTGGTGCTGCTCGACGAAATCGAGAAGGCGCATCCGGATCTGTATAACGTGCTGCTGCAGATCATGGACCACGGCCGGCTGACCGACCACAACGGCAAGCAGGTGAATTTCCGCAACGTGATTCTGATCATGACCACCAATGCCGGTGCCGCTGATCTGGCGCGGCAGGCCTTTGGCTTCACGCGCAACAAGCGGGAAGGCGACGATCACGAGGCGATCAATCGCCAGTTCGCGCCCGAGTTCCGCAACCGGCTGGATGCCGTCGTCTCGTTCGCGCATCTCAACGCCGACGTGATCGGCATGGTCGTGGAGAAGTTCGTGCTGCAACTCGAGGCGCAGCTCGCGGACCGCGACGTCACCATCGAACTGTCGGAGCCGGCCAAGGCGTGGCTGGTGCAGCATGGTTACGATGAACAGATGGGCGCGCGGCCGATGGCACGCGTGATCCAGGAGCACATCAAGAAGCCGCTGGCGGATGAGGTGCTGTTCGGCAAGCTTAAGGGCGGTGGCCACGTTCGCGTCGTGCTGGTGAAGGACGAGGCGGCTGCGGACGACACTCAGGAAAAAATCGGCTTCGAATATGTCGAAGGTCCGGTCACGCCGAAGCCGGAAAAACTGCCCGGCACGCGCAAGCGCACCACGCCGCGCAAGCCGAAATCCGGCGGTCCCAGCGGCGGCCCCAAGGGGCCGGCCTCACGAGGTCCGCTGGTCAAGGTGTGATTACAGCCTGTTGCGAATAAGAGAGCCGGCATGTCGCAAGACCGCCGGCTTTTTTGATGGACGGTATCCGGGCCAAGGCATGAACTCGTGCGACGGGCGCGCTAGCCCGTGACGAGGCGGCGCAACGCGTTGCCGAAGAAGGAAATCGCGCCGGCGGTTTTTTTGGGCTTTCGGGAATTGACGATCTTCGCTGCAACACCCCGAACGCTGAACACGATCAGCGTTTCATGATGTTTCAGGCCGCGACCACCCTTCACCAGCCCCTGATCGCGTATCAGGCAATATTCGCCATTGCTCATCCGCGCAACACGGCAATTCCTGAAATAGTTTTTGGCGTAAGGCAGCATTCGCATTTCCGGTTATCAGCAGGATGCATGGTCATACGATTCAGTCAATTCTTGACCAACCTCGAATCTTTGGTAGCTGCGGATCGATTTGGCGGCAAGGGGACGTCGGCGAATGCAGGAACCATCCCGGGCGGCAACGCGGCCCGACGAGTTCCGGCACCGTCGACGTTAGCACGAGGCTTTCGCGCAGCGCGCGGCAATTATTGCCCCACTTGACTTCATGATGACGCGCCCAAGAGGTGTCGGCCGCGAGCCCGACGTCGCGGCAGCGATCGGCACGCCGCAGATATGTCTCGCGGCACCAAGACTTGTAAGATTTGAGGGGTTTACGATCCGATAACCATTGTGCGCACGAGCGCGTAGTGGCGCTTTCTCCATAGTACCACGTGGGGCGCAAAGCCTTCTAAACTCGGCGTTAGAAGCTCTCGCCTAACGTCGGGGTGATTTTCGTCTCAAACCCGTGTGTCCGATGAAACTGCGGTGGCCGAGCGTTACCCAACTGGCGATGATCGCTTCGAGTCTGGTCGCCTTCGCGACCGCCGGGCATTTCGCTGCGAAGGCGGTTATTGAGGGGCAGCAATCGAGGCAACTCCAGGAACTGACCGACGTCGCCCTGCGGCGCTCGGAGGCCGCGATCGATTTTGGTGCGGCAACTCTCGATGAGCTTGCCAGGCGCGGACCGCTGAATTGCGATCCGGCTTCGCTCCAGGCCGTTCGCCTTCAAGTTTACCAACGGTCCGCGGTCAAGGACATACGCCTGGTCAATCGCGATGGCTCGGTTATCTGCTCAGCTTATTCCGAGACGCTGGAATTTGATAACGGATGGGTCGGGCGTCCGGACATGTTGCATTCCGACGACAGGCACCTGCTGCTTTTTCGCGTCGATCAGTTCAGCGGAATAGCCCTTGGTGTTCTCAGGGACATTGATGAGAGAAAGTCCCTCGTCGCGATTCTTGGGATCAACTCTTACCTGTTCGACATCATGCCGGCCGAGTTGCGCACCGACAGCGAGGTATCGCTGGAGCTGAACAATGGCTCCGACGTTGGCCGGTTTTCTCTGAAACGCCACAGCGAGTTCTCGCACCTGGTCAGCTTCAGTAACGTCTCTAGGCGCTACCCGCTTCACGCGACGATCCGCGTTGAACGCAGCGCTTTGCAGCGATGGGACAACGAGGCTTACTGGCCGACAATGCTGATCGCTTTCGGGTTGGGACTGGTTTTTGGTTTGCTGCTGACAAGGGCAACAGCCAGGCTGGAGGGGCCGATCGCTGATATCGATCGGGCGCTGGTGCGCCGGGAGTTCACGCCGTTCTTTCAACCGACCTTTGATCTGCGGACTGGCGCCATTCGGGGTTGTGAAATCTTGACTCGATGGATACGAGAGGACGGCACTATCATTCTCCCCATGAGCTTTATCCCACTTGCGGAATCCAGTGGGCGCATCGGGCCAATGACATGGCAGATTCTGTCGACTGCCCTGAAGGAACTGCATCCTCGGCTTCGCGAAGACAAGAGCTTCAAATTGTCGGTCAACGTTGCGCCGCGCCACCTGCTCAGCGACGGCTTCGTCGAGACGCTCCGTCGCGTCGTCGGCGACGCTAAAGTGTCGACGCGCCAGATTGTGCTTGAGGTCACCGAACGCAACGAACTGCCGGACCTCAAGAGAGCTGCGGCGAGGGTGAGGGAATTACGTGATCTCGGCTTTAAAGTGGCGATGGATGACGTCGGCGTTGGACATAGCGGCCTTTCTCAGATGAAGGGACTTGGTGCCGACACGATCAAGATCGACAAATTTTTTATCGACACCATTGCAGAAGACGGCTCAGCTGCAAAAACCATCGTAGAGATGCTTGTTCGCCTCGCGCGCGATTTGAACATGACGGTTATCGCGGAGGGGGTCGAAACCGACGAGCAAGTTCAGGCGCTCATGGCCTGTGGCGTTGAAGAGGGGCAAGGCTATATCGTCTCGCCGCCGCTGCCGTTTGCGAAATTCGATGAATTGTTGGAAATTCGCCGATCAAGAGCGCTGGCCGAGGCCACGGTTTTGCAGGCCGCGCTGTTCGCATAGTCCATCACTTCATCATTTGGCCGCGAAGCTCGCCCCCAGGATTGGCGGCGGTGTGAATGTTTGCGTACCATTTACCCGAGAGCAGGTGGGCCGCTTGGTTCTCCGAAAGCGTTGCCGTTCCTTCGATCGGACTTTGCACAGTCTTGAACGGCAACACGATACCAGCGTTCTTGCCAGGTTCGCTGGGACCATGAAAGTGAGCACCGAGAGCGGGCCCGGTGAGATCGGCGTAAGTAACGGTCCAGGTTAGGAGTTTTGTTTGGGTATCCAGCGTCGCCACGGCCTTGCCCGAAGCCGGGCTGGCATTAGGTGGAATTTCGTTGGCGCCCTTCAGGTCTGCCTTCAGCTGGATTGTTTCGGCCTGCGCAGCCGGAATGCCGTTCGGGGCACCGAAAAGGAATGCAATTGCTGCAATCATGTAGCCGGCGTGTTTCATGGCGTCCTCCGGGCGGGTTGGCTCCCAATACTACATTAACACCGGGCGTGGAGGGAAATTTTACCCGCTTTGATTGTGAGGGGGAAGCGTATCACGTCACCGCGGTCTCTGAATCGCGTCCGTCATGCGCCATAGGTGGAAGCTGGCCAAGCGCTGCTCATGGATTGTGCGTGCATACTTTAACCAGACGTCGCGCGTTCAGTCTTCGCCGATAAGCTCTTTGATGCGACGCTGAAGCTGCCGTTTTTTCTGTTCGCTCTGGCGCAGCCGCTCATCGAGGTCGGAGGCCGGTAACTCGGATTCCGAACTGAACGCAACGCCGACAAAGTTGTCGCGCCACCAGACGACCCTGGCGAGGAAGGAGCGGCCTTTGCGCGCGAAGGCCACCGACATTTGCTCTTTATGGAGCTTAACAGCAGTGCTGAATTCGATCTTGGCGCCTTGTTCGGAGATGTTGCGGACGACGCAATCCCTGGTCGCGCCATCGTCGCCGATCTCGGCGACCCCGCCATAGATAACCTTGTCGCGCGCGCTCTGGCGTCGATCCAACATCGAATGCACTCCCCAATAAGGAGGGGACCTTACGCCGCCTCGCCGCTTGCGAAAGGCCGCAACCGGCAAAAAGCGGCATTAACGTAAACCGATTTCGGGGGAAATCGACCGAATTCCGGGGCAGGGCGCGGTGGAATCTTACGCCGCGCTCTCGCGCAATCCGCGCGCGATTTCCTTCTGCGCGTCGAACTCGCGCCGGCGTCGCGCCAGTTCCTCGGCGCTGAGCATTGCCACATTGTTGTAGTCACGCTTCCAGGAGGCATCCGCGCTCCAGCGCAGCGGCGATTGAATGGTGGTCTGCGAACCCGGCGCTGTTTCCAGCAGGCGCAGCGCCAGCTCCAGCGTGAAGCCTTGCGAGCGGGCGTCGTGAGGCTTGCCGGCCGAGTTGCCCAGCGGAAAATCGCTGAACAGAAACCGCGGCACGGCGGCGTGCTCGACGATGTCCTTGGCGCACCCCATCACGACCGTGGAAATGCCGTTGGCCTCCAGATGCCGGGCGACCAGACTGATGGTCTGGTGGCACACCGGGCAGTTCGGCACCAGCACCGCGGCATCCACCTTATCTTGCAGGCAGCGCGCGAGGATTTCGGGTGCGTCGGTTTCGATGGTGACGCGATGGCTGCGGTTGGTCGGTGCGCCGAAGAAGCGCGGCGCAACTTCGCCGATCCGTCCCTCTTGCGCGAGCCGCTGTATTTGCGGCAACGGGAACCAGGTCCCGCTGTCGTCGGCCGAGGTGTGCACGCGATCATAGGCGATATGGGAAATCCGCAAGTCATGCGGCTTCGAGGTATCGCCGTCATAGACAGAACAGAACTTGGCGCCGCCATTGTATTTGGCGCCCGGGCCTTGGTCGCCCCTGGCGGGATCGAACGGCGCCGCTGTCGTGATGATGGCAACGCGGGACCGGGCGAGGGGCCTGCGCAAGGGCTGGAATGGCGCACCGACATAATGTGCCCAGCGATAGGGCGTGGTGTAGCCGATCGCCTGATAATATTCGCGGGTCCGCGCCATGTAAGGGATCGGCGCATCGTCGTCGGGCGTGAAACCGAGCTGGCCTTCAGGCGTTGCTGTCATGTCTTGCGCTCCGGCTCGCGCGCTATCATTTCTTGGATTGCTAACCGGTCGGCTCCCCGTGTCAAGCACGGTCTCACGTAAAACAGAACGGCAATGCCAACGGTCATTCGTCACCCTGCCGCCCTCGGCATCATGTTGCTGGCGCTCGCGTTGCCGGCGGCGCGGGCCATCGCCGAAGACGCTGCGCGTGTCACGGCCGGCGAGGTCGCACGACCAAGCGTCGAAGAACTCGCCCTTCCCAAGGATGACAGCCAGGATGAAAACAAGGCTGAGGTGCAAAAGCCTGCCGACACCGCCCGGGAGACCGACACCCGTGAGGCGATGTGCCTGATGATCGAATCGGCAGCGAAGGCGCAAGGCTTGCCGCTCGAATTTTTCGCGCGTGTGATCTGGCAGGAAAGCCGCTTTCAATCCGATGCCGTGGGACCCGTCACCCGCAACGGCCAGCGCGCACTCGGTATCGCGCAGTTCATGCCTGGGACCGCCAATGAGCGCCGCCTGCTTGATCCCTTTGATCCGGTGCAGGCGCTGCCGAAATCCGCGGAGTTCTTGAATGAATTGCGCAATCAATTCGGCAATCTCGGCCTTGCCGCTGCGGCCTACAATGCCGGACCGCGGCGGGTGCAGGAATGGCTCGCCGGGTCTGGCTCGATGCCGCAGGAAACCCGCAACTACGTCATCGCCATTACCGGCGCATCGGTCGATGACTGGGCCACCGCCAGCAAGAATGGCAACAGCAATGCCAGGATGCCGGACCGCGCGCCAAACTCAAATTGCCGCGTGTTGATGGCGCTCCTGAGACGCGCGCCCAATCCCTTCGTCACCCAGCTTGAGCAGCATGTGACGCTCGCCGCCGCCAGGCTGTGGGGCGTGCAGTTGGCCGCCGGCTTCAGCCGCGACAAGGCACTCGCGATGTATGCGCGCGCGATGAATCGCTTGAGCGCTGTCATCGGCGACCAGGACCCCAGCCTCTTGAGCTCGGTGATGCGCAGCCGTGGCAGTCGCTTGTTCTATCAGGTGCGTATCGGCGCCGACACGCGTCCCGCTGCCGACGATCTCTGCAACCGCATCCGGCGCGCGGGCGGCGCCTGTTTCGTATTGCGCAACATGTACCTCAGGGGCTGAGCGGAGGGTTCGCCCGCCGATCATTGCTCGTTGGAAAAAACTCTGCGATAGCGCTGTGCTGGTGTAAGGAACAGTCGTGAGCAAAGTCCCTTTCGACACTCTCTCCCCTGAACAGCGCGAAAACGTCCGCTCGGCGCTCGCTGCCGCCTTTGGCTCCGCTGCGATCGATGCGATCACGCCGATCACGGGCGGAGCTTCGACGGCATCGACCTTTCGCCTCGATGCCGGCGGCCGGCGCTATTTGTTACGCGTGGAGGGAAAGCCAAGTCCGCTGCGCAATCCGCACCAATATGCCTCGATGCGTATCGCGGCGGAGGCCGGGATTGCACCTGATATCCATTATATCGATGAGGTCGCCCGCGTCGCGGTGATCGACTTCATCGACCAGCAACCGCTGAAAACCTATCCGGGCGGGCCGCGCGCGCTGGCACAAGCGCTGGGAGAGTTGCTTTCGCGCGTTCAGTCCACGCCGGTCTTCCCCACCTTCGTCAACTATCCGGACATCGTCGCGCGCCTGTTCGCGCATGTGCGCCGAACCGGTCTTTTTGCGGCCGGCCTGCTTGATGCGCATGTGGAACGCCTTGAGCGGCTCCATCAAGCTTATGATGCGGGTCTGACAAATCTTGTCTCCAGCCACAACGATCCCATCCCGAGCAACATCCTGTTCGATGGCAAACGCCTCTGGCTGATCGACTGGGAATCGGCTTATCGCAACGATCCACTGGTCGACGTGGCGATCGTCCTCGACAGTCTCGCGCTTTCGCCGGAATTGGCGAATGTGTTGTTGCGGGCATGGCTCGGCCGAGCGCCGGACGAGGCCGTTCGCGCCCGGCTCGAACCGATACATGCGCTCACGCGCCTCTATTATGCGGGTGTCCTGCTCAGCGCTTCCGCGGCGGCCTCGTGGGTGACGGGCGATACTGATTTTTCGGCCCCGACTCTGCAGCAGTTCCGGCTCGCGATCCACGAAGGGCGGCTCAAGCCCGGCGCGCCGGGGACCAAGCACATCCTGGGCAAGATGTTTCTTGCTTCATTTTTCTCAGGAGTTGCGCCGCCTGGATTCGACGACGCCGTTTAGCAAGTTTGAACCGGGATTGGATGGCAGGTCTGCCTGCGGCTCGCTTGACGCCCGCTGGTTTCGCCAGCGTTATGCCGGACACGACTCAGACACGACTCAATTGTCCGGTTGCCCGTGCCGCTTCCTGCTCTGGATTCACCGAGATGGCAAAGTCCAGTGCGGGCGTTCGCATTCGGAATGCGGTCGGTCGCCTCGACGGTTCTCACGCTGGTACTGTTTGCGACCTATCTCGGCATCGGCGCGCTCGCGCATGACACGCATTTCAGCCTGGGATGGGCGCTGGCGAGCACCGCTTTGGTTTGGGCCGGCCCTGCGCAGATCATCCTGATCTCGACGCTCGGTTCCGGCGCGACGGTGGTGCAGGCGGCCATCGCCGTGACCGTCAGCGCGATCAGGCTGTTTCCGATGGTGGTATCCGTGCTCCCGACGATGCGCACGCCACGGACAAAACGCCGTCATCTGGTGCTGGCGGCTCATTTCATCGCGGTCACCTTGTGGGTCGAATGCTTTCGCCTGCTGCCACAGGTGCCGCGCCAGCGCCGGATCGCCTTCACGCATGGTCTCGGCGTCGGTCTCTGCGTGGTCTGCCTGGTCGCGACCACGCTCGGCTACGGCCTCGCAGCCAATCTGCCGGAAATGTTTGGTGCCGCGATCCTGCTGCTGACACCGCTGGCGTTCCTGCTCTCCACCGCGCGCAACTGCCGCCAACTTGCCGACGTGCTGGCGCTGGTGCTGGGGCTGGCGCTGTTTCCGCTCGCATCCACGTTGCACACCGGCGTCGATATCCTGATCAGCGGTGTGTCGGCCGGCACCATCGCCTATGGCGTTCACTGGTGGCGGGAGCGCGAATGAGCGATTTTGTCGGCGACTGGAATGCGCTGCTGGTGCTGCTGATCGCCGGTTTCCTGCCCAACGAGATCTGGCGGATGCTCGGACTTTGGCTCGGCGGCGGCGTCGACGAGGGCTCCGAACTGCTGGTGTGGGTGAGGGCGGTGGCGACCGCAATCCTCGCCGGCGTCATTGCGCAAATTCTGGTGTCTCCACCCGGCGCGCTGGCAAGTGTGCCGGACTGGCTGCGCTACGGCGCGGTGGCGGGCGGATTCGCAGGCTTCATCGCGACCCGGCGTTCGATTTTTGCCGGCGTCGTATGCGGTGAGGTCATCATGCTGACCGGCAAGTGGTGGCTCGGCTGAGGCGCACGCGAGCGCGACGGTCGGCTTTGCGGCCAAGCCATATTCCGTTAGGGTCCGGCAACTCAAAAACGACGGGGAAACGTATGAAGCTGCTCGCCAGGCCGGCCTTGATCTCCTGTCTTGTCATCGCGGCATTTGCCGCCACGCCGAACGCGAGCGCTGTGGATTATCCGGTACGTCCGATCAAACTCGTTGTCCCCTATGCAGCCGGCGGTCCGACCGACGTGCTCGGCCGGCTGGTGGCCGATTATCTCGGCCGGGACCTCAAGCAGGCTGTCATCGTCGAGAACAAGCTGGGCGCGCAGGGCGCGATCGGGGCCGAGGCGGTGGCGCGCGCCGATCCCGACGGCTACACGCTGTTCGTGGCGGCGGGTTCGATCATCGTGCTCAATCCGATGCTGTACAAGAAATTGTCCTATGATCCGGTGAAGGATTTTCGGATGCTGGCGCTGGTCACCGATCTGCCGGTTGTCATGGAGGTCCATCCTTCCGTGCCCGCCAAGACGGTGGCGGAGTTTGTCGCCTACGCCAAACAAAATCCCGGCAAGCTCAATTTCGGATCGGCCGGCACCGGCGGCACCATTCACCTCGCGGGCGAAATGTTCAAACAGATGGCCGGCATCGAGATGACCCATGTACCCTATAAGGGCGCTGGTCCGGCATTGACCGATCTGTTGTCCGGCAACATCCAGGTGATGTTCGATTCGATGGGCACGGCGTTGCCGCCGGTAAAAGCCGGATTGTTGCGCCCGCTGGGCGTGAGTTCGACGCGGCGAAGCCCCGATCTGCCTGACGTTCCGACCATCGCCGAGAGCGGCTATCCTGATTATGCCGTCAGTGTCTGGTATGGCATTGTCGCGCCGTCAAAGCTGCCGGACGAGATCGCGCAGAAGATCAGTGCGAGCCTCGATCGGGCGCTCAACGACGATACGTTCCGGACCTCGCTGGAGAAGATCGGCTTTCCGGTGTTCCGCCCGCGCAGCGCCGCCGCGATCACCGAATTCATCGATGCCGATCGTGCACGCTGGTCAGCCGTGCTAAGAGCACAGAACATTTCATTGGATTGAGAACATGGTTCGAGAGAGTGAAATCCGCGAAGGCGAACTCGCGGTCGAGATGCCCAAGACGACCAATGCCGGGCTGGTCTTTATCGGCCGTATTCGCACGCCCTGGACCTCGCGTCTCGAGACGCCGCGGCAGGGGCGTCACGATGGTCCGGTCTGCCGGCTTGAGATTTTCGAGCCCTGGGTGCCGGCGCTGAAGGGGGTCGATTTCTACAGCAATCTCGAAGTGATCTATTGGCTGCATCTGTCGCGCCGCGACCTGGTGCTGCAAAGCCCGAAGAACAACAAATCGACCCGCGGCACGTTTTCGCTGCGCTCGCCGGTGCGGCCGAATCCGATCGGCACCTCGACCGTCAAGCTGGTCGGTATCGAGGGGAATGTGGTGCTGGTGCGCGGCCTCGATTGCCTCGACGAGACGCCGCTCCTCGATATCAAGCCCGACCGCTGCGAATTCACCCCGCTGGCGCCGCCGCAGGCCGGGGATTTCGAGACGGAGTGAGGGCACCTTCATGCGCCCTTCAACGCCGCGATCAGCTTCGTGGCGTTGTCTTCCAGCACCTTCACGTCTTCCTTGCGGCTCGCAGGCGGCAACAGCGCGATGCCGTCGTGCCGCGGCATCACATGCATGTGCAGGTGAAACACCACCTGTCCGCCGGCGGCTTCGTTGAATTGCTGCACCGTGATGCCGTCGGCCTTGAAGGCGATCATCGCCGCCGCTGCGATCTTGTGCGCGCCGCGCGCGACATGGGCGTAATCCTCCGGCGTGATGTCGAGGATGTTGCGGGCCCGCGCCTTCGGGATCACCAGCGTGTGGCCGGGCGACCGCGGCATGATGTCGAGAAAGGCCAGCACGTGGTCGTCCTCATAGACCTTGTGGCAAGCGAATTCGCCGCGCAGGATTTTCGCGAAAATGTTGTTGCTGTCATATGCGGGCATGGCGCCTCCTGATCACAAATTGACTTTCGATATCGGCCCTGCGGCGGTCAAGACTATTCGTCCGAGGTTTTACGAAACGGCGCGGCCTCGGTGAGTTCGCGCGCCGCCTCGGCTACATAGGCGCGCTCACGCCTGAGATATTCGTCGATGGCGCGGCGCAGACCGGGGTCGGCGATGTAATGCGCGGAGTATGTCGTTTGCGGCAGATATCCGCGCGCGATTTTGTGCTCGCCTTGCGCGCCGGCCTCGACGATTTTCAGGCCGCGTTGAATCGCAAAGTCGATGGCCTGATAGTAGCAGACCTCGAAATGCAGGAACGGATGATGTTCGATCGCGCCCCAGTTGCGGCCGAATAATGTATCGGAACCGATGAAATTGATGGCGCCGGCGATCCAGCGACCCCGGCGCCGGGCCATGACCAGCAGAACGTCCTTCGCCATGGTCTCGCCGACAAGCGAAAAGAACGAGCGGTTCAGATAAGGCCGGCCCCATTTCCGCGAGCCGGTATCCATGTAGAAATCGAAAAAGGCATCCCACGCGTCTTCGGTGATGTCGCTGCCGTTGAGCGCATGAATCGTGATGCCGTTGGCCAGCGCATCGCGCCGTTCGCGCTTGATCGCCTTGCGGTGGCGCGAGTTGAGGGAGCCGAGAAAATCATCGAAGCAGCCATAGCCCTGGTTATGCCAGTGAAACTGCTGGTCGTTGCGCTGCAGGAATCCGTGTTCGCCCAAAAACTTCCATTCGGCTTCGCGTGCGAAGGTCACATGAACCGATGACGCTTTGGTCGCGCCGCACAGCGCCATCAGTCCGCCCGCGAGCGCGGTGCCGACGGCGTCTTGATCCAGGCCATCGCGGATCAGCAGGCGGGGGCCGGCTGCCGGCGTAAACGGAACCGAGGCCTGCAGTTTCGGATAATAGCGCCCGCCGGCCCGCTCATAGGCATCGGCCCAGCCGCGGTCGAAGACGTATTCTCCTTGCGAGTGCGATTTCAGATAGCACGGCACGATGCCGGCGATGGCGCCGTCGAGCCGGGCCACCAGATGGCGCGGTCCCCACCCGGTGCGCGCGCAGGCCGAGCCGGAGGCTTCCAGGGCCGAAAAAAATGCGTGCGAGACGAATGGGTTATAGCGGAAAGTAGAAGCGGCGCAGGAGCCTTCTTTGGCATTGGGGACAGCCAACGTGTCGAGGCCGTTGAGGCCGCTTCGCTCGGGAGACGGGTTGGCGCAGGCATCCCAGTCCGCGGCCGGAATCTCGCTGACGGACGGCAGCGATTCGAGGGTTATTTCAGATGACGCCATCGACTGATAGGACCGGCCACGCGTTACGATCAGCCATCGCACATGGTGACCACACAGCAAAGATCGTGCATTGCGCTGGCGACTTCAAGTGCGCCGGGACATCAGGTTCCCGGCCGAAACCCTTCAAATATCATCTGGTCGGCGCAGCGAACGGCCCGTTCGCGCTGCTCCGGCGTGCGCACGGTCCAGGCCAGCAGCGGCAGGCCGAACACATTGCGGGCGATCCAGGGCGCAGGCGCCGGCAACTGGTCGACCCAAAAGGCGACGAAATGCGGCCGGGTGCGGAACGCGTGGCGTAGATGCAGCATGCTTTGGCGCTGCTCCGGCGTCAGTTTTTTCCAGTAATCGTCGTCATAGTCGCGCTGGGCAATGATGCCGCGGGGCAGCTCCGGCATCCGTTCGCGCAGCGCCAGCACCTGATCCGGATCGAACGACATCCCGACCGCGGGCCCGCGATAGGAGGCAAGAACCTCGGCCATCCGCGTCACCAGTTTGTGGTCGCCGTCGAAATGGCTCTTCACTTCGATCACCAGCGGCACGCGGCCTTCGACCAGCGCACAGAGATCGCCGAGCGACATCATCCGCTCGGACGTATCCTTGAATTTGATCGCCTTGAGCTTTTCTGAGGTCATGCCGAGCAGCGGCCCGCTGCCTTCGGTGAGGCGGCCGAGCGCGTCGTCATGATGCACCATGGCTTCGCCATCGGCGGTGAGCTGCAGGTCGACTTCGATGTTGAAATTTCCATCGATCGCGGCCCTGATCGCGCCCGGCATGTTTTCGACGATGCCTCGTGCGAGGTCATGCAGGCCGCGGTGGGCAACCGGTCGCGCCGTCAGCCAGTCGGGCGCGCGCATCCGACGGCTCCGTTATGAGACCTCGAATACCCCTTCAACCTCCACCGCCGCGTCTGATGGCAGCGAGGCAACGCCGACGGTGGTGCGGGCATGGCGGCCCTTGTCGCCGAACGCCGCGACCATCAGGTCGGACGCGCCATTCAGTACCTTCGGCCCGTCGAGAAAGTCGGGCGCGGAATTGACGAACCCGCCGAGCCGGACCACCCGAACCACCTTGTCGAGGTCGCCGAGTGCGGCCTTGATCTGCGCCAGCAGGTTGATGGCGCAACCGCGCGCCGCGGCACTGCCTTGCTCCACGGTGACGCCGGCGCCAAGCTTGCCCTTGGCGATCAGCTTGCCTTCCGGGTTGACGCAGATCTGGCCGGACACGAACAGCAGATTTCCGGTGCGCACAAAGCCGACGTAATTGGCTACCGGGCTTGCGGGCTCATGCAAGACCACGCCCTGTGCCGCAAGTTTCTGCTCGACCGTACCCGCCATGTTCGTCCCCATTTGATTCGACTAGCGCCTGCTATATACCCGATCAGGTTCGCTTTGTTTCGCGCATCGCGCAGCCACATGCAAGCCAGCGCCGAACGGCGCCACGGTCGTTCGCGGTCACAATTTGCGCGGAAAGATGCCAAAAAACAGGGCGCTTTGGCGGCGAATTCGTGCTTTCCGCGAAGTGGCCGCAGTTGCGGCGCAATACGACGTTTACTAAGGTAACGATTCTAGCCAAGGACAAAGACATGGCTCACTGGTTCCCGATTGCTTCGTCCCGTGATGTCAGATCGCTGGCGCTGACGCTTGCCGCCGTCGCGGTTGGATCGAGTTTCGCGGGCGGGCCGGCGGTTGCCGCCGCGAGCGGCCCGTTTCTCGCCCATCAAGCGCTTTATGAGCTCAGTCTGGTAAAGTCGCGCGGTTCCAACTCGATCAACAGCGCGCGCGGTCGCATCCTCTATAATTTCTCCGGCAGCGCCTGCGAGGGCTACACCTCGGAATTCCGCCAGGTGTCCGAGCTGGACAGCGGCGAGGGGAAGATGACGCTGAGCGACCTGCGCTCGACCTCCTGGGAGGATGGCGCGGGCAAGAGCTATCGTTTCAAGATCGATACCCGGATGAACGACGCCGAAGCGAGCCCGGTTGACGGTGTCGCGGAGCGGACCGGCGATCACGTCACCGTTAAATTGAAACAGCCGGTAGCCAAGACATTTACGCTCGATGGCAGCACGGTATTTCCGACCGAGCAGATCCAGCACATCATCGCGGCGGCGCGGCAAGGCAAGTCCGTGCTCGAGCTGATGGTCTATGACGGATCCGACAACGGCGAGAAGGTCTACAATACGCTTTCCGTGATCGGGCAGCCGATACCCGGCAGTCGGACCATCGCGGCGCCTGACCCGTCGACATCGAACGACGCGATGAAATCGCTGACGCGGTGGCCGGTGACCGTGAGCTACTACGACCGCGACGCCAAAGCCAAGGACGGCGAGCAGACACCGGTCTACGCGATGTCGTTCGAGCTTTACGAGAACGGCGTCTCGCGGGCGCTGGTGCTCGACTACAATGATTTCGTCATTTCCGGCGCGATGGGCAAATTCGACGTCAAGGATTCGAAGCCGTGTAAGTAGGCCCGCGCCGCGGTTGCCCGCCAGCACTGCCGCACTGGAGTCGTCATACCCGCGAAGGCGGGTATGCAGTACGCCGCGGCCTTTCGATTCCATCACTGATGCCTCGGAATACTGGATCGCGCGCTTTCGCGGGCGATGAATATATCTCCGACCTCATCCTGAGGAGCGCGCCCCTTGCGCGCGTCTCGAAGGATGGCCGCGAGTCCCTGCGTTGCGTCCATCCTTCGAGACGGCCACTTCGCGGCCTCCTCAGGATGAGGTCAGTATCCTTCAAGCTCCTTCGCCGGCGATGACGACTGGGAGTGCTCGTATCCATCAAACACACGTTCACGACCTCGCCGCGCGATGCGCCCGAGCCGTTGATGAATCTTCCGCCCAAAGAGGGCGTGGGGAACGCCGGATGCCCGTTGCACCCGCGGCCTCGTGTGCACTTGGTATTGGTAGAACGCACACGAGTAACAACGAGTACCCCGGAATCACCCGACGTTCCCGCACGCAATGGTTTTAACGGTTTCCTTCGTGCTCTCCCCGGTGACCGGGCTCTTTTGCCACCGTCATCAACGGATATGTCTTGTCTAAGCCCGGTTGGGCCGACGCAACTCCGCGAACTTGACGCCAGCATCGGGGCGTCAGGACCACACGACTTCGCCGTACGCAACAACATCGTTCGTCAGCGCGCCGTTTGATCGCTCACAGATCCTTGTCAGACCCGCCCTGCATCACGTTTCACGCCTGACGCTGCCGCGTCCACCGCATCCCATCCCGCGTCCGTGACGATCGCGATACGCCCCTCTGTGGGACGAGACGCGCGGAGTTAAATCAGTGATTTGCCCGACGGGTTAAGCGAAATATTTTTGCGCGAGGGGCTGGACACTGATTTGCCCGACAGGCTGTTTTTGCGCGTGAAGGTCTCCTTGCGAGTGGCGTAGCCCGGATACTGCCCCTTTGTCGTCATTGCGAGGCGGCGCGCCACGCAATGACGGCTGCAAGCACCTCTAACATCATCCCGCCTTCTCCGGCCCGTCATAGGCAATGCCCCTGATCACGGCGGCTTGGCCGAATTTCTTGCGAAGATCGTCGATCGCGCGTTCGGCATGCGCCGAGCGGCGGTCGAGCATGTCGGTGTCGTCGGCCAGCGATCCGGGACGCAGCGCGCTGACGCCGGTGCCCATCAGCCGGAAGGCGGTGCCATCGATCTCCTTGGCCAGCATCTCGCGGGAAATAGAGAAAATTTTCGCCGCTAGCTGGGTCGGCGCGTGAATCGATTGCGAGCGGGTGCGCTGCCTGAAATCGGCCGTCTTCAATTTCAGCGTGATGGTCAGGCCGGAGAGATCGCCGGTCTTCAGCCGCGACGATACCTTTTCCGACAGTCGCCACAGCATCTTCTCGAGCGTGGCAAAATCGCGGATGTCGGTTTCAAACGTGGTCTCGCTGGAGATGGTCTTGGCGCCGCGGTCGGCCACCACGCGACGATCGTCGATGCCTCGCGCCAGCCGCCACAACCTGCGGCCCTCGGTCGAGAATTGCTTCATCAGGTCGGTTTCATCGGCGCGCTGCAGGTCGGCGATGGTGCGAAAGCCGCGCTGTGATAGCCGCTCTTGCGTCGCAGGCCCGACGCCGAAAATGAATCCGACCGGTTTTTCGGCCAGCATGGCGCGGGCCTCGTCCTGGTCAAGCGTCGCAAAACCGCGCGGCTTGTCCATGTCGGACGCGATCTTGGCCAGGAACTTGTTGCAGGACAATCCGACCGAAACCGTGATGCCGATGTCGCGCTCGACCTGTTGGGCGAAGCGCGCCAGCACTTTGGCGGGGATCATGCCGTGAACGCGCTGGGTGCCGGCAAGATCCAGAAACGCCTCGTCGATCGAAAGCGGCTCGACCAGCGGCGTCAGCGCCTGCATGGCATGGCGCACCTCGCGGCCGACCCTGACATATTTGGCCATGTCGGGCCCGATCACGACCGCCGATGGGCACAGCGCCAGCGCCTTGAACATCGGCATCGCCGAGCGCACGCCAAAGGTCCGGGAGATGTAGCAGGCCGCGGAGACCACGCCGCGCTTGCCGCCGCCGATGATCACCGGCTTGTCGGCGAGACCGGGGTTGTCGCGTTTCTCCACGGTCGCGTAGAACGCGTCGCAATCGATGTGGGCAAGGGTGAGCGAGGGCAAGGCGTGGTGACGGACAAGGCGGGGCGAGCCGCATTCGCCGCATCGCCTGGCCGCGATGTCGAGATCGCCAAGGCAATCCCGGCAAAAGCAGGTTGGCGCGGCGAGCTCGGGCGCGGCTGATGTCACGGCACATCACGCTCCCAGTCGGGGTCGCCCAGCGCCTGGCGGGCCGCGGCGATGTTGGTGGGATGCAGCTGCGAGGCGCTTGCGAACGCCTTCACGGTTGCGTCATCCCGCATCACGAAATCGAGCACGGAGGCGAGAAACTGCGGATCCGCGGCGGCCGTGCGCAGCGTCTCCGGACCGATTCCGCTCTCGGCCAGAAACAAGCCCAGCCGCTCGGGATCGCCGGCGATGAAGGAAAGCGCCTGAACCGCAACGATTTCAGCTACTTCCCGGGGATTATGAGCAGGCTTTCTCAATGGATGTGTTTGCCTTTCCGTAACTTATGGTCTCTATTTTGGAACGATCATGCCCGAGTCTGTCGAACGTGTTCAAGCGAATGGAAAAAACCTCGCATAAACATGGCCCCCGGACTTAACGGCTTAGAGCGGATATGGCGCTAGTTTGAATTCACTTTTCGACATGCCCGGCGGCGGCGCCTGATGCACCGCATGTCGGCACGCCTGGGGATTGGAGGGACGGGATGGCAAAAACCGTCCTGATCGTGGAGGACAACGAGCTGAATATGAAGCTCTTTCGCGATCTGTTGGAAGCGCATGGCTATCAAACCTCGGGTACCAGCAACGGTTTCGAGGCGCTTGACCTCGTTCGCAAGCTTCGTCCCGATCTCATCCTGATGGATATTCAGCTTCCGCAGGTTTCCGGATTGGAGGTCACCCGCTGGATCAAGGATGATCCCGAGTTGCGCTCGATTCCGGTGGTCGCGGTCACGGCCTTCGCGATGAAGGGCGACGAGGAACGCATCCGCGAGGGCGGCTGCGAGGCTTATTTGTCCAAGCCGATCTCGGTGGGCAAATTTATTGAAACCGTCCGACGGTTTATCGGGTAGGGGAGAACTTCTTTGTCCGCGCGCATTCTGGTCGTCGACGACGTCCCCGCCAACGTCAAGCTTTTGGAAGCGCGGCTGTCGGCCGAGTATTTCGATGTCCTGACCGCGTCCAACGGTGCTGAAGCGCTTGAGATCTGCGCGCGCGCCGAATGCGACATCATCCTGCTCGACGTGATGATGCCCGATATCGATGGTTTCGAGGTGTGCCGCCGGCTGAAGTCCAATCCGGTAACGCACTTCATTCCGGTGGTCATGGTGACGGCGCTGGACAGCCCGGCCGATCGCGTGCGCGGCCTCGAGGCCGGCGCCGACGATTTCCTGACCAAGCCGGTGTCCGACATCGTGCTGATTGCCCGGGTGCGTTCGCTGACACGGCTCAAGATGATGACCGACGAACTGCGCATGCGCGCCATCACCTCGCTTGAGATCGGCGTGCAGGCGCCCGAGCGCAGTGCCGTGGCCGATACCGGCAAGGGCGGACGCATCCTGCTGGTCGACGACCGGCCGTCATCCTACGAGCGGCTGGCGCCGGAGCTGAGCGCGGAGCACACCGTCGACGTTGAAACCAATCCGGCGGAAGCGCTGTTTCACGCCGCCGAGGGCAATTACGATCTTTTGATCGTTTCGCTCGGCCTCGATAATTTCGATGGCTTGCGGCTCTGCAGCCAGGCGCGGTCGCTGGAGCGGACCCGGCACGTGCCGATCCTCGCCATCGCTGACGCCGAAAACAACGCGCGGCTGCTCCGCGGTCTTGAGATCGGCGTCAATGACTACCTGCTGCGCCCGGTCGACAAGAACGAATTGCTGGCTCGTGCGCGCACCCAGATTCGCAAACGGCGCTACACCGACCATCTGCGCGACAACGTGCAGAATTCCATCGAGATGGCGATCACCGACGCGCTGACCGGCCTGCATAACCGGCGTTACATGGAAAGCCATCTGGGAACGCTGGCCGAGCAGGCCGCGACCCGCGGCAAGCCGCTGGCGCTGATGATGCTCGACATCGATTTTTTCAAATCGATCAACGACAATTATGGCCATGATGCCGGCGACGACGTGCTGCGTGAATTTGCAGTAAGGGTGCGCAAGTCGATCCGCGGCATCGATCTCGCCTGCCGCTATGGCGGCGAGGAGTTTGTCATCGTGATGCCGGAGACCGATCTGCACGTCGCGGGCATGGTCGCAGAGCGGCTGCGCCGTTCGATCGCGGGTGAACCCTTCGCGGTCAACAAAGGGACAAACCGCATCGAGGTCACGATCTCGATCGGGCTGTCGACGCTGGAGCTCAAGGGCGAGCCCGTCGCCGACGTCCTCAAGCGCGCCGACACCGCGCTCTACCGCGCCAAGCACGACGGCCGCAACCGCGTGGTCGCACACGCTGCTTGAGCAGCGGTTGCTGTGGCGCACTACGCTTCATCATCGTTGCCCGTCATACCCGCGAACGCGGGTATCCAGTAATCACCACCGCACGAAAATATCGAGCGCTCTGGGATACTGGATCACCCGCTTCCGCGGGTGACGACGGCATTGGGTGGAGCGAACGCAGAAGTTCACTTCTTGCCGCGAGGTTTTTCCAAGGCTTTCTGTCCGCCAACCTCAATCCCCGCGTTCTTAAGCAGCACGCTCGCGGCGGCCTTGGCGGCGCGCGCCATCGACGGGTCGTCCCGCACCAGGTCCTGCGCGATCGAGCCATCGACCAGCAGGGTGAGCTGCGTCGCAAGGCCTTCCGGATCGGCGACACCGAGATGCACCAGCAGATCGCGAAACCAGAGGCGGCGGCTTTCCTTGAAGGCGATCGCGATCTTCTTGACCGAGCGATCCTCGGCGCCGAGTTCGGCGACCGCGTTGACGAACGGGCAGCCGCGAAAGCCCTTAGCCGCAAAACCCCGTTCCAGCCGATCGAATGTTCCCAGAATTTGTTCCACCGGCGGCTTGTCCGACGCGGGAGCATGCGTGAAGCGGCGCTGCAAGTAGGCCGATATCAACTCGTCCTTTGAGGGAAAGTGGTTGTAGAGCGTGCGCTTGCTGATGCCGGTTTCGGCGGCGATGGTATCGACACCCACGGCACGTATGCCCTGCAGATAGAACAATCGGTCGGCGGTCTCGAGGATCCGCTCCTTCATGGTCGGTTTTTCGTGCGGCTGCATCATTACACAGACCTGTGTACTTCCTGGCTTGACAGCGGTACTTCCCATAGCTTAGTTACACAGGTCTGTGTAATCAAGCCCGATGCGACGGCAGGTTGCGGTTTTCGAACCCGCGACCCAAAAGGGAGAACAAAAACCATGGCCCTGCTGCAAATCCTTCGCCCCACGCTCCCCATCCTGATTGGCGCGTCGCTGATGCTCAGCCTGAGCATGGGCTTGCGCCAGAGCCTCGGCATCTTCCTGCAGCCGCTGACCCATGATGTGGCGATATCGGTATCCGATTTCACCCTCGCCATCGCCGTACAAAACCTGGCCTGGGGATTCCTGCAGCCGCTCGCCGGCGCGCTGACGGTACGCTACGGTTTTCGCACCATCATGATGGTCGGCGCGCTGCTGTACATAGCCGGACTCGTGCTGATGGCCAGCGCGCAAGGGTTTCTCAGCGTCATGCTCGGCGCCGGCGTGCTGATCGGAGTTTCGCTGGCTTGCACCGCCGCGGCAATTGCCATGTCGGTGGCGGCACGTGCGGTGCCCGCGACAGTGCGGAGCACAGTGCTGGGTATTGTGTCGGCGGCGGGATCGCTCGGCGCGCTGCTGTCGGCGCCGCTCGGGCAGATGCTGAATGAAGGTTACGGCTGGAGGACGGGCCTCGTCGGTTTTGTGGTTCTGTCGCTGGCGATGCTTCCCGCGGCCTGGTTCGCCGGCAAGGTCGACAAGATCCCGCTGCCGCCGCGGGAGCCCGACCAGATCGCCGATACCTCGGCCGCCGTGGCTGCGAAAATCGCGTTCGGCAACGCGTCGTTCGTGGTGATGACGCTGGCCTATTTCGTCTGTGGCATGCAACTCGTCTTCATCACTACGCATCTGCCGTCCTATCTGGCGATCTGCGGCATGGATCCGATGCTGAGCGCGCAGACGCTGGGCGTCATCGGCGGCTTCAACGTGCTCGGCAGTCTGTTCTTCGGCTGGGCCGGCGGTCGCTGGAACAAGCTGGCGCTGCTGGGCGGGATCTATATTTTCAGATCGCTGGCGCTCGCATGGTACTTCATGCTGCCGCCGTCGCCGGCCACGACACTGCTTTTTGGCGCGATCATGGGATTCCTCTGGCTCGGCGTCGGGCCGTTGGTCGCCGGCGCTGTTGCCGACCTGTTCGGGCTGCAATGGCAGGCGATGATCCAGGGGCTCGCCTTCATGAGCCATCAACTCGGCAGTTTCCTCGGCGCCTATGGCGGCGGTCTGCTGTACGATTCGCTCGGCTCCTACACCATGGCCTGGCGGATCGGCGTTGCCGTGGGTCTCGCGGCGGGGATCGTCCAGGTGGCGTTCGCGCTGATAAGGCCGACCGAACCGCCGCTGCTGAGGACGGCGTAGACCACCCTCAATCTATTGCGCCGAGCCAACCACCCCTCATCCTGAGGAGCGGCCTCTTGGCCGCGTCTCGAAGGATGGCCGCGAGTCCATGCATTGTGTCCATCCTTCGAGACGCTTGCTTCGCAAGCTCCTCAGGATGAGGTCGATATTCTTCACAGGCTCTGAGGAGCGGCCCCTTGGCCGCGTCTCGAAGGATGGCCACACGCGATCATGGTTCGAGACGCGCGCAAGAGCGCGCTCCTCACCATGAGGGAGAACGTGCACGCACAAACAAAAACGGGGCCGCGCGGCCCCGTTAAATTCGTCAGCAGGATGCCAATTACTTGATCTTGGACTCGCGGAATTCGACGTGCTTGCGCGCGACCGGATCGTACTTCTTCTTGACCAGCTTGTCGGTCATGGTGCGCGAATTCTTCTTGGCGACGTAATAGAAGCCGGTATCCGCCGAGGAAACGAGCTTGACCTTGATGGTGACCGCTTTGGCCATGTTCACAAACCTCAAATATAAAGGGAATCGGGCGCCGGCCCATCGGAGGCGCATTTGCCGGGCAACCTAGCTTCTGACAGCCCAAAGTCAAGGTTTTGCAGGCAAAAACCGGCGCGATTCCGGGCGATCAGGTCTCAAAGAACCGGTTTTTGGGGCGGGGCAGGCCGAGATTCTCCCGCAACGTCCGCCCCTCATACTGCATCCGGAAAATCCCGCGCTTCTGCAGTTCCGGCACCACCTTGTCGACGAAGTCGTCGAGCCCGGCGGGCAGGAACGGGAACATGATGTTGAACCCGTCGCAGCCGAAGCCCGTCAGCCACTCCTCCATCTGATCGGCGATCAGCGCGGGCGTACCGACAAACGCCAGCCCGCCATAGCCGCCAACGCGCTGCGCGAGCTGGCGAACGGTGAGCTTGTCGCGGGCGGCGACATCGACCAGCCGCTGGCGGCCGCTCTTTGAGGCATTGGTTTCCGGAATCGGCGGCAACTGCCCATCGGGATCGAAGCCCGAGGCATCGGTGCCTAATTGGACCGACAGCGAGGCGATGGCGCTGTCGTAATGCACCATGCTGTCCAGTCTGGCGCGTTTCTCGCGTGCTTCCTCGACGCTGTCGCCGACCACGACGAAGGCGCCGGGCAGGATCTTCAGATGCTCGCGGTCGCGGCCGAGCTTGTCCATGCGCCCCTTGATGTCGGCATAGAGCTTTTGCCCGTCACTGAGGCTGCCGCCGCCGGTGAACACGGCTTCCGCGGTTTCCGCCGCCAGCTGTCTGCCGTCATCCGATGCGCCGGCCTGCACGATCACAGGCCAGCCCTGCACCGGGCGGCCGATATTGAGCGGGCCGCGCACCGAAAGGTATTTACCCTTGTGGTTCAGCACGTGCATCTTGGCGGGATCGAAATACAGACCCGCTTCGACGTCGCGCACGAAGGCGTCGTCGGCAAAGGAATCCCACAAGCCCGTCACCACATCGTAGAATTCGCGTGCGCGCTTGTAGCGCTCGGCGTGCTCCATATGGTCTTCAAGCCCGAAATTCAGCGCTGCGTCCGGATTGGCAGTCGTGACGATGTTCCACCCCGCACGGCCGCCGCTGATGTGATCGAGGGAAGCGAAACGGCGGGCGACATGATAGGGCTCGTCGAAGGTGGTCGAACCGGTCGCGATCAGCCCGATATGTTCGGTGGCGCCGGCCAGTGCCGACAGCAGCGTGAACGGTTCGAAGGAAGTGACGGTGTGGCTGCGCTTCAAGGCATTGATCGGCATGTTCAGCACGGCCAGGTGGTCGGCCATGAAGAAGGCGTCGAATTTGCCGGCTTCAAGTTTCTGGATCAGGCGTTTGATATGCCCAAAATTGAAATTGGCGTCCGGCCATGCGCCGGGATAGCGCCACGCGCCGGTATGAATACTGACCGGCCGCATGAACGCGCCTAGCCGCAACTGACGTTTTGCCATGGTCCATCCCGTGTTGGTTCGTTGTCAGAAGATAGGGAGGCGGCATCGGAAAGGCATCAGCCGACCATCAGAAGATTTTTGCTATTCTGGCATGGCGCGTGGTCGATTATTTCGAGGCGTGCGGCTGATGCTCGATTTCGACGCAGTCAGCCCGGGTCCGCCTGCGGCGTCCTTTCATTGCGCGCGCTCAAAGCGAAAGTTGCGCACTCGATCGGTATTGAGCAAAGCGCCCGTAATCCTACCCTGCGCATCGCGTGTGAACCGGATTCGGTTGCCTCTGCCGTTAAAGAGATCAGCCGCAACCGGAAGCAATGGTATGTCGTTTGATTTCAATGAATGAATCAGAAGCCCTCCATCCTTCAAGATAACTTCGCGAGGCATGTCTACTTCGTCGCTGCGATACACTCCGGTGAATTCCTGCAATTGTGCGGCGGTCGGCTCATAGGACTGCGCGCGCGAATAGCGATGCTGCATTTTTCCGTTGGTGTAGGTCGTCAGCGCAGCTGGCGTGCCATTTTCGCCGGCTTGGAAAACAAGCTCCGTCAGTGGTTCCTTGATGTAGCGAAAACGGGCGTCGTCCGTCGCTTCCAGGTCGAGAACCCTGCCGTCGGCGTTAAGGCCACTCTGAAGGTTGCCGCCCATCAGGCGGACGCGCATGACTCGATCGTTGTCGTCAGGATCGACGTACAGTCCTGTCCATTTCTTCAACTGCTCGCTGCTTGGCTGTGGCGATGCGGTCTGGACGGCGGTCGGCGGAGTGGCGGTGCCGAGAGAGGAGGCGAGGTAGATGTCGGCGATCCGTCGGACTAATGCGCTCGGATTTATGCTTTCCAGATTGCACAAAAGAGCAACGGAAAAATGCTGGTCCGGGAATCGTATGAGATCGGCCCGATAACCGGCATCTGCGCCGGCGTGGCTGACGATATTCAGGCCGCGATATTTTCCGATCTCAAGACCGGCGGCATAGCTGAACTGGGTACCGTCATTGAGATATCCTCGCTCCTGCAATTGACCGATTAACGGCTGTCCACCAACACGGGCGGTATAGAAATTCTCGTCCCAAAGCGCTAGATCCTCGACCGTCGTTAGAAGACTGGTCGCGCCTACCGTGTCAAAATTCGTGATGCTGAGGTTAAAATTGCCGTTACGATAGGCATAGCCATACGCCATGTCCTTGACGATTTCTGCATGGTTGTCGCGGAAATGGCTGTGCGACATTCCGAGCGGAAAAAATAGCCGACTGCCGGTGAACGCCCGAAAAGATTGGCCGCTGACGTGCTTTACAGCCTGCGCCAGCAACGTGAAGCCGGTGTTGGAATAAAGAAATTTCGAGCCCGGCGCGAAGTTAAGCGTCTTCTGTCGCGACAGAACTGCCAAAACATCGGCATCAGTGATCAAGTCAAGCGAATAGCGCCAACCGGCAATCGCCAGCAGCTCCCACTGATCGCGCAAGCCGCTGGTATGGTGCAGCAGATGCCGAAGCGTGATCGGCACCCCGAAATCCGGAAGCTCCGGTACATATTTTCTTGCCTGGTCATCCAGAGAGAGCTTGCCCTCTTGTGCCAACATCAGAACCGATGCTGCGGTAAACTGTTTTGACATCGACGCGACATGAAAAACAGTGGTGGGCGTTATCTTCACATCGTGGTCCAGATCGGCCATTCCGTAGCCGCGCTCATAAATGATGTGGCCATCCCTCATGACGGCCAGTGCACAGCCCGGCGAAGCAGATTTATCCCACTCCGTGAACAGTCGATCGACCTGAGCGGACTCGGCTGGCGAGTCCGCTGCCGCCTTGGCAATTCCCGTCCAACCTGCCGTTATCGCGGCGATCAAATAAAATATCTGAAGGCGCAACCGCATATTTGCCGTGCTCCATAGGTCCGTTGCCGGCGGCAATCGACACCGGCGAGGTCGGGCATCTGTGGTCAGTCTTGCGGGGTCAATGGTGGCCTGCCGATCGAGCTGAATCAACCCAGGGAGCGCCGACGCTCAGGCCGCAGCACCCAGAACATCCTTGTGCATCCTGCCGCCGTAGAAATGGAAAAACGGTACCTCGGCATCGTGGTTCAGCGGGCCGGTGGCGAGGCGTTTTTCGAGTTCGTTCAGGACGTTCTTGGTCATGGGATGCAGGTCGGCCAGCGGCTGCGATCCGATCTCGACCCAAACCAACTCCACCAGTTCGGCCTCGGCGTGGATCACGCCTTGCACGCGATGGGCGATGGTTGAAGCGTCCGCCGTAAAAAACCTGGTATCGAAACGCCGCACGCGGCCCGGCGGAGTGATCGCGCGTGCGATCAGGAACAGGCCGGAAGGGTCCGGCAGCAATCCGGCGTCGCTGAAAGGTTTCCACTCGCCCTCGAGCTTCGGCGCAGCACCGTTGCTCTTGCGACCGAGACAGAGCCCGGTTTCCTCGCAGGCCTCGCGGATCGCGGCGACCGCCAATGAGCGGGCGCGCGACGACGTGATCTTCGGACTGCCCTTGAGCAGGTTGGCTTCAAGCGCCTTCGGAATCGGCGCGGCAACCGGAATGCGGTTGTCGGTCTTGTCGACGCGCCCGCCGGGAAAGACGAATTTGCCGGGCATGAACACCACCTTGTCGTGGCGTTTGCCGACCAGAACTTTTGGGGTGGTGGCGGCGCGATCGACCAGGATCAGGGTGGCGGCGTCTACCGGGCGGCGGTAGGGGTGATGATCGGCTTCCTTCTCTTCTTTTACCGTCTCGCTCATTTCACCCCTGTTTCTTCTTGTTTTAAAGCGCCACGCTACTTCTCGGGATTTTGCTCGTCAAATCCGTGCATGCGCAGCGCCCATTGCACGCCGACCACGGCGCCCTTTACCGGCTGCAGCAACAGCAGTGACAAAATCAGCGTCAGCGGCAAATAGATCGAGAGCTGCAACGGCACCGACGGCGCATAATCGGTTTCGATCCACAATATCATCGGTACCACGATGTGGCCGACGATGACGATGACGAGATAGGCCGGCAGATCGTCGGCACGATGCGGCGTGAAATCCTGCGCGCAAACCGAACAGTGATCGTCTACCTTGAGGAATGCGCGAAACAGCTTGCCTTCGCCGCAGCGGGGACAACGGCCGCGCAAGCCGCGTTTCAGCGCGGTCCAGACGTTGCGCTTTTCGGCCGATGCGGAATCCCGCGTCCAGACTTTGCTTGTTGAGCTCACGGTTTCCATGATTTGCCCTTTTTCGATTTGCCGGGCTTGGTCTTGCCGGGCTTGCGATCCTTCTTGCGCGGGCTGCGGCCCGGATGCGCTTTCGCCTGCGCCCTCATGGTGTCGTTGGCGCCCGGGCGCTTGCGTCCGCGCGGCGCGGTACTGCCTTCCGACAACAGTTCGAACCGCAACGCGCCGGCCACGGGAGCCGCTTCTACCAGACGGACGTCGACGACGTCACCCAGCCGGTGCATGGCACCGCTGCGCGAGCCGACCAGCGCGTGGCGTGTCTCGTCGTAGTTGAAATATTCAGTGCCCAGGGTGCGGATCGGGATCAGGCCGTCGGCGCCGGTATCGCTGAGCTTGACGAACAGTCCGGCGCGGGTGACGCCGGAGATGCGGCCCTGAAAGGTAGCCCCGATGCGGTCGGCGAGAAAATGCGCGATCAGCCGGTCGTCGGTTTCGCGTTCGGCCTTCATGGCGCGGCGCTCGGTGACGGAAATCTGGGCCGCGACCTCGGTCAGCGTTTCCACCGTCTCGGTCTCCGGCAACGCGCCTTCGCCAAGCCCGAGGCCGCGGATCAACGCGCGGTGCACGACGAGATCGGCGTAACGGCGGATCGGCGAAGTGAAATGCGCATAGCGCCGCAGGTTCAGGCCGAAGTGGCCGTAATTCTCGGCGGCGTATTCGGCCTGGGCTTGCGAGCGCAACACCACTTCATTCACCAGCGGTTCGGAATCGTGGCCCTTGACCTGCGCCAGCACGCGATTGAACAGCGAGGGGCGCAACGCGCCGCTTTTGGCGAACGGCAGATCGAGGGTTTTCAAGAATTCCTGGAGGTTATGAACCTTCTCGAGCGTCGGCTCATCGTGCACCCGGTAGATAAGCGGCAGCGCCTTCTTTTCAAGCATTTCGGCCGCGGCGACGTTGGCCAGAATCATAAATTCTTCGATGAGCTTGTGCGCGTCGAGCCGCTCCGGCACGATCACGCGATCCACGGTGCCGTCCGATTTCAGCAGGATCTTGCGTTCGGGAATGTCGAGATCGAGTGGATCGCGTTCGTCGCGCGCGCGCTTCACGATCGCATAGGCGTCGTAAAGCGGTTTTAGGACGGAAGCGAGCAGGGGGCCCGTGGTGTCATCCGGCCGTCCGTCGATCGCCGCCTGCGCCTGTGCGTAATTCAGCTTGGCGGCCGAACGCATCAAGATCCGATGAAAGCTGTGCGAGCGCTTGCGGCCGTCATTGCCGATCACCATCCGCACCGCCAGGGCGCCGCGCGGCTCGCCCGGCACCAGCGAGCACAGATCGTTGGAGATGCGCTCGGGCAGCATCGGCACCACGCGATCCGGAAAGTACACCGAATTGCCGCGCGTCAGCGCGTCACGATCGAGCGCCGAGCCGGGCCGCACATAGAACGCAACATCGGCGATCGCGACGGTGACGATGGTGCCGCCTTTATTGTTCGGGTCGGGATCGGCGTGCGCATGTACCGCGTCGTCATGGTCCTTGGCGTCAGGCGGATCGATGGTAACCAGCGGCAGGTCGCGCCAGTCCTCGCGTCCCTTCAGCGTCGCAGGTCTTGCCTCCTCGGCCTCGCGCAACGTCGCGGGCGAGAAGGCTTGCGGAATTTCGTGGGAATGAATCGCGATCAGGCTGACCGCCTTTTCGCTCGCGAGCGAGCCGAGCCGCTCTTTCACCTTGCCGGAGGCCAGTCCAAAACCGCGCGAGCGCACCAGATCGACGCTGACGAGATCGCCATCCTCGGCGCCGTTGCTGTCGGCCTTGGCGATGTTCAATTCGCGGCCGACTTGCTTCTTGTCGACCGGAACGAGCCGTCCGCTGCCATCGGGCAGGCTACGGAAGATTCCGAGCACGCGGGTTTTGGCGTGATCGACCACCTTGATGACGCGGCCGCGATAGACGGCGCCTTCGCTGTCGTCCAGCTTCTCGATTCGCAGCAGCGCGCGGTCGCCGACACCTGCCGCCGTGCCCGGCTGCGGACGTCTGGGAATATGGATGCGGATTTTCGGCGCTTCGCCGTTCTCCACCTCATCCCATTCGGTGGGTGTCGCGATCAATTCGCCGTCGCGGTCGCGGCCGGTGATGTCGGCCATCACGGTTGCGGGCAGTACGGCAGGTTGGCTTATCTTCTTGCCGCGCTTCTCGATCGTGCCTTCGTCGGCCAGTTCGCGCAGGATACGCTTGAGCTCGACGCGGTCGGCGTTCTTGAGGCCAAACTCCCGCGCGATTTCGCGGGTGCCGACTTCTCCCGGATGCGCGCGGATGAAGGCGACGAGGGCGTCCCGCTCTGGAAAAACCTTGTCGCGCTGTTTGGCCACTTATCCGCTTGCCTTGCCGGCGCTCTTCTTTGCGGCGGGTTTGGGTGCCGGCTTCGCAGGAGAGGTTTTGGCCGTCGCCGTCACCGGCGCGCGGGCCTTGCTGGCCGCGGCGGCGCTATCGGACTTCGGCTTCGCCGCGGATTTCTTCGCGACCGCCTTCTTGGCAGGCTTGTTAGCAGGCTTGCCAACAGGCTTGGGCGCCTTCGCATCCGCTTCCGCTTTGGCAGGCTTTTCTGCTTTGGCCGCCTTGGCGGGCTTGGCCTTCTTGGCGCCCCGCTTCGGCTTGCCGCCGCCCTTGGCGACGCGCTCGTCGATCAGCGCGATGGCTTCTTCGAGCGTGATGGTTTCCTGCGTCTTGTCGCTGGGGATGGTGGCGTTGACGCCGCCGGCCGTGACATAGGCGCCGTAGCGTCCGCCCTTGACCGCGACGCCGCCCAGGGTCGGATGCTCGCCCAGCGGCTTACCGGGATCGGCGCCGAAGCGGCGGCCGCTCGGGCCTTTCAGAATTTTCTCGGCAATCAGCGTCACCGCCCGATTGAGCCCGATATCGAACACCTCGTCGCCGGCCTCGAGGCTGGCATAGGTTTTCTCGTGGCGCACGAACGGGCCGAAACGGCCGAGACCCGCCGTGATCGGCTCGCCGGTTTCCGGATGTTTGCCGATCTCGCGCGGCAGCGACAGCAGTTTCAATGCCAGATCAAGCTCGATGTCGCCGGGCGACATGTTCTTCGGAATGCCGGCGCGTTTCGGCTTTTCGCCCTCGGCATAATCCTTGGGCTCGCCGAGCTGGATGTAGGGACCGAACCGTCCGGCCTTCACCACGACGTCGAGGTCGGACACCGGATCCTTGCCGAGGACGCGGTCGGCGCTGGCTTCGCTGTCGGCGGCGAGCGGACGGGTGTAGCGGCATTCGGGATAATTGGTGCAGCCGACAAAGGCGCCGAATTTTCCGGCCTTGAGGTTGAGCTTGCCGGTGCCGCAGGTCGGACATTGCCGGGGATCGCCACCATCCTCGCGCGGCGCATAGATGTGCGGCCCAAGCATGTCATCGAGCGCATCCAGCACCTGGGTGACGCGGAGGTCCTTGATCTCGTTGACGGCGCCGATGAAATCGACCCAGAAATCCCGCAAAACCTGCTGCCAGGAAATCTCGTTGTTGGAGATGCGATCGAGCTGCTCTTCCAGTGCTGCAGTGAAATCATATTCGACGTAGCGGGCGAAAAAGTTTTCCAGGAACGCGACCACGACGCGGCCCTTGTCCTCGCCATGCAGACGTTTCTTCTCAAGCCTGACATAGCCGCGGTCCTTCAGCACCTGCAGGATCGACGCATAGGTCGAGGGACGGCCGATGCCGAGTTCTTCCATGCGCTTGACCAATGAGGCTTCCGAGAAACGCGGCGGCGGCTCGGTGAAGTGCTGGGCGACGGCGAGCTCCTTGCGCTTGAGCGCTTCGCCTTCGCTCATGGCGGGCAGGCGGCGACTGTCGTCATCGTCGCCGTCGTCGTCGCGGCCTTCCTGATAGAGCGCCAGGAAGCCGTCGAACTTTACCACCTGACCGGTGGCACGCAAATCCAGCACGCGGGAGCCCGCCTTGGCAGCGATATCAACCGTGGTGCGTTCCAGCTCGGCCGATTCCATCTGGCTCGCGATGGTGCGGATCCAGATCAATTCATAAAGCCGCGCCTGATCGGTATCGAGACGGCGGCGCATCTCGGCCGGACGGCGCGACAAATCGGTGGGGCGGATGGCTTCGTGCGCTTCCTGCGCGTTCTTGGCCTTGGTCTGGTACTGGCGCGGCGCCTCCGGCACATAGGCGTTGCCGTAGTCCTCGCCGATCACCTTGCGCGCCTGCGTGATCGCCGAATTGTCGATCTGCACGCCGTCGGTTCGCATATACGTAATGAGACCGGTGGTCTCGCCGCCGATATCGATACCCTCGTAAAGCCGCTGCGCGATCCGCATGGTATGCGCGGGCGCAAAGCCCATCTTGCGGCTGGCTTCCTGCTGCAGCGTCGACGTGGTGAACGGCGCCTGCGGATTGCGGCGCGCGGGCTTGGCTTCGACGGTGGAGACCGTGAAGTTGGCGGCTTCGATCGCCTTTTTGAAATCTTCGGCCTCGGCGCCGGTGCCGATGTCGAGCCGCTGAATCTTCTTGCCGTCGGCCCCGACCAGCCGCGCTTCGAATGCGTCGCCACGCGGCGTCGTCAAGGTCGCGACCAGCGACCAATATTCGCGCGGGATGAATTTCTCGATCTCGAGTTCGCGGTCGCATACCAGCCGCAGCGCCACCGACTGCACGCGGCCAGCGGAGCGCGCCCCCGGCAATTTGCGCCACAGCACCGGCGAGAGCGTGAAGCCAACCAGATAATCCAGCGCGCGGCGCGCCATATAGGCGTCCACCAGCGCGCCGTCGATCTGGCGCGGGTGTTTCATCGCCTCGGTGACCGCCTGCTTGGTGATGGCGTTGAACACCACGCGTTCGATCTTGTGGTCCTTGATCGCGCGCTTTTCCTTCAAGACCTCCAGCACGTGCCATGAGATCGCTTCGCCCTCGCGATCGGGGTCGGTTGCGAGGATCAGTCGGTCGGCACCCTTGAGCGCTTTGGCGATGTCGTTGAGCCGGCCCGCCGCCTTGGGGTCGATCTCCCAGATCATCTGGAAGTTGGCCTCCGGATCGACCGATCCGTTTTTTGCCGGAAGATCGCGGACATGGCCAAAAGAGGCCAGGACCTCGTAGGTCGAGCCCAAATACTTGTTGATCGTCTTGGCTTTCGCCGGCGACTCGACAATGACGATATTCATGTCATTCCAATGGCTTACGGGGAAAATAAGGGCCGGTTCCGCGAGATTCGCGTCGGCCGTTTCGCTGGGAACATGGGTGTAGCAGAGGCCCCTGTCAAATCGACAGATGTTGAAAGGGCCCCCCGCGGTTACGGATTACTATACGAAAGGTTTTGAAATGCCGCCTAGAGTTGCGATCTCAAAGAGGGTATCTTTCGACAATAGGCGGCATTTTAAATATTTATTTTGGATGTAGTTTTTTGACCAAGACAGGGCGCCGGCGGACGCCCCGATCCTCCGATAAGGATCAGCGTTCGCCAACCAATGATCTCCCCGGGGATGGCGGTCCGGACGAAGCTGTGGCTTTCATTGCGGAGACCGTCTCCGACCTCGCCCGGCTGGCGCGCCGCCACCAGCTCGACGTGCTCGTGCGTCTGCTCGATATGGCCCAGATGGAAGCGCAGGAGCGCATCCGCCTTCGCGGCAAGCGCAATTTATCCTAAGAGTCAGCTCGGCATCGCCTACGCCAAAACGCGTCGGCGGCGTTTGACACCAGAATTCGGCCTCAGTTCGGTATCGCCAATGCCGAGCAGCCGGCCATCCTCCGAACGGAGTTCGAGTTTTCGAACCGGCCGGCCTTTGCCGCGATCGACCAGCAGGGTAGGGAACCCGTCCGGCTCGCCGGCAAATTCCTCGCTCCACTGCCGCAACGCGACAAGTACCGGAAACACTCCGCGCCCCTTCGGCGTCAGCACATATTCCTGGTAGGCGCTGCCGTCGGAAGCGGGCACCGTCACCAGGATGCCGTGGTCGACCAAGCCGCGCAGCCGGACCGTCAGGATATTCTTCGCCAGACCGATGTGCTTCTGGAATTCGCTGAAGCGGCTGATGCCCATCAAGGCGTCCCGGATGATCAGCAGCGACCACCAGTCGCCGATCACGTCCAGCGATCGCGCGATCGGGCATTCCGCCTTTTCAAGACTTGTGCGTTTCACCATGGCGTCCTCCGGACCGGACAACTGTTCTCACCGATCACAGCGTTGTGTAGTTGCATTATGAAACCAGACCCCGTAGATAGTCAATCTAGTTTAATAATGCAACCATGGGAGGCGATCGTGAGGCTTGCGAACAAGACGGCGTTTATTACAGGCGGCAACAGTGGCATCGGTCTCGCGACGGCGCGGCTGTTTGTGGCCGAAGGCGCGAAGGTGGCCATCACCGGGCGCAATCAGGCGACGCTTGAGGCCGCCGCCAGGGAACTGGGGCCGAATGCGCTGGCGATCGTGGCCGACGCGACCGACATCGAGGCGACCGAAAGAGCGATTCTGCAGGCCGTCGGGAAATTCGGCAAACTCGACATTGTGTTCGCCAATGCGGGCATCGCCAGCAACACGCCGATCGGAGGCACCACGCTTGCTGCATTTGAATCGATCATCCGAACCAACATCACGTCGGTGTTCTTCACCGTGCAGGCGGCGGCGGCACATCTGAATGACGGCGCATCGATCATCTTGAATGGCTCGGTGATCTCGGTGCTCGGCAGCCCCGGCTATTCCGCCTATGCGGCCAGCAAGGCCGGGGTGCGGGCGATGGCGCGGGTGATGGCATCGGAGCTTTCGCCGCGCGGCATTCGCGTCAACGTGGTTGCTCCTGGTGCCTCGCGTACCCCGATCTGGAACGGTGCGGCTCCCACCGCTGAAGCGTTCGTTGCCTTGGACAAACGACTTTCCCGCGGCATCCCGCTCGGGCGGCTCGGCGAAGCCGAGGAAGTTGCCAAGACGGTGCTGTTCCTCGCTTCCGACGATGCTTCGAACGTTCAGGCCGCGGAAATATTCGTCGATGGCGGCGCAACGGGTTCTCCCTCAGGCGCGCCGATCTATCGCGGATAGACGCGAGCGCTCGCGAAAATCGTGAATCCGGTCAGCGTGACCAAAGCGAAACCTCTCATGTCAGTTGCGCTGCCCGGCCTCGTCACCTTGTGGAGGTATTTCACGGAACTCTCTGATTAGGCTGAACCTTTGTCCGGGGTGCGACGACTCACCGCAGGGCATGGGATTTGAAACACCTAATGAATTGGAGAGCCTGAGATGTCGAAAGCTGCCCGTATTGCTGCACCGCTTGGCGCGTCAAAAGCTCCATCAGGGGATGCGCTTGTCTCGATCGCGTTGTTTTCCGGAATCGGCCTGCTGGTATCCCTGATCGCGGTTCTTATGGGCGTGCAAGGCGTTTGGTACTGAATATTTCTCACAGCACATTATCTCACCGCACATTTTATTGATATTGGGACACCAGCCCGCCGCCGGTTTCGGCAGCGGCAGGCGGTGTCCCTTCTCTTATTACGCCGCGTGGAGCTTGGTGGCAGCTTGCAACGCGCCGGCCAGCGCTTTCTCGCGGTGTTCCGGTCCGATCTGGATTCCGTCGGCGGAAATGAATTCGGGGGTTGTGACGCCGATAAAGCCGAACACCCAGCGCAAATAGGTTTCCAGATGTTCGCCCACCGCCGCCGGCGTGCCGGCGCCGTAGAATCCGCCGCGCGAGATCGCGATGATGACGCGTTTGTTGCCGGCCAATCCTTCCGCGCCTTGCGCGCCGTATTTGAAGGTCTTGCCGGCCACCAGGATGCGGTCGATCCAGGCCTTGAGCTGGCTTGGAATCGTGAAATTGTACATGGGCGCGCCGAGCACCACGATATCGGCGGCGAGAAACTCGTCCAGCACGGCCTGGCCGGCGGCGAGATCCTGCTGCAGGGCGGCTTCAGGCACAGCCCCTTGCCCGGCGGCAAGATGCGAACCCGACAGATGCGCCAGCGGCGTCAAAGTCAGGTCGCGGTAGACGACCTCGAGGTCGGGCGTGGCCTGGCGAAGGCGATTGACGATCGCGGCGGAAACCTGCCGGCTGACGGAGTGGGGACCGAGAACACTAGAATCGATGTGCAGAAGTTTCATGGCATTCACCCTTGGTATAAGTTTGTAACTGAGACTATATGAGTGACTGCCTGCAACTCCCGCAAGAACGCACATTTTTGCAACCGGAGCACACCGTTGAAACCTGAGCACATCAATGTGCCTGTCCTGCCGCCCAACACGCACCTCGAAAGCGATTGCCGCGGGGTTGCTTCAATACTGGCGCGGGTCGGCGACAAATGGAGCGTGTTCGTCATCATGCTGCTTGGCGGCGGCCCGCGGCGTTTCAATGAGATCAAGCGCATGGTCGGCGGCATCTCGCAGCGGATGCTGACCCTGACGCTGCGCGGACTGGAGCGCGACGGTCTCGTCACCCGAACCGTATTTCCGACCATTCCGCCGCGGGTCGACTACGAACTGACCGATCTCGGACGTGGGCTGTGGCAGCCGGTGGAAGCGCTGGGCAAATGGGCCGCGGATCATCAGCCGGAGATCGAGGACGCGCGCGCGCGGTTCGATCGGCGCAACGAGGCTAGTTGATATGGCCTCATGGTTCGAGACGCGCGGCGTTGCCGCGCTCCTCACCATGAGGATCTAAGACCTCATCCCTGCGTCACGGCTTCGCCGTTGTCGCTGGAGGAGCGGCGTAAGCCGCGTCTCGAAGGATGAAACCACTGGAGGCTCGCTAGATCAGCGACACCAACCCGCCGCCATGGCGCTCGAGCCGTCCCGCAAGTTCGAGCTCGAGCAGCACGGTGCGCACCATGGCCGGCGAGGTTTCGGCCATCCGAATGAGATCGTCGAGCAGTATCGGAGTTGGCCCGAGCAGCCCTGTGATGCGCGCGCGATCGCTGGCATCGGGCTCATGCGCCAGCGGATCATCGTCAGGTTCGCGCAACTCGATCGGCCGCCCCATGATCGGTTCGACCGCATCGATCACGTCGGCCGCGCATGTGGTCAGCGTCGCGCCCTGTTTGATGAGATCGTTGTCGAGCGGCGAGCCCGGCACCGCGAACACCTCGCGGCCCTGTTCGGCGGCAATCCGCGACGTGATCAGCGATCCCGAGCGTAGGGCTGCCTCGACCACGACGACGCCGAGGGCTGCGCCTGAAATCAGCCGATTGCGCCGCGGAAAATCGCGGGCGCGCGGCACGTGCCCCATTGGCATTTCGGAAATCGCGGCCCCGCCGTTGCCGATGATCGTTGCCAGGAGATCCTCGTGCTCGGGCGGATAGATCCGGTCATGACCACCGGCCAGCACCGCCACCGTGCCGCTCTCAATGCTGGCGCGATGCGCCGCCTGATCGATGCCGCGCGCCAGGCCCGAGGCGATGACAAAACCGGCGTCGCCGAGATCGCGCGCCAGCGTGCCAGCGAATTTCAGCCCGGCGCCGGAGGCGTTGCGCGAACCGACGATCGCGATGACAGGCCGCATCAGCACCTCAAGCGCGCCGCGTACGCCGAGCAAAGGAGGCGCATCGTCGAGCATAGCCAGCCGCGGCGGATACCCGGCTTCATCAGGCGCGAGAAGGCTGACGCCGAGCCGTTTGCTCGCGGCAAGCTCAGCGCGCGCATCGTCCTCGCTGCAGATCCGGCCAGGGCGTGCCGCGCCGCCGCGTCGCGCCAGGTCAGGCAGCCGCTCCAGCGCCGCCCGCGCGCTGCCGAAATGATTGATCAGCGAACGAAAGGTGCGCGGCCCGACATTGTCACTGCGGATCAGCCGCAGCCAGTCGATCCGCTGCGCGTCGGTGAAATGTGTCGTGCTGGGTGTTCTGATGTCCATGCGGTCCCCCGCTGGCCAGCATGGATCAACCCGAGGGAGTGGGGAAGGGGGTCGTCATTCTCCGATGTGCAATTGCACATCTGAGGATGCGCCACTTGGCGCAGGCCCGGAATCCATACTCCTGGCCGTGGTTGTGGATTCCGGGCTCGCGCCAAGTGGCGCGCCCCGGAATGACGGGCAGGGCCGCTTGCCCCATCCGCTCGCGCTCCGTAAAACCTGTCCGGTCTTCGCAGGGAATGAAATAATGCCAATGATGTCGCTCGCCGAACTCCAGCGCCGGATCGATGCCGGTGATATTTCGGCTGATGCCGCGATCGCGCAGTCGCTGGAAGCGATCGGCGCCCATGACAAAACCATCGGCGCTTTTGTCTGCCGCAACGAAGCGGTCCACGCGGCAAGTGCCGGGCCGCTGCGCGGCATCGCCGTCGGGATCAAGGACATCATCGATACGGCGGACTTTCCGACGCAAATGGGATCGGCGATCTACAGCGGCTGGCAGCCGCGCGCGGATGCGCCTGTTGTCATGATGCTGAAGCAGGCGGGTGCGAGCATCGTCGGCAAGACCACAACCACGGCGTTCGCGTCGGTCGATCCGACCGCGACACTCAATCCGCGCAACCCCAATCATACGCCGGGCGGATCGTCATCCGGCTCGGCGGCAGCCGTCGTGGCCGGCATGATTCCGCTGGCGCTGGGAACGCAGACCGGCGGTTCGGTGATCCGCCCGGCCTCGTTCTGCGGCGTGGCCGCCATCAAACCGTCGTTCCGGCTGCTGCCGACGGTCGGGGTGAAGTGCTATTCGTGGACGCTGGATACGGTCGGGCTGTTCGCGGCAGGCGTCCAGGACCTGGCGCGCGGGCTCTCGGCGCTGACCAACCGAAGCGAATTGCTGCCGGCTGCTGCGATCGAGACGCCGCGCATCGGCGTCGTGACGCAGGATTTCGCCGGCGCGCCGGAAGGCACGGGCGGGGAGGCGTTGCGGATCGCAACGGTCGCGGCGGAAAGGACGGGCGCCTCGGTTCGCATGCTTAGCCTGCCGGAAATCGTCGCCGAGGCGTGGCGGATCCATCCGACCGTGCAGGAATTCGAGGCGCATCAGGCGCTGGCCTGGGAATACCGGACGCATTACGACGCGATGCCGCCGCTGCTGCGCGCCAGGCTCGACGAAAGCGAGGGCACGACGCCTGCTGCTTACGACGAAGCGCGCGGGGTCGCGAACCGGGCCCGGCGTTCACTGATGAAGGTCTTCGACGACGTTGACGTGTTGTTGACATTCTCAGCACCTGGTGCCGCGCCGAAGGGGCTGGCCTCGACTGGCGATGCGCGGTTCAACCGGCTCTGGACATTGATGGGTGTCCCCTGCGTCAACATTCCCGCTCACGTCGCCGAAGGCGGCTTGCCCGTGGGTGTGCAGGTCATCGCCCGCTTCGGCGACGACGCCGGCGCGCTGAAGGCCGCACGCTTCGTCGAGGATGCGCTGGCGCGGCGATAACTGCGCTGCAACCGCAGAGAACGCATCAAAAGCCCCGCCGGGCAAAGCCGGCGGCGGTTTTTCGAGAGACGTGCACAGATTGAAGATTTGGGGTCGTTTACTTCAATTGGTCGTTGAGCGAGGTGAGCATGGCGACCAGATTGATACCGAGGCCTTGGACGATCGCGATAATGGCGAGCGCGATGCCGGCAGCGATCAGACAATATTCAATGGCGATGGCGCCGGTTTCGTCAGCCAGGAATTTAAGAAAAATTCGCTTCAATTTCGCATCCTTTCGGGTTGCGCGGCAAGTCGCCGATGCGAACCAATGCCCTTCTGGAACCTAAGGTTGCGTAAATTTCGGTTGGTCAATTTCATGACAAACCATGCTGCGGACGATGACTTGGAAGTGGTTTAATATGGCCGCTGAAGGCCGTAGTTTTCGTTGAGAAGCGCTGGCGCGATAAGGAAGAATGCCGTCATTCCGGGGCGCGCGCTTGCGCGAACCCGGAATCTCGAGATTCCGGATTCACGCGAAGACGCGTGCCCCGGAATGACGGTTGGAGGCGCCGCCCTTACTTCTCCCCGATCCGTCCCTCGGTGCCCGCCTGCAGCCGCTTGATGTTTTCGCGGTGCATGTAGAACAGCAGCATGGTCAGCACGGCGAACAAGGAGGCCAGGGCGAGATGGCCGAACCACCACAGGAAAATCGGCGTGACGAAACTGGCGACCAGCGCCGCCAGCGATGAGTAGCGCGAGGTCGCGGCTGTCGCGAGCCACAGCACGCAGAACACCGCGGCGGCGGGCGGGAACATCGCGATCAGCACGCCGATATAGACCGCGACACCTTTGCCGCCCTTGAAATTCAGCCAAACCGGAAAGAGGTGGCCAAGAAAGGCGCCGAGCCCCGCCAGCATCGCTGCGTTAAAGCCGCCGAGGTAGTTGGCGATCAGCACAGCGACGGTGCCCTTCAGCATGTCGCACAGCAAGGTCGCGGCGGCGAGGCCCTTGCGCCCGGTACGCAGCACGTTGGTGGCGCCGATATTGCCGGAGCCGATCGAACGGAGATCCTGGGTGCCGGCGAGTTTTGTCAGGAGCAGCCCGAACGGAATCGAGCCGAGCAGATAGCCGAGGATGAACGCTACCGGCAGCCATGCTTCAGGTGACATCGCCGTTCCTCCGGTTGCGAAATATTTGCCGCGCATCAGACATGCTCATAGACCGTCCGCCCGCCGACGATGGTGCGCACGACGCGGCCTGAGAACCGCGCTTCGTCGAACGGCGTGTTCTTGCATTGCGATTTGAGATCGGCGGGATCCAGCACCCAGGGCACGTCGGCATCGATTATGATGACGTCGGCAGGCGAGCCGGCGCGCAGCGATCCGGCGGGGAGCCCCAACAGTTCGGCGGGACGCGTCGACATCGCGCGGATCAGGGTCTTGAAATCCATCTCGCCATTGTGGATTAGCCTTAAGCCGGCCGGCAGCATGGTCTGCAGCCCGATCGCACCGGCGGCGGCTTCCGCGAACGGCAGCCGCTTGACCTCGACGTCCTGCGGATTGTGATCGGACATCACAACATCGATCAACCCGGAAGCGACCGCTGCGACCAGCGCCAGACGATCGTCCTCGGTGCGCAGCGGCGGCGACAGTTTCAGGAAGGTCCGGTAGGGGCCGATGTCGTTTTCGTTCAGTGTCACATGATTGATCGAGACCGAGGCCGAGACCGGTAGCCCGGCGTCGCGCGCGCGCTTCAGAATCTCCAGGGACTCGATGCAACTCAGCGAAGCTGCGTGATAGCGCCCGCCGGTCAGCGCGACCAGGCGCATGTCGCGCTCCAGCATCACGGCCTCGGCGGCATTGGGGATGCCGACCAGCCCCAGCCGTGCCGCGAACTCGCCCTCGTTCATGACGCCTTCGCCGACCAAATTGGGGTCTTCGGTATGGTGCACGATCAGCGCGTCGAAATCCCGCGCATAGGTCAGCGTCCGCCGCATCACCTGCGCATTGGTGACGCTCCTGTCGCCATCGGTGAAAGCCACGGCACCCGCGGCTTTCAGCAGCCCGATCTCGGTCATCTCCTCGCCGCGCATGCCTTTTGTCAACGCCGCCATCGGGTGGATGTTGACGATCGCGGTGTCGCGGGCGCGGCGCAAGACAAAATCCACCGTCGCCGAATTGTCGATCACGGGCGAGGTGTCGGGCTGGCAGATGATGGTGGTGATGCCGCCAGTCGCCGCGGCCTGGCTTGCGGAAGCAAAGGTTTCGCGATGGCTGGCGCCGGGCTCGCCGACAAAGGCGCGCATGTCGATCAGCCCGGGGGCGACGATCTTGCCGGCGCAATTGACGATGTCGGTGCCTTCGGGCACGCCGGCAGCACCGATACCGCGCCTGCTGTCGCGGATCATGCCGTCGACGATCAATACATCGCCGGGGCCGTCGAAATCGCGCGAGGGATCGATCAGGCGGGCGTTGGCGAGCAGGATCGGGCGGCGGTCGGTCAGCATGATGTCACGCGTTTGGCAGGTTGCGGGCGAGCGCTTCGAGCACCGCCATCCGCACCGCCACTCCCATTTCCACCTGTTCGCGGATCAGCGACTGCGCTCCGTCCGCCACGATCGAGTCGATCTCGACGCCGCGGTTCATCGGCCCGGGATGCATCACCAGCGCATCAGGCTTGGCGTAGGCGAGCTTCTTCTGATCGAGGCCGAAATAGTGGAAGTATTCCTGGGTCGACGGTACGAACGAGCCGTTCATGCGCTCGCGCTGCAGCCGCAGCATCATCACAATGTCGGCGCCATTGAGGCCCTCGCGCATGTCGCGGGCGACCTCGACGCCCATCCGCTCGATGCCGCGCGGCAACAGCGTGGAGGGGGCGACCACGCGCACCCGCGCGCCCATGGTGTTGAGCAGGAGGATATTGGAGCGCGCCACCCGCGAATGCATCACGTCGCCGCAGATCGCGATGGTGAGGCCCTCGAGCCGGCCCTTGTTGCGGCGGATGGTCAGTGCATCGAGCAGCGCCTGCGTGGGATGCTCATGGGCGCCGTCGCCGGCATTGACGACTGACCCGTCGACCTTGCGCGCCAGCAACTCGACCGCGCCCGATGCATGGTGCCGCACCACCAGAATGTCCGGGTGCATGGCGTTCAGCGTCACGGCGGTATCGATCAGGGTTTCGCCCTTGCGCATCGAGGAGGAGGACACCGACATGTTCATGACGTCGGCGCCTAGCCGTTTGCCCGCGATTTCGAACGAGGATTGGGTGCGGGTGGAGGCTTCGAAGAACAGGTTGACCTGGGTGCGGCCGCGCAACGAGGTGCGCTTCTTGTCGACCTGCCGGTTGAGCTCGACATATTCCTCGGAGAGGTCGAGCAGGCCGGTAATATCGGCAGCGGAAAGGCCCTCGATTCCCAGCAGGTGCCGGTGACCGAGGACGAAGGTCGATTTCGATGCAGGGGTCATTAAAACGAGAGCTATAGGCAGAGATGGAAGCGGGGGCAAGGGCGAATAGGGGGCTTGCGAGTTATCCCCCGGTCTGTCCCATTTTCGTCATGCCCGGCTTTTTGCCTGATATCCACGTCTTCCCTTTGTTAACTGTAAGGAACAAGACGTGGATGACGGCGGAGGGGGACGGTCCATGAAAGCAATTGTGATCGTGCTAGCGGTAGCCGCAGCTTCGCCGGCTGCGGCGCAGTCCTTGCCCGGCGGCTTCGTGCTGCTGCGCGACATCGATCCGACCATCATCCAGGACATCCGCTACGCCGGATCGAACAATTTCGTCGGCCGGCCGCTCAGAGGCTACGAGGCGGGCGAGTGCGTGGTGAAGCGCGGCGTCGGGCTGGCGCTGCAGCGGGTCCAGCAGCAACTCGCGCCGCAAAAACTGTCGCTGAAGATGCTGGATTGCTACCGGCCGGCACGCGCGGTCGCCGACATGGTGGCATGGTCGCGTGATGGCCGGGAAACGCCGGCGCAGAAGCGCTACAATCCCGCCTTCAGCAAGAAAGATCTGTTCCGGCTGGGCTATATCGCCGAGCATTCCGGCCATTCCACCGGCGCCGCCCTCGACCTCACTTTGGTCGATCTGCAGGCCGACAATTCAGGCGCCTTCGATCCCGGCAAGGCCTACGCCGACTGCACCGCGCCCGCGAGCGCTCGCGCGCCGGAAGCAAGCGTCGACATGGGAACCGGCTATGATTGTTGCGACGTCAAGGCGCATACGGCTGCGCGATCCATTACACCCGCCCAGCGCCGCTGGCGGAACCTGCTGGTCGCCGCGATGGCGCGGCAAGGTTTTGTGAACTATTCGAAAGAGTGGTGGCATTTTTCGCTGCCGGGCGCGGGAAGGCCCGCGTATGATTTCCCGATATCGGCGCGTCACAAGTGAGCTAGCCTGCGTGAAATCGGACGTATTCCGGCGTAAACTGATTCCCGAAATCTCCGACGGTCAGGAGCGGCCATGACGCAGGCTTCATTCGCCACCCACGAGGTGCTCAACCAGTCGCCGCCGTTCGAAGACGTCGATCTGTTTACGCTGGATCAGTCGCTTTCGGAGGCAGTCGCGGCCAACGGCGGCGCTTCGGCGCAGCGGGAATTGTCGGAGTTCGGGCAGCACTGGGGTTCGGCTGCGATGGCGGCGCGGGGCCGCATTGCCAACGAGAATACGCCCAAACTGCGGACGTTCGATGCTCGCGGCAACAGGCGTGACGAGGTCGAGTTTCACCCGGCCTATCACGAGTTGATGGCGCGCAGCGCGCATGCCGGCGTGCACAATTCGACCTGGAACGCCGAGGGCAAGCCGGCCGGCGGCGCCGCCGAAGTCGTGCGCGCGGCGAAATTCTATATGGCGGCGCAGGTCGAGACTGGTCATTTGTGCCCGATCACCATGACGCGGGCGTCGGTGGCGGCACTGGCTGTTCAGCCCGACCTGTTGGCGAAGACGATGCCGGTCATAGGCACGCGCGCCTACGATCCGACCTTTGCGCCGTGGCCGACAAAACGCGGCATGACCCTTGGCATGGGCATGACCGAGAAGCAGGGCGGCACCGATGTGCGCTCCAACCAGACCCGTGCGAGCCGCGACGGCGACGCCTATCGCATATCAGGGCATAAATGGTTCATGTCGGCGCCGATGTGCGACGCGTTCCTGGTGCTGGCGCAGGCGGACGAGGGGCTGACCTGCTTCTTCATGCCGCGCTTCACGCCGGATGGATCGGTCAACGCCGTTCAGTTCCAGCGTCTGAAAGACAAGCTCGGCAACCGCTCCAATGCGTCGTCCGAAGTTGAATTCGCGGGCGCCTATGCGGAGCGCGTCGGCGACGAGGGCAAGGGCATCAGAACCATCATCCAGATGGTGCAGTTGACGCGGCAGGATTGCGCGATTGCTTCCGCCGGCCTGATGCGGTCGGGGCTCGCGCATGCGCTGCATCACGCCCGCCATCGCAGCGTGTTCCAGAAGCATCTCGCCGACCAGCCGCTGATGCAGGCTGTGCTTTCGGACATGGCGCTGCATGTCGAAGCTACAATTGCGCTGGTGATGCGGCTGTGCCGTTCGTTCGACCGGGCGCCGCACGATCCGGGCGAAACAGCCTACATGCGGCTGTTGACGCCCGCGATCAAATACTGGGTCTGCAAGAGCGCGCCGGGTTTTCTCTACGAGGCGATGGAATGCCTCGGCGGCAACGGCTATGTCGAAGAGGGCATTCTGGCGCGGCATTACCGGGAATCGCCGGTCAATGCGATCTGGGAAGGCTCCGGCAATGTGATGTGCCTCGACGTGTTGCGGGCGCTGTCGCGTGAGGTGCAAGCGGCACTCGCCGTCTTGCAGAGCCTTGTTGAGGAGACCCAGGGACTGCCCGGTGCAACCGAGGCGGTGGCGTTCATCGGCAAGGCCTTCCGCAGGCCCGACAGTGAGCGCGTGGCGCGGCTGGCGGTCGAGAAGCTGGCGCTGCTCGCAGCCGTGGCCGCGCTTAACAAGGTGTCGCCGCGTCATGCCGAATTGTTCGCAGCGACCCGGCTTGCCGGGAATCACGCCAGCATGTACGGCGCAGTCGATCTTGCGGGCGACGATATCAGTCATTTGCTGGAGCGGGCGCTGCCTTGATGCACTTGCTACGCGACAGCGGAAGCGTCATGGCCGGGCAAAAGCGCCAACGGGTCCGCGCAAAGCGCGGCCCGATGACAGGCTCCGCGCGTCTTCGCGCAGATGTCCCGGCCATCCACGTCTTCAATCCCATGTCGCATGAAAAGACGTGGATGCCCGGCATCGCAGACAAGTTTACGCCGTCTGCGCAAGGCAGACTGCTATGGCCGCGCATGACGATAACTAAAACCTGAAAGTCAGTTTATGGATTCCCTCGATACTGCGGGCTCGGCCGCGCTCACTCCCGTCGTCCGCACCCCACCTCCGCCACGGATCTGGAAATTCTGGGGCACCGCGCTGTGGGGCCTTTTCATCTTCGCGGTTTTGTCGTTGGGACAGCTGGCCGTGGTGGCCTGGTTTGTGTTGCGGCAGGACGGGCCGTTCGATATTGCCGCCGCGATCGAGGTCGTCGGCGGCGGCCTGACGATTTCGCTCTCCGTGATGATGGGACTGCCTGCCGTTCTTGCCGCCCTCTGGATCGCCACCCGTTGGTCGCGCACGCCGTTCACGGACTATCTCGCGCTGCGCTGGACCTCCTGGACCAATGTCCTGATCGGCGTCGTCGCGCTGTTTGTTCTGGTGATGGCGTGGGACCTGCTGTCACGCGCGCTGGGGCGCGAGGTCGCGCCCGGATTCATGACGGAGGTGCTGAAATCGGCGAGCGCCGATGGCGCGCTGTGGCTGCTGGTGATCGCGTTCTGCGTCGCGGCTCCGGTCTCGGAGGAATTGTTCGCGCGCGGCTTTCTCTACCGCGGCTGGTCGGAATCGTTTCTCGGGCCCGCCGGCGCCATCCTGCTGTCGTCGGTGGTGTGGACGGCGCTGCATCTGCAGTATGAATGGTTCTTTTTCGGCGAAGTGTTTTCGATCGGACTGCTGTTCGGCTATCTCCGCTATCGCAGCAATTCGACCTGGCTGACCACGGTTTTGCACGGCCTCAATAACCTCGCCGCGACGCTGCAGACCATGTGGCTCGCCGGGCACGGGTAAACCAAACCGGACGTCAAGGGCGTGTTGGCCTAGCTGCTTGTTCGCGCGCTGCCGTTGCCTACGCCACCAGCGCAATTGCGATCGGCATCGTGATCGCCGCAAGGATCGTTTGCAGCGTGATGATCTGCGCCAGCAGGGGCGCGTCGCCGCCCATCTGCCGGGCCAGCACATAGGCGCTCGACGACGCCGGCACCGCCGAGCATGCCGCCACGATGGCGAGATTGGAGCCGGAAAGGTCGAACCACAGCGCCAGTGCGATCGCGAGCACGGGCATCAATATCAGCTTCAGAAACACGGCGACGCTGGCGGCCAGGCTCGGGCGGAACATGCCTTCGAGGTGCAGGCCGGCGCCGGTGACGAGCAGGCCGATCCCGAGCGAGGAGCGGCCGAGCGCGTCGGCGACCTCGTGCCAGATACGCGGGAGCGGGATGTGCGTGACATTGATCGCAAGTCCGATGGCGCAGGCCCAGATCAGCGGATTGCGCACCACGGTCATCGCGATAGCCCGAACCGATTGCTTTTCGGGCGACGCGTAATGCGCCAGCACGGCGACACTGAGGACATTCACCAGCGGAATGATCGCGACCATCGCGACCGAGGCCAGCGCCAGCCCAATCTCGCCATGGAGATTGCCGGAAACCGCCAGCGCCACATAGGTCTGCCAGCGGGTCGCGCCCTGGAAGATCGAGGTGAAGGCCGGGCCGTCGACGGCGAGCCTGGAGAGCAGGGGCCTTAAGCCAAGGCACAGCAGGGACATCACCAGCGCCGAAAGCAGCAATGCGCCGCCGACGCCGGCAACGGGAACGCTGCTCAGGTCGGCCTTCACCAGCGTCTGGATCAGCAGGGCCGGAAACAGCACGTAATAGGTCAGCCGTTCGAGGCCGTGCCATTGCGTCTCCAGCCGCATCAGGCTGCGTTTCACGACGAAGCCGAGCGCGATCAGCAGGAAAACCGGCAGCAGCGCCGCAATCACGATCGCCATCGTCGGCTATCCCTCAGCGCTGTTCGCGCAAGTTGGTCAGCCGGTCCAGCGCGCCCTGCAGGATGAAGATCGCGGCGTGTTCGTCGATCACCAGGGCGCGGCGGGCGCGGCTCATGTCGGTCCCGATCAGATCGCGCTCCACGGCAACGGTGGAGAGGCGCTCGTCCCACAGCGCGATGGCGAAATCGGTGAGTTTGGAGAAATTGCGGGCAAAGGCGCGGGTGGATTGCGCGCGCGGGCCCTCGCTGGCGTCCATGTTGATGGGCAGGCCAAGCACGAAGCCTACGGCGTTGCGCTCGCCGGCGATGGCGAGCAGGCGTGCGGCATCGGCCTTGAAAGCCTTGCGCTGGATGGTTTCGACGCCGGTCGCGAGCCTGCGGTCGGGGTCGGACACCGCGACACCGATGGTCTTGGTGCCCAGATCGAGGCCCACCAGTGCGCCCCGCTCAGGCCAGTGCGCGACAGCATCGATCAGCGGTAGGATGAGGGCAGCCATGGCCCCGCATAACACGCGGGTTGCCGGTGACGCAAAGCGCCAGCTTCACCTCTCCCCGGCGGGGAGAGGTCGAATTGCGCAGCAATTCGGGTGAGGGGGCTCAGTAGAACGATTGAGTGTAACCCCTCACCCGAAGCCTTCGGCTTCGACCTCTCCCTCTGGGGGAGGTGGACGCCGCGTTCGCTGCTCCCGTCAGCGGATTGCTACGGGATTGATGATGCCCTGCACGGCGCCGGTGATCTTGGGGGTGCCCAGCACGAACAGGAATTCGTAAGCCTTGTCGGCCGCAAGCGCAGCCGTGTTCATGTTTTCCAGAATGTAGGTACCGGACATCGGCAACAGAATCTGGTGCACTTCGAACACGTTCTTGGATTCGAAGGGAATGACTTCCAGCGCCCAGGTGTCGGCGCCGATGGCGACGACGCCTTTGCTGACCAGATACTTTGCGCCTTCGACGCCGAGGCCTGGTTCACCCGCGCTGTAACGCTTGTCGTCCTTGCCGATCAGGCTTACCCAGCCGGTGTGGAAGATGACGACATCGCCCTGGCGAATTTCGACGCCTTGCTTCTTCGCAGCCTCGTCGATCTCCTTGACGTTGAAAGCAGTACCTTCCTTGACCACGTCGGTGCCGAGATAGCCGGCCATGTCGAGCAGTACACCACGGGTCACAAGCGGCGGGACTTTCTCGATGCCGAGTTTCTTCAACCCGTCCGCCGCTGCGAAGTCACCTGATTTGTTTCCGTTGTAATAGGTCCAGTCGACGCCGATGTGGCCAAGGCCGTCGATCTGACTGCCGATGCCGACCCAGCCCTCGATGATGTCATCGTTGTAGGTCGTCTTGCTCGGACCGAGACCGTTGCCACCAGCCTGTCCGGGTTGGAGGACCAGCACCTTGAAGGTGCGTGGCGGATAGGCCGGGGTCTTGGAATTGGTCTCGATACCGAGCGCGTAGGTCTTGCCGGTCTTGATCAATCCGGCCGCCTTCACGACGATCTCCGGCGACATGTTGTTGGCGGCGCCGATTTCGTCGTTCGGGCCCCATTTCGATTTCGTCCAGTCCTGTGCGCCTGCCGTCCCGATCGTACCCAACAAGGCGACAGAACAGCCCAATACGAATGCCTTGAGCATTTTGCAGTCCCTCCCAAAATGTTGACGTTATGGTTGTTGTTAGCTAGCGCCTGATACTAACGCAGCGGAGCAAGCGATCCAGAAGTTTTCAACGGGTGCGTCGACCTGCGATGGAAAGGCACGTTCGCAAACGCGAGATGCCAAATCAGTTTGTTGTATATTTATGACAATGAATTTCACAGAACGGAAAGAGCCGGGCGGTGCCAACATTTCAAACAAGGTGAGTTCGAACCGTTCGCGCGCGAACGGCGGATCTGGTCGGTTGTCCGAAATGGCGAGACGGTGCGATGGACGCCCTTAGTCTGTTCGGTTTGTTCGCCGTCACCGCCATGCTGGTGTGCTACGCGCTGGAGGATCGCAGCCATTGGTTCATCCTCGCCTTCGCGGGCGCCTGTGCGCTGGGTTCGGTTTACGGATTTCTGCAAGGCGCCTGGCCATTCGGGCTGGTCGAGGCTGTTTGGGCGGGGGTCGCGCTGTGGCGCTGGACCGTCAGGCGGCGCTCCAAAATGTAGCCTTGATTGAAATCCTCGTCAGGCGGCGACGGCCTGACCGTTCTTCTTCAGGCAGGAGGCAAAACCTCGCAGCGCGCTGTACTGATGTGCGGCGCGGCGTTGGATGAAGACGGTATCGACCCGCGACAGCGATGTGCTGAGCGCGTGGATGCGGATGTTGCCGTTGAGATCGTGGCGCTCGACGACGGCGCGCGGCAAAAGCGTGACGCCCATGTCGGCGGCGACGCAGCCAATCATGCCGTCGAGCGTGCCCAATTCGAACCGCGCGGCCGAGGGCCAGCCAAATTCGGCAAAGACCTGTTCGAGCCGCTGCCGATAGGTGCAGCCGGTGCGGAATACCAGCGCCGTCGGGCCGGATTCGGGGGTGCCGGCGCGGAGCGCCGCGAGGCTTGCCCATCGGCGCGCGGTGACAAGCATCAGCTCTTCCTTGAAGACCGTTGCGGCCGTGAGTTCGGCGTGGTCGATCGGACCGGCGACAAAGGCGCCATCGAGCGTGCCGTCGAGCACGGCGGTCACCAGGTCGGCCGTCGGCGCCGTCCGCAAGGTCAGCCGCACGGCCGGAAAACGCCGGTGAAAATCAGCGAGCAGCGATGGCAGGCGTACCGCGGCCGTCGTCTCCATCGACCCGATCGCCAGTGGCCCTCTTGGCTCGCCATCGTCGCGGGCCGCCAGCACGGCTTCGTGCGACAGCGCCGCCATGCGCTGGGCGTAAGGCAATAAACGCCGGCCGGCGCCGGTCAGCGTCATGCCGCGGCTGTGTCGCTCGAACAACGGCGTGCCGATTTCGGCCTCGAGCACCTTTACCCGATGGGTGATGTTCGACTGGACGGTGTTGAGCTCGTCGGCGGCGCGGGTGATGCCGCCCGTACGCGCGACCGTTGAAAACGTCACCAGGTCGGACAATTCCATGAGGTCGGATCCGTTTCATTTTGGAGATGGGAGCGTTCTGAAGAAATCATTTATCCAGAACGATAGCTGGGCCTAGGGTGGCTGTCCAGATCGGAGAAACGGCGATGTCGATCAGCATGTCATTGAACGGTCTTCTGGGCATTCTGCATCCGGTTCTCTTGGCACCGATGGATGTAGTTTCCGGTGCCCGGCTGACGGCTGCGGTGAGCAACGCCGGAGGATTTGGTATTCTCGGCGGCGGCTACGGCGAAAGAGCGTGGCTCGAACAGGAGACCGCCAAGCTCGGACAATTCGCACGCGCGCCCTTCGGCATCGGCTTCATCACCTGGAGTCTCGCGAAGCAGCCCGAACTGCTGGATGTCGCGCTAAACGCCCGGCCGCGCGCGATCATGCTCTCGTTCGGCGATCCCAAACCATTTGCGCCTCGGATCAAGGCTGCGGCAGCCTTGTTGATCTGTCAGGTTCAAAGCGAAGACATGGCGCAGGCGGCACTGGATGCCGGCGCCGACATTCTCGTCGCGCAGGGCACCGAGGCCGGCGGGCACGGTGCTTCCCGCACCACGCTGGACATCGTGCCGGCCATCATTGACCTCGCGGCCGGCCGGGTGCCGGTGGTGGCCGCCGGTGGCATTGGCGACGGACGCGGGCTTGCGGCGATGATCGCGCTCGGCGCCGCCGGTGTTCTGCTGGGTACGCGCTTTTATGCCAGCCAGGAAGCGGACGGAGCGGAGGAGGCCAAGCGACGAATCTGCGCCGCGACGGGCGGCAGCACCACGCGAGGGATTATCTTCGACATGTCACGCAACAACGTCTGGCCGGCGCCGTTCACGGGACGCTGCCTGATTAACGATCACGCGCGTCGATGGACTGGCCGCGAACTCGAACTGCTGCAAAATGTGGGCGCGGTCGCCGCCGAATATGCGGCGGCCAAGGGCGCCGGCAATTTCGATGTTGCGGCCGTGATTGCCGGAGAAGCCGTCGGGCTGATCCATGATATTCCCCCGGCGGCCGAGATCGTCGATCGAATCGTCACCGAGGCCGACCAGATCCTGCTCGGACGGCGCAATTCCGCCACGGCTTTACGGGCCTAATTCGCAACGGCCGGTTTCGCTCGCTTTTGGGCCCCGGCCAGGACGCCCGATCCCCTTCTCACGTGAAAGAGCAGACCATGTGGCCGGACCGCCGACTTCTCGACCTCTTCAAGACCGAATTTCCCATCGTGCTCGCACCGATGGCGGGGATCATGGATGCGGACCTCGTGATCGCGGCGGCGCAAGGCGGGGCGCTGGGCTCATTGCCCTGTGCCATGATTTCGGTGGAGAGGGCGCGCGAGCAGGTCAATATCATCCGCCAACGGGTGTCGGCCCCGGTCAACATGAACTTCTTTTGTCACAACGCCGTCGACGCCGATCCGGCGCGCGAGGCCGGGTGGAAGCAGCGGCTTGGGCCTTACTATCACGAGCTGGGGCTTGACCCCGCGATGCCGATCGACGCGGCCAATCGCGCGCCGTTCGACGCCGCGATGTGCGCTCTGGTCGAGGAGTTGAAGCCCGAAGTGGTCAGCTTCCATTTCGGCCTGCCGGATCCGGCGCTGCTCAGGCGGGTCAAGGCCGCCGGCTGCATCGTGATCTCATCGGCGACCATCGTGCGCGAAGCGATCTGGCTGGAGGAGAACGGCGCCGACGCCATCATCGCGCAGGGCGCGGAAGCCGGTGGCCATCGCGGCATGTTCCTGACCGAGAATATCGCCGAGCAGCCCGGCACCTTCGCGCTGGTGCCGCAGGTGGTCGATGCGGTGAAGGTCCCCGTGATCGCGGCGGGCGGTATCGCCGACGGCCGTGGCATCGCGGCGGCGTTCGCGCTGGGCGCGGCCGGCGTGCAGATCGGCAGCGCCTATCTGCGCTGCCCGGAATCCAAGGTGATCGCACCGGCGCGCGTAGCACTTGCCCAGGCGCGCGATGATTCCACCGTCATCACCAATGTCATGACCGGACGTCCGGCGCGCGGGGTGGCCAACCGCGTGATGCGCGAGGTCGGCCCGATTTCGCCGGATGCGCCGGCATTTCCGCATTCCGCGACGGCGCTTGGGCCTTTGAAGGTGGCGGCGGAAAAGCAGGGAAAGGTCGATTTCACCAATCTCTGGGCCGGGCAGGCGGTGCGGATGGGCCGCGAAGTGCCGGCCGCCGAGCTGACCCGGGCGCTGGCCGGCGCCGCGCTGGCACGGCTGAGTCGGATGGCGGGGTGACCGTTCCTTCACCTCTACCTTCGGGAGAGGCGCCGGGTGAGGGCTCTGATCCAGAGATAGACCTTAACCCCTCACCCGAATTGCTTCGCAATTCGACCTCTCCCAATGGGAGAGGTGAAGACTACCCTTGCCGATAGGCGGCGGTCAGAGGTACCTCGCGGTTGCGGTGCAAAAGCACCCTCTGCTATACGGCGGGCTGAATTCGCCGCTTAGAGGCCTATATAATGTCCGTCGACGCCGCCACCGTTCGCCGTATCGCGCATCTTGCGCGGATCGCGGTCACTGACGCTGAAGTTCCGCATCTGCAGGGCGAATTGAATGCGATGCTGGCTTTTGTCGAACAGCTCAGCGAAGTGAACGTCGATGGCGTCGAACCGATGACCTCGGTGATGCCAATGGAAATGAAAAAGCGCCCGGACGTGGTCAATGACGGCGAGATCGCGGACGACGTGGTCAGGAATGCGCCGGCCACGGAAGATCACTTCTTTCTGGTGCCCAAGGTCGTTGAGTAAATTATTTCTATCGAACGGGAAATCCGATGTGTCTGCTCTGCGACGATGAAAAGGCCTATGCGGCCTACATGAACTATCTCGACGCGATGGAGCGTCAGGGCAAGGTCGCCGATCCCGACAAGGCGATGGACGTCGTGCTCGATCAGCTCGAAGCCGCCGACAAGGCCAACCATAAAAGCGACGACCCGGCCAACGACAAGACGCTATCTCCGTTCTTCTGCAGCCCGGTTGATAAATGACCGATTTGACATCGTTGACGCTCGCCGACGCCAGAACGGGTCTCGCGAACAAATCTTTCACGTCGCTTGAATTGACCGACGCGCATCTCGAGGCGATCGAGGCGGCGCGCGCGCTCAATGCCTTTGTAATGGAAACGCCGGATCAGGCGCGAAGCATGGCGCGCGAAGCCGACGCAGGGATCGTCAAGGGCGAGGGCGGTCCGCTCGCCGGCATTCCGCTTGGCATCAAGGACCTGTTCGCGACCAAGGACGTGCGCACCACCGCGTGCTCGAAAATCCTCGGCAATTTCGTGCCGACTTACGAATCCACCGTGACCTCGCAGCTGTGGCGCGACGGCGCCGTCATGCTCGGCAAGCTCAACAATGACGAATTCGCGATGGGTTCGTCGAACGAGACCTCGTGCTTCGGTCCGGTGGTCAATCCATGGCGGCGCGACGGCTCCAACACGACGCTGGTGCCCGGCGGTTCGTCCGGCGGCTCGGCGTCGGCGGTGGCGGCGCTGTTGTGCATGGGCGCGACCGCGACCGACACCGGCGGTTCGATCCGCCAGCCGGCGGCGTTCACCGCGACCGTCGGCGTGAAGCCGACCTACGGGCGCTGTTCGCGCTGGGGCATCGTCGCGTTCGCATCCTCGCTCGACCAGGCCGGGCCGATCGCGCGGACCGTCCGGGATGCCGCGATCCTGCTGCGCTCGATGGCCGGTCACGACCCCAAGGACACCACATCGGTCAATCGCGCGGTGCCGGATTACGAGGCCGCGATCGGAACATCGGTCAAGGGCATGAAGATCGGCATTCCCCGGGAGTATCGCCTCGACGGCATGCCCGCGGAAATCGAAAAGCTCTGGACCGAGGGCGCGGCCTGGCTCAAGGCCGCGGGCGCCGAGCTTGTCGACGTGTCGCTGCCGCACACCAAATACGCGCTGCCGGCGTATTACATTGTCGCGCCCGCGGAGGCCTCGTCGAACCTCGCGCGCTACGACGGCGTACGCTACGGCCTGCGCGTGCCCGGACGCAGCATCGGCGAGATGTATGAGAACACCCGCGCCGAAGGTTTTGGCGCCGAAGTCCGCCGCCGGGTCATGATCGGCACCTACGTGCTCTCGGCCGGTTACTACGATGCTTATTATCTGCGCGCGCAGAAAGTCCGCACTTTGATCAAGAAGGATTTTGAGGACTGTTTCGCCAAGGGCGTGAACGCGATCCTGACGCCGGCGACGCCATCGGCGGCATTCGGTATCGGCGAAAAGGGCGCTGACCCCATCGAGATGTACCTCAACGACATCTTCACGGTGACGGTGAACATGGCGGGGTTGCCGGCAATCGCTGTTCCCGCCGGCAGGGACGCGCAGGCGTTGCCGCTCGGGTTGCAGCTGATCGGCCGTCCCTTCGATGAAGAGATGCTGTTCTCGCTCGGCGAGGTGATCGAGCAGGCGGCGGGACGGTTCACGCCACCGAAGTGGTGGGCGTAAGGTTCCATTTCGATGCCACAGGCTTTTGCGTTGCGTTTCCTGCCACGCTTCGTCATGGTTTGCCCATGAGCAAGGTTAGCGTATGAGTGCCGCCGACGACGGTATCCCGTCTTCCCAACAGGTCGATCAGCTTCTGGGTTCGTCGAAGCTCGCCTTGGCGCTCGAGAGCGACAGATACAAGCATCTGCTCGATCATGCGCCGGTCGCAGTCGCGGTATCGCGCGGTTCCGGCGGCGAGCAGCATGTCGTCTACATCAACAAGGCGTTCGAGAATTTGATGTCGATGGCATCAGCCCATGTGGAGGGCCAGAGCTGGACCTGTCTCGACGGCTTTCTCAACGAGGATAGTCCGGCCCAGACCTTGGGCGAGGCGATCCGGGACGGCGAGGATTTTATCGGCGTGTTCCGCCCCGCCGGCCCGGTCGATCGTCTCGTCATCGTGCAGGCCTATGCCTCGGTGATCGAAAGCGACGACGGGGTCGAAAATTTCCGGATCGCGGCGCTGGTCGATGTGGGCGGCCGGGAGCGGGCCCAGATCGAACAGTTCGAGAGCCAGATCCGCGATCGCGATATGCTGATGCGCGAGCTTCAGCACCGGGTGAAAAATAATTTGCAGCTGATCACCGCGCTGATCCGCCTGGAGGCGAGATCGGCCGCGGAAGGCGAGACGGTGGCTCTGGCGCGGCTTGCGAGCCGGATCGATGCCTTGACGGTGCTGTACCGGACCTTGTCGGCGGAAAATGCCCCTCCCGAAATCGATCTCGGCCAATATCTTTCCAATGTCGCGACCTCGGTGATGGAGGTGAACGCCATACCAGGCGTGGCAATCGACATCGAAGCCGGTTATTGCCCGCTCTCGATCAACATCGCGATGCCGGCGGGGCTATTGATCAACGAGATGCTGACCAACGCGCTGAAATATGCGTTCGTCGGCCGCAACACCGGTCAGCTCAAGCTGATCTGCAAGCAGGACGGCGGTCGCGTGACCGTCGTCGTATCCGATGACGGCGTTGGACTGGGCGAGAATCTGGAATGGCCGTCGCCGCGAAAACTCGGCGCCTTGATCCTGCAGACGCTGAAGGAAAATGCCAAGAATGTCGTGTTCCGCGCCGAAAGCATCCGCGGCCAGGGGACCTGGTTCACGCTGATGCTCGATGCGGCACCGGTGGCGGTGCCGAACTGAGCGACCGATGCTCGTTCGGCGCAAACCGATTTGCTTCGCTCAAAAGTGTTTCAGGGGTTTTCCAGCGCCCCCCGTCGGGATAAAATCCAGCCATGAACGCAATCAAACCATCTGTGTTGATCGAGGGCGCCACCACGGAACGATTTACCCAGCGAGGCCGGTGGTGAACATGGCGGATTTCAAAGCCAGTCTGTCAGGCGCGGCACCCGCGCCGGATCTCGGCGCGCCGCTTGCCGCTCTGTGGTGGGCTGCCAAAGGCAACTGGGACGAGGCGCATAAGATCGCTCAGGATCAGCACACCGCTGACGCAGCCTGGGTCCATGCCTATCTGCACCGCGTCGAAGGCGATCTTGGCAACGCCGGCTATTGGTACCGGCAGGCGGGCAAGCCGGTTGCGACCGGTTCTCTCGAAACCGAATGGGAGCTGATGGTTTCTGCATTGCTCGGAGGCGGACCCGCATGAATATAAACAACGGCAAGCTCATCAAGGGCGCCACCGGCGATTGGGAAATGGTGATCGGGCTGGAAATCCACGCCCAGGTCACCTCGAACTCAAAACTGTTTTCCGGCGCCTCGACGGAATTCGGCGGTGAGCCCAACACCCACGTCTCGCTAGTCGATGCGGCGATGCCCGGCATGCTGCCGGTCATCAATGAAGCCTGCATCAAGCAGGCGGTTCGCACCGGGCTCGGTCTGAACGCGCAGATCAATCTGCGCTCGGTATTCGATCGCAAGAACTATTTCTATCCGGATTTGCCGCAGGGCTACCAGATCAGCCAGTACAAATCGCCGATCGTGGGCGAGGGCGAGGTGATCGTCGAACTGGCGGGCGGCGAGAGCGTCACGGTGGGCATCGAGCGGCTGCACCTGGAGCAGGACGCCGGCAAGTCGCTGCACGACCAGAGCCCGACGCTGTCGTTGGTGGATCTCAACCGCTCCGGCGTCGCCTTGATGGAGATCGTCTCCAAGCCTGACATCCGCTCGTCCGAGCAGGCCAAAGCTTATGTGGCAAAATTGCGTTCGATCCTGCGCTACCTCGGCACCTGCGACGGCGACATGGAGAAGGGCAGCCTGCGCGCCGACGTCAACGTGTCCGTGCGCAAGCCGGGCGAACCGCTCGGCACCCGCTGCGAGATCAAGAACATGAACTCGATCAGCTTCATCGGTGACGCCATCGAATATGAAGCGCGGCGCCAGATCGGCGTTCTCGAAGATGGCGGCGCCATCGATCAGGAAACCCGTCTGTTCGATCCCAACAAGGGTGAGACCCGCTCGATGCGCTCCAAGGAAGAGGCGCACGACTACCGCTATTTCCCGGACCCCGATCTGCTGCCGCTGGAGTTCACGCAGGCATATGTCGATGAGTTGAAGGCTAACTTGCCGGAATTGCCGGACCAGAAGAAGGCCCGCTTCATCGCCGGCTTTGGGCTTTCGCCCTACGACGCCGGCGTGCTGGTGGCCGAACGCGAGAGCGCGGATTTCTACGAAACCGTGCTGGCGAGACTCGCCGACAAAATCCGCGATGGCAAGCTTGCCGCCAATTGGGTGATCAACGAATTGTTCGGGCGGCTCAACAAGGAGGGCCGCGACATTGCGACGTCGCCGGTTTCGGCCACGCAGCTTGGGACAATCGTCGATCTGATCGGCGAGGGCACGATCTCCGGCAAGATCGCCAAGGATCTGTTCGAAATCGTCTGGCAGGAGGGCGGCGACCCCCGCGCGCTGGTCGAAACGCGCGGCATGAAGCAAGTCACCGACATCGCCGCGATCGAAAAGGTGGTCGACGACATCATCGCCGCCAATCCCGACAAGGTCGCGCAGGCGAAAGCGAAGCCGCAGCTGATCGCCTGGTTCGTCGGTCAGGTGATGAAGTCATCCGGAGGCAAGGCCAATCCGCAGTCCGTGAACGATCTGCTCAAGTCCAAGCTCGGCCTCTGAACGTCGCGCGACGTGACGGCGTCATCGCCGTCATCTCCAAGCGCGCGCGTCGTGCACCGGTCGTTCACCATAAAAGCGGCGATGCATCTCACGATGTGAAAGACCGCGCCTTGCGAATCGGCGGCGGCGATTCTCCCGAAAGACCGGTTTTGGCGAGCACGAAGAGGCGCAAAGCCGGTGGGGATGAAAAATTTTTTTCTTGCCAAAATCCGAGACTCAGAGTCCGCGCAACACGCCTTCGACCGGACTCGACAAGCCGGATGACGTTGGTCGCGCGTCGATCGCCGAATGTACGAGTAATGAAAACACCTGCGGCACAGTCGCTTCTTGCGAATTGACAATCGTCGGCGTCGCATTTTTGCGCACTACTTGCATCACTGCGCGGATCAATTGTTGTGTTGCTGATGAGCGTGCGTCGCGCGTTCGCTCGTGGGTGCGTCAACACTTCCTTAAGTGGGACAGTGTTTTTTTCGATCTGTTGGTGTATTCGGGATGTAGTGCATTTCGATTCCCGAGTGCACGCAGCAATAAAGCCATCTCACTGACATCAGGAGGGCAACATGGCCAAGAAAGCTAAGAAGGCAAAGAAGGCGAAGAGCGCAGTGAAGAAGACTGCGAAGAAGACCCGCAAGGTCGCCAAGAAGAAGAAGTAACCTCGCTTAAGAAAATTGCCGGCGGCTTGATGCCGGCACGTCACTAGAGCCTTCAGAAACGATTTGCTTCTTGAAAGCAGATTTTAAATCGGACGGCTCTGTCGACGAAAGAGGGTGTCGGCGAGACATCAGGTCAAACGGCTGGATCGCATTTTCGAAAGAGTTCGCTCTGGCGAAAACCGGTCCGGCAGAAGAAACAAGTTTTCTTCGTTCGGTGCGGATCTTGAGATCCGCAATTTCACCGGCAATCTTTGCCCAAGTGAAATCTGGTCCTGACGTGTTCGCCGACGCCCTCGTTCCCTGTGCCGCGCCGCCGGCGCCGGCGCGCTGATTCCCCCAAATCCGTCAGAATGATTGTCCTGATCGCCCGTGGCACCAAGGTCCGGGGTGTGGCGCGGGCTGCGACTGGCTGCTCGATCAAAACTAGCCGTCATCGCCGCTGGCGGAGCAGGGCGCATTGCATCGCGTCCGGGACACGATGTTCTTCGCCAATGGTTATCGTTTTGCGAAGTGGCAGGGTAAACCGAATTTCGCGCTTCCGTAACAATGCGCATGAAACCAGCGCTTTTGCGATTTCACGGTAATCCGCGCCGAGAACGCGTTTACACCCCGTTCATCGCGATACTTAAACTACCCTTCAAATTTTATCGGTCATGGTCATCCCAACAAGCCGGCAAACGGCGAGCGCATGATCCGCCAAGGCGTGGGCGGTTTGGCGATCAGATCGGGCGCTTCCCATCATGGGCGCGCGGGTCGGACGCACAACCGGATTCCACTCCTGCTGACCGCGCGCTGGATAACGGGACGCTTTTTACAACTGGACGGGAGCCGCGCTCGGGAAGGGCGCGGCAAAAATCAAACAAAAATCAAAAAGGAGATGTCAGATGTTTCAGGGACACATTGATCTGGATGCGGCAACGCCGGTGCAAGCAAGTGCGATACCCGACGTGCTGTTCGAGCGCGGCCTGTATTGGGCCAGCGGACGTTCCGGCGTGGTCAATCTCGTCGCCGCGCATAAGTGGTTCAACCTGGCTGCTCTGAAAGGCCGCGCCGACGCCATCCAGCTGCGCCGCGAGGTCGCCGCGTTGATGTCCGAGGTCGAGATCGCCATGGCCCAGCGCGAAGCCCGGGCCTGGATGACGACGCAGTAGAAGCAGCGGCGAGGACGCCGCCGAGACAGCTTGCGGCGCTGGCCGGTTCTGCTTCCGTCGATCGACGGTCTTTCCGCAGTTGTACGGAGGAACAAATATACCCGCGGGTAACTCTAATCCATCATTGTTGCCAAACTGGGGAACACACCTTGCGGAAATCAGAAGCGGCCGACTGATCGGTGACGCGCGCGGTTTGCGGTGATGTTCTGGCCGGGCGTCGGTTTCGCTTCTGATGAGGTCCCGCGATGGGAATCCTGGCCGTCATAGTTGTGCTGCTTGTCCTTCTGCTGGCCTCGACCTGGTCTTCCGCAAAATCGTATTTCGCCAAGGGGCGGCTCGCAGGCATGGAAGAGGCGACGCTCGAAATCATCCGGGGCGTCTGTTCTCACTATGAGTCATCGGGCCAGGCCACCCCCGATTATGTTGCGAAGGCCGTCGAGGCGGTGCGGACGTTCGCGCGCGGGGCAACATACGAGAAGAGTATCTATCGATACCAGGCCCGGCTTTGGATATTTGGCGATGCCATCGGCGCCGCCTGCTGGCGCAAGGGATACGACACCTGCAGGCTGCAGATGACGCCGCGAGGAGACAAGATAATTGTCGCGCTGTCGATGAACGAACTGCTGCACCTGACTTCGCTTGCCCATTTGGGTTTCAAGAAGATGATGCCGAACGACCGCGGCTTCGAGATGCTTCGCTTCAGCAATGAGGAACAGGCGCTTTGCGGAACGTCTGCCGTCGAAAAACTGGAACGGGCTATTCCGGAAAAGCACCGGCCTTCCCAGCACGCCGCCAACCGTCTGGCATTGATCCGGCATTGGTGGCGCGCGGAGCGCAAAACCGCGTAGCGCGAGAAAGCCGCTTGGCGAGTCTGCCTGGCGACACCGGCCCTGGATGACAACCCTTCAACGCTTCAGGCCGGTTATCGCGCTGGCCACGACCAGTCCGGTGGCGCGCCGTCCCTGACGATGGTTTCGCCGAGATGCTTCTCCAGTATGATTCGCCCGCAGTCGACGTCGGCATCGAGTGCGGCAACGAGCGCCGGGGCATGTGAAACCACCACGGCCTGCGACCGCTTCGATGCCCGTGCGATCAGGCGCGCCAGCGCCGGCATCAAATCCGGATGCAGGCTGGTTTCGGGTTCGTTGAGGATCATCAGCGTCGGCGGTCGCGGCGAGAGCAATGCCGCGACGAGCAGAAGGTAGCGTAGCGTGCCGTCCGACAATTCAGCGGCCTTGAGCGGCCGGAGCAGGCCGTGCTGGTGCATTTCGAGTTCGAAATATCCGTCGGTGGCGTTCACCTCGACACGAGCGCCGGGAAATGCGTCGGCAATTGCGGCGTCCATGTGCTCGCCGGCACCTATCTCGCGGATGGTTTGCAACGCTGCGGCCAGATCCGATCCATCTCCCGCCAGCACCGGCGTGTAGGTGCCGATCTGCGGTTTGCGCGCAGGCGCGTCGAGATCGGTGCGCAAATGATCGTAAAACCGCCAGTTCCTCATCCTCTCGCGCAACATCAACAGTTCGATGGCGTGGTAGGGATCGGCGCAGTGGGTCATCATGCTGTCGAATGCGTCCAGGTTCTGATAGGCCTGCTGCCATTCGCCCTGGCCGTTGCGAATGCGGACGCTAGGGCCGATGCGAACGGCAAATGCATTTGCCCGGTCCAGCCGTTCGCCGGTCCATTGGCTTTCGACTTTGATTTCCGGATCGCTTGAAAACTTCGAGCGCGAATCGGGCAGCGGAAGCCCGAGATCGATGGCGTAGCCGTAATCCTTGCCTGAAAATCCGAGCTTCAGGCTGATCGGATTCTTGCGCACCAGGCCTTGGACCGGTGTGGTGCCGGCTTTCATCCCCCGCGATGATGTTTCCGGGCCGGCCCACAATGTCGATTCCAGTCCGCCCTCGGCGGCCAATGACTGAATGATGCGGCCCTGTGCGATGTCCGCCAGCAGTCTCAGCGCGCGATAGAGGCTGGACTTGCCGCTGCCATTGGCGCCGGTCACGATATTGAGCGCGCCAAGCGTTACCTTGATTTCGCGCAAGGATCGATAACCGGAGATCGCAAGTCTGGTTATCATGGCTCCCCGGATCGATGGCGCTGTGGCTGACTATATTGTCCCGGTCTCATTAATCTCAAGAATGGGGAGCAGAACAAGGGCGTCGATCTGCTCACAATGGGTGAGGAAGTGATCGGGTGGCCGGAAGATATGGAGTGATCGGAGAATAGAAGTGCAAACCGGCCCGCCGGCGCTGCTTCGCAGCCAGGTGCGGCACCTGTTGCTGTTGCGCTTTATCGCGCTCGCCGCGCCCAGACGATGAGCGGCTGGCGGAGACGGGAACAACGAAGATGAGAACTACGTCTACGCTATATTACTCTGAGTGATCCGGTGCGGGCTTCAGCGCTCTATGAGATTTTTTTGAAATCTGACACCATATGCGGTATCTGTATTTATGACAAAGGCTGACAAGCTGCTGGACCGGATGCGGCAGAACCCGGCGGGGGTCTGGACCATTCAGGACATCGAGCGGCTTTGCAGCGGATTGGGCTGGCGATGCTTGCCGCCTACGGGTGGCGGCTCACCTTGGAAGATCACGGCGGCAGATGAGGAGGCGATCCTCACCATCCCGGCAAAGCGGCCGATCAAGCCGGTCTATGTCCGCAAGCTGCTGGCGATGATGGGAAGGCGAGGCGATGGCGAAGCAGACTGAATATGCGATTCTGGTAGAGCCGCTGACGGGTGCTGATGGCGGCGGCTGGCTGGCGTCCGTGCCAGCCTTGCCCGGTTGCATGGGCGACGGCGAAACCCGCGAGGCGGCGCTGGCGGACGTGCAGAACGCCATCGCCGAATGGAAGGACGCAGCCCGCCAGTTGGGACGCGATGTTCCGGGGCCGGCGGCGTTGGGGCAGTGGCGCCAGCGGGCACCGCGCACCTTGCACGAAAAGCTGAAAATCATAGCCGCCCGCGAGGGCGTTTCCCTCAACGCCTTCGTGACGAGCGTGCTGGCCGAAGCGGTCGGTAAAAAGGGGACCTAGATGGTCGCCAATGCTCGACTCTGGACAGTGCGTTGATCGAAAACAGGCATCGGGGAACGGATCGGAGGAATGGCCCGGAAGAAGCAGTGGGGACCGAGGATGACCGCGCCCCGGCCAGCGGTACCGGAACGAGTGGAAAAGCAAGTGATCGTCACCGCCTGCGAGGCCTTCATTCGCGACGTCCTGAAACCGCGCTTCCTGCCGCAGATCAGGCCGACCGAATGGAACTACGTGGTCGATATCCACGGCGCCTGGGCGGCCGGGCGATATCGTTTCATCCAGCGCTATCGGTCGGGCATGGAGCATAATCGCGGCGAAGAGTTCGATGCGCCCTTCGCCCGTATCGATCGCATGGGACGAGACAGCTTCGATATCTACTGGATGCGGCACACCGGAAAATGCTGGCGGCTTCACACCGGCGTGACGCTTGTCGAGGCGCTTCGAATCCTCGAAACGGACGGCATCCTGCATCCCGTCTGACCTCCGCGCCCGGCCGCGCGCCGGAGCTGCTTTTCGTCCCCGAAATAACCACAGCGACCGCAGCCATGAGCGAATACCAGTACTTCGAGTTCCAGGCGATCGACCGGCCGCTCAGCCAGGCGGATCGCGCGGCCCTCCGGGATTTATCGACACGGGCGCGGATCACGGCCACGAGCTTTACGAACTCGTATGAATGGGGCGATTTCAAAGGCGATTCAGCCAAACTGATGGAGCGCTGGTTCGACCTCCACCTCTATCTGGCGAATTGGGGTTCGCGCCGACTGATGATCAGGTTGCCGGCGCGGATGGTCAACCGCGATCTCCTCGACGCCTTCCTCGGGGAGGTCGATTGCGCCGGGCTAACGGTCACTGGCGAGAACCTGATCCTGGACATCGTGCGCGACGAGGTGGAGTCTGAGGACATGGAAGACGGTTCGGACTGGCTCGCAGCCCTGACACCGTTAAGGGCCGAGGTGCTCGCGGGCGATCTGCGGCTCTTCTATCTCCTCTGGTTGACGGCGGTCGAGGCCGATACGTTTGAAGCGGAAGAACCTGAGCCGATGCCCGGAATAGGGCCGATGACGGCGGCGCTCGAAGCTTTCGCAGCGTTCTTCGGCATCGATCCCGATCTCGTTCAGGTGGCGGCCGAACGCCCCGCCATCGTGATCCCAAGCGTATCGACTTCGGCTGACGTCGGGAAAATCCTGTTGGCGATGACCGATTCCGAAAAGACCGAAATACTCGCGCGGCTATACGACGGCGACACCCACGTCGCGCTCGAACTGAGAGCCAGGGTCCGGGACCGTATGGCGGTCGAGGCTGACGCCCCGCCAGTTGTCGCCCGGACCGTGGGAGAACTCCGCGCGCGCGCCCGTGCGGTCGGTCTCGCCCGCGAACACGCGGCGGCCAACAAGCTCGCCGCCGAACGAAAACGACAGGTGGAAGAGGCCGAGAAAGCCCGCCGCGTCAGACTCGATACAATAGCACGGAGAGGTGAAAGCGTCTGGCGTGACGTCGAGGCCGAAATCCAGCGCCGCAACGCTACCGGCTACGACAGGGCGGCGAGCCTTCTCCTCGATCTTCGGGCAGTTGCCGAAGAACGCGGCGCGAAGCCTGACTTCGAAAAGCGCCTGCGGGCGATCCGGGAACGACATGCCCACAAGAAGCAGTTCGTCGTGCGGCTCGCGAAGATCGGATAGCTGGACACGCTGTAGCGTACAGTTGGCGGAGACGGAGGGATTCGAACCCTCGATAGGGCTTTACAACCCTATAACGGTTTAGCAAACCGCCGCCTTCAGCCACTCGGCCACATCTCCGGTAAGGCCGATATGCCCGACGCGGGGGCGAG
>Ga0193726_1000175_pt1 | contig 88321 bp, 73 predicted proteins | sample H2c1metaG_FD_144928 | JGI IMG/M metagenome (GOLD analysis project Ga0193726, IMG submission 144928) | Soil microbial communities from a riparian zone of the East river system, Colorado, United States - H2c1 | ecosystem: Environmental > Terrestrial > Soil > Riparian zone | place: USA: East River... | reverse complement strand
GTGAAATCCGCGATCAGGCTCGAACGCCAATCAACCACGGTGCCGAACACATCGAACACCAGCGCCTTGACGGCTGAAATATCGGACATGTTCACTCCCTTTTTGTTTTTCTCTAGAGCGGGATGACTTTTCTTCGAATCGTCATCCCGCTCTATCTTTTTGTTTGAGCATGATCTCCGCGCAAACGCTTCGCGTTTGTCGCGAGGGAAAACCGGTACCCACCCATCGGGTCGTGGCCCGAGGGCATGCTTTTCCGGATCATGCTCTAGCTTTCGTCATTCCCCGATGTGCAATTGCACATCGTGGATGCGCTTCTTGGCGCAGGCCCGGAATCCATGCTCCCGGTCGTGGTTATGGATTCCGGGCTCGTTCGCCCAGCGCAAAATTGATGCTCGAATCAATTTTGCCGCAAGGCTCACGCCCTCAGATGCGCCAATTGGCGCATCGGGGAATGACGACTACTGTTCAAATTACCCTGCGGTACTGAATGAAGCCGAGATTGTCCGCGACCTTATCGTAGAGAATACGCGCCTGCGTGTTGTTCGACTGCGTCAGCCAATAGACCCGGCTCGCATTCGCCACCCGGGCCTTCTCGTAAACTGCCTCGATCAACGCCCGTCCTAGCCCCCTACCCCGTGCAGCTGGTGCGACAAACAGATCTTCCAGGTAGCAATATCGGTGCGGAGCCCAGGTCGAGCGATGAAACAGGTAGTGGGCAATCGCCATTAATTCACCGTCGACATAGCCCCCCAACGCGAAGATCTGTTCGTCAGGATCATGAAATCGATCCCATGTGAGGTCGCTGATCTCCGGCCTCAGCGCGGACTCGTAAAACGCCAGATAACCCGTCCATAATGGATTCCAGGCTTCTCGCTCGTTTTCACCGATGGGCCGAATGACGATGTTGCCAGCCATGCCAGCGCCCTCAATCGAGGTGAAATTTTTCGAGCTGCCGGTGTTCGGCCTTGATGTAACGCACGGTGCCGGTGACCGAGCGCATCACCACCGTCTCGGTCTCGATGACATCCTTGCGGAACTTGACCCCCGACAGCAGCGAACCGGTGGTGACGCCGGTCGCGGCGAACAGGCAGTCGCCGCGCGCCATGTCCTCGATGCCGTAGATAAAGCGCGGATCATTGACGCCCATCTTGCTGGCGCGTTCGCGTTTCTCCTCGGTGTCGAGGATCAACCGGCATTGCATCTGGCCGCCGATGCAGCGCAGCGCCGCCGCCGCCAGCACGCCCTCCGGCGCGCCGCCGGTACCGATGTACATATCGACCCCGGTATTATCCGGATCGGCGCAATGGATCACTCCCGCCACGTCACCGTCGGTGATCAGGCGAACCGCCGCGCCCGTGCTGCGCACGCCGGTAATGATATCGGCATGGCGAGCGCGATCGAGCACCAGCACCGTGATCGCGGACGCATCGACACCCTTTGCCTTGGCCAATCGGCGAACGTTGTCGGCCGGCGACGCATCCAGCTCGACGACGCCTTTTTTGTAGCCCGGACCGACCGCGATCTTCTGCATGTAAACGTCGGGCGCATGCAGCAGCGTGCCGCCATCCGCCATCGCCATGGTCGCGATCGCACCCGGCATGTTCTTGGCGCACAGCGTGGTGCCCTCGAGCGGGTCGACGGCGATATCGACCTGCGGGCCGGCGTTCATGCCGACCTTCTCGCCGATGAACAGCATCGGCGCCTCGTCGCGCTCGCCCTCGCCGATCACGACGGTGCCCTCGATGGGCAGCTTGTTGAGCTCGCGGCGCATCGCGTCGACGGCGGCCTGGTCGGCCGCCTTCTCGTTGCCGTGGCCGCGCAGCCGCGCCGCCGACACCGCCGCGCGCTCCGTCACGCGCACGATTTCGAGCGTCAGAATGCGCTCCAGCAGCAGCTGCGGCGGAACTGAAATATGGGTCGACATCGGCGAACTCCTTTAAAACTTCATTGCGGGTTTATCGGCCCGCAACCAATCGTTTCGCACCTCGTCCGTTCGGACCACGTGCTAGTTTTTTTCGATCCGTATCACCTGCGGCCGGCCATTGATCACCTTGTCGCGCTGTACCGCCTGCAGGGCACGGTATACCGCGTCCTCGCTGGTTGCGTAGGTAATCAGAATGACCGGCACCGGCGAAGCCTTTTTCGCCGCGCCGTTCGCGTCAACGCCATCGGGATGCCGCTGCACGATCGATTCGATGGAAATCTTCTGTTCCGCGAGCCGGGTCGCGATGGTCGCAGCCGTACCGGCGAGATCGCGCGCCATCAGGCGGATATAGTAGCCGCCTTCATGGCGCTCCATTGGCGCCTTCTCGGTCGCGCGCAACAGCGCCACCGGACGTCCGAACGGTTTGGCGCGGATGCCGCGCGCGACATCGGCGATGTCGGCAACCACGGCCGAGGCGGTTGCCGCGCCGCCGGCGCCCGGACCGACCAGCGTGATCGGCGGAATGCCCTCGCCGTCGATGGTCACCGCATTGGTGACACCCATCACCTGCGCGATCGAGGATGATTTCGGCACCATGGTTGGATGCACGCGTTGCTCGATGCCTTTCGCGGTCCGCACCGCGACCCCGAGCAGCTTGACGCGATAGCCGAGTTCTTCCGCGGCGCGCAGGTCTTCCGGCGCGATGGAGGAAATGCCCTCGACATAAACCGCGCGTTGCGCGACCTTGGTGCCGAAAGCGAGGCTGGCAAGAATGGCAAGCTTCTGCGCGGTGTCGTGGCCGTCGACGTCGAATGACGGATTGGCCTCGGCATAGCCCAGCCGCTGCGCATCCTTCAGGCACTCGGCGAACGACAACCCCTCCTGTTCCATCCGGGTCAGGATGTAATTGCAGGTGCCGTTGAGGATGCCGTAAACGCGATTGATGCCGGTACCCGCAAGGCCCTCGCGAAGGGTTTTGATGACGGGGATGGCGGCACCGACGGCTGCCTCGAAATTCAGCGCGCCGCCATGTTTTTCGGCTGACGTCGCCAGCCGCAATCCGTGCTTGGCAATCAGCGCCTTGTTGGCCGTGACCACCGATTTGCCGGATTTCAGCGCCGCCTCGATCGCCGACAATGCCGGATCGCCGGATCCGCCCATCAATTCGACAAAGCAATCGATGCCGGGATCGCTGGCCAGCGCCACGGCGTCCTTGGCCCAGGCGATGTCGCGCAGATCGAGCCCGCGCTTTTTTGCCTTCGAACGCGCCGTGACGGCAACGACGCGCACGCCGCGTCCGCAACGTGCCGACAAAATCCGGCCTTGCTGCTCAATCAGACGGACGACTTCGGCGCCAACCGTGCCGAGTCCCGCGATACCCACTTTCAGGGGTGCGACCATGACGCAAAAAACCTGCCGGAAACGTTATAACTGGGCATGATCCAATCCGAAAACCGTCTGCATCCACGGGTCAAGCCCGCGGACCTGCTTTTCGGGATCATGCCTAACGCCGGTTGGCGAGAGGAACCACGTTGTGCAACGTTTCGAGGCCGCTTTCAAGGAAACGGCGGACTCCGCGGGCCGCCTGGCGAATACGTTGCTCGTTTTCCACCATGGCGATGCGAACATAGCCCTCGCCGTGCTCGCCGAATGCAACCCCCGGTGACACCACAACACCGGACTTCTCGACCATCAGGGTTGCGAACTGCATGCTGCCGACGTCGCGGAAAGCCTTGGGCAACGGCGCCCAGGCGAACATCGAGGCGCTGGGAGGCGGAATATCCCAGCCCGCCCGGCCGAACGATTCCACCAGCGCATCCCGGCGCTTGCGGTAGGTGTCGCGCATCTCGCGAATGCAATCGTCCGGACCGTTCAGTGCCGCGGTCGCGGCCACCTGAATCGGCGTGAACGCGCCGTAATCGAGATAGGATTTCACCCGCGCCAGTGCGGCGATGATGCGGTCGTTGCCGACGGCAAATCCCATCCGCCAGCCGGCCATGGAAAACGTCTTCGACATCGAGGTAAATTCAACGGTCACATCGATTGCGCCGGGAACCTGCAGCACCGAAGGCGGCGGATTATTGTCGTCGAAATAGACCTCCGCATAGGCCAGATCGGACAGAATGAAGATCTCGTGCTTCTTCGCGAACGCCACCAGATCCCTGTAGAAATCGAGGCTTGCGACATAGGCGGTCGGATTGGAGGGATAACAGACGACGATGGCGAGCGGCTTCGGGATCGAATGAACGATGGCGCGCTCAACCGCCTCGAAGAATTGCGGCGTCGGCTCCGAGGGCACCGAGCGGATCACGCCGCCAGCCATCAGGAATCCAAAGGCGTGAATAGGATAGCTCGGATTCGGGCACAGCACCACGTCGCCGGGCGCGGTTATCGCCTGCGCCACGTTGGCAAAGCCCTCCTTCGAGCCCAGCGTCGCGACAACCTGGGTCTCGGGGTTGAGCTTCACGCCAAAGCGCCGGCCGTAATAGCCCGCCTGTGCCTTGCGCAGGCCGGTAATGCCGCGCGATGCGGAGTAACGATCGGTTCGCGGCTTGCCCAGCGTTTCCTTCAGTTTTTCGATGACATGGGGCGGCGTCGGCAAATCCGGATTGCCCATGCCGAGATCGATGATGTCGGCTCCGGCATTCCGTGCCGCCGCCTTGGCCCGGTTGACCTGCTCGAACACGTAAGGCGGGAGACGGCGGATGCGGTAAAAATCTTCCATGGGTCCTGGCTCCGACAACCGGTAAGGACAGAATCGCAGACATTTTTTGCAACGAAACCGAACTCGGTTTCGTCCCGAAATCGCGCTCAATCAATGATTTAGAGCGGTTTCAGGCGCAAAAACCGGTCGTCGTCCCGATTTGCGGTTGAATTGAAGTCCTTATTACCACGGACACTCGGCTGCGCCAGCCGTTACCGCCCTATTGGGTCACTGCGCGGCCGGGTTTTTTGGTGGCCTTCGCGGACGCCTGATGGTCCCGGGCGGCAGACAGTTCTTTCAATACCTTGGCCTGCTCCGACGGCGCCATCGCGGCCTCTTCGCGATCCGGTGGCAAATCATGCACCGGAAGGTAGGCGCCAGCTTCCTTCGGGCGCGCTGGTGCATCGGCCGGCGTGCCTACCAACGGCATATCCGCGATCGATGTCGCGCAGCCGCCGAGCACGAGCGCCGAAAGCAACAGCACGCCAGCCGCAACCGCCCTTGTTTTTCGATCCACCGACATTAGTCCGGAAGTCTCCACTTCGCTTAACCGAACTTTACAGCCGTCTGATGCTTATTTCATCAGTTGTCGCGCCTGACCACGAACATTGTCGCCCGAAGCAAAGTCCTGAACAACAAATAGAACCGCTGAGGCCTCAATATGACGGAACCAAGTTACTTTGTCGCAGTGCAGCAGATTTGATGTCAGGGTTAACCTGGAACTTTTCAGCGTCGATCTGCGCGGTGACGAAGTTGAAATGAAGATATAGTGTCCCGCCATGAGCGACCTTGCGAGCGAACCCCAGACCGAGAAGAAGTTCGATCCGGAAGCCTTTGCGATGAACCTCGCGCGGGCGATGGAGAGCAGCGGTCAGGCGCTCGCAGCCTATCTGAAGCCGCGCGAGGACGCCGAACCCAAGGACAAGCCGCCCACCGAACTCGGCGAGGTCATCAAGACGCTTAGCGCGGTTGCGGAATATTGGCTGTCGGACAAAGCCCGGACGACGGAACTGCAGATCAAGATCGGCAAGGCCTATCTCGATTTGTGGGGCTCATCGATGCGGCGCCTCGTCGGAGAACAGGCGCCGCCGGCGATCGAGCCCGCGCCGCGCGACAAGCGGTTCAACGATCCCGAGTGGAAATCGAATCAGTTCTTCGATTTCGTGAAGCAAGTCTATCTGCTCTCGACGCAATGGGCGCAGGACCTGGTGCACAACGCCGAAGGGCTCGACCCGCACACCCGCAAGAAGGCCGAGTTCTACGTTCAGCAGATCACCAACGCGCTGGCGCCGTCGAATTTCGTGCTCACCAATCCGGAAATACTGCGCGAGACGCTGGCATCCAACGGCGACAACCTCGTCCGCGGCATGAAGATGCTGGCGGAAGATATCGAGGCCGGACACGGCTCGCTGCGGATTCGTCAGTCCGATCCCACCAATCTCGCGGTCGGCGTCAACATGGCGACGACGCCGGGCAAGGTGATCTTCCAGAATGAGTTGATGCAGCTGATCCAGTATCAGCCGGCGACGGAAAACGTGCTGCGCACCCCGTTGCTGATCGTGCCGCCGTGGATCAACAAATTCTATATCCTCGATCTCAAGCCGGAAAAATCCTTCATCAAATGGTGTGTTGACCAGGGCATCACGGTGTTCGTGATTTCCTGGGTCAACCCGGACAAGAGCCTGGGGGCGAAAACCTTCGACGACTACATGAAGGAAGGCCCGCTGGCGGCGATGGACGTCATCGAGCAGGCTACCGGCGAGTTGAAAGTCCACACCATGGGCTATTGCGTCGGCGGCACCCTGCTCGCCTCGACGCTGGCCTGGCTTGCAGAAAAGCGGCGCGTGCGCGCGACGTCGGCGACATTCCTGGCCGCGCAGGTCGATTTCAGTCACGCCGGCGATCTTCTGGTGTTCGTCGACGAGGGCCAGATCTCGGCGCTCGAGCGCGACATGGAGGCGACGGGCGTGCTCGAAGGCAGCAAGATGGCGATGGCCTTCAACATGCTGCGCTCAAACGATCTGATCTGGTCCTATGTCGTCAGCAATTATCTCAAGGGACAACCGCCCTCGGCGTTCGATCTGCTGCACTGGAATTCCGATGCGACGCGGATGCCGGCGGCCAACCATTCCTATTACCTGCGCAACTGCTATCTGGAGAACCGGCTTTCCACCGGCAGCATGGTGCTGGACAACACGCTGCTCGATCTGACCAAGGTGAAGGTGCCGATCTACAATCTGGCGACCCGCGAGGATCACATCGCGCCGGCGGATTCAGTCCTCTATGGTTCGCAATTCTTCGGTGGCCCGGTGAAATATGTGCTGTCCGGATCCGGGCATATCGCCGGCGTGGTCAACCCGCCCGCGTCAGGCAAGTACCAGTTCTGGACCAACGACAGTATCAAGGACATTACGCTGGCGGACTGGCTCAAGGGCGCGCAGGAGCATAAGGGGTCATGGTGGCCCGACTGGCGTGAATGGCTTGAAAGCATCGATGCGGAGAAGGTTCCGGCGCGCGCGGTCGGCACCGACGCGATGCCTGCCATCGAAGACGCGCCCGGCAGCTACGTCCGGGTTCGCGCGTAGCGCAACGACGAACATCCGAATATAACGGGCCGTCCCGCCGGGACGAGAGTCGAAAACTGAATTGAGAGGGAACCCATGACGCGCGAATTGTTCTGGCTGACGCTGACGGTCATTCTGACCGGGCTTTTGTGGGTTCCCTATGTGCTTAACCGCTGTCAGGTTCGCGGCCTCAGCGGCGCCATGGCCAATCCGTCGCGCAACGACAAGCCGCACGCGGAATGGGCCAACCGCCTGATGTTCGCGCACGACAATGCGATCGAAAATCTCGTCATCTTCGCGCCGCTGGTACTGATCCTGGCGCAGATCGATTATTCGACCAAGTGGACCGTCTATGCCTGCGTGGTCTATTTCTGGTCCCGCGTCGCGCATCTGATCGTCTACACGCTGGGCTTGCCGGTATTCCGCACCCTGGCCTTCACCGTCGGCTTCCTGGCGCAGGCGGTGCTGGCGCTGGCGATCTTCAAGATCGTTTGACGCCTAACGCGTCCCGGACCTGAGGAAATCGAAGCGCCATCGTCCAGCCCTTGGGCTGTCGATGGCGCGTGCCGGCTATTTCGGCATTACGCCCGTGGCGGTCGCGCGCGACGCCAGGGCCCGCGCGTCCGGTAACGCGCCCCGACACGCCGGCGACAGCTTCTCGGCGTTCGCGCTGAGGCATCCGAGAACGCGCCCGCCACCCGGTTGGACGTCGTGACAATGCCGCTCGTAATCGGCTCTGCAGACTTGAGCTAGACTCATCGCCTTGCTCCGCATTTCCTGCGGCACCTGCGTCTGGGCGGATGCGATTGTGCCCCACGACGCAGCTGCGCCGATCGCCAGGGCAACAAGAAGCGACCCGGCACACGGCGAGTGGCAGTCTTTTGTGAAAACGATCCTCATCGAACTATCTCCAGCGGTGAAGTTGTCGGGGTTAAAGCGAACTTGCGACCATCAAGCCGGCGGCCCAAACAGCGTCTTGACCCGCTCGCGTAGCGTCGGTGCGCGGGCGAAATCGCTGATCATGTTGCGCCATTCGCCAAGCGCAATCCTGACCGGGTTGTAACTGTTGGTGCCGCGGACAAGTCCGTAACGCAGCGCTTGACCCCGAGGGGCCTCGGCGAAGGTTCCGAATATCCGGTCGAACACGATCAGGATGCCGCCGTAGTTCTTGTCGAGGCAGGCCGGATTCGACGCGTGGTGCACGCGGTGATGGGCGGGCGTGTTGAGAATCCATTCCAGCGGACCCAGCCGGGACACGAGCTCGGTGTGGATGAAAAATTGGTAGAACAAGTTGACGCCAAGCATGCCGATCACGGCAAAGGGATGGAATCCGATAAAGATCAACGGCAGGAAGAACAGGAAATTTCCGGAGATATTGCCGGTCCAGCCGAGCCGGATCGCCGCGGTGAAATTCAGCTTGGTCGCCGAATGATGTACCGCATGGGTCGCCCACATCCAGTTAATCCGGTGTGAGGCGCGGTGTTGCCAATAATAGGCAAACTCGGTCGCCACGAACAGCGCGGTCAGCGCCGCTGGCGTGGTCTGCGAGAAGTCGAAAAGCCGGTGCTGATAGACGAACGCAAAAGGAATCGCCAGCAGCGTCGCCTCAACGGCCCGAACCATCGACTGCCCTGCCGCTACGCCCAGCGATGCCGCGCTTTCAAAGGGATCGTGGGTGTCGCGATGGGTGAGCCGGCCGAGAAAATATTCAAGGCCCATGAACCCCAGTGCGGTCGCGAGCAGCATCAGGCGGGTGTTGATGTCGAACAAGCCTGCGAGTTGATCCATGACCATATCCTCGAGCAATACCAGCGGCTGGCGACGGTGATTGCCTCCGCCAGCCGCTGCGCTGCGTCAGCGTGAGATCGTCCTGTTGTAGGAGACCGTGCCGCCGCGGGGGCCGGTGACAACGCCGCTGCCGGAGCAGGTGCCGCCCGAACAGGTGCTGGAACCCTGATGCGATATCGTGCCGCCGTAGGGCCCGGTGACACTGCCCTGAGACGAGCAGACGCCGCCTGCGCAGGATCGCGACCCGGAAAACGTCGTGGTGCCGCGTGGGCCCGTAATCGACCCGCTACGCGAGCCGGCATTGGCATCGGCAACGCCTGCCGCAAACAAGGATCCGGCAATCGCAGAGATGGCGAGAAGCTTCTTCATGGTATTGCTCTCCTCTTCAACCGGCGGCGCTCGGCGTGAGCCCGACCGTGCGGAGACCATGGCCGCTCGACGTCAGCGGAATTTCAACGGCGCAAGACGTTTGTTGGCGATTTGTCGACGCCACGTAACAGTTTGTAACAACGCGGCGGCTCGACTTGCCGACGCCGTTCGATTGTCCGACATTCCAGACATGACGATGCCCAAGCCGACAATTTTGATTGTGGAAGACGACCCTGAAATCAGGCGGTTGGTTCGCGATTTTCTGGTTCATGAGGGATACGACGTCGAGACCGCCGAGGACGCCAAAGCAATGGACACGGTCTTGCAGCGCCTGCGACCCGATCTCGTTATTCTCGACCTGATGCTTCCCGGCGAGGACGGTCTTGCGATCTGCCGCCGGCTGCGAGTCGGCGACCCCATCCCCATCCTGATGCTGACAGCCAAGAGCGACGAAATCGATCGCGTGGTCGGCCTCGAAATGGGCGCCGACGATTATCTCGCCAAACCCTTCAGTTCGCGCGAACTGCTGGCCCGCGCCCGCGCCATCATGCGCCGGACGCAGCACACGCCGCCGCAGCCGCAGAACCGCCGCTATAGCTTTGACACCTTCGTCATCGATATCGATGCCCGCGGGCTGAGCTTCGGAGAGAACAACGCGGTCACCCTGACGAGTGGCGAATTTGAGCTGCTGGTCTGTTTTGTCCAGCGACCGCGCCGGGTACTGACGCGGGACCAAATTCTCGACTGGACGCGCGGTCGATCCGCGGATCCCTTCGACCGCACCGTTGACATGCTGATCTCCCGCTTGCGCAAGAAACTGGACGGTGCGAGCCCCGGCTCCAACCTGATCAACACCGTCCGCAACGGCGGTTATCTGTTCACCGCTCATGTGAGACCGCTGACATGATCCTGCGTATGACGTTCGCGGCGCGGATCGGACTGATCGTCGTCGTCGGACTCGGCATGGCGTGGATCTCCACCATCGCGTTGTATTACATCGCGCGGGCCCATACCGCCGAAAACAATACCCTGCCCGTCCCTGGTCATATCGCCGCTCTTGTTGAACTGATCGAACGCACGCCCGGTGAGGAGCGAAAGCTGGTGCTTCGCGTGGCGAGCTCGGAAACATTTGCAGCGCGAATTGACGCCGGCGCGAATACCGGAACGACAGCGCAGCGGATCCTGCCACGGCTCAACCAGCGGGCGATCGAGTCGTCTCTGCAGGCGCTCGGCGGCCGCCCGGTCAGTGTCAATTTCGCGGATACAGGCGAGCGCAGGCGATTGTTTTCCCGTCTCGTTCCGCCAACGGTCGATGTACGGGTCGGCCTTCGGACCGGAGACACGCTGGTCATCGAAGTCGGAAACGCGATACTGCTGGGGCCGCTTGGTTTGCCGGTCGGATTTGGCGCCGGCATTTTCGGTACCCTGATCGCGCTGCTCGCACTCCTCGTCATGCACCGCGAGACCAAACCGCTGGCTCGCCTTGCCGAGGCCGTCGATCGCGTCGACCTATCGCTTGATCCCGTGGCTCTGCCAGAGGCCAGACGCAGCGCCCCGGAAATCCGCTCCCTGATCGATGCGTTCAATCGTTTGCAAGGCCGGCTCGGCGAGCTGCTGCGCTCGCGCATGGCGATGCTGGGCGGAATTTCCCATGATGTACGAACCTACGCCACGCGGCTTCGGCTGCGCGCCGAAAAGATCAACGACGAGGCGGAGCGCGATCGCGCGATCGCCGACATCAACGATATGATTCTCTTGCTCGACGATGCGCTGTTGGCAAGCCGGGCCGGGGCCGGCGAACTGGCCGAAGAGATGGTCGAGATTGACGACATCATCCGTGCGGAAGTCGCCGACCGGCGATCCGGCGGCGCCCGCATCGATTATCAAGGGGGTCACTGGGAGCAAGTCCCAATCGTTCTCGGCGACCGCCTGGCGCTCAGACGCGTCGTGGCCAATCTGGCGGACAATGCCATCAAGTATGGCGGCAGCGCACATCTCCGCAGCATGATCGTCGGCAAGGACTTTCTGCTGACGGTCGACGACGAAGGCGCGGGAATCCCGCCCGAACACCGGCAGGCCATGCTCGAGCCGTTCAGTCGGCTGGAGACATCGCGAAGCCGCGGAACCGGCGGCGCCGGATTGGGCCTCGCCATCGCGCGCGGCCTGACCGAAGCCCATGGCGGCGCCCTGTCGATCCAGCAAGCTCCATCGGGAGGCGCCAGGATCTCGGTCCGGCTTCGGCTGTTTCAATCGCGCTGATGTTTCGGACGCTGCGGCCGCAACAAGCGTTCGCGCTCCTTCTCTCATGGTGAGGAGCGCGCTCTCTCGGCAGCGCGCTTGCGCTGTCCGGTGCGCGCGTCTCGAACCATGAGGATGTCAAGCCCTCACGGAAACAGCGCGATCTGCTCCAGCCCGGTCGTCTCGGGAAATCCGAACATCAGGTTCATGTTCTGGATCGCCTGTCCCGCCGAGCCCTTCACCAGATTATCCAGCACCGAAATAACGATAGCCCGGTTCTTGATGCGGTCGGCGAATACGCCGATCTGCACATAGTTCGAACCACGCACGTTCTGCGTTTGCGGGAGCACGCCCTTTTTGACGACATGCACGAACGGTTCGTCGCGGTAGGCTTGCTCCAGCGCGGCGCGCAGGTCGTCGACGCTCGCGCCCTTGAGTCTGACGTAAGACGTGCAGAGCTCGCCCCGGCTCATCGGAATGAGATGCGGCGTGAAGTTGACGGTCACGGCTGAGCCCGCGGCGACGCCGATCTCCTGCTCGATCTCCGGCGAGTGCCGGTGTGTGCTCACCGAATAGGGCGAAATCCCCTCGCCTGCTTCGCTGAACAGCGTGTTCTGCTTGAGACCGCGGCCGGAGCCCGTGACGCCCGATTTTGCGTCAATGACGATGTCGTCTGCGTCGATCAGCTTCGCCTTCACGATCGGGACCAGCGCAAGCAGCGCCGCCGTCGGATAGCAGCCGGGACAGGCGACGAGCCGCGCGGCGGTGATTTGCTCGCGATAGAACTCGGTGAGGCCATAGACGGCTTCACCTTGAAGCTCCGGTGCGTGGTGCTCGTGGCCGTACCATTGCGCGTAGACGCTCATGTCGCGGAGCCGGAAATCCGCCGACATGTCGAGGATTTTGATGGCCGGATTGGCGGCCATGACGGCCGCGGTGATCTCCTGCGTGGTGCCGTGCGGCAATCCGCAGAACACCGCATCGAGTTTGGTCCAGTCGACCTTTTCCCATTCGACGAGCCGCGGCAGCTCCAGCATGAAGAAATGCGGAAACACCTCGTCCACCGCCTTGCCGGCATGGGTATTGGCCGTGAGCGCCGATATCTCGGCATTTGGATGCCGTGCCAGCAGGCGCACCGCGTCGGCGCCGGTGTACCCGGACGCGCCGAGAATGCCGATCTTCTTCTTCGTGCTCATCACATCGCTCCTTCGGGCGCAGCCTTGGCATTTGCAGCCTTGGCATTTCCAGCTTTGGCATTTGATGGTGTCGTCGGGCTCTCGAACAGTTGTGGCCGCAACACACGCATTTCGTTTGCCAGATGCTGCGCGGCGGCCTCCGGCTGCCGCGCCAGCGCCGTCGTAACAGCCACATGATCGGTATCGGATTTGTGCTGGTTCAGCTTGAAGCTGCCTTCGACCTCGTCGACCGACATCACCAGCCCCACGATTGCTTTTTTCATCGCATCCAGCCGCCCGGCCGTCATCTTCGACGAGGTCCAGGGCGTTTTCGGCGCGAGCCGACTTTCAAACTTCGCGCTGAGCGCGTCGAGATGTGCGGCGAGTTCGCTATCGGACAGCTGCCGCACGGTGCCGGTGAGATGCACGGATTGATAAAGCCAGGTCGGCACCTGATCCGGCGAGGCGTACCAGTCGGGCGAAACATAGGCATCCGCGCCGTTCACGGCCATCAGCCAGGACGATGTCCCGTCCGCGAGTTTCGCCAGCGCATTGTGACGTGCGACGTGAAACGCCGCGTGCGGCGTGCCGTCGTTGGCATAGGTGAGAAAAAACGGCAGCGAGGATGCGACGGGCTTGGTGCCGTCCCATGCGCAGACCGTGCCGAATCCGCGCGCTTCCGCAAACGCAAGACTTGCGGCGCGATCGGGCTTGAACATGGGAGGCGTATACATTTCAAACTCCTGCTTGACGTAGGAGCCGCCGGGATCAGATCGCGCTGTTTGGGAAGCAAGTGCCGCGGACCGGATCCGGCGGCAGGGGCTGATATCTTAAACGCAGATGTCCGCCCATACCGCAACGGTACGGCGGCGGCGAGCGATGAGAATGGTCGCGGCGTTGATCATGGGCGCGGCTATAAGGCCGCGCCCGGTTTTCGTCAAGGTGGTGACTGTCATTCCCCGATGCGACTGCGCATCCGGGATGGTCCGGCGTGGGCACCACCCGGTGGCCACTGCCGTCCTTATCGACATTGCCGAGCCCGGAGAACGGATCGTGGAAGCCCCTGCACCTGCAGCTTCTCAGCCGCCACCATGTCGTAGACCCGGCGGCGGGTCTTTTCCGCCATGTCGCCGTCCTGGTCGAAGAACGCATGCCAGCCCGGATTGGTCGCAAACGGATTCGGATTGTTGATGGAGCTGCCGGGATTAGCCTTTGCTGCGCGGCTTGTTCTGCCGTCGTCGCGAGGTCCGACGCCTGAACCTAGACCACCCGCCACAGCCATTCGAGGACCTGCGCGATCACGTCGCCGAATAGCAGCAAGGCCGCCGACCAGACCAGCGCCGATACGAAATTGGCAAATTGAAAACGCCAGTACGGCATTTCGAAAATGCCGGCGGCAAGCGGCACCGAGGCCCGCAGCGGCCCGAAAAACCGTCCGATGAAAATGCTCGGCACGCCCCAGCTTTTCACAAAGGCCTCGCCGCGCGGCAATATCTCCGGATAACGCGACAGCGGCCACATCTGCGCGACCTGTTCCTTGTACCTGAAGCCGAACCAGTAGGAGACCCAGTCGCCAAGGGCGGCGCCGATCCCGCCGGCAATCCAGACCGGCCAGAAGCTGATGCCGCTGACGCCGATCAACGCGCCGATCGCCACCAGCGCGCCCCAGGCCGGAATCAGCAGCGATATGAAGGCAAGCGATTCGCCGAACGCCAGCAGCAGAACGATCGGAGCGGCCCAGGCCTGGTGGTCGCGCACGAAATCGGTCATGGCGCGCGCAAAATCCTCCATCTCTCGAACGCCTCCCCGGCCATCAGCCTGTCTGAGCAAGGCGTTGAACCGTTCTACGGTTCCAATGCCTAAGATCAGGTAAGCCAGCCCCATCGGCGACATCAAGTCACAAAGACGGGGACAGGGCGTGAGCTCCGGCTCTCCCGAACGCCTTTCAACTCGCGGCCGCGCACGCCCTTCTCAACCTGATCGGCGGCGGCCTCCTGTTCCTGTTCGGCTTGTATTATCGGCTGGTCCCGGCTGCCGGAACCACGAGCCTCGCCAAGGTGCAGCGCTGGCTCCACGTGATCGGCGCGATCCTGTTTTCCGGCCGGCGTTGCCGTCGTGCTGTTGAAGGGGGAAGCATTTGTAGCAGCCCCGATCGTGGGATCGCTGATCGTGGTCGCGGCGATGGGCTGTTCACTGTGATCGTGTTCCGGACCTCGCGGACCCAAAACCGCCGCTTCCGAGGGGCAGCCATTGCGGCAGTCCCCGCCGTCACCTTTTGAGCCCATCCATGGCATAGTCAGGCAGACCGATTCGCTGCGCCCCAAGCGCGCGCAACATATGAAAAGCCATGCCCAAACCATTGAAAAACAACGCTAAAGCCAAAACCGCCAACGACCTGTTCGACGCCTCCGAGCCGAAGGGCCGCGCCCCGCTCAAGGCCCCGTCGCGCGCCGCCAGCGCCGAATCCGGCTATACCGCCCGGGATATCGAGGTGCTCGAAGGCCTCGAGCCGGTACGCCGGCGGCCCGGCATGTATATCGGCGGCACCGACGAGAAGGCGCTGCATCACCTGTTCGCGGAGGTCATCGACAATTCCATGGACGAAGCGTTGGCGGGACACGCCACCTTCATCGAAGTGGAATTGGGCGCCGACGGATTTCTCACCATCACCGACAATGGCCGCGGCATTCCGGTCGATCCGCATCCGAAATTCCCGAAGAAATCCGCGCTCGAAGTCATCATGTGCACGCTGCATTCCGGCGGCAAGTTCGACTCCAAGGTCTACGAGACCTCCGGCGGCCTGCACGGCGTCGGCGTCTCCGTGGTCAACGCCCTCTCCTCCCGGCTCGAGGTCGAAGTCGCGCGCAGCCAAAAGCTCTACCGCATGGCGTTCGAGCGCGGCCATCCCAAGGGCAAGCTGGAAGACCTCGGCAAGATCAACAACCGCAGGGGCACGCGCATCAGGTTCAAGCCGGATACGGATATCTTCGGCGCCAAGGCCACCTTCAAGCCGCAGCGCCTGTTCAAGATGGCGCGTTCCAAGGCCTATTTGTTCGGCGGCGTCGAGATCCGCTGGCGTTGCGACCCGGCCCTGCTGAAGGGCCTTGAAGACGTGCCCGCCGAGGACACGTTTCACTTCGTCGGCGGATTGAAGGATTATCTCGGCGCCGCTGTTCATGCCGACACCCTGGTGCATCCGGATATTTTCTCCGGCAAATCCGGACGGGTCGGCGCCCACGGCGCCTGCGAATGGGCTGTCGCGTGGACCGCCGACGCCGATGGTTTCATGTCCTCCTATTGCAACACCGTGCCGACGCAGGACGGCGGCACCCATGAGTCGGGCATGCGTAGCGCGCTGCTGCGGGGACTCAAGGACCACGCCGAGCGCGTCGGCCAGGGCAAGCGCGCCGCCAGCATCGTCTCGGAGGACGTCATGGTCGGCGCCGCCGTGATGCTGTCGGTGTTCGTGCGCGAGCCGGAATTCCAGGGCCAGACCAAGGACCGCCTCGCCACCGCCGAGGCCCAGCGCATTGTCGAGCAGGCGATCAAGGATCCGTTCGACCACTGGCTCTCAGGCAATCCGGTGCAGGCCAGCAAGCTCCTGGAATTCGTGGTCGAGCGCGCCGACGAGCGACTGCGCCGCCGCGCCGAGAAGGAAATCTCCCGCAAGACCGCGGTGAAGAAACTGCGGCTTCCCGGCAAGCTCGCCGACTGCACCAATACCGCCTCTGAAGGCTCGGAGCTGTTCATCGTCGAGGGCGACTCGGCCGGCGGCAGCGCCAAGCAGGCGCGCGACCGCAAGACCCAGGCGATCCTGCCGTTGCGCGGCAAGATCCTCAACGTCGCCTCGGCCACCAAGGACAAGCTCACCGCCAATGCGCAGCTTGCCGACTTGATGCAGGCGATCGGCTGCGGCACCGGCGCGCATTACCGCCAGGAGGATCTGCGCTACGCCCGCATCATCATCATGACCGACGCCGACGTCGACGGCGCGCATATCGCATCGCTGCTGATCACGTTCTTCTACCGGCAGATGCCGCGGCTGATCGATGAGGGCCACCTCTACCTTGCGGTGCCGCCGCTTTATCGCCTCACCCATGGTAGCAAGACGATCTACGCCCGCGATGATGCCCACAAGGATGCGCTCTTGAAGAGCGAATTCAATGCCAACGCCAAGGTCGATGTCGGCCGCTTCAAAGGCCTCGGCGAAATGATGCCGGCGCAGCTGAAGGAAACCACCATGGACCCGGCCAAGCGCACCATGCTGCGCGTGGTGCTGCTGGCCGACGACCGCGAGGGCACTGCCGATTCGGTCGAACGGCTGATGGGCACCAAGGCCGAAGCGCGCTTTGCCTTCATCTCCGACAAGGCGGAATTCGCCAGCGAGGACTTGCTGGACGTCTAAAGGGAAGTTGTGCCGGGAACAGACGGCATTTCCGCCATTTGCAGGCCGATTTGCACCTTCCGGCGATGTTTTCCGTAATTTGCTTGGGCCGTTTTCCGGCAGGTGTGCCCGCCCGGCAACAGCATTTTAGGCCGAACTGGCTATAGTTCTGACAATGGGTTTCGGGAATCGGTTGTGCCCCCCCCTATCACGCGGTCGGGTTCGAACGCTTAATTGCTGAGGGATTAAAAATGAAGAAATTGGTACTCGCTCTGACCGCGCTCGCGGCCTTCACCGGATCGGCCACGGCGGCTGACCTTGCGGCCCGCCCCTACACCAAGGCTCCGATGATGGCGCCTGCCCCGAGCTGGACCGGCTTCTACATTTTCGGCGGTGCCGGTGGTGGCATCTGGGACGCCGATAGCAACGCTCAGCAGATCGCGCCTGCTGTCGCTCTTACCCGGAATCAAAGGTTGGGCGGCGATGGCTGGTTTGGAACCGTCGGTGCCGGTTACGACTGGCAGTTTAACGGTTCTTGGGTTGCCGGCATTTTCGCCGATGGCCAATTCGGCAGTCTCCGTGGTTCGCTCACCGACACGACCTTTCCTGCCGGCTTTGGGATGGAGGGACGGGAAAAGCTCGAGACCAGCTGGGCGGTTGGTGTGAGACTTGGCTATCTCGTTGCGCCCAACGTCTATTCCTACGTCAATGGCGGTTATTCCGGTTCGGAGTGGTCCGGCAGCAATATGTCGACCTTGGCCGCTGCAGGTGGCCCGACGCTCTTCACCACGCCCTCTTTTCATCGTGACGGCTGGTTTATCGGTGGCGGTGTTGAAAACAGCCTGAACATCTTCGGCATTGCTGCTCCGGGCTGGTTCATGAAGACCGAATATCGGGCCGCCCAATACGATCGCATCTCGCTCGTGGAGAGCACCCCCGCCGGCATTCCCACCAACTTTGCCGTCACCTTCAAGCCATTGGTACAGACCGTCAGCACCTCGCTGGTCTACCGCTTCAACTGGGGTGGCCCGGCCGTCAGGTACTGATCTCGGTTAAGCCTTATCAACTCAAAAGCCCCGGCATCGTCCGGGGCTTTTTTGTGCCTGCGCAAACGAACGAAGTTGTTGCCCTGTTCGCGAGAGTCCCTGCGCCCTTTGCCCCTTGCCTGCGGTGAACGAGCGCGCCACTCTGGCTGCATCGTTCCAGGCGGGATCGCCGACGGCGGACAAGGTAAAAAAAACATGCGCAATTGGCTCCTGATCGCAGGCTTTCTTGCACTTGCCATAGGCCTGCTCTGGATCGGCCAGGGTACCGGCGTGATCAAATGGCCCGAGTCGAGCTTCATGATCAGCCAGATCCAATGGGCCGGATACGGCGCCGCGCTGGCCGCGGTCGGCCTGATCCTGATCTGGCAAGGCAAGCGCTAATCAGGCACGCTCTCGTCGCGGCCAAACACCATCTGGATGACAATCATGAAAACGGGACTCTTCGATCTCAGCGGCAAGGTGGCGATCGTCACCGGCGGCAATGGCGGTATTGGCCTTGGGATGGCGCGCGGACTGGCGGAGGCCGGCGCCGCTGTCGCGATTGTCGGGCGCAATGAGGCGAAGTCGAATGCTGCGGTCGCGGATCTCAAACAGCACGGCGTCAAGGCCATATCCGTCACCGCCGACGTCACCGACAAATCGGCGGTCGCGACCATGGTCGAGCGGACGGCGCGCGAACTCGGCCGGATCGACATTCTCGTCAACAACGCCGGCATCAATATTCGCAAGGCTCCGCACGCGCTCTCACTCGAGGAATGGGACAGCGTGATCAAGACCAACCTCACCAGCGCGTTCCTGTGCTCGCAGGCGGTCTACCCGGCCATGAAGGCCGCGGGCGGCGGCAAGATCATCAATATCGGCTCGATGATGTCGATCTTCGGCGCCAGCTTCGCGCCGGCTTACGCTGCGAGCAAGGGCGGCATCGTGCAGTTCACGCGTTCCTGCGCGGTCGCCTGGGCCGCCGACAACATCCAGGCCAATGCGGTGCTGCCGGGCTGGATCGATACCGATCTGACCAAGCGCGCCCGCCAGGAGATCGACGGCCTGCACGACAAGGTTTTGGGGCGCACGCCGGCGGCACGATGGGGCGCGATCACCGACTTCGCGGGCATCGCGGTATTTTTGAGCTCAGCAGCGTCGGACTTTGTCACCGGCACCGCGATTCCCGTCGACGGCGGATTTTCGATGATGGGCTAAGCCAAGCGCTGATTGCGGACCCCAAGAAAAAGCCCCGGCCGCGCGGCCGGGGCTTTTTGTCGTGAGGCTTTTGTCCCCATCAATACGCTGCGTAAACCGGGCCACCGAGCTTGTAGTTGAACCGGACAACGGCCGACTGAATATCGCGTGGTTTCGCATCAAATGCGTACACCCCGGGCGCGGCGCCGGCGAGTTGATAGCGCTTGGTCTCGAAAGCCGAATAGTCATATTCGAGCCCAACGATCCAATTCTGGGTAAGTCCGTATTCCCAGCCCGCGCCGACTGTCCAGCCATTGTGCCACTGAGTGCGGGACCCGGAACCCGTGGACGGATTCGGATTCGCGTCAACAACCGACAATTGGTTATTCACGCCGGCATATCCGCCCTTGGCATAGAACAGATTGTTCGTCACCGCGTAGCCGATCCGACCCGTGACGGTCGTCATCCAATTGCTACGCCAACTGAACTGATCATCCAATCCAACGCCGAAGGTTCGGTTGAGTACAGTGCCGCGATTATCCATCGCCGAAGCAGTGCCCTCGAGACCGAACAGGTAGTTGCCGGCTTGCCAGCTGTAACCCATCTGACCACCGCCAAATACGCCGCTTCCCCTCTGGCGGAAACCGTCGCCCGGACCGAGATCGCCGAACGCAGCCGTATTCGCGACATTCGTCCAACTCTGGTTGGTCGAGGAGCCGCCGACATGGCCGCCCACGTAGAAGCCCGACCAGTTGTAAAGCGCATCAGCGTAGGCGGGCGCCTTGCCGTAGTAAGGCCGTGCCCCCAGATCCGCGGCAGAAGCAGCGCCAACTCCAAGAGCGGCGGCGAATGCCAATGCGGCAACGAATTTCGAACTCGTCATTTAGTCCCCCAGGTCTTTTCCGAATGGTGTTTCTTACGAAGGAATGTTGTCTCACCTTCCTTGCCAATCCATTAGAAGACCTTGAGCGGCGCGCAATTGCTGGCACATCTCGCCCGCAACTAATTGTCATAGTTAACATCCAGGCCAATGCGGTGCTGCCGGGCCGGATTGATACCGATCTCACCAAGCGCCCGTCAGGAGATCGACCGTCTGCATGAGAAGTGCCGGCGCACATGCCGACGGCGCGATGGGGCGCAATCGCCGACTTCGCGGGCATCGCTGCTTCCCTCATCAAGCGCGTCGGACTTTGTCACCGGTACCGCCATTCCCATCGACGGCGGATTTTCGGTGATGGGTAGGCGCAAGCCCGGCTGAGGAGCCTCGCACACCAAAAAAGCCCCGGCCGAGGCCGGGGCTTTGATTGCATTGGAGTTAGAACGTCAGGTCAGTAGCGGGCAACAACCGGTGCGGTCGGCCACGGATTGAACTTGAAGCTCACCCGACCCATCACTGCGTCGGATGTTGCGTCCACGGTTCGCCGATCATTAACGACAACCGAGTCGTGGTTCTTGCTGTCGAATTCGTAGTGCTTGTAGTCGACGCCGAGGATCAGATAGTCCAGAACGGCGTATTCGACGCCAACGCCCGCGTACCAACCGCCATGCGTGGCGCCGGCCGGTGAGAAGGCAACGCCGGTCGCGTTAATCAAACCCTGGGTGTCGATCCGGGCCTGAGCGTAGCCGCCCTGGCCGTAGGCCATGAAGCGGTCCCAAGCATAACCGACCCGGCCGCCGACGTAGCCGATGTCACGGATACGGCTTTGGCAGGATTGGACCAGGGAAACGAAGCCGCAAGGCGCGCCGAGGCCGCCGGCAACAGTGCTGTTGAAGCCGTTATCAAGGCCGTTCCAGCCGCCCTCGATGCCGAGGACGAAATTGCCCCACTGCTTCTGGATTCCGGCAAAGCCGCCGTAAATCAAGCGGCTGTCGCGATCGGTGCGCCAGAAGAAGCCGGGAGCGTTGTAGAAATTGCCGCCGGTGGTGTCCCATTCGCCGCCGACCGCGCCGCCGATATAGATACCGGACCAGTCATAAATGGCCGCTACGGCTGGCGCCATCGGCCGGGCTTTGACGGCCATATCGGCCGCCATAGCGCCCCCGAGCCCACTAAAACCTAACGAAATAGCCGAGGCGAAAGCCCATCCAAGATATCGACGCATTCTATCCTCCAATACAGGTAAGTACGTTCCCCTATTCGTAGGATGGCCAGAGGGCGCGTACGACCAAAAAACGCCTCATACCCGCCACATCAAAGCGGTTTCTGTGACACCGTTGCAAGTGCGCAACAAAAAGTTGCAATTACGGTAGCTTGATACGGCTAAGGGAAACGGCGCCGCCTGCTTATGCCGCGACATGGCCCTGCTCCTCCGGGGCGGACCCGGACTGATTCTATCTAGTTCTATCCAGGCCGCCCGTCGGAAGATCGAGGGTCTGACGACGCCGGTGAGTGCACATGCTCGGGGCGCACGCCCAGAGCGACGAAGCGCGCCGTGACGCCCTGCAGCCACGGCAGCGCATTGATCAATTGTATCGGGAGAGGAACCCTGAGGTCTCGATTAGCTGAATCGAGCGCGACGCTGATGATTTTGTTCTGAGCAACGACCTGCATGGCTTGCGTCATCCGGGTCGGAAACTCCCGCCGCCTTCGCACGGCATCCAGCTCGTTTTCGTCGGGACAGCCGGTTGCCAACTTCGCCGCCAGCAGGTTCGCGGTCGCAACCGCATCCTGAACCGCGAGATTGACGCCGACACCGCCGACCGGCGACATCGCGTGCGCGGCATCGCCGATGCAAAGCAGACCCGCGCGCGTCCAGCGCTTCAGCCGATTGATCGCCACCGTCAGCAGTTTCACGTCGTCCCACGTCTTCACATCCGAGATCCCGGATTTGAGGATCGGCGCCATGCCGATGACGTCGTCGCAAAATGCATCGAGGCCGCGCGCTTTCACCGCGCCGTATTGTCCCTTGGCAATCACATAGGCGCATTGCCAATAATCGCCGCGGTCGAACGTCACCATCATCTTGCCGACCTCGACACGCGCAAACACGCTTTCGCTTTCCTCACCTTTGCCGACCCGAAACCAGAGCACATCCATCGGTGCGCCGATTTCCTCGACTTCAAGTCCGGCTCGCTCGCGCACGATGGAGTGCCGGCCGTCGCATCCGATCGTCAGATCCGCGCGGATCTCGACCGGTCCATCCGGCGTCATGGCCTGCACGCCGACCACCGCACCGTCCGACCAGATCAGGTCGGTCGCTTCGGCATTCATCAAGACCCTGAGCGAGGAAAATCGCTTGCCGCTCTCGCGCAGGAAATTGAGAAAGTCCCATTGCGGCATGAAGGCAATGAAGGGGTAATTGACCTTGAGACGGCTGAGATCCGCGATTCGAATCGAAGCTTCGCCGAATTTCCCGTCCATTTTCTGCAGTCGCTGGTGCGGAAGTTTCAGGAACCCGTCGATCAGGCCGAGTTCGTCCATCACCTGAAGCGTGGAGGGATGCACTGTATCGCCACGAAAATCCCGGAAGAAATCGGCGTGTTTCTCCAGCACCAGCGTTTCGACACCGGCGCGCCCCAGCAGATATCCCAGCATCATGCCGGCGGGGCCACCGCCGACGATGCAGCATCGGGCGTTTATCGTGCGCCGGGACGGTCGCTCTGGAGAAGTGCCCGCGTCCATGATCTGGCTCTCGTCATCTGGGCTATCAGCGCCGGAAACTCTTGATCTCCGAAACGCTGCCGTCGCGGTAGGTCAATTCCACCGAGACCGTTTGAGTCGAAGGCGCCAATTTGAGATAAGGCTGCGCGTCGTGGGGGATGGCGCTGGGATCCCTGGGATCGCAGGCCGGCATTTTCAGGACCCTGTCCGGCACTGCCGAATCGATGCCGACGCGTACTTCGCGGATCGCGCAGCGATACGACATCAGGTGGGTGTAATAGACCAAGAGGCCGTTGAACTCGCGAAACGACAGCCAGCTCGTCGCGGTCATATCGAGGATTTTTCGCTGATCGCGGATCAGCGCCGCTTCTGGATCGAATTTGATCGGAAACGGTCCCTGCATTTCACCTGACATATCGACATAGCGAACCTGAATGGTGGCCGCCGGCGCATCGGCGGAAAGCTCGATCGATGGATTCGGCATCCGCTTGCGTGTTCGTGGATCCAGCGTGTCGATAAAGCCGGTCTCGCGGAACTCGCCGGCATCGCCCATCCGCCAGGAAATCCCCAGGGTCGGATCGGCGATCGAGAACACCACGGTCCAGCCGCCATTGTGGCGGGAGAACATCGCGATCGGCGCGTTGACGGAATCGTTCTGCGGCACGCGCGGCACCGACACCGGCGGCAGCGCTGCGACCTTCTGCGCCGGCTCGGCTGTCTTGGCAGCCTCGGGCGGTCCCTTCGTCACGCCATTCAAGAAGACATCATCCACCATCTGGTCGAAATAGACCGGGATCTGCTTGTGGTTCACAGTCTCCGCCATCTCGCTGACAAGCCGGCGCGTGCGTTGCGCGACCTGCACCAGATTCACGCCGGGCTCCGTCAATTCCTTGGCGAACGTTCGCGTGAACACCGAATTGGGATTGACGTCGTTGTTGGAGAGACGATCGAGCGCGGTCTGCCGGGGGCCGGCCGAAAACACCGAGAACACGCCTTCCGGCAATTGCGTCATCGGCGCCAGACCGCCGCTGCCGGCGACGGCGCGGGTGCCGCTTCGCTCGAACGGATTATTGCGGCAGGCATCGAACACGAGGATGGAGGTGCGCACTTTCTTGTTTTGCAGGCGCTCGATGATGCGGTCGGCGAGAACGGAGGCGTCGCGGACCAGTTCTTCCTGGCCTTCGCTCGCGGCGGGCACGTCAGTCGGCAGCAGGAAATTCTGACCCGCGATCTCAAAGCCGTGGCCGGCATAGAAGAAGAACGCGGTGTCTCCGGGCTGAACCGCATTGTCGAACGCCAGCAGGGTCTGGCTGAACGCCTGCCGTGTCTGGTTCTCCGCGACCATCACGGAAAAGCCCAGCCGCTTGAGCGTATCGCCCATGGTGCGGGCGTCGTTGACCGCCTTCTGCAGCTTCGGCACGTTCTTGTAGTCGTTGTTGCCGACGACAAGCGCGACGCGCTTTTCGGCCTGCGCGGGGGCGGTGAACGCCGCAAGCGCGGCTGCGACGCCCAGCAGCGCCACCAGTCTGAAAAGCCGTCTCGTCATCGAATCCCCGCCATGCACGATTGATCGGCGGTTCGTGCGAACGCCGCTTTATTCCGTAGTCGGCAAACCTGTCCGGGCGGTTCAATCACGCCAAGCCGTGGTCGTCCACCAACCGCGCGGGCGTACAAGCCGCAGCCGCCGATCTTGAACGCTGACGTTGGCGGAATTATCGCGTTCTGTTGCCCGATAGGTACAGTCGCGAGGGATCGTCACCGAATCGGTTTCCGAAGCGGACTGCCGATTGTGCCACCTTCGCAATGCTGCTGGAGATAGAGACCGCACGCGCGGCGCGAGCGAGCGAATCGGCACGCAGGATCGCGCCCACCGAACTGAAGTGGCGTAACGGCTTCTCGCGGGGCCGCGCCTTCGAAGGCGAATTCTCTGACGTCACGCGCAGCTACGCCGGCAAGGGCGTCAGGCGCTATCAGGGGTGATTCGGAGCCTGAAGTTTGCAAAAACGTTAAGCTTTTTCGGCGCTTCCGGCCGCTGCTCCATTGACTTTGAAGAATTCGCCCCTATCTTCCGGCTTGACGCGGCCCGGTATCGAAACGCGATATCTTGAATAAGCCGCCTGTCTGCGTTTCCGAAAATCCCGTGCAAATCTGCATGCCGTTCCGGGGTTGAGCGCAACAGTCTTTTTCCGGGATTCCAAGCGGCGGTATCTACCAGAGGCTCAATGTCTTTTTCCCATCTCGGCTTGTCCGACAAGGTGCTCGCCGCAGTCGCGGCCACCGGTTACACCACCCCCACCCCTATTCAGGAACAGGCGATTCCCCATGTTCTGGCCCGCCGGGACGTTCTCGGCATCGCCCAGACCGGCACCGGCAAGACCGCTGCCTTCGTCCTTCCGATGCTCACCATGCTGGAAAAGGGCCGCGCGCGGGCCCGAATGCCCCGCACCCTGATTCTGGAACCGACCCGCGAACTCGCCGCACAGGTCAAGGAACAGTTCGACAAATACGGCGCCGGCCAGAAACTCAATGTCGCGCTGCTGATCGGCGGCGTTTCGTTCGGCGACCAGGACACCAAGCTGACGCGCGGCGTCGATGTGCTGATCGCGACTCCCGGCCGGCTGCTCGACCATACCGAGCGCGGCGGACTATTGCTCACCGGCGTCGAACTGCTGGTCATCGACGAAGCCGACCGCATGCTGGACATGGGCTTCATTCCCGACATCGAACGTATCTGCAAGATGATTCCGTTTACGCGGCAGACGCTGTTCTTCACCGCAACGATGCCCCCCGAAATCCGCCGCATCACCGAAACCTTCCTGCATAACCCCGAAAAGATCGAAGTTTCGAGACCCGCGACGACAGCCGTGGGCGTGGCCCAGTTCCAGGTCAGCGTGGGCCGCGAGCCGCATGAGAAGCGCGACACGCTGCGCCGCCTGCTGCGCGACGCCAAGGACCTCCAGAACGCGATCATCTTCTGCAACCGCAAGCGCGAAGTCGCGTTGCTGTACAAATCGCTGCAGAAGCACGGCTTCAGCGTCGGTGCCCTGCATGGCGACATGGATCAGTCGGCGCGCACCGCCGCACTCGATCAATTCCGCAAGGGCGAAATTCCGCTGCTGGTGGCATCGGACGTAGCGGCCCGCGGCCTCGACATTCCCACCACCAGCCACGTCTTCAATTTCGACGTCCCGCATCATGCCGACGACTACGTCCATCGCATCGGCCGCACCGGGCGTGCGGGGCGCGCCGGCACCGCGATCTCCATCGTCACGCCGCTCGATCAAAAATCCATGGTCGCGATCGAAAAACTGATCGGGCAAACCATTCCCCGCATCGAAGGCAGCGTCGAGGTCCAGCCGGTTGACGGCCCGGCAGCCTCAAGCGAAACCGAACGGCCGCGCGAACGCGCAACAGAAGGTTCACGCGACGGCTCACGCGGAGGCCGCAAGCCGCGCCGGGAGCGCGAACCACGACGTTCGGGTGGCAACGGTGGCGGTCGCAATTCCAGCCCGCAACCGCAGGCACCCGTCGCCGCATTCACGCCGCCGGTCGCGCCCGCGGCCTCGCGCACGCCTTCGATCGGCCGCGCCGAGACGCCGCAGGCTCCGCGCGATTCGGCATCGGAGCCTGCCGATCACTCGCATCTCCCGGCGTTCCTGTTGCGACCGGTCCGCGCCCGCATCTAGAAATCTCTCTGCGAAAGCCTCACTGGATCCCGTTTACCGGGCATTCATCCTCCTGATTTATTCTGCCGGCTATAATTTTAATTATTGCTGCGGAAAAGCGGGCGCCGCCGCCTGTTATTTTGGGGACGGAATCAGTGACCAAGGTGCTGGACGAACACGAACGCACGTTGGCCTTCGCGGAAGTGGCGCTCGGCCAGATCAAATCGCTCCGGCAGACCGCGGTCCCCCGTAATTATGAAATCTGGTACGTCTACGCGACCGGATATAATTCAGCCCTCAACAAGATCATCAATGAGACCCTGGCGCGCAACGGCAAACTGACCGAGGCCGACCTCGAACAGATCTACGAGACCTATCTTTCGCAGATCAAGACCACCGACCGTATCGACAAGGTCGGGGCACGCGTGATCGGCGAAATCGACGACGTGATGACCCTCATCGACGATGCCCTCGGGATGTCGGCCAGCTATGACGACACTCTTTCCGGCGCCACCAAAGAGCTTTCGGTCGCCAAGAACCCCGACCAGGTCAAAGCGATCGTTCAATCGCTGACGAAGTCCACCTGCGAAATGCGCGAGACCAACAGAGCGCTCCGGGACCGGCTGAGGCTGTCAAAATCGGAGATCAGCGATCTCCAGCAGAGTCTCGAGGCCATCAGAGCCGAAAGCCTGACCGATCCGCTCACCGGTCTTGGCAACCGCAAATATTTCGACCGCTCGATCGATGTGGCCGTCGAGAACGCGCTCGCGAACGGCGAGCCGCTTTCACTGTTGATGTTCGACATCGACCATTTCAAATCGTTCAACGACTCCTATGGCCACCTCACCGGCGATCAGGTGCTGCGGCTGGTCGGCATGTCGCTGAAACAGACCATCAAGGGCCAGGACATCACCGCCCGCTACGGCGGCGAGGAATTCGCGGTCGTGCTGCCTAACACCGCGCTCCGCCAGGCGCTGACGGTCGCCGATCACATCCGGCGCGCTGTGATGGCGAAGGAATTGAAGAAAAAATCCACCGGCGAAATTCTCGGGCGCGTTACCATCTCGGTCGGCGTTTCCATGCTGAAGCCGGGCGACGATACCGATTCGCTGATCGAGCGCGCCGATGCCTGCCTCTACGCCGCCAAGCGCAACGGCCGCAATCGCGTCATCTGCGAGGCCGATCCGGAATACGCCGCCGAGACCCAAAGCCAGGTCGCTTGACGTCAGTCGCTTGACGTCACACTGCACTGAGGCTGCTACAGCCTCATGGTGAGGAGCGCATCTTGCGCGTCTCGAACCAAGCGACTGCGGGCGGTGCGTGTTCCTTCGAGACGCGCATACTGACCTCATCCTGAGGAGCTTGCGAAGCAAGCGTCTCGAAGGATGGAGGCAACGCAGGGACTCGCGGCCATCCTTCGAGACGCGCGCAAATGCGCGCTCCTCAGGATGAGGCTCTCTTTTTCTTGGACGTCTTTTTCTTTGACGTCTTTTTCTTTGAATTTTTTTTCTTGGCGGCTGCAGGCTTCTTCTTGGTTGCAGCCTTTGCCTTGCGTGCCTTCGGGCGCTTGCCCAGGGCCGCACGCTGCGCCGCCGCCAAGGCCGCCCTCGCCCAACCGGTCAGCTCTTCCGGATCGTCATACAGCCGCTCCGGCAGTTGCCAGTACGAGCCCACCGTGACGGTCTTGGCCCTGGTTTGATATTGAAACGGCTTTGATCCCTCGGCCTCGAACCGCGGAATGGTCTGGTCGTCAGCGCGCAGGTAAAGGCCGCCACGCAGCGCGAGCGCGAAGTTGGTGCCATCTGCGGAAATGCCGAAACCTGAGAACATCCGGCGGATCGTCACGGGGCCGAAATCGGCGAACAAGTCGATCAGGAAATCGCGGTCCATGGGAATCCGCTCACGTCTCTACGAGTCGTCCCGGCGAACGCCGGGACCCCTGCGTGAGCGAAATTGCGCTCATCGCGGCGCCGCGTCGTCTCGTTTTCGCAGTGTGGCGGAGGCCTTCTCCAAGCAGCGATGCCAGGGGTTATGGGTCCCGGCGTTCGCCGGGACGACCTGCGCTTCAGCCATCTACCTTCGCGGCCGTAAGCTGCACCGACTCGCCGCAACCGCAGGCGCCGGTCTGGTTCGGATTGTTGAAGATGAACTGCGCCGACATCTTGTCGGCCTTGTAGTCCATCTCGGTGCCCAGCAGAAACAATACGGCCTTGGGATCGACCAGGATCTTCACGCCCTTGTCCTCGACCACCTCGTCGGTGGGGCGGACCTCATGGGCGTATTCGACCGTATAGGATTGCCCGGCGCAGCCGCCGTTCTTGATCCCGACCCGCAAGCCCACGATCTCGGAATCGGCGCGGCGCGTCAGCTCGGTAATCCGTTGCGCGGCGGCTTCCGTCAGCTTCATCACCTGCGGACGAGGCCGCGGCTTCGGCTTGGAGGCGGGCGTTAGTGAGGCCGGTGTCATATCTGTCATGTGGTCAATCCAAAGGGCAAATCAATGCCGGTCATTTTCCTGTAAACTCACGCGTCACCACATATTGAGGACGAGACGCGCCTCGTCGGTCATCCGGTCCGGCGTCCAGGCCGGATCCCAGACCAGATTGACATTGACCACGCCGACGCCGGGGACACTGGCGACCGCGTTCTCCACCATCTGCGGCAGCTCTCCGGCGGCCGGGCAGTTCGGTGTCGTCAGCGTCATCTCCACGTCCACGGTGCGGTCGTCCTTGATGTCGACCTTGTAGATCAGGCCAAGCTCGTAGATATCGGCCGGGATTTCCGGATCGAACACGGTCTTCAGCGCGGCCACGATTTCACCGCCGAGCCGCTCGGTCTCCTCCGGCGGCAACGCCGAATTGGTCTGCATGTTGCTGGTTTTGACTTCGGCAGTGTCGGTCATGAAAACAATTCCCGCGCCTTGATCAGCGCCTGTGCCAGATGGTCGACTTCTTCACGTGTATTATACATCCCGAACGAAGCGCGGCACGTCGCCGTGACATTGAACCGCTCTAAAAGCGGCATCACGCAATGGGTGCCGGCGCGCACGGCGATCCCCTGCCGGTCGATCACGGTCGCGACATCGTGGGGATGCGCGCCCTTCATCTCGAACGAGATCACCGGCCCCTTGCCAAGCGCGGTGCCGATCAGGCGCAGCGAATTGATTTCGCGCAGGCGGCCCTGGGCGTAGGTCAACAGGTCGTGCTCGTGCGCGGCGATGCGTTCCTTGCCGATCGAGTTGACGTAGTCGATCGCAGCCCCGAGCCCGATCGATTCCACGATCGCCGGCGTCCCGGCCTCGAACTTGTGCGGTGGATCGCCATAGGTGACCCAATCCTTCGCGACCTCGCGGATCAGCTCGCCGCCGCCATTGTAGGGCCGCATCGCAACCAGATGCTCGTGCTTGGCGTAGAGCACGCCGATGCCGGTCGGGCCGTACAGCTTGTGACCGGTGAAAACGAAGAAGTCGCAATCGATATCCTGCACGTCGATGGCGAGGTGAACGGCGGCCTGGCTGCCATCGATCAGCACCGGAATGCCGCGGGCATGGGCAAGCTTCACCACATCCTTGACCGGCACGATGGTGCCGAGCGCGTTCGACATCTGCGTGATCGCGACCAGTTTGGTGCGATCCGTCAGCAGCTTTTCGAATTCGTCGATCAGGAAGTTGCCTTCGTCATCCACCGGTGCCCATTTGATGACGGCGCCATGACGTTCCCTGAGGAAATGCCAGGGCACGATATTGGAATGGTGCTCCATGATCGAGAGCACGATCTCGTCGCCAGCCTTGATGTTCGGCTCGCCCCATGACGACGCCACCAGATTGATCGCTTCAGTGGCGTTGCGGGTGAAGACGATCTCTTCGTTGCGCCCCGCGTTGAGAAATTTAGCGACCTTGGCACGGCCGCCTTCATAGGCTTCAGTTGCCGCATTGGCGAGGTAATGCAGCCCGCGATGCACGTTGGCGTATTCGGACTTGTAAGCTTCGGTCATACGGTCGAGCACCGCATTGGGCTTCTGCGCGGAAGCGGCGTTGTCGAGATAGACCAGCGGCTTGCCGTAGATCTTCAGCGCCAGCGCCGGAAAATCTTCCCGCACCCGGGCTACATCATATGAACCGTTCAGAACTGCCGGATGCATGGTCATCCCCGTGCCACCAGCCAGCGCTGCGCCGCGGAAATCGCAAGTTCACGCAACGCGTCACTGGCAATCGATTCGATCGCCTCGCCGACGAATGCCTGGATCAACAACGCCTGCGCCTCCTTCTCGGACAAACCGCGCGCGCGCAGATAGAACAACAGGCTCTCGTCAAGCGCGCCGGTGGTGGCACCGTGACCGCAGGTGACGTCATCGGCGAAAATTTCCAGCTCCGGCTTGTTATCGGCCTCGGCCTCGTCGGACAGCAGCAGCGCCCGCGTCATCATCTTGGCGTCGGTCTTCTGCGCCTTGGGGCGAACGATGATACGGCCCTGAAACACCGAATGCCCGCGGTCGTCGACCACAGCACGGAAGATCTCGCGACTGGCGCAGTTCGGCACCGCATGATCCAGAAACAGCGTGGTGTCGGCATGCTGGCGGCCGTTGAGCAGGTTGACGCCGTTGGTCTCGACGCGGGAGCCCTCGCCGGCAAATGCGATCACCGCCTGATAGCGGCTGGCGCTCGAGCCGCTGGTCATGCCGAAGGTGTTGAAATAGGCGTGCGCGCCCAGCGTGACGACGGACGACGAAATGTTGAAGGCCTCGCGGCTGTCCTCGATCAACCGCACATGATCGAGCCGCGCGCCATCGCCGATCGAAACCACCAGCGAGTCGTGCACCTGATAGGCCTTCGCGCCGTTGACGCTGATGTAGCTCTCCACCAGCGTCGCGCCCGCGGCCTTGCCGACCCTGAGCAATGAGCGCGTGAACATCGCCGCGGGCGCAGCGCCACTGGCAATGTGGACGATGTGCAGGGGCTGAGTGAGCACGGCGCCGTCGGCAACCTCGATCACGAGGCCATCGGTCATCATCGCGCTGTTGAGCGCCACCATGGAATCGGAATTGTCGGGCGCGAACAGTTGCGCATGGAGTGACGTATCGCCGGCTTCCAGCACCTCACGCAGCGTGCGGATGCCAAGGCCCTTTTCCAGATCAGCCGTTTCGGACAACTTCGGCGCGAACACACCGTCCACCAGCACCAGTCTGCGCACGCCCCTGATGGCGTGAAGCTTCAAGGCCGTGTCGGCGCGCTTCAGCGCCGCCGCGTCCGGCGCCGCCGCCAGCGGCAGCACCTCGCGCATCAGCACGCGCAGATCGGTGTATTTCCAGTCCTCGATGCGCCGGTGCGGCAAGCCAACGCGCTCGTAGGCCTCGAATGCCTGCCGCCTGATGTCGGCGACCTTGCCCACGCCCGGCAGCCGGTCGCCAGCGATGGCGAAGATATCGCTCAGCGCGCGTCCGGTTTCTGTTTTGGCCAGTACTACGTTCATTACAAAATCCGTATTCCGCGTCAGGCCGCGTCTTCGAACTGCGCATAGCCGGAAGCCTCTAACTCCAGCGCCAGTTCCTTGCCGCCGCTTTTCACCACTCGACCTTTCGACATCACGTGCACAAAGTCGGGCACGATGTAATTCAACAGCCGCTGATAATGCGTGATTACCACCATCGCCCTGTCAGGCGAGCGTAGCGCATTAACGCCGTCGGCCGCGACCCGCAGCGCGTCGATGTCGAGGCCGGAATCCATCTCGTCGAGGATGCACAGGCTCGGCTCGAACAGCGCCATCTGCAGAATCTCGTTGCGCTTCTTCTCACCGCCGGAGAACCCGACATTGACGCCACGGCGCAGCATGTCCTGCGGAATGTTCAGGGATGCAGCGACCGCGCGCACCTTCTTGAGAAAGTCAGGGGTAGAGAATTCGCTCTCGCCGCGCGCCTTGCGCTGGGCGTTCAGCGCCGTGCGCAGGAACGTCATGGTCGCGACACCCGGAATCTCCACCGGATACTGGAACGCGAGGAAGACGCCCTTGGCGGCGCGTTCGTCGGGCGCCATCTCCAGGAGGTCCTCGCCCTCGAACAGGATCTCGCCGCCGGTGACTTCGTAACCCGGCTTGCCAGCGATGACGTGGCTCAGCGTCGATTTGCCGGAGCCGTTCGGCCCCATGATGGCGTGCACTTCGCCCTTGTTCACGGTGAGCGAAAGCCCGTGGAGAATTTCACGCTCCTCGACACGAACCTGCAGGTTTTTGACTTCAAGTAATGGCATCAAGTTCTTCCGTTTTTTCCTCGTCCTGAGGAGCGCCGAAGGCGCGTCTCGAAGGACGTAGCCGACAATTTTTTCTCATCCTTCGAGACGGCCGTTGCTCGGCCTCCTCAGGATGAGGCGCTATCCAACCGAACCTTCCAGCGAAATCGAGATCAGCTTCTGCGCCTCGACCGCAAACTCCATCGGCAGTTGCTGCAGCACGTCCTTGACAAAACCGTTGACCACGAGGCCGACCGCCTCCTCCTGCGACAGCCCGCGCTGTACGCAGTAGAACAACACGTCCTCGGAGATCTTCGAGGTGGTCGCCTCGTGCTCAAATAGCGCGGACGAATTCTTGGCCTCGATATAGGGCACGGTGTGCGCACCGCAGCGGTCGCCGATCAGCAGCGAGTCGCAGGCAGTAAAATTGCGCGCCCCGGTCGCCTTGCGATGCGCGGTGACGAGGCCGCGATAGGTGTTTTGCGACACGCCGGCCGCGATGCCCTTGGAGATGATCCGGCTGGTGGTGTTCTTGCCCAGGTGAATCATCTTGGTGCCGGAATCGACCTGCTGGTGACCGTTCGATATCGCGATCGAGTAGAATTCGCCGCGCGAATTGTCACCGCGCAGGATGCAGCTCGGATATTTCCAGGTGATGGCTGAGCCGGTCTCGACCTGGGTCCAGGAAATCTTCGAATTGTTGCCGCGGCAGTCGCCACGCTTGGTGACGAAATTGTAGATGCCGCCCTTGCCTTCGGAATTGCCCGGATACCAGTTCTGCACCGTCGAATATTTGATCTCGGCGTCATCGAGCGTGACCAGCTCGACCACGGCGGCATGCAACTGGTTTTCGTCGCGCTGAGGTGCTGTGCAGCCTTCGAGGTAACTGACGTAGGCGCCCTTGTCGGCGATGATCAGGGTGCGCTCGAATTGCCCGGTGTTGCGCTCGTTGATGCGGAAGTAGGTCGACAGCTCCATCGGGCAGCGCACGCCCGGCGGCACGTAGACGAACGAGCCGTCGGAAAACACCGCCGAGTTCAGCGTGGCAAAATAATTGTCCGAGGTCGGCACCACGGTGCCGAGATATTTCTTCACCAGTTCCGGATGCTCGCGGATCGCTTCCGAGATCGGCATGAAGATCACGCCGGCCTGCTTCAGCTCCTTCTGGAACGTGGTCGCCACCGAAACGGAATCAAATACGGCATCGACCGCGATGCGGCGCTCGCCTTCCGGGCGCACCACGCCTTCCAGCACCTCAACCTCGCGTAGGGGAATGCCAAGCTTCTCGTAGGTCTTGAGAATCTCCGGATCGACCTCGTCGAGCGAGCCGATCGTCTTCTTCGGCTTCGGCGCCGAGTAGTAGTAGAGATCCTGGTAGTCGATCTTGGGATAGTGGACGCGCGCCCATTTCGGCTCGGTCATGGTCAGCCAGCGGCGATAGGCTTCCAGCCGCCACTCCAGCATCCAGGCCGGTTCGTTCTTTTTTGCGGAAATGAAGCGGACGGTATCTTCCGACAGCCCCTTCGGGGCCTTGTCGGACTCGATAAGCGTCTCAAATCCATATCGATATTGATCAACGTCGATCCGGCGAACCCGATCAACGGTGTCTTGTACGGCAGCCATTCCATCCTCCGCTCGCGGTTTCAAGGACCGCGGTGGATCATTCCAAAGCTTTACGATGTTTCTTGGCGGAAATCACCTGCCTTAGAACCGTTCAAGCAGTGTTTCGTCGCTACCCTTAAGTAGGGTACCGGCGAGCTTTCGCCAAGCCTCAAGACAGCGATCAATGTCCGCTGGTGACGTGGACCAGCCCAGACTGAGCCGCACGGCTCCCTGGGCGATTTCGGGGTCGAATCCCATGGCTTCCAGCACATGTGAGGGCTGAACCTTCCCCGAGGAACAGGCGGAACCCGAGGAAACCGCGATACCTTCGAGGTCGAAACCGATAACGGCGGTCTCGGCCCTCATCCCGGGAACCGTAAAAAGCGTGGTATTCGGCAGCCGCGGCACGTCGCCGGAGAACACAATTGCCCCTGGCGTCTGCCGCAGGCCCTCTTCAAGCCGATTCCGCAGGTTTTCGAGGCGAATCGCATCATTCTGGTGGGAATCCATGGCGACCTTCACCGCCGCGCCGAACCCCGCAATACCAGCAACATTCTCCGTTCCTGCCCGGCGCCCCAGTTCCTGGCCGCCGCCGCGCAGCAGCGGCTCAAGTCCCCGCATCCCCTCGGCCAGAACCACGGCGCCCACGCCTTTCGGTCCGCCAATTTTATGCCCGGAAACCGTGATCAGATCAGCATTCAAGCTATTGATATCAAAAGAAATCTTTCCAAACGCCTGGATTGCGTCGACATGCAGCAGGCCGCCCGCGGCATGGACGATCTCGCTAGCTTCCGCCACCGGCTGCACCGCACCGGTCTCATTGTTGGCCAGCATCACCGACACCAGCGCGGGAGGCCCGCTTTGGAGCAGCGCGCGCAGGCGGTCCAGATCCAAAAGGCCGGAACCGGTTACGCCGCTCGTGCCGATCGCTTGGGTCGGAAACCGCCCACCTGCCAGCACCGAGACGTGCTCGATGGCCGAGACCAACAGCCGTTCGACCGGAGGGGCGGAATCGCGCCGCAGCCCAGGCGTCAGCGCCAGCGCATTCGCCTCGGTTCCACCTGACGTAAAGACCACGTTTCGAGGCAGGGCACCTACCGCGCGGGCGACCCCTGCCCTCGCTTCCTCGACCAGCCTGCGGGCGTGGCGGCCTTCGGCATGGACCGAGGACGGGTTGCCGTTTAGCTCCCACGCCGCAGCCATCGCCTCCCTGGCTTCACGGCGAAGCGGGGCGGTTGCATTCCAGTCGAGATAGATCCGATCGGGCATAGGCCGTCTTAGCACTTTTCCTCACGCGGCAAATCACTGCGCCGGCTGGGCCGTTCGCCCCGCCGGCAACGCCGGCTCCAAGGCGGCCACGCGCAATCCGAACAGCGGCCTCAGAAAGGCTATTCGCCTGACAATCTCATAGGTCAGCGCGCAGGCCGCCAGTGTGCCCGATATCACGATGCCCGCTTCCAGCCAGGCCGGAAGATCGCGGCCGTGCAATTCGTGCGCGATCATGATGATCGCGGTCTGATGGACGATGTAAAAGGGAAAGATCGCATCGGTCAGATATCGGCGCACAGCCGAGTCCGCCGTCAGCCAACGCTTGGCAAAGCCGAGGACGACGACGATACAAAGCCACTGATAGAAGCCATACGCGATCCCGCCATAGAGCTTCAGCCACAGCGATGGCGGGGTTGCCGACTCTCTGGTCCATCGCAAGGCGAGAAAGGCCAGAAAGAACACAGCTGCGAGCCCCAGCGCCAGCCAGCGCTGACGCTCGATCGCGCCCCAGAATTCGTCCGCGCGAGCGAGCAGAAAGCCGAGCAGGAAGACGGTTGCGAACAGCATGTGATTGTACCAGTCGCCGAACAACGCATGCGTGGAAGGAAAGCTCGGCAACACGGCCAGGCGGTAGGCCGCAAACACGACCGATGGCACAATAAGGAGCAGCACGCCCGACAGAGCGGTTGCGAGCCACCGTTCGATCCAGCCGACAAGCCCGGGGGCCGCCACCAGAACGACGCCAAGCGCCATGATGTAAATCCACAAATAGGCCACGAACCACAGATGGTTCCAGGTCGGCAGCAGGATGCAGGGGCCGGGACCGCAGAACTGCGGACCGAAGGCAAAATAGTGCCGCGTATAGAAATCAAGGAATCCGGCGGGATAGCCCAGACTTTCAAGAATCTGGTCATAGGCCTGCGGCGGCACGATCACGAGCATGCCGAAGATCAGAGGGATTAGCAGCCGCGTGGATCTTGAACGAAGAAGCGGCCCTATCCTGTATTTCTGCAACATGAATCGGGTCGCGGCGCCCGAGACCAGAAAAAGCAGCGCCAGCCGCCACGGATTGAGGACCAGCATCAGCGGCTCCAGCGCGGTGATGCGATGCACGCTTTTGATGTGGAACCCCCAGGACACGTACAGCATGCCGAGGTGGTAGAAAATCAGCAGCCCGAAGGCGCCGATCCGCACCCAATCGAGGTCGACGCGCCGCTCCGAGCTGTAAGGAACGAAATGCGGTGAATGTGATATGGTTTGTCGCTTCATGGCTCGATCTTTCGAATGCGCTGGCAACTTCATGAGTGACGTCAAGAATGCGCAAGCCAGACCCGGCGTCGAGCCGGTTTGGGACCAGAACCAGGCCGCCTGGGATGAGGCGAGAGCCCGTGGGACGAGCGGCAAGCTTGGCGGGATATCCGGTGCCGACTGGATATTCTATGGAGCGTTCGCAGCCGTCGCGCTCGGCATCGGGGTCGTCAACGCGCTCTCCAAGGCGCAAGACGTCGCCTGGCATGGCGGCAGCTATGACGCCGGCACGCCGCTGCTCTGGGAAATGACGAGCATCGCCGTGATCATTGTGCTCGCGCCCATGCTGTTCGTCTCCGTGCGACGGATGCGCCACGCGGCGGGTTGGCCGCGGCGCATCGGATTGGCGCTGGCGGCGATCGTGGTTTTCTCGGCGCTGCACATCGCCGGCATGGTGGGCCTTCGCAAGCTTGCGTTGTTCCTGGTTGGCGATTCCTACGATTTTCGCTTCTCGGTCGCGACCCTGATCTATGAATTCCGGAAAGACGTCGTCACCTGCTTCTTGATCGGCGGCGCGCTGTGGCTGATCGATGGTCGCCGTGAAGGGCAACAATCCCGGTCAGCCGTGAGCACAGGCCCGACAAACCTGCCGCCTGCGGCGCCCCACATGGTCTGGCTCCGCGACGGTTCGACGCGCATCCGGATCGAACCCCGCGACATCCTTTGGATCAGCTCGGCCGGAAATTACGTCGAATACCGCCTCGCAGACGGCACCAATCACCTCATCCGGGCAACCCTGGCGACCGAGGAAGCGCGACTGACACCGTTCAATATCGTGCGGGTGCACCGGACGCGGCTGGTCAATCTCACGCGCGTCAGCGGACTGAAGACCGGCGCGAACGGAGATTTCGAGCTGACGCTCGACACCGGTCAGGCGATTTCGGGCAGCCGCCGTTACCGCGGCGCCGTCACCTCGATCGAAGAGCTTGCCGCCAATCCCGCACCGGTTCCGAACGATAACCGCGCAGAGCCGTGATACCGCCCGCCACCCCGCGCCCTCCGGCCCCGGGTTGAGGAAATTTCCACTGGTACGGCAACGCCTTATTACTGGGTTTTAACCGGCATCCGAGAGCGCCCGGGTGCACAAAATCCTTGCTTTTTGCCCCTCGCCTCATGCTAGAACGCGGCCTCCAGTTTCACCGAGCGCCGTTCGCTTATGCCCAACGACGCCTGATCCGCCCCTTTATCTCTGCTGAGGCTTCATCTGCGAAACAGCCAGATGAAGCCGGCATAAAGGCGGTTGGTTTTGCCACGGGATCATCAAGGGATCATCGATGCCTGAAGTCATTTTTACCGGCCCCGCAGGCCGCCTCGAAGGTCGTTATCATCCCGCGAAGCAGAAGAACGCGCCGATCGCGATGGTGCTGCATCCGCATCCGCAGTTTCACGGCACCATGAATCACCAGATCATCTACCAGTGCTACTACGCGTTCGCGCATCGCGGATTTTCGGTGCTGCGCTTTAATTTCCGCGGCGTCGGCCGCAGCCAGGGATCGTTCGATCACGGCACCGGCGAACTCTCCGATGCCGCGTCGGCGCTCGACTGGGCGCAGACCATCAATCCGGAGGCGCGCGCCTGCTGGGTCGCCGGCTTCTCGTTCGGGGCGTGGATCGGCATGCAGCTGTTGATGCGCCGACCCGAGGTCGAGGGTTTCATCTCGATCGCACCGCCGGCCAATCTCTACGACTTCTCGTTCCTGGCGCCCTGCCCCTCCTCGGGCCTGATCGTGCATGGCGAGAAGGATGCCGTGGTGCCGCCCAAGGACGTCAACACCCTGGTCGAAAAACTGAAGACCCAAAAGGGCATCGTGATCGACCAGCAGATCATCCCCGGCGCCAACCACTTCTTCGACGGCAAGCTGCAGCCGCTGATGGAAACGGTGACCGGCTATCTCGACATGCGGCTCGCCAACGTTCGCTAGTCGGGCTCGCGCCCCGGACGCGGTGCATCACGAAGTGGTGCACCGCAGAGCCGGGTCAGGCTGCAGCGCGGGCCTGAAGTTTTGACAACCACGAATTCCGCCGGTCGAGGAAATCGCGCAGCAGCGCCGGATAATCCGCGCTGACCGCGGTGCGCACCGACGGCCGCGCGGCCAGGCTCTTGCGCCAGCGCTTGAGCTTCGGCTTTTCGGAAAGAATTCCGAAGTCGGCAATTTGGTCGAACACATCGAAATAGCGAAACGCCGGACCGAACACGGCGTCCACCAGCGAGAACTTCTCGCCGTCAAACCATGGCGAGGCCGCGACCCGCGCCTCGAGCCGCGCAAAGCGCTGCTCGAGTTGCGACGTTTTGGCTGCGAACGTTGCCTCGTCAGGCGCGGCGTAAAAACCCGCGATGTCGGCAAGAACAGCCGAGCCATACTCGATCCACGCGCGATGTTCGGCGCGCACCAAAGCATCCGTCGGGTGCAGCGGCTTCGGCTGCGTTTCTTCCAGGTATTCGAGAATAACGACCGACTCGAAGATCGCGGTGTCGCCAACCCCGAGGACCGGAGTCTTGCCGAGCGGAGAAATCGCCAGGAACCAGTCGGGCTTGTTGGCGAGATCGATATCGATCCGCTCGAAGGCAACACCCTTCTCGGTTAGCGCGATCACCGCGCGCTGCACATAGGGACACAGTTTGTGGCTGATCAGTTTTAGTTGCGCGGCCATGGCAGGATCTCACAGTTCGATGCACGTGCATTAATTTAAATGCCTCTGCATGAAACTGTCAAGATCGATGCAATTGCATCAACAATTTCTGATCACGGCCGGGCGATCTCACCGCCGGTCATCGGGATCGGGACGCCGGTGGTAGCGGGATAGCTGAGCGGCAGGCCCTTCAGGCCCCGCGCCGCCAGAAAGCCGAAGGCCTGCGCCTCGATGGCGTCGCCCGACCAGCCCAGCCCCTCGGCGGTCTCGACGGTGACCGGCGCCAGCCGCTCGCGCAGCATCCTCATCATGGTGAGATTGCGGGCGCCGCCGCCGGCCACGATCCAGTTCCGCGGCTCCTTCGGCAACAGCGGAGCGATCCGGGCGATGGCTTCGACCGTGAAGGCGGTCAGGGTGGCCGCGCCGTCGGCGGGCGACGTTGTGCGCAACTTCAGCGATGCGAAGTCGTTGCGGTCGAGCGATTTCGGGGGAAGCCGTGCGAAGAACGGATGGTCCAGCGCCCAGGTGACCCATGCCACATCCACAGCGCCCTGTGCGGCGATGCGGCCCTCGCAGTCGAACCGCTGACCCGTCATGCGGAGCACGAAATCGTCGAGCAGCGCGTTGCCCGGCCCGGTATCGCAGGCGATCAGGGTATCGGCGCCATCGATATAGGTGACGTTGGCGACGCCGCCGATATTGACCACGACGATCGGCCCTTCGCGCTCCAGCGACTGGGCGAGCGCGCGGTGATAGACCGGTACAAAGGGTGCGCCCTGCCCGCCGGCGGCGACATCGGCGGCGCGGAAATCGTGCATGACCGGGATATGAATGGCCTTGGCGAGCGCCATGGCATCGCCGATCTGCACGGTCATTTTTTGCTCGGGCCGATGCAGCACGGTCTGGCCGTGAAAGCCGACGATATCGACGTCTTCGCGGGAGATACGGTTCTGCGCGGTAAAGGCCGCCACCGCCTCCGCATGCGCGATCGTGACGGCGCGCTCGGCCTCGCGCAGGATGCCCGGCCGCGCATCGCGCTGCGGCAGGTCGACGGCCTCGGTCAGGGCCTGGCGCAGCAAGACGCGCTCGGCATCGCTATAGGGCCTGAATCCCGAAGGGCCAAACGCCTGCACCCGCCTGCCATCGGTTTCGATCAAGGCGACGTCGACCCCGTCAAGCGAGGTGCCGCTCATCAGACCGATTGCCGTCAACATCCTCGCCATAGTGCCTTCTCAGGCGGCCTGCCCTTGACGCGCAGCTTGTGTCAAACAAGCACTTCTTATAATGCCACTGCGCGTTCCGGCGGCGGCAGCCCCTTACCAGGGTTCCTCTATTCCAAAGAACAGCGTGAAAAAGTAAGAATGATCAGAGTCGCACACAAATGACTGCTTTTAAATCTGATTTTCTGAATGTCCTGCAGGAACGTGGTTTCATCCACCAATGTTCCGATTTCGAGGGCCTCGACGCGCTCGCTGCGAAAGGTCAGGCCACGGCCTATGTCGGCTATGATTGCACGGCGCCGTCGCTGCATATCGGCAACTATCTCACGATGATGATGCTGCACTGGCTGCAGCAGAGCGGCAACAAGCCGATCACCCTGATGGGTGGCGGCACCACCATGGTCGGCGATCCCTCCGGCAAGGATGAATCGCGCGCGCTACGCACCGTCGAGGAGATCGAAGCCAACAAGACCAGCATCCGTGGCGTGTTCGCCAAGGTGCTGCGCTATGGCTCCGGCGCGAGCGACGCGGTCATGCTGGACAATGCGGAATGGCTGACCAAACTCAACTGGATCGAGATGCTGCGCGACATCGGCCGGCATTTCTCGGTCAACCGCATGCTGACGATGGACTCGGTGCGGCTCCGTCTCGAGCGCGAGCAGGAAATGAGCTTCATCGAATTCAACTACATGGTCTGCCAGGCCTACGATTTCGTTGAACTGTCAAGGCGCGTCGGATGCCGATTGCAGATGGGCGGGTCGGACCAGTGGGGCAACATCGTCAATGGCGTCGATCTTGGCCGCCGCATGGGCACGCCGCAATTGTTCGCACTGACGACGCCGCTGCTCACGACAGCGTCGGGTGAAAAGATGGGCAAGACCGCCCGAGGCGCGGTCTGGCTCAACGCCGACCAGTTCAGCCCCTACGATTTCTGGCAATACTGGCGCAACGTCGAAGACGCCGATGTCGTCAAGTTCCTCAAGCTGTTCACGATCCTGCCGATGAGCGAGATCGCGCGGCTTGAAGCGTTGCAAGGTGCCGAGGTCAACGAAGCCAAGAAGGTGCTGGCAACGGAAGCGACCGCGCTGTTGCACGGTCGCGATGCTGCGAACGCCGCATCCGAAACCGCGCGGCAAACTTTTGAAGAAGGCGCGTTCGCCGAAAATCTTCCCTCGGTGGAAGTTGCCCGCGGCGAACTCGAAGCCGGCATCGGCGTTCTGGCGCTGTTCGTCAAGGCGGGTCTTGTCGCCTCCAATGGCGAGGCGCGACGCCAGATCAAGGGCGGCGGTCTGCGCGTCAACGATGTCGCCGTCAGCGACGAGAAGATGATGCTGAAGCTCGGTGACCTCACGCCGGAAGGCGTGGTCAAGCTGTCGCTTGGCAAGAAACGCCACGTCCTGCTCAGGCCTGCATAGCCGCATTCGCCCAAGACCCCTGCTCCTCGCGGCCAAAAAGCGTTCCTTGGTGGACATGGATCAAGATGCGCCGCGCGAGATTCCGGACACCAAACCGCCGAAGCCGGCGCGGGTGGCGCTTAACGTGCTTGCTCTGTGTTTTGCGCTCTCGGTGCTCGGCCGCGGTCTCGGCGAGAGCTTTACCGTATTTCTCAAGCCGATCGCGGAGAGCTTCGGTTGGGACCGCGCCCAGGTCGTCTCGGTCTACTCGCTGACGGCGCTCGCCGGCGGGCTGGCGGCACCGCTGGTCGGCAAGCTGTTCGACCGCTCGGGGCCCCGCACCGTCTATTCGCTCGGATTGCTGCTGCTGGGCGGCGCATTTCTGATCGCCGCCCATGCGCGCGAGCTTTGGCAGTTCCAATTGAGCGTCGGCCTGTGCGTGGGAATTGGCATTGCGTTCATCGGCAACGTACCGAACTCCATCCTGCTCGGCCGCTGGTTTGGCCCGCGATTGCCGACCGCGATGGCCATCGTATATTCGGCGACCGGCGCCGGCGTGTTGGTGCTGCTGCCGGTCTCCCAGATCCTGATCGATCATTTCGGCTGGCGCGGCGCCTACCGGATTTTCGGCGCCGTCGCGCTGCTTCTGCTGCTGCCGTTGCTGCTGTTGCCGTGGCGGCTGTTCTCGACCGGTTCGCCGAACATCGTGAAAAAGGCCGATCCGGATTTCATCGACGACGGCTGGACGCTTCTCAGCGCGATGCGCCACCACGCGTTCTGGGCGCTGTTCTCGACGTTCTTCTTCACCGCGATCGGCATGTACGCCATCGCCGCGCAAGTCGTGGCCTACCTGATCGACGCGGGATTTCCGCCGTTGCAGGCAGCGACCGCGTGGGGGTTCAGCGGTGTCGTGCTGCTGTTCGGCATGCTCGGCATCAGCTGGCTCGACGGCATCATCGGCCGCAGGCCGTCGGTATTGTTCAGCTACGCGCTCTCGATCGCTGGAATTCTGATGCTCTGGGCTCTGCAGTGGTATCCGAACTTCTGGATGCTGACAGGGTTCGTCGTGTGTTTTGGCAGCATGATCGGATCGCGCGGCCCGCTGCTGACGGCAACGGCCATGAAGATCTTTCGTGGCGAACGGGTCGGAACCATCTATGGCAGCATTTCGATCGGCAGCGGTCTGGGATCGGCGTTCGGCTCATGGAGCGGAGGTCTGATCCACGACTGGACCCACAGCTATAATCCGTTGATCGCCTTCGCGCTGGTCAGCGTGCTCCTGGGAATGATTCCATTCCTGGTTGTACCGGCGCTGCGGCGCTAGTACCTGGAATCACAAATCGGTATTGCAGCCCATCCTTCGAGACGGCCACTTCGTGGCCTCCTCAGGATGAGGTCTAACTTGTTGAAACACAACAACCTCATGCTGAGGAGCGAGCGACGCGAGCGTCTCGAAGCATGGGCAGCAAGCGACTCACCGATCTCTCATAGTCAGTACTAGTTTCGCTTTCTGCCATCGTCTCGGGTCCCGCACCTGCTCCATCATCCACATTCATTATTGGTAAAACAGTACCTGATACTTCCTGTGCAAGCGTTTTTCACCAGGAAGGTCGAAAATGAGTCTGCTGAGCCGTCTTAAAATCCGTACCAAACTGGCGAGCATGGTTGCGCTTTCGGCATTGACCGTTTGCACGATCATCGCGGTCTCAGCTTCGCTGAACCGGAGCCGCATGCTGGAGGACCGGATCGGCCAGTTGCGCACGGCGGTTGATCTGCTGTTCGGTATGGCCCAGACGCTGCAGGACGAGGTCACGGCAGGAAAAATGACCCTCGCCGAGGCGCAAGCCCAGTTTCGCCTGCGTGGCAGGAAGATGACGTTTGGCAGCGGGCAAGGCTACGCCAACGTCTACAATCCAGACAGCTCGGTATTGCTGAACGGAGCCAACCCGCAGATCGAAGGTAAAATCACCGGTGCGACAGACTCCAACGGTGTACTAATCGCCAAAGCTCAAATGGACGCCGCCCGGTCGAAGCCGGAGGGAAGTACCGCATCCTATCTCTACCCCCGTCCCGGCCAAACCGTGCCTGTTCAAAAAATAGCCTTTGTACGGCACTTTGCGCCGTGGAACGTCACAATGAGCTACGGGGTGTATGTGGATGATCTCGATGCAGACGCAAACGCACTGCTGCTGCGCCTTGGAGTGATGGGCGCCGGCGTCATCGCATTGATGGCATTGCTGTCGTGGCTGATCGCACGGGACATCCTTGGAGCGCTCGATCGGCAGAAGACGCGGATGCAGCACATCGCTTCCGGGTCGATCGACCATGTGGTCGAGGAAACCGAACGCGGCGACGAGATCGGACGCATGGCGGAAACACTGGAGATGTTGCGGCAGACCGCCTTGACGGCGCGAACGCTTGAAGCCGAGCAGATTGCGACCAAGCAACAGGGCGAAAACGAGAAGCGCGAAGCACTGATTGCGCTCGCCGATCGATTTGACGCTTCCGTGGGCCGGCTGGTCGGAATGATGGCGTCGGGATCGACCGAACTGGAAACCACCGCGCAATCCATGACCGGTACGGCGGAGCGCACCAATCAACAGGCGACGGTCGTCAGCACGGCGGCAGCCGAGGCCAGCGCCCGCGTTCAAACGGTCGCCACCGCGGCGGAAGAGTTGTCCACCTCGATCAGCGAAATCAGCCGTCAGGTGGCACAATCCACCAAGATCACCGATCGCGCCGTCGAGAATGCACGCCGGACCGACACCATCGTGCGCGCGCTTGCCGACGGTGCGCAGCAGATCGAGCACGTAGCGGAGTTGATTTCGAGTATTGCGGGACAGACCAATCTGCTGGCGCTCAATGCGACCATCGAAGCCGCTCGCGCGGGTGAAGCCGGCAGGGGCTTCGCGGTGGTGGCGTCCGAGGTGAAAAGTCTCGCAAGCCAGACCGCGGAGGCCACCAAGGAGATCGGGACTCGCATCTCCCAGATCCAGGGCGCGACCAAGGAAGCTGTCGAGGCCATCCAGGGAATCACCGCCACGATCGAGGAAGTCAGCGCGATTGCAACAACGATCGGTTCGGCGATCGAGGAACAAGGTGCGGCTACTGCGGAGATCGCGCGCAACGTTACCCAGACCGCGCAGGCGACGCAGGAGGTAACGGCGAATATTGACGGCGTCAGCGCGGCGGCCCATGAAACCGGCGGCGCCGCCGGCCTGGTTCTGAGCGCGGCCTCCAATCTCTCCAAGCAGGCCGAGCAACTGTCAGGCGAGGTCAACGTCTTCCTCGCCGGCGTGCGCGCGGCTTGAGGATAGGATCGAAAACGATTCGTTTTCCGTCATGGCTGGGCAGAAGCGCGTCTTCGCGCTAGATGTCCCGGCCATCCACGTCCTTCGTTGCTGCCATGCGGTTAAGACGTGGACGCGCGGGATCGCAGACAAGTTTACGCAGTCTGCGGAAGGCAGGCAGCTATGCCCGGGCATAACGAGTTAAACGCCGCCTGTCATGCGATCAGGTCACACGCCGTCGAATGGTCAATTGTTGGGCGGAAGTTCGATCGGGTTGTTTTGCTTGCCGGTGTTGAACTCCATGATTTTCCTGGAAACCCCGGGAAGTATTGCCGAAATCGGATTGACGCGAAGAACCGGCTTGTCGGTCGTACCGACGACTTCGTAGGTCACCGCGAACAGCCCCTCATTACTGCCGCCACCGATGATCAGCCCGAGGACCGGAATCTGGCCGAACATGTTGTTCAGCCCGTACATCGGAACGAAGGTGCCGCTCATGCGCACCTGATTTCCGGAATCGATGCTGCCTTCGATGGTCCCGCCGATCATCGGGCCTTTCAATACGCCCTCCCGGATCGTGAGCTGCCCGTTTTGGCGGGTGAATTCCGCGCGCGCGCGCGAGAAGGAAACGCCGCTCTGACCGGCGGCCGGCCCGCCCGCCGCCAGGCGATCGAGCGCAGCCTCGCCCTTGACGGCGAAATCCTTGACGTTGATCAGGCCCTGCTTCGCGCTGGGTTCGATGGTCGGAGGATCCATCGCCAATTGAAGCTGACCGCCAACCACCTTGGAGTAGGTGTCGTTGAAGCGGAAGAACGCGCCGGCGTCATTGGTTTCGAGATAGATCACGTCGCGCCCCTGCGCGGGCCTGCGCAAATCTCCGGTCAGCGGCGTATCCCGTCCGAGCTTGCCGCTGAGCGCAAAGCTTCTGATTGTGCCATTGCGCCGCGATAACTTGACATCGACGCTACGCACCGCTTCGCCATTGAAGCCGGCGACCGCACCGAGCTTTAGGTCGACATCGAGATCGATGTTCTTGGCTTTGGTCTTGGGATCGGCCTCCTTGCCCGAAATCGCCGACTTGAGAAAGCCGCGACCGTCGAACACATCGCCGCGCATCGTCACCTTCAGAACGCCATCGGCGCCACGATCGGCCTTCAGCGAGGTCTTGTCGCCTTCGGATGGCGAATAGGTCGGGAAGTTGGCGTTCATCAGGTCGCTGTTCTGATCGACCTCGAGCGATCCCTTGATCGATACGCCGCCGCCATCGATGACAATGTCCTCGAGGCGGGTCGATTGCGGCTTCTGCACCACGTTGAAAACCGCACGGCTCGACTTGCCCGGCAGCTTGACCCAGCCCGGTAAGATGTTGTCTAGCTTCAGCGAGGTAAGGTCGGCTTCGATGCCCATGCGGCTGTCGCGATCGGGGGCGCCGATCTTGCCGATCAGCTTGATCGGAATAGCGCCGCTCACCGCAGGTCCCAGATCGAATCCGAGGCGGGCCCGGCTGGTGTCATCGAGCGTCGCCTGCAGCTTGATATCCGCATCGCCGTCGTTCGGCTTGCGATAATCCAGCGCGGCCGTTTGCCCATTGATCTTGACGTCGCCCTTGACCTGATAGCCCTGGTTATTGGCGACGACCTTCAGTTTGTCGGCTTCGAGCTTTTGATTCATCACCAGGCGATCGGCGGCAAATCCGCCGAGGTCGGCCGTGATGGCATAGGTGGTGTCGGCCTTGGTCAGTTCGCGCTTGATCGGCAGGCCGAGCGTGACCACCGCGGAAACCGTTCCCTTGCTTGAATTGGGATCGATCAAGGTACCGGAAAACTCGCTGAGACGGTCGGAGGCGAGGATTTCCGCCACCGCCGGCACCGGGCCATCGATCCGAAATTTGATGCGCGCCGGCGAGGGTTTTGGCGCCATGTCCGGCACCTCGAACACAAAATCTGAAATGTTGAGTTTGCGGCCCGCGGGAGTGTCCACCGCCCCCTGTCCGATCGTCACGGTGGCGGTGCGGCCGGTGACGTGTGCTTTCAGATCCGCATCGCGCACCGACGGCAGTGTGTCCACCGGTCGCAATGTCACGCCCGACGCGACGATGTTGACGGCGAGACCGTCATCCGGAATCGGCGGGCCTCGCCGCGACAGGTTGCGAACCGGCGAGTTGACGCCAACCTCGATGCGCTGAACCGAACCGCGTTCGATCCGCTCGATTACCCATTCGCGAACCTCCGGAACGATCAGGATCGGCCAGATCCGCTTCAGCGCGGACGCCGACATCGGCGTTCCCGCGAAACCGAGCGTCAGGCGCGGCTCTCCCAAATAATCGAGACTGCCGGTTCCGGCGATGCCGATCTCGCCGTTGCTGATGTCGGCCTTGGTCAGCAGCACCCGCTTTTTTTCGGTGTCGAAGCGCAGGCCGATGGCGATGCGGTTGAAGATCAACGGTTGCTCGCCGTCGTCCCCTGCAAGCACGACAGTGCCGCCACTGAAGCCCAGCTGCCAATCGGCAACGCTATCGTTGGGCGGCTCAAGGTGGGCCAGCAGCGTAACCCGGTTCGAACCGGAAATGATCTTGAACGGTGCGACCAGCACGCGCCGTCCGGAATCCCATTCGACATTGATTTCCGCCGAATCGATCGCCATCGGATAATCGGGCGTATCGCTGTCCGTGACGTGGCCCGCCCCCGCGGTCAGTTTGCCTCGGAAATAGGTCGGCAGGCCGTCACGGCCCAGTTCACCTTTCAGTTCGCCGGTGAGCGGCAAATCCGCGCTGTAGGTGAGGTCCTTCATCCGCAGCGCCAGCAGGATATTCGTAGTCGAGACCTTGTTGGCGCGAATATCGACCGATCGCACGCCGTTCGCGGGAGGTCCGACCACGACGCGCAGCGACCAGGCATTGTTGCCTTCTTCGCCGACGCTCAGCGCCACCCCGCCGGCGCTAGGCCGCCGAAGGCTGAGAGTGATGTTTTCGAAATTCCATTTGTTGCCGCGCTGCTGATCGTCAACGATAAGGTTTCCGTTCTTCAAACCGATTTCGTTGAGGTTTTGTCCGTCCAGTCCGGTCAGGCTCAGGCTGTCGAGCCAATCGAGGCCGGCAAGCAGGCCGCTTTGGGTGCTATCGGGACCCGCTGGCGCAGCGGCGGGTGAAGACGGCGAAACAGCGCCGGGTGGTGCTATTTGGCGCGGAAACGTCGGCGGAATGCCCGCTTCTTTCTTTGAGGCAACGCCGGTGGCCAAAGGTTTGGCATTATCGCCGGTGGAAACGGTAACGTAGCCGTCCGGGGTGATGCGCACCGCAAGTTCGGCGTCCACCAGATTGAGGCTCTCGGCGCGAAGCCGTCCCATCAGCAGCGCGGTGCCAGAAAGTTTTACTTCGGCTTTTGGCGCGCTCGCCACGATGGCATGATCGCGATCCCGGACAATGATATCGCGGATACGGACGGCGATGCGGATCCGCCCGGCTCGTTCGATCTGCGTGCCGCCGACCTCGACGGTGTTGCCGTGACCGATATTTTCCTCGATCGCCGCAGCGAGCCACGGCGTGGCCATCTCAAGATTGATCGGACCCGCGCCAAGCCGCCACCACAACCCGCCAAAGCATACCGTGAAGATCACCATCACGACCGCGATCACAACCGCGAGTCGTTTTACCCAGCGTTCTGTTGCAAGCCATCGGCGCAGCGCCCCGGCGTAATCGCCGAGCCGGTGAAACCGGGAACTTGGATTGGACAACAGCCGGCGCGCGCGATAGCCCGCCGCCTCGTCATGGTCCTGATCCCAACCGGCATCATCCCACTTCGAGGGCTGGACGTTAGCGCGCGGTCTCGGTCCCTTGGGCGACGTATTCCTTGCCATTGCCTCTCGGTGCGGACGCTGATTGTAAGATTGATCGCCGCCAAGGCCGCGCCCGCCGACACGTAACGGGCGCTTCTGTGCCGGCATCCCTGCCAATCCTCAATTAATACTGTTACTCGTCATCAGGCCCAAGCAACACATTCAACGAGCGGACGGGTGGTGCGTCAAATTCCTTGTAACCATACTCTCCCAGCCCATCAGGCTTGCCCAGCAGTCGGCCCGATTCCGGCCCGCCGAGGCACGGGCCGCAACCCCCATGATTGATCCGCCGAAAGCGACGAAAGGAAGGCGTATGTCCAAGAAAACGCGCAAGAAATCCCCCAAGCCCCCCTCCGGGAAGGCGACCCGCGCCCCGTCGAAGTCGCCGGCTAAAACGCCAGCGGCCAAAACCCGTAAGACCACGGCGAAAAAAACAGCCAAGACCGCCAACAAGCGACTCGGAAACGCTGCGGCGCGAGCATCGCATAAGGCCCCGTCCAAAAAGTTAAGATCTCCCCCTCCCGGCGAATCAACCGTGCTGGCCGCGGCCGAATCGGCGAAGCCGCAGGCAAAAAACCCAGCCGCGGCAAAACCGTCCGGCGGAAAAACTGACGCGGCCGCCGCTGTTAAATTTGAGCTGGCCGAGGGCACCAAAGCGCCCACCTTCCGCCTTCTGCGCGATGGCGGCGAAACCGTCGCGCTCGCCGACTATTCGGGAAGAAAACTTGTGCTGTTTTTCTACCCGCGCGCGGACACCCCGGGCTGCACCAAGGAGGCCATCGACTTCACACGATTGGCGGCTGCGTTTGCGGAGAGTGAGACCGCGATCCTGGGTGTTTCGGCCGACCCGCTCAAGGCGCAGGAGGCTTTTCGGGACAAGCATCGGCTCTCGGTGCCTCTGGTTTCAGATGAAAAGCACGAGATGCTGGAGACCTACGGGGTCTGGGGGGAAAAATCGATGTATGGCAGGACCTTCCTGGGCATCCTTCGCACCACGATCTTGATCGGCGCGGACGGCCGGATCGCAAGGATATGGCGCAATGTGAAGGTCGACGGCCATGCCGATGACGTGCTTGCGGCCGCCCGCGCCCTCTGAATTTGAGCGGCCCCATTCGCCAAAAATTAACCACGAGAGGGTCAAATCAACCCCGCAAATTTGGCCGTACGGAACTCATGTCCGACCGGCGCGGGAGTGCCGATGTCGAACCGTACGGGTCATTATTCCGACCATACCCAGCACCACCATCAACACGATCACGGCAGGGCATCCGCGCGCCGCCCATCGGACAACCGGGCGTCGGCTTCCGCAACACGAGCCGTGGAACAGGGTTATACACTGGTCCACGCTGGCAAGCAGGTCCGCTTTGGTCCGGTTGTATTCTGGATCGTGGTCGGCACGGTGATCATGCTCGGCATGTGGTCGGCCGCGACCGCGACCTATTTCGCGTTTCGCGACGATGTTCTCACCCGGTTGATCGCACGCCAGGCGGAGATGCAATACGCCTACGAAGACCGGATCGCCGAACTGCGCGCCAGGGTCGATCGCACCACCAGCCGCCAGTTGCTCGATCAGGAGCAGTTCGACCAGAAACTCGACCAGATCATGCGTCGCCAGACCGCGCTGGAATCGCGTGCCACTGCCTTGGGCGCTATTCCGGACGCGTCGGTGACCGGATCAATCCGCGCACCAGCGCGAGGCGCCGCGGCGACCGACGCCGCTGGCTCTTCGGGTACCCCGAAGCCCTCGCCGATCAGCGATACCGTGATTTTCGTGGCGCCTCCGGACCGCGAAGCGCGCCTGGAATCGCGTGCCCCCGTCATCATCGCTCCCCGATCGAACCAGTTCGCGAAGGTCCAGGGCGTCGATAACGTGGTGGTCCGGCTGCAGAGCTCGCTCGATCTGATCGAGCGCCGCCAGATGGCGGCGCTCAGCTCGGTCGAAGACAGCATGGAATCGCGGGTGCGCCGGATGCGCGGCGTCTTCACCGATCTCGGCCTCGATATTCCGCGATTGGAAGCCGCCGCGCCGCGCGCGGGCGTCGGCGGCCCCTTCGTTCCCGTCAAGCTTGCTGCCGACGCCGGCGCTTTCGAGCGCCAGCTCTACCGGATCAATATCACCCGCACCCAGGTCGAGCGTCTCAACCGCACGCTGGCACTGGTGCCGTATCGCAAGCCGGTGGTGGGCGAAGTCGAATTCACTTCCGGCTTCGGAGTCCGCAGCGATCCATTCCTCGGCCGCCCCGCCACATGCACACCGCTCGATTTCCGCGCAGCCACGGGTGACCCGGTGCGGGCGACCGCGAACGGAAAAGTAGTCTCGTCGGGATGGGCCGGCGGCTATGGCCGTATGATCGAAATCGATCACGGCAACGGCCTGTCGACCCGTTACGGACATTTGTCGGAGATCGGCGTCAAGATTGGCGATCAGATCAAGATCGGACAGGTGATCGGCGCTGTCGGCTCAACCGGCAGATCGACCGGTCCGCATTTGCACTACGAAACCAGGATCGACGGCGACGCGGTCGATCCCCAGAAATTCCTGCGCGCCGGCGTGCGGCTGAGTGCCGGCTGAAGCCGCATCCGGGCGTACCGTGATCACCGGCTAGTCTAGTGACCGACCTCACCGTTGATGACATCACCGAACAGCTCCCAAGCCTCGCCGTTGAACTTCATCAGCTGCATCTGTTCGATCGGAAAGAAGTCGTCCGGCGACGTGTTGACCTTGACGCCCGGCAGCATCATCTCGGTCGAGAAGTCCTTCATGCTCGCGGCCTGTTTCATGACATTCTCGCGCGTGAGATTGTCACCGCACTGCTTGAGAACCTGCTCCATTGCCTGCGCCTGAACGTAGCCATAGACGTTGTTCGCATTCAGCTTGTCGCCGTCGGGATAATACTTGTCCATGAAGGCTTGCCATTTCTTCACGCCCGCATCGTCCTTCCATGCGGGATCGGTCGGATCCTTCAGGTAGGCCGTGGAAATAATGTCCTTTGCGTATTGAAGTCCCGCCGGCTTGAGGACCGCGGCCACCGAGGTAGCGGTGTTGGCGAGAAAGAATTTCGGTTTCCAGCCGAGTTCGCCGACCTTCCTGATGGCTTGTGCCGATCCCTTCGGCGCGGCCCAGGAGAAGAAAATATCGGCGCCCGAATCATGCAACGCGACGATTTGCGAGTCGATCGTGGGATCGCTGACTTCGTAGGATTTTTCGGCGATGATCATGCCGGCCTTGTCGCCGAGACCATCGCGCAACCCCTTGACCTGATCCTTGCCGGCATCATCGTTCTGCCAGAACACCGCGATTTTCCCGTTGGGAAAGTGATCGAGGATGTATTTGGCGTAGATGCGGCCTTCGCTCTGGTAGTTCGGCTGGAAGCCCATGGTCCACGGAAAGTTCTTCGGATCGCCCCATTTGGTGGCCCCGGACGCCACGAATAGCTGCGGCACCTTCCTCGTGTTCATGTATTTCTGAATCGCCGAATTGGACGGCGTTCCCAACGCCTGGAAAATCAGCAGAACCTCGTCGCTTTCGACCAGCTTGCGCGCCTGCTCGATCGCCTTGGGCGGACTATAGCCGTCATCATAGGTGATAAAGTTGATCTTGCGCCCGTTGATGCCGCCTTCGGCATTGACCTTGTTGAAATAGGCCGCCTCGGACTTGCCAATCACGCCATAGGAAGAAGCGGGACCGCTGTAGGGCATGATATTGCCGATCTTGATTTCGGTATCGCTCGCGCCCGGATCGTATTTCTTTTGCGCTGATGCCGCGGTTGCGGTGACAGCGGCGGCGGCAAATGCCGCCAGGGCAACAAGGCTTCTCATCCGAATCGGCATCGTTTTCTCCCGCCATTTATTTTGATCAAGTGTCGCAAGTCGTGCGCGCGCATGCAAGCAACCACTTATTCCGCGGCACGAAACGCCATTGTTGCTCGTCGCCAATTATGATTGATGCAGGGGGCAGCAGCTGGATTGTCATCGACAAGGGCCGACGGATTGAACCCGAAATTACGAATTGGCCCGCGACATCCCAGGCTCGGCGCGAGCGGATTTCACGTCGCGCGATGGCTCGCCGCGCGAACGATGGGGGCCGCGGGTTTTCATCAGCTCGGCTCGGACTTTGCCGATGACCGGATTGCACGGATCCGCGAAAAGCTCGGCCGCGGCGAGACGGTTTATCTGGCTGGGCTCGGGCCTCCCGGCACGCACAACTCGGGTGTCGCGCTGGTTGAGGTAAGCCAGGCGAATGGTCCACGCCTGATCGTCAACAACGAGGAAGAACGCTTTTCCGGTAACAAGCACACCACAGAATATCCGAAGGCGTCGATCGACGCGATGGTCGCGACGCTGCGCGACATGGGACGCGATATCGGCGACATCGACGCCTGGCTCACCAGTTGGGATTACCCGACACTGGCTGGCACACTGGCGCGCTCGGTGCTTGAGGAACTGCCGCAAAGCTTAAAACTGCTTCGCACCACGGAGGCCGCCGGATTTGACGGCCGCCGGCTCGATCAAATGACGCGCACGCCGAAAATCCTCGGCAAGCAGCTCGGCCTTTCGGAGCGCGTGCCGCTGATCTGCATGCCGCACCATGACAATCATGCATGGTTTTCCTTCGCGGCGTCACCGTTCGCCGACAGCGATGAACCGGTCGCCATCGCCGTGCTTGACGGCACCGGCGACCGCGGGTCGATCTCGCTCTATGTCACCGAGAACGGCGCGATGCGCCGGCTGTATTGCAACGACAGCATGTTCGACTCGCTGGGCGCTTTCTACAGCGTGATTTCATCGACCCAAGGCGGCTGGACCTGGTTGTCCAGCGAGGGCCGCTACATGGGCGCCGCCGCCTGGGGCGACATGAATCGCGCCAGCAATCCCTACTATGCACGGCTGAAAGAGGTGCTGCATTTCGGCAGTGGTGGCGAAGTCCGGCTCAATCGCGCCATGGCCAACTGGTATTCCGATCCGTTCGATCATCCCTACAAGCCCGCGCTGATCGAAATCCTTGGGCCACCGCTGCGGCGCGATCAACTCTGGAACCCCGACGCGGTGCTGCGTGTCGAGGATATCAATCATCGCCCCGACACGTCGGACCGCCTCGACAAGGCCGCCGCCACGCAACTGGTGTTCGAGGATGCGATGATCCATGTGGTCGATCATCTCTTGCGGGCGACCGTCGCGACCCGGCTGGTGCTGACTGGAGGCGTGGCGTTGAATGCGGTGGGCAACATGCGGCTGCTCGAACATTTCGACCAGACGTGGTTTGCAAGATCCCAGCAGCGGAAAGCCCGCCTGCATCTGTGGGTGCCGCCGACACCCGGCGACCCCGGCGTCACCATCGGCGCCGCCTGGCTGTTCGCGCATCTTGCGGGCGCGCCGCGCGGCGCTCCGATGAGTCATGCATTTTATTGCGGCTCGTCGCCATCGCATCAGGACATCGCGACGGCACTTGAGGCCGGCGACACAGCCTCGCAGCGGATCGGGGATATCTCGACGCCTGAAGGCCGCGACGCCCTCGCCGATTTGATGGCGTTCATGGTCGCGCAAAACGGCATCATCGCATTGTATCAGGGCGCCGCCGAAACCGGACCGCGCGCGCTGGGCCACCGCTCGATTTTCGCCAACCCTTGCGATCCCCAGACCCGTGAGCGGCTCAACGAGCGGGTGAAATACCGCGAAGCGATCCGGCCCTTGGCGCCGATGGCGACGCTGGAGGCCGCACAGGAATATTTCGATCTGCTCGAAGGCGCTGCGGATGCCGATTACAACGCCTATAATTACATGGTGCTGACCGCGCAATCGAAGCCGCAGGCGCGTGCCAGGATCCCGGCGGTGATCCATGCCGACGGCACGGGGCGGATTCAGATCGTGCGGGCGGAAGACGATCCCCTCACCTACGCCTATCTGAAAGCGCTCGGCCGCCACATCGGCGTCGAGATGTCCGTCAACACCTCCTTCAATGTCGCAGGCCCGATCGCGCAGACCCCAAGCCAGGCGATCGATACGCTGCGGCGTTCCATCGGCCTGGACGTTGTGCTGCTGGTGGCTGATGACGGCGCGGCATACGCGGCATGGCACGGCGGGAATCGCGACAGCGGCCGGTTTACGGGGTGGTTTTCGGAATGGAAAAGCCGGGAATGAGTTTGAGCACCCGCCCGTCCATCAGCAGCAGCGCACTGCCGATCACGACAGCGCCGATGATCTCGCGCAGCGAGATGCTCTCGCCCAGCACCAGATAGCCAAGCAAGATGGCCGTCACCGGAATGAGAAGCGTCACCAGCATGACGTTGGTCGAGCCCGAACGTCGCAGGACCTGAAAAAATACGATGTAAGCGAGCGCGGTCGACAATGCCGAAAGACCAATCATCGCCAGCCATGTAGTCACGCCTGGCATCGGGAGTTGCCACGGCCGTTCGAAGACAGCCGCGACAATCGTCATCATCAGAGCGGACGCCAGCAATTGAAACGTCGCCGTCGCGAGCGGTGGCGAATTCGACAGTTTACGCCGCGCATAGAGCGCCGATAATCCATAGCTGAAGGCTGCGGCAAGGCAGAGCAGGATGCCGACACCCTCTCCACTCTGAAAGCCCGGATCTTGTCCATGAGCGTCTTGTCCATGAACACCTTGTCCATGAACGTCTTGTCCATGAAGAACAATCACCCCAATCAAGCCGGTGAGGACACCCACGACGCGTCGCGCGTGCAGTTTTTCGTCGCCGGCAGCAGCCATCACCATAACGGTGAACAACGGCGTCGTTGCGTTCAGGATCGAGGCCAGTCCGCTCGGGATATAGGTCTGCCCGATCACGATCAGCGAGAATGGCAGGACGTTGTTGAGAAGCGCGATCGCGAAAAACGGCTTCCAGCCCGACAGCCCCACCGGAAAGCGGATCTGGTAAGCCCGTAACACCGGCAGCAGGATCATTGCGGCGAGCGCAACCCGCAGCAGCACCACCGTCAGTGGCGGCAATTCCTTCAGCACCACCCCGTTGAAGAGAAACGATCCGCCCCACAGCACCGAGAGCCCGGCAAGCAGGGACCAATCCCGGGCGTCAATCCGATTGTCGTTGGCTGTCATCGCCGCTCACATTATCGCGTCAGGGCAACCGCTTACTCGAAATACCGGCACCATGGCCACCCGATTCCCGCGCATGCGCAAGGCAGTGCACCGCCTACTTCGACCGCGACACGATCTCGATCATTTTTCCTTCATCGTCATCCGGCGCATAGGCCTTCGCCCGGTCATAGGCCTGCACAGCGGCGCGTCCCATCAAGGGAACCTCGGACAACAGGCTCTCGGCCAGCGCGACCGCGTAGGCGGCATCCTTGTGCCGCAGCGCCGCCGTGAACGTCGCGCCGGCGAAATTCCGCGCCACCATGCGTTTGGAATGACGGATCACCTGCGGACTGCCGGCAACGCCGGTCTCGACCGCCTCCAGCACCAGCTTCATGTCGAGACCGGCCTGCTCGGCGATCGCAAGGCCCTCGGCGATACCGGCAATCTGGATCGCACCCATCAGATTGTTGATCAGTTTGTAGACGGTGCCGTTGCCGACCGCGCCGAAATGCCGGATCGTCGTGGACAGCGGCGCCAGGTAGGGCCGCGCGCGCTCAAGATCCGCGGGCTCGGCGCCGACCAGCAGCGTCAGTTTTCCGGATGCCGCGGCATCCGGCAATCCAGTGACCGGACTATCGATATAGACCAGACCTTGGCCGCGAAGCTCGCGCGCGAGCTCGAGCGCATGGCCATATGACACCGTGGAACATTCGATTGCCAGCGCGCCGGCTTTGGCGGTCTTGGCGGCGCCATCGTTGCCGAGCCACACGGCGCGCGACGCCTCATCGTCGGCGACCATGGTCACGATGGCATCGGCTCCGTCGGCCGCATCCGCGGGGGAAAAAGCCCATCGCGCGCCGCGCGCGATCAGATCCTCGGCCTTCGCCTTGCTGCGATTCCAGACCGCGACCGTGAATCCGGCGTCCAGATAGCGACCGGCCATGCCGTGGCCCATGCGCCCCAAACCGATGAAAGCCACTTGCGCCATGAGCTAGTCCACATCCTCGATGGAAGGCGGCGGAGCGCCAAATGCGCGTTGCGCCAGCGTCGCCGCCATGAATTCGTCGAGGTCGCCGTCGAGCACGCCTGACGTGTCCGACGTCTGCACGCCGGTACGAAGGTCCTTCACCATCTGATAGGGCTGCAGGACATAGGAGCGGATCTGATGGCCCCAGCCGATGTCGGTCTTGGCCGCCTGGTCGGCGGCGGCCTGCTGCTCGCGCTTCTTCAGCTCGATCTCGTAGAGCCGCGCACGCAGCATGTCCCAGGCCTGCGCCTTGTTCTTGTGCTGCGAGCGTCCGGCCTGACACACCACCGCAACACCGGTCGGAATGTGCGTCAGCCGCACCGCGGATTCGGTCTTGTTGACGTGCTGGCCGCCGGCGCCGCCCGAACGCATGGTATCGACCCGAACGTCGGACTCGGCGATATCGATCTTGATGCTGTTGTCGACGACCGGGAAGATGGCGACGCTCGAGAATGAAGTGTGCCGGCGCGCGTTGGAATCGAACGGCGATATCCGCACCAGCCGATGCACGCCGGCCTCGGTCTTCAGCCAGCCGTAGGCGTTGTGACCGCTGATCTGGATGGTCGCGGATTTGATGCCGGCTTCCTCGCCTTGGGTCTCTTCCAGATATTCGATCTTGAAGCCGTGTTTTTCCGCCCAGCGCGTGTACATGCGCAGCAGCATGGAGGCCCAGTCCTGGCTCTCGGTACCACCGGCGCCGGCATGAACCTCGAGGTAGGAATCGAACCGGTCTGCCTCGCCGCCAAGCAGCGCTTCGAGCTCGCGGCGCGCGACTTCCTTCTTGAGGGCTTTCAGCGCGGCCTCGGCTTCCGCCACCACGCCTTCATCGTTCTCGGCTTCGCCAAGCTCGATCATCCCGATATTGTCTTCAAGCTCGCGCTCGACCTTGCCGATGCCGCTGAGCGAATCCTCCAGCGAGGTTCGCTCCTGCATCAGCTTCTGGGCTTTCTGGGGATCGTTCCAGAGATTGGGGTCTTCAGCGAGCTTGTTCAGCTCCGCGAGGCGCGCCGTGGATGCATCGACGTCAAAGATGCCTCCTCAGCAGCCCGACTGACTGCTTGATCTCTTCAACGAGGCGTTCGACTTCAGCGCGCATGTACGTCTCTGATCTGCGGCGCAAGGCCGCTACTTGTGATGTTGCGAGGGATGTAGCGGCGGGCGCCGCAAAGCGCAATCGGCTTGGGCCTCTTCTCAGGCGTGTTTCTGGCGCGAGACGACGCTAATAGAGCCCGCCGGTTCCTGGACGCATGATATCGCCCGCGTCCGGCGGCGCCATCAGCGAGCGCCCCTCGGCATCAACCACGCCCATGACGGAGTAATTATCCGGCGGCGCGGTGCCCGGCTTGAAGTATTCCAGAATGGCCTTGTCGCCCGGACCGGCGCGCATGCCGGTCTTGGGATCGACGCGGACGATCTTGATGCCGGCAGGGATCTTGAACGGAATCGCCGGCTTGTCGGCGAGCGCAAACTTCATGAAATCTCTGGCGATCGGCCCAGCCGTGTGGCCTCCTTGAGCGCTTCTGCCCAGACTGCGAGGCTTGTCGTAGCCAAGATAGAGACCGACCACGAGATCGGGCGAAAAGCCGACGAACCAGAGATCTTTTGCATCACTGGTGGTGCCGGTTTTGCCGGCGATCGGCTTGCCGACTTCGCGCATCACCGTCGCCGTGCCGCCCTGGACCACGCCTTCCATCATCGAGGTGATCTGATAGGCCGTCGTTACGTCCAGCACCTGCTCCCTATGATCGACAAGCTGGGGCTCAGGCTGATTCTTCCATCCCTCGGGGGCATCGCAGCCACGGCATTCCCGCGCATCGTGCTTGAAGATGGTATGGCCGTAACGGTCCTGAATGCGATCGATCAGGGTGGCTTTCACGCGCCGGCCGCCATTGGCGAACATCGAATAGGCGGTGACCATCCGCATCACGGTGGTTTCGCCGGTGCCAAGCGCGTAGGATAAATAGTTCGGCAGTTCGTCATAGACACCGAAACGCTTGGCGTATTCGCCGATCAGCGGCATGCCGATATCCTGCGCCAGTCGCACGGTCACGGTATTGAGCGACCATTTCAGGGCTTCGCGGAGCGTCGTAGGGCCTCGATAACGGCCGACCGAAAAATTATCTGGACGCCAGACCTCAGCGCCCTGCCCCTGATCGATTTCGATCGGCGCATCGACGAGCACGGTCGACGGCGTATAGCCGTTGTCCAGCGCGGACGAATAGACGATCGGCTTTATGGTCGAGCCCGGCTGACGATAGGCCTGTGTCGCGCGATTGAACTGGCTCTGGTCGAACGAGAACCCGCCGACCATCGCCAGCACCCGGCCGGTCCATGGATCCATCGCAACCATGGCGCCGGAGATTTCCGGCAGCTGGCGCAGGCGGAACTGGCCCTCGACCAGACTGCCATCCTTCGCAATCAGCGGATCGGCATAGATGATGTCGCCGGGGCTTAGAACCTGCGAGACTGCATTCGGTGTCTTGCCGCGTGTCGGGCCGCTGGCGGCCTTCGCCCACCGCACGCCATCAAGCGTGATGTTTCCGGTCTGTCGCTCCTTGCTGACGGCGCCACCCAGTTCGCGGCCGGGCTGAAAACCAATCCGCGCGGATTGGTCGCTGGTCTCCAGCACCACGGCCAGCCGCCACGGCGAGATATCCGAAAGCGATTTCACATCGGCGAGCTTGACGCCCCAATCGCCTGATATGTCGAGCTTGTTGCCCGCGCCGCGCCAGCCCTGCGCCTCGTCAAAATTCACGAGGCCGGCGGCCATTGTTTTGCGCGCCATCACCTGCAGCTTGGGATCGAGCGTGGTCCGCACCGAGAGGCCGCCTTCATAGAGCTTCTTTTCGCCGTATCGCTCGAACACGTCGCGGCGGACTTCCTCGGCAAAATATTCGCCGGCAAAAATGTGCGCGGCGTTAGTCCGGTTGGTCACGGCCAGCGGATCCTTGCGGGCCTTGTCGGCATCGGCCTGCTTGATCCAGCCATTTTCCAGCAGCCGGTCGATCACGTAATTGCGGCGTTCAATGGCGCGGTCGCGGTTCTTCACCGGATGGAGCGATGACGGAGCCTTGGGCAGCGCAGCCAGATAGGCGGCTTCGGCGACGGTGAGTTCGTTCACCGATTTGTCGAAATAGACCAGCGATGCCGCGGCGATGCCGTAGGCGCCAAGGCCGAGATAAATTTCATTGAGATAGAGCTCGAGAATCTTGTCCTTTGAGTAGGCGCGCTCGAGCCGCATCGCCAGCAAGGCTTCTTTGATCTTGCGGGTGAACGACACCTCATTGGTCAGAAGGAAGTTCTTCGCGACCTGCTGGGTGATCGTGGACGCGCCCTGCGGGCGCCGGTTGGAGCCGAAATTCTGCGCAAGCAGAACTGCCGCACGCGCCATGCCGGTAAAGTCGATGCCGCCATGCTCGTAGAAGTTCTTGTCCTCGGCCGCCAGGAACGCGTTGATCACCAGTTTTGGAACCGCCTGGATCGGCAGATACAACCGGCGCTCCTTGGAGTATTCGCCGAGCAGCGCGCCATCGGCGGCATGGACGCGCGTCATGACAGGCGGCTCATAATCCTGGAGCTGCGAATATTCCGGCAAGTCCCTGGAGTAATGCCAGATCAGTCCCGCGACGGCGGCCACGCCAACCAGAAACACCACGGTTCCGACAGTGAACAGGAAACCGACGAACCGAACCAACCAACGCATTCTCGAAATTCCGTCTCAGCCCTTTGCGCCGAAACGTCCGGCGTTTTCATCAGTCCTGCAACCGACGCGCGATGGTTCCGCTTTTCCTAGTAAAGGCCGCCGGGACGGAACAGGCTGCGATCCGCATCGGGAGGCGGCAGCATCGACCGCCCGTCGGCGTCGGCAACCCCGATGACGCTGTAATTATCCGGCGGCGCGGTTCCCGGCTTGAAGGCCTCCAGAATGGTTCGGCCGCCGTCGCCCGGACCCGCCCGCATGCCGGACTTGGCATCGACCCGGATCAGCTTGATTCCGGCGGGCACCCGGAACGGAATCGCCGGCTTGTCGGCGAGCGCCAGTTTCAGAAAATCCTTAGCGATCGGCGCCGCGAGGTGGCCGCCGGTCGCGCCCTTGCCGAGATTGCGCGGCTTGTCGTAGCCGACATAGATGCCAACCACAATGTCCGGCGAGAAGCCGATGAACCAGGCGTCCTTCTCGTCGTTGGTGGTGCCGGTCTTGCCGGCGATCGGTTTGCCGACTTCCCTCACGACCGTTGCGGTGCCGGCCTGGACCACGCCTTCCATCATAGAAGTGATCTGATACGCCGTCATCGAATCCAGCACCTGCTCGCGGCGATCGACCAGCTGGGGCTCGGGCTGATTCTTCCAGCCGCCGGCGGCGTCGCAGCCGCGGCACTCGCGGGCGTCGTGCTTGAAGATAGTATGGCCGTAGCGGTCCTGAATGCGATCGATCAAGGTCGACTTCACACGCCGGCCGCCATTGGCGAACATCGAATAGGCCGTCACCATTCGCATCACGGTGGTTTCGCCCGCGCCCAGCGCATATGACAGATAGTTCGGCAATTCGTCATAGACCCCGAAGCGCTTGGCATATTCGCCGATCAAGGGCATGCCGACATCCTGCGCCAGCCGCACCGTCACCGTGTTCAACGAGCGCTGCAGCGCGTTGCGCAGTGTCGTCGGCCCGTAATATTTGCCGGTCGAATAGTTCTCCGGACGCCAGACGCCGGCGCCCTGCCCCTGGTCGATTTCGATCGGCGCGTCGACCACAACGGTTGACGGGGTATATCCGTTATCCATGGCCGCCGAATACACCAGCGGCTTGAATGACGAGCCCGGCTGCCGGTAGGCCTGCGTCGCGCGATTGAACTGGCTCTGGTCGAACGAGAACCCGCCGACCATGGCCAGCACGCGGCCGGTCCATGGATCCATCACCACCATCGCGCCGGAGACTTCCGGGAGCTGTCGTAGCCGGAACTGGCCCTCGACCAGACTGCCATCCTTTGCAATCAACGGGTCGGCATAGATGATGTCGCCGGCGCTTAAAACCTGCGAAACTGAAGTCGGCGTCCTGCCGCGTGCCGGACCCGCCGCGGCTTTCGCCCACCGCACGCCATCAAGCGTGATGTTTCCGGTTTGTCGTGCCTTGGCGACGGCGCCGCCCAGTTCGCGGCCGGGCTGAAAACCAATCCGCGCGGACTGTTCGCTGGTCTCCAGCACCACGGCCAGCCGCCACGGCGAAATATCCGAAAGCGATTTGACATCGGCGAGCTTGACGCCCCAATCGCCTGTTATGTCGAGTTTGGATGTTGCGCCGCGCCAACCTTGCGTCTCGTCAAAGTTCACGAGGCCCGCGGTCATCGTTTTGCGCGCCATCACCTGCAGTTTGGGATCGAGCGTAGTTCGTACCGAGAGACCGCCTTCATAGAGTTTCTTTTCGCCGTATCGCTCGAACACGTCGCGGCGGACCTCCTCGGCAAAATATTCGCCGGCAAAAATGTGCGCGGCGTTAGTCCGGCTGGTCACGGCCAGCGCATCCTTGCGGGCCTTGTCGGCGTCGGCCTGCTTGATCCAGCCATTTTCCAGCAGCCGGTCGACGACGTAGTTACGCCGCTCGATGGCCCGGTCGCGGTTGCGCACCGGATGCAGCGCCGCCGGCGCCTTCGGCAACGCGGCTAGATAGGCGGCTTCCGCGACGGTGAGTTCGTTCACCGATTTGTCGAAATAGACCAGCGATGCCGCGGCGACGCCGTAGGCGCCTAGGCCGAGATAAATCTCGTTGAGATAGAGCTCGAGAATCTTGTCCTTCGAGTAGGTGCGCTCGAGCCGCATCGCCAGCAAGGCTTCCTTGATCTTGCGGGTGAACGACACTTCGTTGGTCAGAAGAAAGTTCTTCGCGACCTGCTGGGTGATCGTGGACGCGCCCTGCGGACGACGATTGGAACCATAATTTTGCGCGTAGAGAACCGCGGCGCGCGCCATGCCGGTAAAGTCGATGCCGCCGTGCTCGTAGAAGTTCTTGTCCTCGGCCGCCAGGAACGCGTTGATGACCAGTTTTGGAACCGCCTGTATCGGCAGATACAGCCGGCGCTCCTTGGAATATTCGCCAAGCAACGCCCCGTCAGACGCATGGACGCGTGTCATGACGGGCGGCTCATAATCCTGAAGCTGAGAGTAGTCCGGCAAATCCCTGGAATAATGCCAAATCAATCCCGCCGTAGCGGCGACGCCCACCAGGAACACGACGGTTCCGGCGGCGAACAAGAAACCCATGAACCGCACCAGAAAGCGCATTATCGAAGTTCCGTTTCAGCGATTGCGCCGTAATATCCCGGCACTATCCTCAGCGCGAAAATTTGCCGCGGGACGATTTGCCAGTCCACGCAGGCACATAATACATTGGCCGTGAGCGTAGTTCGATCGATTCCAAAGACCTCAAGGTAGCTTTTTTATAGTGCAGTCGCTGTGGCCAAACTAGGGCTTCCACGATCCGACGGGCCCGTTTTCAGTTTGACGACCCAGCCTTCGCCAGCCGTTTGGCAAAGAAGGCGTCAATCGCCTGCCCCATCGATCCGACGATCCGGGCGCGCCAGCTTTCCGACAGCAGGTGTTCGAGGTCTTCCTTGTTCGAGACATAGCCGAGTTCGACCAAGACCGAAGGCACATCGGGAGCTTTCAGCACTTTAAAACCCGCCGATTTCAGGGGGTGCTTGTGCATCCGCGCCGTCGTCTTCATCTCGCCCATCAGCAGGCGTGCGAATCGGTTCGAGAAAGTGCGGGTTTCGCGCCGCGCCAGATCGATCAGAATGTCGGCAACCTCGGTTGGCTCCTCGGTGAGGTTGACCCCGCCGATGGCGTCAGCCTTGTTTTCCGCCTCGGCGAGCCTTTCCGCCTCGGAGTCGGAGGCGCGGTCGGATAACGTGTAGATCGTGGCGCCCTGGGCGTCGCCTTCGTTGCGCGGCAGCGCGTCGGCATGGATCGACACAAACAGCGCCGCCGACTGATTGCGCGCGATCCTGACACGGTCGGCGAGTGGAACGAAAGTATCGTCCTCGCGGGTCATGACGACGCGATATTTGCCGCTCTTCTCGATGCGATCGCGTAGCGCCAGCCCGAATCCCAGCACCAGGTCCTTTTCGTTGTTTTCGCCGCCGCCGGCCTGCGTGCCGTTGTCGACGCCGCCATGGCCGGGATCAATCACCACGACCGGACGCAGATCCACAGCATCAGCGGGCTTGGGCTCAGCCGCGGCCTTCATGGCGACGATAGGATCTGCAGCATCCGCGATCGCGGGCCGCAACTGGGGCCGGCTTTCGACGGCGAGGGACTGGACGAAATTGGTGCGGTCTACCTCTTCCAGCTCAAGCACCAGCCGCGGCGGTTGATCGTTGGCCGCATCAAGCACGTAAGATTTGGCGATCCTGGCCGGGCCGGTCAGATCGAACACGATTCGCGAGCCGCCCGGCATGACCAGGCCGTAGCGGAATGCCTTGACCAGACCGCGCCCGGTGATGCCGGCTTCGGGAGGGAGTTGAAAGCTGACCTGAGGAATATCCACCACCACCCGGTACGGATCGGCGAGTGCAAAGGCGCGAAACTGGACGGACTTGTCGAGGTCGAGAACGAATCGCGTGCGCTTGCTGTCACCGGCCAGGCGGGCGTCCGAGGCGACCGGAAAGTTCGAGGAAGCTATCGAACCCGAAGATGGCCCCTCGGCCGCGCTGACATTGGCGGCGCCGGAACATAGTAATGCTGCAGCGCACAATAGCACGCTTCCTAGCAAAACACGGTGATTTTCGCAGCTCGCCAACGAATCCCTGCCTCCGAGCAGCCCTCTTACCGCAATAGATCCACAGGGTTAACTGCAGCTTAAGCGTCGTCCCCAAATAAGGCGAAGTGTTGCCGTCCCGTGACGCTTCGCTTGCGCGGGGCGGCCAATCAACGTATGTACAGGGGGCTGACGGCTAAAACTCCCGGTTGTGTCGCGTTCAGCCTCCCGGTGCAGCGCCGGAGCCTTCGAAACTTCGGAGATTCCAGCGTCTTTCCGATCCCTCCGCAGCCAGCGCAGCGCGCGGCTGACAAGGAGTGGCGGTTTCGAGCCCGAGCGGCGTCCAGTCCCAGGTTACCTTCTTGCTCCCGGGACAGCTTTAGACACGGTATAACCGATTATCCGGACCCCACAGGGCCCGATATGCGATGGCCGGCGAGCGCTTTGGCGCCGCGCCGGGCTTTCAGCGACAGACAAGGCGGCGCCTTTTGCCGCCAACGTGTTCAGACGGGCCGACGCTTGATGCGCCAAACAGTGTTGCCGACCATGGTCCACGGAACAATAGCGCCGATGCGGGGCGAAAGCTCCGCGCGTCGTCTTGCTCCGCCGGGATCCCGTTCGGCCCGGCGCCCCCGGTTGCGTTTTGGCCTTCCCCTCACCCCCGAATCAGGTGGACCGTCGCGTCAACCGGCCGCGCGATACGCGCTCACGGTCATACGCGTCCGCCGCCGTCATGAGTTCCAAAATGCCCAACAAAATGTTGATCGATGCCACCCATCCGGAAGAGACCCGGGTCGTTGTGGTCCGCGGCAATCGCGTCGAAGAATTTGATTTCGAGACCGCTCAGCGCAAACAACTGCGCGGCAACATCTATCTCGCCAAGGTCACGCGGGTAGAGCCGTCACTGCAGGCGGCCTTCATCGAGTATGGCGGCAACCGCCACGGCTTTCTCGCCTTCAGCGAAATCCATCCGGACTATTATCAAATTCCGGTCGCCGATCGCCAGGCGCTGATCGAGGCCGACGAACGCGCCCATCGCGAGGCTGAGGAGGAAACCGAAAACCGCTCCAACCGCCGCCGTCCGCGCCACCGCAACTCGCGCCGCCGCGGCAATGGCGAGCGCGTCCAGAGCGAGGTCATCGAGAACGCCAGCACCGATCCGTCACAGGCCGCCCAGCCGCAGCAAGACCACGCGGAAGACCTGCACGACGAAAACGGTCACGCCCACCCGCATGACGCCGAACATCATGCCGATGCGGAGCATCATGATGATACCGCGCCTCACGATCATGACGGACATTCGCACGATCACGAACATGCTCACGACGAGCACGATCATGCCCACGACGAAAACGGCCATGTCCACGCCATCGAGACGTTGGCGGCGGTGACTCTGCCCGACACGGCAGCGCTAGAGGTATCCGCGTCGACCAACGAGGCTCGCGAAGAGCACGCGCATGATGAGCATATCCATGAGGAGCACGCGCGCGAGAACGCCGCCCATGCCGACGATGCGCCGCGCGCCGAGGACGGCGGCGGTGAGCATGCCGAACACGCGGGTTCCGAGCACGCCGCCTCGGATCACGCCGAACATGCCGCCCCGCAGAGCGACGACAACCACGATGATGAAGATGACGGCGACGACGCCGAGGAGGAAGTTGTCGAATCCGTCGGCGGCGATGACGTCATGGAAGAGGTGCCGGAGCGTGCCTTCCGTCCGCGCCGGCAGTACAAGATCCAGGAAGTCATCAAGCGCCGCCAGGTGATGCTGGTGCAGGTCGTCAAGGAAGAGCGCGGCAACAAGGGCGCCGCGCTGACCACCTATCTCTCGCTGGCCGGCCGCTATGCGGTATTGATGCCCAACACCGCGCGCGGCGGCGGCATCAGCCGCAAGATCACCTCGGCGCAGGATCGTTCGCGGCTGAAGGAAGTGGTGCAGGATCTCGACGTGCCCGAGGGCATGGGCATCATTCTGCGCACCGCGGGCGCATCGCGCACCAAGCCTGAAATCAAGCGCGACTTCGAATATCTGATCCGGATGTGGGAAACCGTGCGCGACATGACCTTGAAGTCGCAGGCGCCGACCCTCGTCTACGAGGAAGGCTCGCTGATCAAGCGTTCGCTGCGCGACCTCTACAACAAGGAAATCGACGAAATCCAGGTCGCCGGCGAAGCCGGCTATCAGGAAGCCCGCGATTTCATGAAGATGCTGATGCCGTCGAATGTGCGCGCGGTCCGGCAATATCGCGACGGCCAGCCGCTGTTCTCGCGGATGGGCGTCGAGAGCCAGTTGGATGCGATGTTCTCGCCGACCGTGCAATTGCGGTCCGGCGGCTACATCGTGATCAACCAGACCGAGGCGCTGGTCTCGATCGACGTCAATTCCGGCCGCTCCACCCGCGAACATCACATCGAGGACACCGCGCTCAAGACCAACCTTGAGGCTTCCGAGGAAGTCGCAAGGCAGCTGCGCCTGCGCGATCTCGCCGGCCTGATCGTCATCGACTTCATCGACATGGACGAGAAGCGCAACAACCGCTCGGTTGAACGCAAACTCAGCGATTGTCTGAGGCAGGACCGCGCGCGAATCCAGGTCGGCCGGATCTCGCATTTCGGCCTGCTCGAAATGTCGCGCCAGCGCATTCGCGCCAGCGTGCTGGAGAGTTCGACGGAACCCTGCTCGCAGTGCGGCGGAAGCGGCCATGTGCGCTCGGTATCTTCGGTGGCATTGCAGCTGCTGCGCGGCCTCGAGGAAATCCTGATGAAGGGCGCGACCCACAATCTCGTGGTGCGCACCCGGACCGATGTCGCGCTCTACGTCCTCAATCACAAGCGCGGCCATCTGCGCGATCTCGAAAACAGCTTCAAGGTCACGCTTGCGGTGATCGCCGATCCGACCGTAAGCGGCCAGCAGTCGTTCATCATCGATCGCGGCGAACAGGTGCACACGCTGGAGGCCGCCAAGGCGCTGCTGGCGGCGCAGGTTGCGGCTTTCCCGGCCTATGTCGAAGAAGCCTCCGAGGACGAAGAGTCGTTCGACATCGAAACCGAGTCGGAAGTGGAAACCGAAGAGACCGAAGGGCTGGCGGAGGATATGCCGGTCAGCGAGGCGAGCGACGGCGAAACCGATGCCGATGGCCACAAGCGCAAGCGGCGGCGGCGGCGGCGCGGTCGTCCCGGTGAGGCGCGTGACGGCGGGCCGCCCGCACGCGACGAAAGCGAAATTCCTCACGTGGTGTCCGAGACCGCGGGGATTGCCGGCGTGGCCGGCGACGAGAACGAATCCGACGAGGACGAAGGCGAAGAGCAGCCCGGCGTGGTTCGCGCCGATCAGGGGCCAGGCGGCGAGCGAAGGCCGCGCCGTCGCGGACGTCGGGGCGGCCGCCGCCGGCGCGGCGGGCCGGAAGATGGTCTGGCCGGATCGATTGCGGACGAACTCGGGCCGACCCCGGTCTCGGAAGCGACCGATGCGGTTGCCGATTTCGATGGATATTCGGGCGAGCCGTCTTTGCCGGTTGTTCAACCCGAATCCATTTTGCCGGCCGTTCAACCCGAAGCCATCGCAGCACCGCCCGAACGACAACCCGCGGATCATGGCCAGCAGGATCAGCAGGAAGCATCTCGCCCGTCCGTGCAGGAGGACACCGCTCAAGAGGCCGAAAGAGCTCAAGAGGCTGAAAGAGCTGCGCGGCGACGTTCAACCGTGCGCGAAAAGGTGAGCTTCCTGGTCGAGGCCCGGCCTGACCCAGCGCCGGCACCTGTCAATCATAATCCGCCACAGCCATCGGTGGCCCCTGCCCCGGCACAGCCCGCTCCTGAGCCTGAGGCAGCAGATGATGGCCAGCCGCGCCGCGCCGGATGGTGGTCGCGCCGTTTCGGCAGTGGCGAATAACAGCAAGGACTTCTGAACAGCAAAACCGCGCGGCAGAACCGGGCGGTTTTTTCATTGCGGAACAGCTAGAGCCGGATGACTTTTCTTCGAATCGTCATCCGGCTCTATCTTTCTTCTTGTTTGAGCATGATCTCCGCGCAAACGCTTCGCGTTTGTCGCGAGGGAAAACCGGTACCCACCTTTCCGGACCATGCCATCTAACCGGTCGTGATCGCTGTTTCCATGTCGGACGGATCGATCTGTTTATTGAGATTGGCATGCAGCTTGTCGTGATCGAGTTCCCCCTCCCACCACGAGACCACCACGCACGCGACACCGTTGCCGCAAAGGTTGGTCAGGGCGCGACATTCGCTCATGAATTTGTCGATGCCCAGGACGATGGCCATGCCGGGCACCAAACGCGGATCGACGACGGCCAGCGTCGCCGCCAGCGTGATAAAGCCCGCTCCCGTAATGCCGGACGCCCCCTTCGAGGTCAGCATCGCGACCAGCAGGATGGTTAGTTGCTGGCCGAAGGTAAGGTCGAAACCGAGCGCTTGCGCAATGAACAGGGTTGCGAGCGTCATATAGATATTCGTGCCGTCGAGGTTGAACGAATATCCGGTCGGCACCACCAGGCCGACGACCGACTTGGAACAGCCGAGCCGTTCGAGTTTTTCCATCAAGGACGGAAGCGCGCTCTCCGAAGATGAGGTGCCGAGCACGATCAGCAGCTCGTCCTTGATGTAGGCAAGGAACTTGAAGATCGAGAAACCGACAATTCGCGCGATGATGCCCAGCACCACGAACACGAAAAGTGCGGCAGTGAGATAGAACGTCGCGATAAGGCCGATCAGGTTCAGGATCGCGCCGGTGCCGAACTTGCCGATGGTAAAGGCCATGGCTCCGAAAGCGCCGACCGGCGCGGCCTTCATGACGATGGCGATGACGCCAAAGACCCCGTGCGCCGCGTCGTCGATGAAGGCGCGCAGGGTGTGGCCGCGCTCGCCAAGGCCCATCAGGGCAAAGCCGAAAAGAATTGAAAACAGCAGAACCTGCAGGATCTCGCCAGCCGCGAAGGCCCCGATGACCGTGTCAGGAATGATGTGCAGGAAGAAATCGACACTCCTCTGGGCCTCCGCCTGCTTGGCATAGGTGGCTACCGCCTGGGCATTGGCCATGGCGCCACCGAAGCCCGCGCCCGGACGCGCCAGATTTCCGACGAGCAGCCCGATTACAAGCGCGAAGGTGGAGACGATCTCGAAATAGATCAGGGCTTTGACGCCGATGCGGCCGACTTTCTTGGCATCCTGGATATGCGCGATTCCGGAAACCACGGTGCAGAAGATGATCGGCGCGATCACCATCTTGATCAGCTTGATGAAGCCATCGCCCAGCGCCTTGATCCAATCGTTCGTTGCATAGGCCGGCTCAAGCCAGCCGAAAAGCGCGCCGAGCACGATCGCAATCAGCACCTGAATATAGAGAACCTTGTACCAGGGTTTCGCCGCGCGAGCCGGCGCGGCGGTTGCGATCGTTGTTGCCGTCATGACGTCCACTCCCCCATGAGATATGCGGATTTGTCCGTCGTTCTTGCGCCGACGGCCGTCCCACCGGATACAGCCAAAATCCATTGGGTCGGCGGAGTCAATGGCGTTGCTTTGACCGCCAGCGGGCTTATCCGCGGCGGTCGAGCATCTGCCTGATCGCCGGTACAATTGCCGCACCGAGAGCGTTCTTGATCACTGACGCAGCAACGAAGGGTACTATTCCGACCAGCCAGGCCTTCTCGACGCCGAACTTCATGCCAAACGCGAGCCATGCAAATCCGGCCGCAAGAATCACGATGTGCCCAAGTCCCATCGCTACAAAAAGCCGCGGTACCGAGCGATCCCAGCCTCGCTCGCTCAGCCATCCCGTAATGAAGGCTGCGGCCACGAAGCCGGCAAGATAACCGGCGGTTGGACCCAGAAGCGGCGCAAGACCGCCCACGGGACCCGCGAACACCGGCAATCCAATGGCCCCTTCCGCCAGATAGGCAATGACCGTTGCGCTGCCGAGGCGCCAGCCATAGGCGGCGCCGATCATCAGCACGACCAGCGTCTGCAGCGTCATCGGCACGTAAGGCAGCGGCAGGTTGATCTTGGCCGAGAGCGCCAGCAGCGCCGTTCCCAGCGCGACCAGGATCACGGCGCGCGCCACAGCGGAAAATCCGTCGGCGCGATCAGGCCATAGCACCGCGGCGAGCGGAAAGTGCCTGACGACAACGGGCTGCGGTACTGAACTACTGGACAAGGACGTCTCCTGATTTGCGTGAGTTTTCAGCGTGGTTACAAAGAATCCAAGTGTTCGCGTATCTATCCGAGCCACCGCGCGATCCGCGCAACGGCCTCGCGCATCTCGTCAGCCGAACGCGCGTAGGAAAAGCGGATAAATTGATGACCGTGAACCGGATCGAAGTCGATGCCGGGAGTTGCCGCGACGTGTGCCTGTTCCAGCATCTGCTTGGCGAATTCGAAGCTGTCGGAGGTGAATTTCGAAACGTCGGCGTAGAGGTAAAACGCACCGTCGGCGGGCAGGAATTTGTCGATCCCAGCCTGCGGCAGGCCTGCAATCAGGATGCGTCGATTTTCCTGGTAGCCGCGCTTGACTTGTTCCATCTCGAGGCGGCCCTCGAACGCAGCCTCGGCGGCAATCTGCGACAGCGTCGGCACCGAAATGGCAAGATTTTGCTGCAGCCGTTCGATCGGCCGCACCAGCGGTTCCGGCACCACCATCCAGCCGACCCGCCAGCCGGTCATGCAGAAATATTTCGAGAACGAATTGATGACGAGCGCATGCGGAGAAAGCTCCGCCGCCGTCACGGCCGGAAACGCATAGTCGAGGCCATGATAGATTTCGTCGGAGATGAACCGGATACCCGCGCCTTCCGCCGCCGATATCAGGCTGGCGAGCGCTTCCCGCGACATCATCGTACCCGTGGGATTGGCCGGGCTGCCGACCAGCACGCCCTTTAGCGGCGTTCTGCGATGGGCGGCGAGCAAGGCTTCGCCGGTCAGCGCATGCCGGGTTTCGCTCGACGTCTCGATCGGCACCGGTTCGCAGCCGAGCGCGGTGAGGATATGGCGATACGGCGGATAACCCGGGACCGTCACCGCGACGCGATCGCCCGGCTCGAACATGGCAAGAAAGCCCAGGATGAATGCGCCCGATGAGCCGGTGGTGACGACGATCCGCTCGGCATCGACGGCGCATCCGTAGGTCTCGCGGTAGTGCCTGGCGATACGCTCGCGCAGCGAGGGCATGCCCAGCGCCGAAGTGTAGTCGATCCGCCCGGCATCGAGCGCGGCGTGAGCGGCCGATATCGCGGTTTTCGGCGCCGAAGCCGCCGGTTGTCCCACTTCCATGTGAATGACATGGCCGCCGGCCGCTTCGATGCGCGCCGCCGCCGCCATCACATCCATCACCATGAACGGCGGAACATTGCTGCGCCCCGACGCCGTCAGCAGGCCCCTGGCCCGCTCTCTCAATGTCGCATCCAGCATCGATATCTGCTACTTGTCCCGGTGCCCCATACTAGCCGCATTCCACGGTTTGGTAGGGCATAACTTGTATCCGGCCCGCCGCCAACGATTAAAGACCGCTCAATGTTGCCTTGCATGGCGCTACCAAGAAAAACCTCGAAACTGACCGCTGTTGCCACCGCGGTCTCGCTTGCCATGGCGCCGATGTCAGCGCTTGCGCAACAGGCCAAGGGCCCACCGGTAATCCGCGATACCGAGGCCGAGCAATTGCTGCGCGAATATACCAGGCCGATCCTGCGATCTGCCGGGCTGGAGAAGCAGAACATCCAGATCGTGATTATCAACGAGAGCGTTTTTAACGCCTTCGTCGCAGATGGCCGCCGCATTTTCGTGAACTACGGTGCGATGATGCAGTCGGAGACCCCGAACCAGATCATCGGGGTGATGGCGCATGAAACCGGCCACCTCGCCGGCGGTCATCTCTCCAAGATGCGCGAGCAAATGGCGCAGGCGCAGACCCAGATGATCATCGCCATGCTGCTCGGCGCCGGCGCGATGGTGGCGGGCTCACGAGGCGGCAACAGCAATAGCGGCCTGGCCAATGCCGGCGCGGCCGTGGTCGCCGGGCCGCAGGAAATGATCAGGCGCACCCTGATCTCCTATGTGCGCCAGCAGGAGGAAAATGCCGACCGCGCCGGGGTGAAGTTTCTCAACGCGACCGGTCAATCCGCCAAAGGCATGTACGAGACCTTCAAGCGGTTTACCAATGACAGCCTGTTCGCCGCGCGCGGGACGGATCCTTACGTGCAGTCGCATCCGATGCCCGCCGAGCGCGTCGCGGCGCTCGAGGAAATGGCGCGTTCAAGCCCCTATTGGGACAAGAAGGACGATCCGGCCCTGCAGCTGCGACACGACATGGTCCGCGCCAAGATCTCGGCATTCATGGAGCGGCAGGACACCGTCTACCGGCGCTATCCGTCGTCGAACGACAGTCTGCCGGCGCGCTACGCGCGCGCGATCACGACCTACCTGCACGGCGATTTGCGCTCCGCGCTCGCCCAGATCGACGGGCTGATCCAGCTCCAGCCCAATAACCCGTATTTTTATGAATTGCGCGGCCAGGCGCTGCTGGAAGGCGCCAAGCCGGCGGAGGCCATCGCGCCGCTGCGGAAGGCGGTTTCGCTCTCGAATAACGCACCGCTCATCGAGATGTTACTTGGGCAGGCGCTCGTGGCAACTGATAATAAAGCCTATACCGAAGAAGCGATTGCGATTCTGCGTGCGGCGGTGGCACGAGAGTCCGAGGCTCCGCTCGGCTATGCCCAGCTCGCGATGGCGTATGGCCGAAAGGGAGATTTCGCGCAGGCCGATCTGGCGTCGGCGCAGGCCGCCTTTCTCCGCGGCGACAACAAGACCGCGCGCGAACTGGCGTCGCGCGCAAAAACCCGTTTCGCCGTCGGCACGCCCGGATGGGTCAAGGCTGACGACATCGTCGCTGCAAAGCCACTGCCCGGCCAGAACAGCAACTAGAACTAAATTGAGCCGGCGTCCGAAAGTTTTCGGAAAGCCGGCTTTCACCAAGAGGATTTTCCCATGGCTTCGTTTCGCTTGCTTGCCCCCGTACTATTTGCGCTCGCACTCTGCGGCACGCCTCCGGCTGCATCGGCGCAGAGTTTCTCGGACAGCCAGCGCGGGGATATCGAGACCATCGTCCGGAATTATCTGCTCGCCCACCCCGAGGTGCTGGAAGAGGCGATGGCCGAACTGAGCAAGCGCCAGGCAGTCGCCGAGAGCGAGAAACATGAAGCCAGCGTCGGCAAGAACGCGGAGAAGATTTTCAACTCGCCGCGCGGCGTCACCATCGGCAACAAGGACGGCGATGTCACCTTCGTCGAATTCTTCGACTACAATTGCGGCTACTGCAAACGCGCCATGACCGACATGCTCGAGCTGATGAAAGCCGATCCCAAACTGAAGGTCGTGCTGAAGGAATTCCCGGTGCTTGGACCCGGCTCGGTCGAGGCCGCGCAGGTCGCGGTCGCCGCGCGCATGCAGGACCCCGCCGGCAAGAAATATCTCGACTTCCATCAGAAGCTGCTCGGCGGCCGCGGCCAGGCCGACAAGGCGCACGCGATGGCGGCGGCGAAAGAAGCCGGATTCGACATGGCGAAACTCGAGAAGGATGTTGCGAGCCCGGAGGTACGGGCGACCCTTGAGGAAAACTTCAAGCTCGCCGAGGAAATGGGCATGAACGGCACGCCGAGTTACGTGATCGGCAAGCAGGTGGTGATCGGCGCGGTCGGCGTTGACAGCCTGAAGGAAAAAATAGGCATTGCCCGCTGCGGCAAGGCGACGTGTTGAGGCGTTAACGTAACCGCGAGCAGCGCAAGCGACGAAGCGATCCGTTTCGTTTCGCAGCGCCTCTGGAGCGCTTAACGAGCCTTGTCGGGCGACGGTCCGCGCGACCCGTTGGCGCCGCCCTGTTGCTCGCAACAGTGACGGGAAAAGGCTCGCCGGAATCGGTTCGCACTCCAGGACGAGCCAATCGGCTCGTCTTGGGGTACCGCATTAGCTACGCCGCCGATATCGTTGGAATCTTCGCAAGCGCTTTTCCAAGCTTCTTTTCCGCGACGTGCAGATCGTAAGCGCGCTGCAAATCAATCCAGAGGTCTGGCCCGTTGCCAAGCAGCTTGCCGAAACGAAGCGCCATCGCAGGCGTTACCGGTTGTTTTTCACTGAGGATGTCGAACAGGGTCTGACGCGAAATCCCGAGCAGGCCGGCAATCTCGGTTTTGGTCTTGCCGAGAGCCGGCAGCACATCCTCGCGCAGCATTTCGCCGGGATGCATGGGCTTTAGCCCCTTCAACAGCGAATTCGATGCCATCAGTGATAATCCTCCAGGACATGGAGTAAGCCATCACCTTACAAAATGTCGAGCGCTGCCTTTCAATGCCCTGCCGGGAACGCTCGGTTCCGATCCTGCGAAGGATTGGCTCAAAGCCACGGGTTCATCCGGCATTCACAAAACAAACCCGATGGAACTGCGATTATGCGGGAACATCGCACATCTGCTTTCGTTGTTGGCGCGGGCAATGCAAACACGTGAGGAGACAATTCCATGACTAATCGCTTTATGATCTCGGTGGCCGCGGCGGCGCTGATCGCCGGGACCGGGTTCGCCAACGCACAGGGAACCGGGACAAGCCGCGAGGCGCCGTCGGCGGGCTCCACCGTCCAGCAGACCGCGCCGTCGTCCGAGCGAGGCGCGCCGTCGGCAGCCCCGATGAATCGCGACAGTGCCCCGGATGCCAAGGGCGCCGATAAGGGCGGCATGAAGTCCACCCAGTCCGACGAAAAGATGCAACCCGGCGCCGCCAAGAACCAGCGTGCGCAGGACGACATGAAGCCCGGCACGAAGGGCGAGAAATCGGCCCAGGACAACAACATGAAGGGCGAAAAGTCGAAGGGCATGAGCTCTGAGACGCATGAAAAGGGCGCCGCGGGCAAGGACATGAAGGCCGAAGGCCGCGAAGACCGCAACGGCATGAAGGCTGAAGGCCGTGATGGCAAGAACGCAGACTCCAAGGGCGCCGCAGACTCTAAGGGCGCTGCGGATAGCAAGACCCAGACCACAGGTCAGGCAGGCGCGGGCGCCAAGCTCTCGACTGAGCAGCGCACCAAGATCACCACGGTGATCAAGGAACAGCACGTTCAGCCGGTGACCAACGTCAACTTCTCGATCTCGGTCGGTACCCGCGTTCCGCGCAGCGGCGTAACCTTCCATCCGCTTCCTGCGGAAATCGTGACGTTTTATCCGCAGTGGCGCGGTTATGAGTACATCCTGGTCCGCGACCAGATCCTCGTGATCGATCCGCGCACAGGTGAGATCGTGGATGTCATCGACACCTAAGACTGGACGTTAGCAACCAGTCAGGGGCGGGCAGCGATGCCCGCCCCTTTTTCATGGGCCCGCCGCCGGCCACGGAACCAAGCCATGCACAGGAGTTTGGTGGCCGCCGGTGGCCGATCCATGGCATTGGTTAACGAGTGATTTCCGCAGGTTCCACGCAGCTTTTTACGAACCGGGTGAGGCATTCGAGGGATCTCCGGGACGGCCTAAAGGCTTCCCCTTGGTCCTGTTGTTACCTATAACCGCGCCACCTACCGCCACATTGCCGGGATTTGGATGGCCAAGACAGCTGCCGAGACGATTTACGTGCTCAACGGCCCGAACCTCAATTTGTTGGGGACCCGCGAGCCCGAGACCTATGGTCATGCGAAGCTTGCCGACGTCGAAAAACTTTGCGCCGAGACCGCCGAACAATTCGGTCTGCAGGCCGATTGCAGGCAGTCCAACCGCGAAGGCGAACTGATCGATTTCATCCACGAGGCGCATGCCAAAAAGGCGGCCGGGATCATCATCAATGCCGGTGGCTACTCGCACACCTCGATCGCGCTGCATGACGCTTTGGTGGCGGTGAAGATTCCCGCCGTCGAAGTGCACATCAGCAATATTCACGCCCGCGAGAGCTTCCGTCATCATTCCTTCACCGCCAGAGCCGCGTTCGCAACGCTTTCCGGCTTCGGCATCGACGGCTACAGGCTCGCGATCAATGGCCTCGCCGCCAGGATCGGCGCCAAGGCAAAAGCCTGACGCGCCGGCCCCTCACCAAACAGAAAATTTCGGATCAAGATCATGGCGCGCCAGCCTGACGATAAACCAGCCGCAAAATTCAAGAGCGACGACAGCGCGCTTATCCGCGAACTCGCACTGCTGCTGGACGAGACCAGCCTCACCGAGATCGAGATCGAGCGCGCGGGCCTGCGGGTGCGGGTCGCCCGCAACGTCAGCATCGCGGCATCGATGCCGGCGAACTTTCATCCCGCCGCTTCCGCGCCGGCGGGCGCCGCGCCAGCCGGCGTTGCCGATCTCGCCAAGCACCCGGGCGTCGTGCCCTCGCCCATGGTCGGCACCGCCTACTGGGCTTCCGAGCCCGGCGCCAAGCCGTTCATCGAGGTCGGCACCAAGGTGTCGGTCGGACAGACGCTGCTGATCATCGAGGCGATGAAGACGATGAACCAGATTCCATCACCGCGCGCGGGCACCGTGACGCAGATTCTTGTCGAGGACGGCCAGCCGGTCGAATTCGGCGAACCGCTGGTGATTATCGAGTAGTGCGAATGGCGAATAGCGAGTGGCGAATGGTTTCCACTATTCGCCACTCGCCATTCGCTACCCGCCCCCTAGGACAACATGTTCGACAAGATCCTGATAGCCAATCGCGGCGAAATCGCATTGCGGGTTCTGCGCGCGTGCAAGGAACTCGGCATTGCCACGGTCGCGGTGCATTCCACCGCCGACGCCGACGCCATGCATGTGCGCCTCGCCGATGAGAGCGTCTGCATCGGCCCGCCGCCGTCAAAGGACAGCTATCTCAACGTGCCGGCGCTGCTCGCCGCCTGCGAAATCACCGGCGCCGACGCGGTGCATCCCGGCTACGGCTTTCTGTCGGAAAACGCCCGCTTTGCCGAGATCCTCGCCGATCACAATTTGCATTTCATTGGGCCAAAGGCCGAACACATCCGCCTGATGGGCGACAAGATCGAGGCCAAGAAGACCGCCAAGAAACTCGGCATTCCCGTGGTGCCTGGCTCCGACGGCGGCGTCGGGCCTGACGACGACGCGATGGCGATCGGGCAAGCCATCGGTTTTCCGGTGCTGGTGAAGGCGGCATCAGGCGGCGGCGGGCGCGGCATGAAGGTCGCGCAAACCGCCGACGACCTGATGCTGGCGCTTTCCACCGCCTCCAATGAAGCCAAATCGGCATTCGGCGACGCCTCGGTCTATCTCGAAAAATATCTGCAGAAGCCGCGCCACATCGAAATCCAGGTGCTCGGCGACGGCCGCGGCGGCGCGATTCATCTCGGCGAGCGCGATTGCTCGCTGCAGCGACGCCATCAGAAGGTCTGGGAAGAAGGCCCTTCGCCGGCGCTCGACGCCGCCTCGCGCAAAAAAATCGGCGCGACCTGTGCGAAAGCCATGCAGGAGATGAAATATCTCGGCGTCGGCACCGTGGAATTCCTCTACGAGGACGGCGAATTCTATTTCATCGAGATGAACACCCGCATCCAGGTCGAACATCCCGTCACCGAGATGATCACCGATATCGACCTCGTGCTGGAGCAGATCCGGATCGCGGCCGGCGGCGACCTGCCGGTGACGCAGGATGAAGTGATCATCAACGGCCACTCCATCGAGTGCCGCGTCAACGCCGAAAACCCCGTGACCTTCCGTCCCTCGCCCGGCAAGATCCTGCAATACCATCCGCCCGGCGGCCTCGGGGTGCGGATCGATTCCGCCGTCTACCAGGGCTACGTCATCCCGCCCTATTATGACTCGCTGGTCGGCAAGCTGATCGTCCATGGCAAGACCCGCGCCGAGTGCCTGATGCGGCTGCGCCGCGCGCTGGACGAAATGGTGGTGGAAGGCATCGAGACCACGCTGCCGTTGTTCAGGGCCCTGGTCCGGGAACCCGACATTATCGACGGCGACTATCATATCCACTGGCTTGAACAGTATCTGGCTGGGAAAGCGGGCGGTTGAGCGGCAACTTGCCTGTCGAAAAACAATAACAAGCCCCTGGAACCAATTGACCGAACAGGCGTTCTGTCCCGCTGGGAAAAATCTTTCCCGTTCGGGGGGACTGCTTGAATTCCGTTCGCTTATGACGCGAGACTGTCGTGACGTCTGATGCCACGCGCCGGCGCGCGATTGGCCAAATCCTGCTGCTCGCGGCGGGCCTGGTGGTGCTGACGGTTATCAGCGCCGGTTCGGTCTATCTGGTGAACAAGGCGCGGGAGGACGCACGCTGGGTGGTCCACACCGTCGAATCTGAAAACCAGATATCCTTCACCCAATTGCAATTGCGCCGGGCCGAAAGCGCACAGCGCGGTTTTCTTCTGACAATGCAGCCCAGGTTTCAAACCGATTTCGAGGAAGCCGCATCCCAGCTTGGGCCGGCGATAACGCGGCTGAGCCAACTCGTAAGCGACAATCCTGTTCAAAGGCGGCTGCTGGACCAGATGGTTCCACTCAGCAATCAGCGGATCGACGAATTCCGTCAAACCATCGAACTTGCCCGGATGCGGCGTTTGGACGCCGCCGCGAAGATCGTGCGCGAGGACGTCGGGCGCGACGCCATGAATCACATCTACGATCTGGCCGGCCAGATGCGCGCGGAAGAAGATCGTCAGTTCGCCCTGCGCACGGCGGATGCGGACCGCAGCCAGACCCTGGCGGCATCGATGACCGGGATCGGTTCGGGTTTCGTCGTCGTGCTGGCGGGCATCTCGATTTTTCTGGTGCGGCGCTCCTTGCGCGCGCGTGAGGAAGCCGAAGCGCAGCTGCGGGATAATTACCTCAATCTGGAGGCCACCATCGACGAGCGCACCGCCGATCTCCGCGAGGCCAACGACGAAATCCAGCGCTTCGCCTATATCGTCAGCCACGATTTGCGCTCGCCGCTGGTGAACATCATGGGCTTCACCAGCGAGCTCGAGGAGCTGCGCGGCGACATTTTCAGGCGGATAGCAGCGCTCGGCCGCGCCGCTATTTCGGCTTCGCCGCCACCGATGGTGGCCGGCGAGATCGAGCCGGTCCTCGACGGCGAAGACAAGCAACTCTCGCAGGATTTCGCCGAGGCGCTCGGATTCATCAAATCGTCGATCGCCAAGATGGATCGGCTGATATCAGCCATCCTCAACCTCACCCGCGAGGGGCGGCGCGAGTTCGAGCCGGTGCGGATCGAGACTCGCGAGCTGATCGCAGGTATTGTTGCGACCGTCGCGCATCAGGCTGCCGAGGCCGAGGCCCAGATTCGCGTCGAACCGCTGCCGGCCATCGTCAGCGATCGCCTCGCGCTGGAGCAGATTTTCTCCAATCTGATCGACAACGCGCTCAAATATCTCAAGCCGGGCGTTCCCGGCGACATCTCGGTCCGGGGCCGGACCAAGCTGGGCTTTGCGATTTTCGAGATCGCCGACAACGGCCGCGGCATCGATCCCAAGGACCACCAGAGGATTTTTGACCTTTTCCGTCGCGCCGGTACCCAGGACAAGCCAGGACAGGGAATAGGACTTGCCCATGTCCGGGCCCTGGTGCGGCGGTTGGGCGGAACCATGTCGGTCGCATCGGAACTTCACAGCGGCAGCACATTCACGATAACACTGCCCATCAATTGGACAGCCAGTAAACGCAACAGGAATTCATGAACAAACCAGTCAAAATCATCATGATCGAGGACGACGAGGGGCACGCCCGCCTGATCGAGCGAAATATCCGTCGCTCCGGCGTCAACAACGACATTGTCCCGTTCACCAACGGTACAGCTGCGGTGAATTATCTGTTCGGCAGCGATGGCACCGGGACCGACCACAAGGGCGAGGCACTGCTGATTCTGCTCGATCTGAATCTGCCTGACATGACCGGCATCGACATCTTGCGGCGGGTCAAGGAAAACAAGTATCTCAAATGTGCGCCGGTCGTGGTGCTCACCACCACGGACGATTCGCAGGAGATCAAGCGCTGCTATGAACTCGGTTGCAACGTCTACATCACCAAGCCGGTAAACTACGAAAGTTTCGCCAACGCCATTCGCCAGCTCGGGCTATTCTTTTCCGTCATCCAGGTTCCGCAAGCCACCACATGAACGCTACCGCGCCGACATTACTGTATATCGACGACGACGTGGCGCTTGCCCGGCTGGTCGACCGCGGCCTGACACGATTGGGCTTCAAGGTCATTCATGCGGCGAGCGGCGCCGACGGGCTTGAGCGCCTTGAGCAAGGCGGCATCGACGTCATCGCGCTCGATCAATACATGCCCGGCCTTGATGGCCTTGAGATCCTCGAGCGGATTTTGGCAATCCCGAACGCACCGCCGGTGGTGTTTGTGACGGCCTCGCAGGATTCGGCTATCGCCGTTACCGCGCTGAAGGCGGGCGCGGCCGACTATCTGGTCAAGGACGCGCAAGGCGATTTTATCCCCCTGCTTCAGGTTGCCGTCAACGGCGCGCTGCGGCAGGCATGTATCCGGAAAGCCCGCGATGACGCCGAGGCCGAGGTCCACGCCTCGCGCGACCGCTATGCCGCGCTCGCCGCCGAACGCGAGATGCTGTTGCGTGAGGTCAACCATCGCGTCGGCAACAGTCTGCAGATCATCGCGTCGCTGCTGCATCTGCAGGCCAATTCGAGCACCGAGGATGACGTCAAGGCGGCGCTGACCAATGCGATGGGGCGGGTCGCCGCCGTGGCGCAGGTTCACCGCCGGCTTTACACCTCGCATGACCTGAAGAGCGTGCTGCTGAACCAGTATCTCGACGCCCTGCTGGAGGATCTCCGCAGGTCCGCCGAGGGCAACAGGATGTCGCGGCTGACGGTGAAGGCCGAGCCAGTCGAGATCGATCCCGACCGCGCGGTGGCGATCGGCATCATCGTCAATGAGCTCGTGATGAACGCCGTGAAATACGCCTATCCCGACGGCGCCGGGCCTATTCATGTCGACCTCAAGGCGCAAGGCGATGACCTGCTGTTGTCGATTGCCGACGACGGCGTCGGCCTCAACGTCAAGACCGACCCGCGCTCGACCGGAATGGGACAGCGGATCGTCACCGCCATGGCGACCAAGCTCGACGCCAGCGTCGAGCGCGACCCCGCCCATGCCGGCACCCGGATCCTGCTGCGGTTTCGCCGCATCAATGCGCCGGCCGCCGCGAAACCGGCGAGCGCAACGGGTTAGGCTCGCCCGCCAAACCCGCGATCATTTCAAACTTCGATGAAACGTCGCCTCGCGCGCTCATGCTAACCTTCTACTTTGCATGGGGTTGTTTTCGCGATTTTGTGTCTGGGCTCCGCGGTGTACCGCCCATAGCGTGTCGAAGACGCGCGTGAACGCGCTTATGAGGCGCTGCGCTGCGTCCGGGGCACGAGATCGCTAGTGCTTCGCGCTCACGGCGAATCGATCCAACTCCAATGCATCCCGCTCTAATCGGCGCCAGAGCAGTACCAGCGCATCTCGTCGCGGCGCGCTGTTGCTACACACATTTGGCACGACGTCTCGGCGTGGCGCTGGCGGACGCGCTCGTCAAATGCCGATACGTCACGATCGACGGCGATTGCGCCGCACTGACGGAGCCGGGCATCGCAGCGGGGAAACGGGGCGTCCTAGCCGATCACTTGCAGCCAGGGCAGCACGATCACCAGAAGGCCGGCAAAGTAGATCAGTCCGAAGATCAGGCCGAATTTCCAGAAATCGGCTTTGCCGATAAAGCCGCTGCCGAAATACATCGGCGCCGGACCGGTTGCATAGGGGGAGATCACGCCCATCAATCCCAGCGAGTAGACGCAAAGCAGCGTCAGCGTCTGGATCGACAAGCCGGGAATGCTGGTGCCGACGGCAAGCACCACGGGCAACACTGCCGCCGCGTGCGAGGTGATGCTGGAAAAGAAATAGTGAATCCAGAAGAAGAACGAGACCAGCAGGATCATCCCGAGTGTCGGCGACATCGTCGCAAGCGGCTTGGCGTATCCTTCCGCCACCCACTTGATGAACCCGATCTCGTTCAGGCCCGACGACAGCGTGAGCAGTGAGGTGAAGTAGAAGAACACCTCCCACGCGCTCCTTTCGGCGACGATATCTTCGAATTCGATGACGCCGGTTACCAGCATCAGCGAGATCACGACGAAAACCACCATGGTCGGATTGATGAAGTTGGAGCCCAGCACCGGAAGGGTGATGGTTGGATTGGAGCCGGTGATCCAGAGAAACATCGCCAGCAGCACCAGCGCGGCCATGATCCATTCATGGCGCGACGGCGGGCCCATCGCCGCGATTTCGCTCGCACTCCAGGTGACGATTTCCGGGCTCTGCTTCACCTGCGGCCGGCAAACGACATAGCTCAATAGCGGCACCAGCAGCAGCAGCGGAATTCCGAGCGGCGCGAAACCTGCGAACCATTGCGACCAGCCGATGTCCACGCCGACGATCTTCTTGGCGATGCTCAGCGCCGCGGCATTGGGCGCCAGCGCCGTCAGGAACAGCGAGCTTGTGACCGCGGTGGTCGCGAACGCCGTCCACATCACAAAGGTGCCGATCTTGCCCGCGGTGGGGCCGGGCTCGGAGCCATAGATCCGCGGAATGTTGCTGACGATCGGATAGATAGTGCCGCCGCTGCGCGCGGTATTGGACGGCGTCGCCGGAGCCAGCACGAGGTCCGAGAAGGCAACGGCATAGCCGAGACCGATCGTATGGCGGCCAAGGCCGCGCACCAGCATCAGGGCCAGCCGTCGGCCCAATCCGCTCTTGCGGTATCCGATCGAGAACACAAACGCGCCGACGATGAGCCACACCGTGCTTTCGGAAAAACCGCCCAGCATCCAGCGCAGCGATTTATTGGGATCGGATTCGACATAGCCCGACACGCCGGCGACGGTCAGACCGATCAGGCCGACCGCGCCCACCGGCATGGATTCGAGGATCAGGCCGGCGATGACAGCCGCGAACACCGCAAAGTAGTGCCATTGGCTGGCGTTGAGACCGGCCGGAACAGGCACCAGATAGATCGCAAGCCAGATGCCCAGCGGGGCGACCGTCTTCCAGGTAATTTTCACGAATCCCCCCTCTTGTTTCGTCCCTACAGGCGTTTCGTCGCGGTCAATGTCCCCGGCGCCGCCATTTGCTCGCAACCTAGCATAGCCGGCAGCCGCCTACCGCGAGAAACCTTGCGAGGCGGTGGCGCGACTTGTGGACAAGCAGCCGAACACCCGAGGACATTGATGGTCTCGCCCATCGCACGCCTGCCCTCAGCCTGCTATCCTGTCGCCTATGACGTCACGCGACTCCGCCTCTTCCGAAATCACGCCCGAAGTGCTGCTGCGCGCTTATGCCTGCGGCATTTTCCCGATGGCTGAGAGCGCCGACGATCCGACCCTGTTCTGGGTCGAGCCGGAAATGCGCGGCGTGATTCCACTCGACGGCCTTCGCATTTCGTCGCGCCTGGCGCGCACGGTGCGTTCCGACAGCTTCACCGTCACCGTCAACACCGCTTTCAAAGCGGTGATATCAGGCTGTGCCGCGCCGCAGCCGGGCCGCGACGACACCTGGATCAACAAGCGCATCCGCGATCTCTACATCGGGCTGCATGAAATCGGGCATTGCCACAGCGTCGAGGTCTGGGAGAAAGACGACCTTGTCGGCGGGCTATATGGCGTCAGCCTCGGCCGCGCTTTCTTTGGCGAGAGCATGTTTCACCGTGCCCGTGACGCCTCGAAGGTGGCGCTGGTGCATTTGGTGGCGCGGCTGATCGCGGGCGGCTTCGGGCTGCTCGATACGCAATATGTGACCGAGCACCTGCGCAGCCTTGGCGCTGTCGAGATATCGCGGCGGCGCTATTGTACCCTGCTCGACAAGGCGATCGCGGGCGAGGCTGATTTCCGCAAATTGCCGGTTGACCGTCCGAGCAGCGGCGCCAGGGCGCTTCAGATCATCGCGGGGCGCGGAGAGTAAGCCGCCCCGCAACACGTTACCGGCCAAACGACGGAAACAGGCTGGGCTGTCGCTGGGGCGGAGGCGGCGGCTGTTCCTGCGGCGGCTGCTGGAATTGCGGCTGCGGCGGCGGGCGCGCGGCCTGCTTCGGCGGCGCGCGCTTCTGCGCCGGAGGCGGCGCCGGTTTCGGCGCATCCGGCTGCGCGCTGACGATCGTCGTGTCCGGGACTTTGCAGTCGGTCAGCCAGATGTCGTAGATCGGATGCTCGACGCCATGCAGGCCGGGACTCGCGGCATACATCCAGCCCGAAAAAATCCGCTTCACCTCGCCCTGCAGCGTGATCTCGTCGACCTCGACAAAGGCGTCGGTGTTGGCGGCTTCGGTGGCCGGACGCGTGTAGCAGGCGTCGGTCTTCACCCGCAGCGCGCCGAACTGGACGGTCTCGCCGATATCCTCATCGAAGTTGATGATGCGCCCGGTAATCTTGTCGAGTCCGGAAAAGCTTGCTTTCTTGTTGACGATCTTCTGCGCCGGCGGTTCGGAGACCACCTCGTCGCCAGGCTGCAGCGTGGCCGGCGATTGCGGCACGCCCTTGGGCTGGCGCTGTCCCGGCGGCAATCCCGGCAGCGGAGCGCCCGACGGTGCGACCGCGACACCCTGTCCAGGCTGCGGCGGCGCCACCGCGATGCCCGGCTGCGTATTCTGTGGAATGATGGTGGTGCCGGGCGGCGGCGGCAGAGGTTGCGACTGCACGCCTCCGGGCGCGGGTACGCCCTGCCCCGGCGGCGGACGGTTGGGTGTCGGCAACAGACGGCCCTGCGGCAGTTCCGGCACTTCTTCTTCGTCGTCGGGTTGTGGCTGATTACCGCCGCGGGGAATATTGCCGGGCGGGCGCGGCGCGGGATCGGAAAATATATTGCCGATCTGCGCGCGCGCCGGTGGCGCAAGCGAGATCGTTGAGGCGGCAACGAGGGCCGCAAAAGTAGTCAGGACAATGGTTCGAAACATCTCGCGGCTTTAACAGGCGATTCGGGCTCGCGACATTCTATAGACTTATCCGCCGATCGCAGTCCCCCGGTTAACACGTTGAATACGGCGGGGAAAGGGCGGTTTACCCCTTGTTCCGGCCACTGGTCAGCCCAGTCCACAAATGAAATAATCAACCCGGTCAACGGCTCGCGCGCTCTGCGCTGGGGCCAGCAGAAATCCGGGACAACCGGAACAGCAGAGGAAACGCACCTTATGCCCGATCGAATTCGTCTGGATGGCAGGGTCGCCGTCGTCACCGGGGCTGCCGGCGTCATCGGAACCGCGACCATACGGCTGTTGGCCGAGCGCGGCGCGCGCATTGTCGCGGTCGACCGCAAGCCGCAGGACCTGCAAACCGCGGTCAGGGATCTGCCGGCCTCGGCGCAGGCGCTTGCCGTTACCGCTGACGTCACCAGCGAGGACGAAGTCGCGGAGTATGTCCGCACCGCCGTCGACAAATTCGGCACCATCGACGTGTTCTACAACAACGCCGGCATCGAGGGCGACATCGCGCCGATCACAAGATATTCGCTGGAGACGTTTCGAAAGGTCATCGACGTCAACGTGGTCGGAGTTTTCCTGGGGCTGAAGCATGTGCTGCCCGTGATGCTGAAACAGAACAAGGGCAGCATCATCAACACCGCGTCGATCGCGGGATTGATCGGCTCGCCGGAGGTTGCCGTCTACAGCGCCAGCAAGCACGCGGTGATCGGGCTCACCAAGAGCGCCGCACAGGAATGCAGCGCGACCGGCGTGCGCGTGAATTGCGTCTGCCCCGGCCTGATCGACAGCCGGATGCTGAGCGCGATCATCGAAGGCCGCAATCCCGGCAATGCGCCCGTCCCCAATGACAAGATCGTCGAGCGGATTCCGGCGCGCCGGCTCGGGCTTGCGTCGGAGGTCGCCTCCGTCGTGGCGTTCCTGGCCTCCGACGAAGCAAGCTATGTCTCGGGCTCCGCCTACACCGTCGACGGCGGACGCACCGCAAGCTAAAGATCGTCATTTCCCGATGTGCAATTGCACATCTGAGGGCGCGCGAAGCGCGAGCCCGGAATCTCGTGCCGACAATCTCTGGATTCCGGGTTCGCCCGCTTCGCGAGCGCCCCGGAATGACAAAAGTGAATTTGGTTACAGTCCCACCATCAGCAGGTCTTCTCGCCATGCCCGTGACCCTCGACCCCGATGCCGCCGCCGTGTTCAAGGCTTTTCAGGAAGCCGGCCGTCCGCCTTACGAAACGGTTTCGCCGGCCGAGGCACGCGAGCTTTATTTGAAGGGTCGCTTCGTCAGCAATCCCGAACCGCCCGAACTCGCATCCGTCGAACCGCTGACCATCCCCTCGCCTGCCGGATCGATCCCCGCCCGCATCTACACGCCGACAAGACTGCGGAAGCTCAACGGTCTCGCGCCCGGCCTGGTGTTCTTTCACGGCGGTGGCTGGGTGATCGGCGATCTCGATTCCCACGACGTGGTGTGCCGGAAATTGGCCGACGAAGGCGAGCTCATGGTGGTGTCCGTCGATTACCGGCTGGCGCCGGAGCATAAATTTCCCGCCGCCGTCGACGACGCCATCGCCTCGACCAAATGGATCGCAGACAATTCAAGGCAGCTCGGCATCGACGCGTCGCGATTGATGGTCGGCGGCGACAGCGCCGGCGGCAATCTCGCCGCGGTGGTCGCGATATCCGCGCGCGACGGCAACGGTCCTGATATCGCGGGCCAGGTGCTGATCTATCCGGCCCTCGACTTTGCGATGACGCATCCCTCGCATCGCGAGCCGGAGACCAGCATCCTGCTGACGCACTCCGTCATCCTTTGGTTTCGCGATCACTATCTGAGTGGCGCCGCAAACGTCGGCGATTGGCGGGCCTCGCCCGCGCGCGCCAAAACACTGATCGGATTGCCGCCGGCCTATGTGCTGACCGCGGGCGCCGATCCCCTGCGCGACGAAGGCGACGAATACGCACGTCGCCTGCAGGAAGCCGGCGTTGCCGTAACGCACCGGACCTTTCCCGGCCAATTCCACGGCTTCTTCACCATGGGCAAGTTGCTGCAGCAGGCCAATGTCGCAGCCGCCGAAATCGGCGTCTGGCTGAAGGCGCTGAATTAGGGTCTGTTTGGATC
>Ga0193726_1000174_pt1 | contig 88756 bp, 84 predicted proteins | sample H2c1metaG_FD_144928 | JGI IMG/M metagenome (GOLD analysis project Ga0193726, IMG submission 144928) | Soil microbial communities from a riparian zone of the East river system, Colorado, United States - H2c1 | ecosystem: Environmental > Terrestrial > Soil > Riparian zone | place: USA: East River... | reverse complement strand
GCTCAAGGGGGGCTGCGACCGAGGTCGCCATGGTCTCGGCGCTCGCGCCCGACCATGTCGTCGTGACCTGAATGGTCGGAAAGTCTACCTGCGGCAGCGGCGCCACCGGCAAAAACGGGAACGAGACGATGCCGACGAAGGCCAAAGCCGCCATCATCAGCGTGGTCGCGACCGGACGCCGGATAAACGGCTCGGAAATATTCACGACGCATTCCCCGGCGTCGCCGCCGTCGACGGCGCGGTGATGGTGACCGGCGCATTGGTTTGCAGCTTGTACTGGCCATCGGTGACCACGCGGTCGCCGTCATTGACGCCCGAGCTGACGATGGTGCGGTCGCCTGCCGTTGCGCTGGTCTGGATCGGCCGCGGCTCGACGGTGCCGTCAGCCTTCACCACCCAGGCGAACAAACCGCGCGGGCCGCGCTGAACGGCGAGCGGCGGGATGACGACGACGTCTTTGCGGGTGTCGACCAGCAGACGGGCATTGACGAATTCGCCCGGCCACAATTTTTCGTCGTCGTTCTTGAACGTCGCCTTGAGGCGGAACGTGGCGGTTGTCGGATCGATGAGATTGTCGATGGTCGTCAGCGTGCCGGTCGCGAGCAGGCGGGTATTGTTGCGGTCGTAAGCGGCGACCTCGACGGCGCCGCGCGCCACCGCGTCGCGCACGTCGTCCAGCGTTTGCGCCGGCAACGTGAACGTCACCGTGATCGGTTCGGTCTGGGTCAGGATCGCGATCGAGCCCTGGTCACTGGCATGCAGGATGTTGCCCGGATCGACCATGCGCACGCCCATGCGGCCGTCGCTCGGCGCCACGATATTGGTGTAGTCCAGATTGGTCTGCGCGGTCTCGATGGCCGCGTCGTCGGCGGCGATCGACGCCTTGCTCTGATCGACCTTGGCCTGCTGCAGGTCGACATTCTGCTGGGTTTCGACGTTCTTGAGCATGAGCGTCTGGAACCGGGCCATGTCCTTGACGGCGGCGGTCAGCGCCGCTTCGTCTTGCGCCTTGTGCGCCCTGGCGGCGTCGAGCGCGGCCTGGTAGAGGCGGGGATCGATCTTGGCCAATACGTCGCCGCGATTGACGCGCTGGCCTTCCTTGAAGAACACCTCTTGCAGCTTGCCGTCGACCTGGGCGTGGATGCCGACGGTGAACAGCGCCTGCACTGTGCCGAGCCCGGTGAGATAGATCGGCACATCTTGGCGCGAGGCGGTGGCAACGCTGACCGGCACGGCGGCGCGGGCGGGGCGCCCGGCATGGGCCGGGTCGGGCCCCTGCGCCCAATACCAATAGAACAGACCTAAGACCGCTAAACCCGCAACGCTGGCGGTGATTAGGACGGTACGACGGCTAAATCGGCCCGGACCGATCCGGCTCGTTTCCACGGGCTTCCCTCTAAAAAAGCGCGCTTCGGCGGGTCGCCGCGTCGCTCCTAATGGCTTTAAGCCTTCTACTCTTTACTCTATAGCGGCGCGAATATCTTTCTGGAAGATGAAAAGAAATTCATATTGCATTGCACACACATAAACGCCGTGACGATGTGCATAAATTTCGCATAACCGAAAATGCCTCCGCAATCATGAGTTGCGTTTGACCGGCGGGGTTGAAAGGCGGCGCTCAACAGCGGAACTGGCGGTGTTTTGATGCGGCGCATGCGCCCCGAACCTGCGCTCCGAACATGGGGCGGACGCAATCAGAACGGGTTCATCCGCGGTGGCGGATTTGATAGGCTATGCTCCGATGAATTCGCAAGATCCAGGAGATCGACCATGCTCGACGTCACCAAGCGCCAAAACACCGCCCCGTTCGATACCGCGCTGCTCGACCGGCTGATGGACGAAGCGGGCATCGATGTCCTGGTCGCGACGTCGAAGCATAATGTTCAGTACCTGCTCGGCGGCCACCGCGCCTTCTTCTTCGAATCCATGGACGCCATGGGGCTGAGCCGCTACCTGCCGGTTTTCGTCTATCAGAAAGGCGCGCCGCAAAAGGCCGGCTTCTTCGGCCACCGCATGGAGGGTTTTCAGAACGAGGTAAAACCGTTCTGGGTTTCCGAGGTCAACACCAAGAGCTCGGGCGCCGTCGACGTGATGGAAAAAGCCGTCGATTATCTGCGCCGCCTGGCGCCGAATGCCAAACGCATCGCGATCGAGACCGCGTTCATCCCGCTCGATTCGGCCGCCGTGTTGCGCAAGGCTTTCCCGAATGCCGAAACCGTCGATGGGCTGTTCGTGCTCGAACGGTTGCGCGCGCGCAAAACGCCGCAAGAGCTCGAGATGCTCAAGATCGCCTCCGACGCGGTGATCGATTCAATGGAAGCGGTGTTCAAGAATTTCGGCCCCGGCGCCACCAAGGCCGAGCTGACCGAAGCGCTGCGCCGCGAGGAAACGACGCGTGGCTTGACCTTCGATTATTGCCTGATCGCGGCCGGAGCGAGCCACAACCGCGCGCCGTCGGATCAGCGCTGGGAGAAGGGTGACGTGCTGTCGATCGATTCCGGCGGCAATTATCACGGCTATATCGGCGACGTGGCGCGCATGGGCGTCGCCGGCGAGCCGGATGCCGAGTTGGTCGATCTGTTGGCCGAAGTCGAAGCCATCGAGCAGGCGTCCATGAAGCCGATCCGCTCCGGCGTTCTGGGCAGCGAAATCTACGCGGCCGCCGACACGGTGCTGCACAAATCGAAGCTGCACAACCACACGCATTTCCTCGCCCACGGCATGGGGCTGGTGAGCCACGAAGCGCCGCGGCTGACCAATTCCGGCCCGGTGCCCTACGATGCCTATGATGCAACGCGGCCGTTGGAGGCAGGAATGGTGGTCTCGGTCGAGACCACGCTGCAACATCCGCGCCGCGGATTCATCAAGCTGGAAGATACGGTGATCGTGCAGCCGGACGGCTTTGAGGTCTACGGCGACCGCATCCGCGGCTGGAACCGCGCGGGACGCGGTGCCTGACCGCGCAGGGTGCGACGCCTAACCGGACAAGCGCGCGACGCTTAACGAGTGCTTGGCGATTGTTGAGTCTGCGCAGCGGCGCGTGCGCGGGCAATCGCGCGCGCAAAGCCCTCATCCTCTTCGCGTCGCAGCTTGTGCAGATAGCCGAAACAGATCAGGCCGACAAACGCCCACACTCCACCGGCAACGTAAAATACCAGCGGATCGACGCTGGTCCAAAAATTCATGATCAGGCAGGTGGTGCCCCAGGCGATCAGCACGATGACGGCACGCGGCAGCAGATAACCCATGATTCGAGCCTCGTGGCAGGACGCCACGATGCTGCGCGCTTATGGTTAGTAATCCGTAAATTGCGGAGTTCCGCTCGGCGCGGCCGCGCGATCCAGTCGACAAAACTTCCGCGACCCAGCGCTCTTCGTGGTTGAAAGTTTTCTGATGCAACTGGCGAGCTTTCGCTCAAGGGCATAGTCTTCCCCGGGGCTGAGAGAGGAGTTCGTCGTGATCCGCACTGTCGCCCTTTTGCTTGCGCTCGCGGTGGCGCAGCCGGCTCTGGCCCAGACCGCGCCAACACCCACGCCTAAGCCTTCGCCCAACAAGCCTTCGCCCGCCAAACCCGCCCTCAAAAAACCGCCGCCGCCGAAACCGGATGCCGGCGCGCCCGCGGCGACCGCCCAGCGTGGTCCATGCATCGGCGTTATTCCCCATCTGCGTGACCGCTTCGCGGTGCAGACAATCGGATTGACAGCGTTTGGCAACGATTTGAAGGAGGTTCCCATCGAGTCCTGGGGGCTCGACGACCTCGTCGTTGCCCGCGTGCGCGCCGCCGCAGGCGCGCGTATCGCGGTGCGCCGGATCGCCTATCCGGCAAATGCGTTCGAGCCGTTCGACAATCCGCCGAGCCGCCTGTTCCGCAACGCCAGCAAAGACCTCAAGGGCGTCGTGCAAGCCATCGCGGGCACGGGCGGATGCGAACGCTACGTCGTCGTTATCGAGGGCAGGGGCCAGTGGGTCGGCACCAACCAGCTGTTGGAGGGCATCGGCATCGCCAATCGCGGAACCTTCACCTATCTGTTCGCCGACACGGATCTCTTCGTCTTTGACGGTCACACATTCGAAGTCCTCAAGACCGGTGCTGGCGCGCTCGATAAGGAGAAGATCGTGCCTGATCCTTTGGTGAATGCAATGTTGCAGACGGAGCGGGTACACGGCCCAAATCGCGAGCTTAAGGAGCTGCAACGGCCGAACGAGCCGGACGCGGTTTTCGTTTGGCCGCCCACGCAGGACAAGGTGATGGGCTTGCGCGACGTGACGCGCGCGTTGCTCGCCGAAAGCCTCGACAATGTGTTGCCGAAGTTGCTTGCGCAAAAGAGCGCCGACGAAGAATGAGTCCAAAGGCTGGAGTCGCGAAAGTCTATCGAATGCGGCGCCGAGCCGGCCCGCGCTTGCCCGACATGCCCGTTGTCAAACGTTCTGCGTCACCGCGCTGACGAATTTGGCGCCGACATCCTGGCCGTTGCGCCAGACCACCTTGTAGGTGCCGCTCTGGCCGGCCGCGCCGCCTTCGGGAAAAACTAGAACGAATTCGTCGAGGACTTCGTAACCGTTGACATGAATGCGCACGCCTTCGGCGGAGATGTTGCTGACCAGGCAATAGCGCGGCGCAAGGCCGATGCCGAGCTTGATGGTAGCCAGCTTGCCGAGCCGCTGGCGCGGCGCGCGGCGTCTTTCCTCGATATCGAGCGAGCTCATGATGCGCGGCTCCACATGGCGGCCGCGCCTTGGCGATGGCGGCAGCCCCTCAGTGAAAATACCTACCGAATGGCCATTGTCGGTGGCCTAACGCCGACACTCGGATTTTCCGCGCATTTGCCTGAAAATCGAGGGGAGGGATCCATTGCCGGGCCGTACTTACGATCGGGCAGCGGACCCGTTCGCGGATCACTTCCGCGGTCGCGTTCGCGCAACACGCTTTTGCCTGGCAAGCATCGCCGAAGGGATGGAATCCCTCGCCGCAGGGACGGCGTGGCCTTCCAACGTCTCCCCATTCGAGCGCTTGCCGCGCCGACGCCAGAATTTTTCCGGTAACGGCGCTGCAGACGAGAAGGTTTCGGCGTCGATCGCTTCAAGAGCCATCAGCAAGGCCGCCGGCGCCGTTGTCGCGTCGATGCCGGTCACAAATTGCCAAATTCTTTTGCGGCCCGTGATGAGGGGTTTGCCGCTGGATCGTAAAATTTTGGCTCGCCATCTGCCGGGCTTTTGCTCAAAAGCCTCGACGACAAAACCCAGATACTCCATGCGGCCCCCGCCCGAATATCGACGGTACCGGGGTATGACACAGGAGTAAGCGAAGGATTGCGGCAAACGGGCGGAAATGTGGTGTTATCGTGGGCACGTATGTCGCGACGCGCCTCGTGTTCGGCGAGGCAGCCGACGTCGAACTTTGCCGGTAGCAATTCACCAGATGAATACCATGGCTCGAAGCACGGCAGGCGCCGCGGCAGCACTGATCGGAGCCGTTCTCGCCTGGGTGATCGTTTTGGCGACGTGCGCCGACGCCCAAGGCGCAGATCCGGTGCGCGTCACGTTTGCGAGTATGGACGGACGGACAAAACTCGTCGGCTACGTCTTCACGCCGGGCAAAGCCGGCCGCGCCTCCGCTGTGGTGATGATGCACGGTCGCGCCGGCCCGTATTCGACCGAAGCCAACGGCCGCTACGACGCCTCGACCTTGTCGGAGCGTCATCAGATGTGGGGGCATTTGTGGGCATCGCTGGGCTATGTCGCGATCCTGGTCGACGGCTTTGGACCGCGCGGCTATCCGCAGGGCTTTCCGCGCGGCAGCTACGATCAGCGTCCGGAATCACTCAATGAAGTGACGGTGCGGCCGCTCGATGCCTATGGCGCGCTCGGCTATCTGCGCACGCGGCCCGACGTGGCGCCGGACAGCGTCGTGCTGCAAGGCTGGTCGAACGGCGGCAGCGCCACGCTCGCGACCGTGGCCGTGGTCGCAGCCGACACGCCGGGCGCCGCCGCGCACGGCCCCGTGCTCGGCTTTCGCTCGGCGCTGGCGTTCTATCCGGCCTGCGGATTGAAGGGCATGTTCGAGGACGGCTATCGCCCCTACGCGCCGGTCCGCGTTTTCATGGGCGACGCCGACGAGGAAGTGTCGCCGAAACGCTGCGCGACGCTGGTGGAAAAAAGCCACGCGCAAGGCGGCGACATCGCCATAAAACTCTATCCCGGCGCCACCCACGATTTTGACGATCCCGGCCGCAAGCGCCAAAGCGTCGACGGCAATGTCGCGGCGAAGGCCGACGCCATGGCGCAGGCGCCGGCGTTTTTCGCGGAAGAGCTTGCGGTCAAGCGTTGATAGTGGAGACCACCCATGCCGCTCCCGCTCCTTCCCACCTCGCTCGTCGGCTCATATGCCCAGCCTGAGTGGTTGATCGATCGGAAAAAGCTCGCCGGCCGCTTTCCGCCGCGGGTCCGCGCCCAGGAGCTGTGGCGGGTCGCGCCCGAATTGCTCGATGAGGCGCAGGACGACGCGACCAGGATCGCCATCCTCGACCAGGAGCGCGCCGGGCTCGATATCGTCACCGACGGCGAGATGCGGCGCGAGAGCTATTCGAATCGCTTCGCCACCGCGCTCGAAGGCGTCGATATCGACAATCCCGGCACCGCGCTCGACCGCTCCGGTCATCCCAATCCGGTACCGCGCATAGTCGGCAAGGTGCGGCGCCGGTATCCGGTCGAAGTCGAAGACGTAAAATTCTTGCGCGCCAACACCGATAGCGTCGTCAAGATGACGGTGCCCGGTCCCTTCACCATGTCGCAACAAGCGCAGAACGACTTTTACAAGGACGAGGGCGAGATGGCGCTCGACTATGCCGCCGCGGTCAACGCCGAGATCAAGGACCTGTTCGCCGCCGGCGCCGATATCGTGCAGATCGACGAGCCCTATATGCAGGCGCGGCCCGAGAAGGCGCGCCAGTTCGGTCTTGAGGCCTTCAACGCCGCGCTCGCCGGCGTCACCGGCACCACGGCGGTCCACATCTGCTTCGGCTACGCCGCCGTCATCCACGTGCGGCCGTCGGGCTACTCATTCCTGCCGGAGTTCGCCAACTCGCCGGTCAAACAGGTGTCGATCGAGACCGCGCAGTCCGGCCTCGATTGCGCGGTGCTGGAAAAGCTCTCCGGCAAGACCATCATCCTCGGTACGCTCGACCTGTCGGACATGGGCATCGAGACAGCGGAGACGGTCGCCGCGCGCATCCGCCGCGCACTGCCTCATGTGCCGGCCGAGCGCATTGTCGTCGCGCCCGACTGCGGCCTCAAATATTTGCCGCGTGCGGTTGCCTTCGGAAAAATGCAGGCCATGGTCGCGGGCACGGCCATCGTGCGGCGGGAAATTGCGGGCGCGTAGGTTGGCGCGGCAGTGCCCTCACCGCGCGTAGGTGGGTCCCGTTAGCTCACGAATTTTGTGGATTGTTGCACTAACCGTTGCCCGAAGCGTCTTATGCTTGGATGGAGTGGTGTAAATCCACTAAGCCTTTGAATGGATTTGGCTCCCCGGGCCGGATTCGAACCAGCGACCAACCGGTTAACAGCCGGTTGCTCTACCGCTGAGCTACCGGGGAACAGCACCTCGCGTGCGCGCAACGCCTATAACAAAGCTGGGCGGGCTTTGAAAGCAGCAAAGCGGCTGAAATCCTGGTGGGTTTGCCTTGGTTTTGCCTTGGCCGGCTTGCCGAGCCGTAGCTTGCGGCGGCCAGCGTGGCCCGCCTTCGCTTAAGCTTCGGCGGGCAACCTTCGCTTCGCTGCGCGAGCGAAGGTTGGAGGCCACGCCCGGAATTGAACCGGGGTACACGGTTTTGCAGACCGTTGCGTAACCACTCCGCCACGTGGCCTTAAGGGGCGCCGGCGTGGTTGCAACCGGCCCCCCGTAATAATGCTCCGCTCTATAGAGTAATGCCCCTCTGGCGGCAACGTTACGGGCAGAAGTCGTAGCGGAGCCTTAACGCCGCCGTGCCGCAGTTGTCGCACTGGAAGCTTGCGTTTTGCAGGAGCTTGCGTTTTGCGGGACCTTGCGTTTTGCCGGACGCTGCCGCACAACGGCGCCCGGCGGATCAAGGGAACCAAATTCATGTTCGACACGGCAACGGCGCGCCGGATGATGGTCGACGGGCAGGTCCGCACCGCCGACGTCACCGACCTCGACCTGATCGCCGCCATGGCGGCGCTGCCGCGCGAGCGCTTCGTGCCGGCGGCGCTCGCCGAGCAGGCCTATCGCGACGGCGACATCGCCATCGGCGACGGCCGCGTGCTGCTCAAGCCGATGGTGCTCGCCAAGCTCATTCAGGCGGCGCGGGTGCGCGGCAGCGATCATGTGCTCGACGTCGGTTGCGGCACCGGCTATTCGTCGGCGGTTTTGGCGCGGCTCGCCGGTTCGGTGGTGGCGCTTGAAGAAGATGCGGCGCTGGCGCGGCAGGCGAAAGCAACGCTCGCTGCGACCGATGGTAGTCGTGTGACGGTCGCGACAGCACCGTTGACGGCCGGCTGGCCTGAGGGCGCGCCCTACGATGTGATCCTGCTCAATGGCGCGACCGAGATCGTCCCTGAGACACTTGGTCGCCAGTTGAAGCCAGACGGCCGGCTCGCCTGCATTTTCGGCCGCGGGCCGACCGGCAAAGCCATGATCTACCGCCAGGCCGAGGGCCAACTGATCGGCCGCCCGGTCTTCGACGCGGCAGCGCCCGTGCTGCCGGGTTTTGTCGCCCCGCTGGCATTCGTCTTTTAAGGGCCCACGTTTTAAGGGCCCTCGTTTTAGGGGACCTGGGCGAGATCGAGATAAAGGGCCGTTCCGGGATTGGATCGTCCGATTTACGACCGCTTTGATTGTCGGTCCGCGTCATCACCTGTGGCGCTTATGTGCCAATTCCCAGGATTCTGAAAGTTGTCCCCCTTGCGGGGGTTTTACCTTGCAATGCAGCCGCATAATGTTCCGTGTTCGGCTCCGTCTGCCACGTTGGCGGCGGGGATGTCGGCCGTTGCCCAGGCAGGGAATCTGTCGGGCAAAGCCGGCAGGGTGGTACGGGGAGCGTTGTGCGGGACATGAGTGGCAGAGGACTGCGGGCGCAGTTTTTCAGGCTCCTAGCTTGCCTCGCTCTGGCAGGTGCGGTGCTCGGCTGCGCCGGCGCGGCCGCCGACACGCTCGAATGGGCCTTGGTGCAGGCCTATCAGAACAATCCGTCGCTCAATGCGCAGCGCGCGTCGTTGCGCGCGACCGACGAGAACGTTCCGCAGGCGCTGTCCGGCTATCGCCCGAAGCTTTCCGTGACCGCCAACGGCGGCTACGATTATTCCAGCACGCTGGCGCACACGGTCGTTCAGTCGGTGTTTCCGAACACCGTGTCCTACACCAACTTTGCCGAGCCCTATGTGCAGCGCGGCGTTGCCGCGACCGCGACGCAGACGCTGTACAACGGCAATCAGACCGCCAACAGAGTCCGCCAGGCCGAGAGTCAGGTCATGGGCGCGCGCGAGACCTTGCGCGTCACGGAGCAGCAGGTGCTGCTCGACGCCTCGACCGCGTACATGAATTTGCTGCGCGACCAGGCCATCCTCGAGCTCAACCGGCGCAACGTCGAAGTGCTCACCGAGCAGCTGAAACAGACGCGCGACCGCTTCAATGTCGGCGAGGTGACGCGCACCGACGTGGCGCAGGCGGAATCGCGGCTTGCCGCCGGGCGCGGCCAGTTGCTCAACGCGCAGTCCAATGCGGTGACCTCGGCGGCGGTCTATCGGCGCGTCATCGGCGTCGACCCGGGCAAGCTGGCGCCGGGCAGCCCGGTCGACCGGTTCTCGCCGAACACGCTGCCGCGGGCGATCGTCGACGGCGAGCAGCTTAGCCCCACGGTACTGGCGGCGATGTACGGCGTCGACGTCGCCGTGCTCGCCGTCAAGGTCAGCGAAGGCGCGCTCTATCCTAATCTCTCGGTGGCGGCGTCGGCGTCGAGAAACTACGATCCGACCGCGGCCATCAACAGGCAAACATTGGCGTCGGTCATCGGCACGCTGACGGTTCCGCTCTATCAGGGCGGCGGCGAGTTCTCCACCATCCGGCAATCCAAGGAGACGCTCGGCCAGCAGCGCCTCAATCTCGACGTCAACCGCGACCAGGCCCGCGCCACGGTGGTGCAGAGCTGGGGCCAGCTCGACGCCGCCAAGGCCGAGATCGAGTCGACCACGGCGCAGGTCAACGCCGCCGAAATCGCGCTCAACGGCGTACGCGAGGAGGCGCGCGTCGGCCAGCGCACCACGCTCGACGTGCTCAACGCCCAGCAGGAGCTGGTCAATGCCCGCGTCGCGCTGGTCACCGCCCAGCACGATCGCGTCGTGGCGTCATACACCTTGCTGGCGGCGGTCGGCGGCTTGTCGATGCCGCGGCTCGGGCTCAACGTGACGATCTACGATCCGCAAGTGCACTATCAGCAAGTGCGCGATGCCTGGATCGGCGTCCGCATCCCCGACGGGCGCTAGCGTCCGGCGTAGTTGCCGCGCGATCCGCGAAGCCGTTGCGCACAACCCACAAATCGTTGTTTGCCTTCGATTCTTGGCATGACATAATCGCTCGTGGCGTTTCATACTTATCGCCGGTGATTCGCCGCCGCCGTGCCGGCCGAAGGGCAGGGCTTTGCGGCAGTCGATGTCTGGGGGGCGACAGCGAACGGGCGAGGATGCGCTGATGACGCAACCGGCGAAATCGCAGGAACCGTCGATGGAGGAAATTCTCGCCTCCATACGCCGTATCATCGCCGACGACGACGCCAGCAAAACCGCGCCGCGCCCGGCGGAGCCGCCGCAGGCTGCCGCCGCTGCTGGGCCGGCCCCCCCGGCCGCCCGGCCTGCACCGCCGCCGCAAGCGCCACCCCCGCGCGTGACGCCGCCCGAGCCGAGCCTCGATGAGGTAATAGCGGCGGATCCCGAACCGATGGCGGACGAGGAGGATCAAGCCTCCGATATCCTCGATCTCACCGAACAGATGGCGGCGCCGATGCCTCAGCCGGCGCCGGCGCCAAAACCCGCGCCGCAGTTCCGTACCATCGACGGCAGTTTCGACGTCAGCTACGAAGAGGAAAAACCAGTTCCACAGATGCCCATGTCTGCTCATCAAATGCCCGAAGCGCGCGCTCCATTGCCGAGCGAGGACAATCCGTATCGCGGCGACGGGCGCAGCAATCAGCTGCTGTCAGGCATGACCAGCGCGGCGGTCGATTCCGCCTTCAATACGCTCGCCCAAACCGTGCTGGTGCAGAACGCCCGCACGCTCGAGGATTTGGTGCGCGAAATGCTCCGCCCGATGCTCAAAGCCTGGCTCGACGACAATCTCCCCGGCATGGTGGAGCGCCTGGTCCGCGCCGAGATCGAACGCGTCTCCCGCGGCCGCATGGGCTGACGCCATTTTCCTGGCAATGACGGTCACGCGCCTTTGAGCGCAGCGGCGAGCTTGCCCGCTTGCTCCGCCAAGACGTGCTGCTCTTCCCTAAAACTGCCGTGCGGCCGCAGCGGCACGCCGTTTTTGCGCGGAATGACGTGAATATGCAGGTGGAACACGGTCTGGCCGCTGGCCGGCTCGTTGAACTGGATGACGGTCAGGCCATCGGCGGCAAAAACCGGCACGGCCGCCTTGGCGATCTTCTGCGCCACCTTGGTGGCATGGGCGAGATCGTCCGGCGCAATGTCGAGGATGGTGCGGGCAGGGGCCTTGGGCACCACGAGGGTGTGGCCCGTCGCCTGCGGCATGATGTCGAGGAAGGCTATTGCCTTGTCGTCCTCGTAGACTTTGTGGGCCGGCAATTCGCCGCGCAAAATTTTGGCAAAGATGTTGTTCGGGTCGTAGCTCGGCATGGCGCCCTCCGCGGCTTGCGCACTCGATGACAATCGATCATTCCGGATCGAGAACCAAATCCTTGCGATAAGGCGCCATCGCCGCCATCTCGGCGCCGGCCGCCGCAATATAGGCGCGCTCGCGCACCAGATATTCGGCGATCGCACGCCGCAATGCCGGGTCGGCGATGTAGTGCGCCGAATGGGTGGTTTTTGGCATGTAGCCGCGGGCGATCTTGTGCTCGCCCTGGGCGCCGGCCTCGACGGTCGAGAGCTTGTGCGCGATGGCGAAATCGATCGCCTGATAGTAGCACAGCTCGAAATGCAGGAACGGGTGATGCTCGACGGCGCCCCAGTGGCGGCCGAACAAGGTGTGCGAGCCGATGAAGTTGATGGCGCCGGCGATGAAGCGCCCGGCACGCTTGGCCATCATCAGCACGATACGGTCGCGCATCTTGTCGCCGGCCAGCGAATAGAATTCGCGCGTCAGATAGGGCCGGCCCCATTTGCGCGAGCCGGTCTCCATGTAGAAATTGAAGAATGCGTCCCACGCGTCCTCGGTCAGGTCGCTGCCCGTGAGCCAATGCACGGTGACGCCGTTGGCCAAGGCATCGCGCCGTTCGCGGCGGATGGTCTTGCGCTTGCGCGCCGAAAGCGCGGCGAGGAAATCGTCGAACGTGGCGTAGCCGGAATTCTCCCAGTGGAACTGCTGGTCGGTACGCTGCAGGAAGCCGCGCTCGCCGAGGAATTTGAACTCCGGCTCGGTGGCGAAGGTGACGTGAACGCCGGAAGCCTCATCGAGCCGGCAGAGCTCGAGCAAGCCCGAGGCGAGCGTCTGGCGGGCGACGTCGGCATGCGGCCCCGGCTTGACCAGGAGCCGGCGTCCGGTCGCCGGGGTAAACGGCACCGCGACTTGCAGCTTTGGATAATAGCTGCCGCCGGCACGCTCATAGGCCTCGGCCCAGCCGCGGTCGAACACATATTCCCCGCGCGAGTGGCTTTTGACGTAGCAGGGCGCGGCGGCGAGCGGCGCGCCGTCGGCGGTTTTGACGATCAGGTGCTGCGCCTGCCAGCCGGAGCGGCCGCCGACCGAGCCGGACTCCTCCAATGCCGACAGGAAATCGTGGGATATGAAAGGGTTATAGACGTTTTCCTGATCTAATTTTTGAGCTTCAGTTGCGTTCGCGGCATGAGGCGCAGGATTGGCGCAGGCGTCCCATTCCGCCGCCGGCACCTGGCCGATGCTGCCGACCGCGTGGACGCGCAGCTCCGCGCCTTCTCGCTGGTCGCCGGGCGCGGGCTGGCCTTGCACGGTCATGGCGCAAAACCTTCTGGCCTAAAACCTTCGAAAATCATCTGGTCGGCCCAGCGTGCCGCGCGTTGCCGCTCGTCCGGCGTCCGCACCGCCCAGGTGAGCAGCGGCATGCTTAAAACGTGCCGCGCGAACAAGGGTGCCAGCGCCGGCAGATCGGCGATGCCATAAGCCACAAATTGCGGCCGCGCCGTCAAGGCCGTGACCAGGTAGCCCATGCCGTGGCGCATCCAGACCGGCATCAGGTCCCAATAAGGATGCGGCCGGTATTTTGCCGCGATGATGCCGCGGACGAGCTGCGGCGCCTTTTGCTGCAAAACTGCGAGCTGCCGCGGATCGAACGACATCGGCGCCACGGCACCGCGATAGCCGCCCAAAATGTCGGCGACGCGCGCGGGCAGGCGGGTATCACCATCGAAGCGGCTTTTCAGCTCGACCAGCATGGTGACCCTGCCGCCGACGAGATCGCACAGCTCGCCGAGCGTCATCATGCGTTCGTCGCTGCCGCGAAACGGGACGCGCTTGAGCTCTGTGGCAGTCAGGCTGTCAAGCCGGCCGTCGCCTTCGGTGAGGCGGCCGAGCACGTCGTCGTGATGCACCATGGCCTCGCCGTCGGCGCTGATTTGGACATCGACCTCGATGCCGTAATCGCACGCGATCGCCGCGCGCACGGCGCCCGCGGTGTTTTCGATGATGCCCAGCGCTGCGTCATGCAGCCCGCGATGGGCGAACGGCCGGGCGATCAGCCAATCGAGCGAGGTCCACACCGTTTTTCAGGACACTTCGAACGTGCCTTCGACTTCGACGGCGGCATCGGCCGGCAGTGCCGAGACGCCGACGGTCGAGCGCGCGTGCTTGCCGTTGTCGCCGAAGACGTCGACCATCAGATCGGAGGCGCCGTTCATCACCTTGGGGCCGTCGGTGAAGCCGGGCGCCGAATTGATGAAGCCGCCGAGCCGCACCACCTGCTTGACCTTGTCGAGATCGCCGAGCGCAGCCTTGACCTGGGTGATCAGGCTGACGGCGCAGGCCCGCGCCGCCTTCTGGCCGTCCTCGATCGACACGCCGGCGCCAAGTTGCCCGGTGGCGACGAGCTTGCCGTCGCCGCCAAAGCAAAGCTGGCCGGAAACCGTGAGCAGGTTGCCGGTGCGTACGTAAGCAACGTAATTGGCGATCGGCTTGGCCGGCTCCTTGAGCGTGATGCCGAGCGCGTTGAGCTTGCTTTCGACGGCACCGGCCATGGCGTCCTCCAAATGGTTGGTTTCGGCAGGCAAATTCAGGCGACTTTCTTGGCCGATTGGGGCGGGCCATGCAACCCGGCCAAGAGCGAAATCGCTTCAGATTGAAGCGATTTGCGCTCTAGCATTTTGATGGAGCATGATCTTTTCGGAAAACCGGTGTCCACTTTTCCGGATCATGCTCTACGCCGATCACGGTTGCAGCGGGCAGGCGAGGTCCCTATCTTCGCCGCAATCCGGGATCGAAAAGAGACGCAAGAGGGATCGGCAAGGGGTGGGCCGGTACCGCAAGCAAGTTTTGCGAAAGGGTTCATCGCTGTGGATTATGCGTTCACGCCCCGGGGCACAGCCCTTACCCTGATTTTGATCGTGTTCGCATCCGGCGCTTGCGCGCAAGATGCTCCGATCGTTCTGGTGCCGCACCGGGCGGTCTACGATCTGGCGCTGGAAAAGACCCGTGGCAATTCCCAGGTCTCAGCCGTGCGCGGCCGCATCCTCTACGATTTCGACGGCAATGCCTGCGAAGGCTATGCGCTGGAATTCCGCCAGGTCTCCGAGGTGGGATCCGGCGAGGACAAAGAGTCCACCAGCGACCTGCGCTCGACCACGTGGGAAGGCGCCGACGCCAAGAGTTTTAAATTCACCTCGCAGAATTTCGTCAACGACAATCTGGTCGATACCGTCGACGGCCACGCCGAGCGTAAGCCTGACGAAACCGCGGTGGAGCTCTTAAAGCCCGAGCAAAAGACGCTCGATCTCGACGCCAAGGTGGTGTTCCCGACCGAGCACATGGTGCGGGTGATCGCGGCGGCACGGTCCGGCAAGAGCATCCTCGAATTTCCGGTCTATGACGGCTCCGACACCGGCCAGAAAGTGTTCGATACGCTCACCGTGATCGGCCGCAAGATCGCACCCAGCGAGCGCCAGCACGACGATGTTGTCGCCACTGACGGCAAGCTTGCGGCCATCGCGCGCTGGCCGGTCACGATCAGCTATTTCGACAAAAGTAAGAAAGCGGAAAACAACGAGCAGGCACCGGCTTACGCCATCGGCTTCGAGCTTTACGAGAACGGCATTTCGCGCGCGCTGGTGCTCGACTACAACGATTTCGTGGTGACCGGAAAGCTCAGCTCGCTGGAGCTCAAGCAGCCGAAGCCTTGTCCCTGATCAGCCTTCCTCCGGCCCCTCGAACGCAAGCCCTCTGATCACCGCGTCATCGCCGAAGCGCGCGCGCACCCGGTCGACGGCTTGCTCGGCGATGGCAGCGCGGCCGTCGACCAGGTCGGCGGGATCGGCTTGATCCGACGTGACCAGGGCACTCGCGCCGACGCCGATCAGCCGGAAGCGCGTGCCGTCGGCCTCGCGCTTGAGCAGGTCGCGCGCGGCGGCGAAGATGCGGCCGGCGAGCTGGGTCGATGAATCGAGCGAGCGCGCCCGCGTGCGAATTTTGAAATCCGCGGTTTTGAGTTTCAGCGTTACCGTCGCGCCGGCCAGTTCCTTGGCTTTCAGGCGCGCCGAGACTTCCTCCGTCAGGCCCCACAGAATTTTTTCAAGCGCACGGAAATCCGACAGATCGCGCTCGAACGTCGTCTCCGAAGACACGCTCTTGGTTTCGCGATCGGCGCTGACGCTGCGCTCGTCAAGGCCGCGGGCGAGCCGCGCCAGGCGGCGGCCCTCTTCGCCGTAGCGGCGGAACAGCTCGATCTCGCTGACGCGCTGCAGATCGGCGATGCGATGAAAACCGTCGCGGGCGAGCCGCGCCATGCTGGCCTTGCCGACGCCGTAGATGAAGCTCGCAGGCTTCGGCGCGAGAAAGGCCGCAGCCTCGCTGCCGCCGAGTACGGCAAAGCCGCGCGGCTTGTCGAGGTCGGATGCGATTTTTGCGAGGAATTTGTTGCACGCGAGCCCAATCGACACCGTGATGCGCAGCGTCTTCTCGACCTCCGTGGCAAACCGCGCCAGCGCCTTGGCCGGCCACATGCCGTGCAGCCGCTCGGTGCCGGCAAGATCGAGAAACGCTTCGTCGATCGACAGCGGCTCGACCAGCGGCGTCAAGGCCAGCATCATGGCCCGCACTTCGCGGCCCGCCTTGGAATATTTCTCCATATTGGGCCGCACCACTTTGGCATGCGGACACAGCCGCAGCGCCTCATACATCGGCATCGCCGACCGGATGCCGTAGGTGCGCGCGATATAGCAGCACGCGGCGACGACGCCGCGCCGGCCGCCGCCGACAATCACCGGCTCGGCGGCGAGCGTCGGGTCGTCGCGCTTCTCGATCGTGGCGTAGAACGCGTCGCAATCGACGTGGGCGATCGAGAGCGTCGCCAGCTCGTCATGGCGGATGAGGCGCGGCGAGCCGCAGGCCGGACAGCGCGCGGCTAGCGGCGACGCATCGGCAAGGCAGTCGCGGCAGAAGCTTAAGCTCACCGCACGTCCTCAGGGCAAAATCACGGAGTGTCGCGTTCCCAATTGCCGCCTAGCGCGCGACGCGCCCGGGCAATCTCGGCCGGATCAATCGCGGCGCTATCGGCGAAAGCGAGCAAGAGACTCTCGTCGGCGAGCATATGCTCGAGGACGCCTGCGAGAAAGTCAGGCTCGGTTGCCGACTCACGCAGCCGGTCCAAGGTCAATCCGGTCGCGGCGAGGAAGGCTTCAAGCCGCTCCGGTTCCGCGGCGATAAAGCCAAGCGCCTGAATCGCCAGCATTTCCGCGGCTTCCCGCGCGGCAGGAGAGGGCGCTTTCATTGGGTTCCATTTGCCTTTCCGTAAGAAATCAAGACTAGCTTGGCAGTAACAGCGGCGGCGCAATTGCGCGCGCCGCTTTGGGAATTTACGGCTGGGGGCAGCCAAAGGACCGGGGGATGGCCAAAACTGTCCTGATTGTGGAGGACAACGAGCTCAATATGAAGCTCTTCCACGATCTATTGGAGGCCCACGGCTATGCCACCGTCGGCACGCGCAACGGCATCGAGGCGCTCGACCTGGCGCGAAAGCACCGGCCCGACCTGATCCTGATGGACATCCAGCTGCCGGAAGTGTCCGGCCTCGAAGTCACCAAGTGGCTCAAGGACGACGCCGAGCTGCGCCGCATTCCGGTGGTCGCCGTCACCGCCTTTGCCATGAAGGGCGACGAGGAGCGGATTCGCCAAGGCGGCTGCGAGGCTTATCTGTCGAAGCCGATCTCGGTCGGAAAATTCATCGAAACCGTGCGTCATTTCCTGGGCACTCCGGAAGGTTCGCCATGACCGCCCGCGTTCTTGTCGTCGACGACGTGCCCGCCAATGTCAGGCTGCTCGAAGCGCGGCTGTCGGCGGAATATTTCGACGTCATCACCGCCATGAGCGGCCAGGAGGCGCTGGCGATCTGCGAGCGCGCCCAATGCGACCTCGTGCTGCTCGACGTCATGATGCCCGACATGGACGGCTTCGAAGTGTGCCGGCGGCTCAAGAGCAATTCCGCCACCCACCATATTCCGGTAGTGATGGTCACCGCACTCGACCAGCCGTCCGACAAGGTGCGTGGGCTCGAAGCCGGCGCCGACGATTTTCTAACCAAGCCGATCCCCGAGCTGGCGCTGACGGCGCGGGTGCGCTCGCTGGCGCGGCTCAAGATGGTGGTCGACGAGTTGCGCATGCGCGCGCTGACCTCGCGCGACATCGGCATCGAATCGCCCGAGCGCGAGGCGCTGGCCGACACCGGCCGCAACGGCCGGGTGCTGATCGTCGACGATCGCCCGGCGTCCTACGAGCGCGTTGCGGCCATGCTGAGCAAGGAGCAGGAGGTCGAGGTCGAGACCGATCCGAACCACGCTTTGTTCCGAGCCGCCGACGGCAATTTCGATCTGCTGATCGTGTCGCTTACGCTAGAGAATTTCGACGCGCTGCGGCTGTGCAGCCAGCTGCGCTCGCTCGAGCGCACGCGGAATATTCCCATTCTGGTGATCACCGAGCCCGACAACAATGCGCGCATGGTGCGCGGACTTGAAATCGGCGTGAACGATTTTCTGCTGCGGCCGATCGACAAGAACGAGCTCTTGGCGCGGGTGCGCAGCCAGGTGCGCAAGCGCCGTTACACGGAACGGCTGCGCGACAACGTGCAAATGTCGATCGAGATGGCGATCACCGACGCGCTCACCGGCCTGTTCAACCGCCGCTACATGGAGAGCCACCTGTCGACGCTGGTCGAGCAGGCGGCGTCGCGCGGCAAACCGCTCACCGTCATGGTCGTCGACATCGACTATTTCAAAGCAATCAACGACAGCCACGGCCACGACGCCGGAGACGACGTGCTGCGCGATTTTGCGCTGCGCATCAAACGCTCGATCCGCGGCATCGATCTCGCGTGCCGCTACGGCGGCGAGGAATTCGTCCTGGTGATGCCGGAAACCGACATGGCGGTGGCGGCCATGGTCGCCGAGCGGCTGCGCCGGCGCATTGCCGCCGAACCGTTCGCCATCCAGCAGGGCTCGCGCGTCGTTCCGGTGACGATCTCGATCGGGATTGCAGCCTTGCGCGACAAGGACGACACCGCGGCGAGCGTCCTCAAGCGCGCCGACCAGGCGCTCTATCGCGCCAAGCGCGACGGCCGCAACCGCGTGGTGCCCGACGCGGCGTGAGCGAAAAAGCTTAAGCGGTAATCTCAATTTTTGTGGTTGACGCCAGTTTCCACATCGTGGCGAAAGCTCGGCCGTTGATTTCCGCGGCCGTTCCGCTAGCGTTTAGCGACGGCGACATTGCCAAATAAAACGATCTCCTGAGCGCCGGGCGAACGGCCGGGACATCATGCGATCTCTTTCGATAACCCTACGGAATGCTCAGGTCCGCCGCGTCTCCTGAGTCCGTGGGGTTCGGCCGGCCCGGGAGCGGTGCGAGTGGCCTCCTCATATCACCGCTTCCGGCCGGCCACCTCAGACGTCTCCCCTTAAATCGTGGCTCACCTTGATTGTGGCGATTACCTTGAATCACTGCTCTTTCGTTGTCTGACTTCGCATATCGATATCGACCAGTTGCCGCCTCGATCGATTGGCGTCAGCCAGTCCCGCCATGCGAGAGACAAAGAATTGCTGAGAATGAAGAATGGGCAGGACATCCAGGTTCCGGTAGATTTTCCAGCCAAAATTTTCGTCCGGCGGCTTCCCGCTATTTTTGATCTCGATGCGGTAGGTCGGTTGTTTCTCATTCATGGCTGATCCCCGGCTTGTGCTGCCGCGCGCGGCCGGCGGCCGCCGCGAAAAATTCTGTTACTTCCCGTCCGGGTCCGGGCGCATCGATCTGAAATAATGTTCGGCGTACTGGTAGTAGTTCTCTGCCTCGACCGTATTGCCGAGTTGGACTTCGGCGCGGGCGAGCGCCAGATACCGCTCATAGCTTCGTTGCGCGTTTTGCGAGTTGTTCTGGTCGGGGCGGGAGGTATTCGACGTCCATCGTTTTGAGCGCGCAGCATACGAACCTGCCGGTCTGGGCGGGCGCGCGCCCTGATTTGTCGTTGGGCCATTTTGCATGGCTCACTCCTTGGTCGTTGTGGGTAAAATGGTTCGTGCGGCACGGCTTTCGCCGGCAGCCGACTCGCTCCGAATTGTAACTATTAGCGGCGCCAAAGGCTCCCGGAGGGAGGAGCACAATTTCTGGAGCGGTTTGGTTCAGTCACCGCGTCGGTGCCTGCCGACTACACACGAAATAGATGAACCAAACGTGTGCCATAGGACGATAGTTGGCGAAATTGTCAAGTGCGAGCGCGCCGGCCGAGGCGGGTTATCTCACTTCATGTGCGTCGCCCGCCCTAAATACGAAAATCAGCGGCAACCAGATCGTAAGATCCTCTACGGCCGCGCTCATAAACCTGGGCTGCGGTCGCATAGATCAATTTGCGGTTCGAATCGAAGGCGCCGAGCAGCCCGATCTCATCGGACCGCGTATCGGGCTTGATTCTCCGCAACGCTTCGGCATCGACGAAAAACGATGCCTCCATGGCGCTGTCGTGTCCCCAAAACCGCACGGCGCCCCGCGTTGCATCATAAAAGCGGCTTTGATTCGGAAAACTAAGCGTCATCGCGCTAACCCGGCGCGACGCGGATCAAGGGATAGTCCGTGCTGTCGTACAGGCGGCGAATTCCTTGGTTGTTATATCTCTCCTCGTCAACTTCGAGATAAGCTCCCAGGAGAGACTCGGGTGGAAGCTCTTCGATTGCGAACTGGATGGCGTCCGCCGCGTGCCCAAACCGCTTGTAGCCAATGGGCCGCCGTCTGGATTTCTGTTTGCGACTGGGGAACAGCTCCGCCGCGGCGTCATAATCGAATTCGATTGTGCCTTGTTCGGCTGTGCCTTGTTCAACCGCGGCTTGTTCGACCGTCACTTGTTCGAGCGTGACTTTTTCGGCCATGACTTTGATTCTCCTATGAGCGCGCGTTAGTTCCGGCAGCCCTTTGGCGCCTTCCAGACAAGTCGAGCACGTCGTCCAAGCCGACGAATCGTGCCCGCTGCTATCTGAAAATCAGGCAACGTGATTGTTGAACGCCTTGGTGACGCCGGTCTTGAGCGGCTCGGCGATATCGGTTGTCATTTTCTGAGCGAGCGCCGCGAGCTCCTTGGTCTGCGCCGTCATCGTCTCGAAATGCTTGCGCGCATGCGCGGTCGACAGCTCGAAGAATTCCGGCACGGACTTTACCGCCAGCATGGCATGGGCGTAGTCGAAGGCGGTATTGGTATTGGCGCGCGCAATTTCGATGAACTTGAGATTGTAGTCCGTGGCGCCCTTGGCGGCGGTCGCATAGCTGTTCTTGAAGAGATCGGTTCCTTCGTCGGTTGCCGCCTTGGCTTTGTCGAAGTTAACCTTCGCTTGCGCAAGGCCTTTGTCGGCGATCTCACGAAAGCCATCCGTGGTCTGGGCTTTGGCTTCTGTCATGGCATTTGATCCTTTGAGGGGCGGTTCTGTTCTTGACATCCGAACCGGCCGCCTTGGCACCGATGGGACGATGGCAGAGAAAGTGTTTCAGTTCGGCGTTTATTGCAATTTAGACGCCGTCGTCCCGTTGGTCGGCTGAGCGATTTCCTCGACGCACTCTTGGCGGCTGGCAAAAGGCCCGGAAAAGATGTTGCCGTCTCCCTCAATCGCGTACCAGCCGGGTTTTATGCCGCGCATGTCGGATTTGTGTTCGCTGATGTAATGGGGAGCGATCACTGTTAGCTGCTCCGGTGCGCAACAGGTCATCGACCAAGCCGGTCTGACGGTGGGCGAATTTGCTGCCCAAGCTTGGTTTCCCAAGCCTAAATCGTTGTTGCGAGTATTGTGCCTACCGACGGCACTGGTGCTGCCAATTGGAAGAACAGAGACTTCGGCAGGTCTCGATTTTATAGGCAGCTTTTCAGACAAGCGCCGCTTGCCTAGTACACCATATGGCTATCGGAATTCTGAGAACAATGGGCAGCGCTCAAATTGATCCCTCATCTCGCAGTAATGTGTGGTCGCCCCTTATCGTTCCTGCGACTGAAGGAACCTAATTCGACGGCAATCGTTATATCGACGGTCGCGGGATGAGTTTTGGTCTCGAAGATCAGAAGCCCCAGCCCAAGCCCCCCAGCTCCCTGCTGGGGCTTTTCTTTCTTGCTGTCCCCAGATTCGCTGTCGTGGCCATTAGGTTCAAACCATTAGGTCCAAAATGGAACTCCCAGGGAAAGAAAAATACACCGCCAAACACGTCAACGAGATCACGGATCGCATTATTGCTTTACGGGTGCGCTGGCTCCGTCATGTCGAGACTCAACTCGCATCGCAGCAAAGCCGCCACGCCAACGTCCCCGCCCTCGACCGCTACAAGCTTAGCGCCGAGGCCGCCGAGTAATCTGCGAAAACCCGGCGCGTGCGTTTCTCGCACCCGGCCTGGTGTATTTCATTTATCGATAAAGGCGGCGGTTTTCGTCAAGGAGCGCGCTGAGAGCGTTCACTCCTTAATCGTAAATCTTCCTGCGTGGCTCGATCACGAATAAGAAAAAACAAACGCCAGCCAGAGCTGCCAGGCCGAGCGCTATGAGAAATGTCTCCATGACCCAGGCTCCAAAAAATATTGAACAGTTGAGATTGATTGTGCCGACCGACGGCAGTAGCTGCCTGTTATTGAGCGGCGAGTTCGGTAGGTCGCCGTTTTCCTGGCAGCTCTCGGCGGGAAATGGTCCCGTAGCTTCATTTTACTGGACGCTCTATTCGCTCAAATAGCAAGCGTGGTCTTTCGTCGCGGCGCGACGCTTCGGGTCAAATGTTCCGAAAGCGGCCGAATTGCACCGACGTTGCCTACGGCTTTCTCGCGGTCAAACCGATCATAGCGGACATCCCACCGTGTGACGTGCCCTCGTGAATCTCGCGTTCCTCCTCGACGATGTCCAATTGGCGAAAACCGACAAACGCACTTTCGAGCATCGCGCGGGTATAGAGGTTTTCAATCTGCTTGGGTCCGCCGGTGCCGTATTGCAGTTGCTTCGGCGTGTAGCCTTGAAGGATCAGAAGGCCGCCGGATTTGAGCGTCCGCCGCATGCCGGCCCACTTGCGGCTTCGTTCATCCGGCGAACTGAACTGGGTGAAGATTTCAACCACGACATCGAAGGCGGTCGTGGGATAGTTCCACGTATGCACGTCGGCTTGGGTGAAGGTGACATTGACGCGCCGCTCGGCCGCCAGCGCGCTCGCTTTGTTTTGGGCCGAGGGTGAAAAGTCGAGCGACACCACGTCGAGACCCTGTTGCGCCAGCCAGACCCCGTTGCGTCCCTCGCCGTCGGCGACGGCTAGCGCCCGGCCGGATGGCGGGAGCAGGCCGCTGCAGGATTTGAGAAAATAATTCGGCTCTTTGCCGAAAGCATATTCGGGGATGGCATAGCGGGCCTCCCAGCGCTCGTATTCGCTCAAAAAAATCTCCAAGGTCGGATCGCCGTGCGGCTTGGCCTGGCAGCTGCGGCGGTCGGCTCGGCCTCGTCGGGTTCGCTCCCGGCGACGTGGTCCGCAGCGGACTCGAATTTTTCCGGTTTTTCTGGTTCTTCCGGCGCGCCGCATGCCGGGAAGGGCGTATTCGGCAGCAACATCCGCCACAGCCGCTTCAAATCCGCGTCAGGTTTGCAGGGACGGCTAGCCATGGCGCAAATATAGAAGGACAGCGCGGCGCACACAAAGACTTATTGGCGCTTTCCGGCTCCGGTATATGTCCGCTCAAGACGTTCGTGTTGATCCCGACAAATCGTAATCGCAACGCGCTCTCTCGACTGGTCAAAATTGACCATGAATACAATGAAAAGACCGATACTCTGGGCGCATAGCTGTGGAACCCGATTCCCTTCCGGGTGTTGAAGGGTGCGGCAGTTGAAGGAACAGCGCCTTGTTCGAGGTCTTCAATACGTGGCTTGAAGCGGTGCGTTTCAGCGCGGACGTGCAGCGCGTCATGACGTTACGCATGATGCGGCTGGCATCAGGCGGGCCGCTTGCGATCACTGAAGCTCGGCAGATGATTTCAGAAAAGGTCGTCGCCTTTGAAGCGTCGCAAGTGGCTATCGTGACCGCCTTGGCGACCGGAAGCGACTTCTATGCCGCTACCGCCGAGGCCTACGCGCCGTACCGGCGTTGCGTGCGCGCCAACCGTCTCAGGCTGGACCCGTAGCGGCCTCGCTTGCGCCAGCGGCCGATTGAGTTGGCCTTAGAATGATTCCGTTTTTCGTCCATCCCACGCAAAAAGGGCGCCTGCAGGCGCCCCGTTCTGTCGAACGCGCGTCCGTTTTACTTGATCTTGGATTCGCGGAATTCGACGTGCTTCTTGGCGACCGGATCGTATTTCTTCATCACCAGCTTATCGGTCATGGTGCGCGAGTTCTTGCGGGTGACGTAGTAGAAGCCGGTGTCGGCGCTCGAAACCAGCTTGACCTTGATCGTGGTGGCTTTGGCCATGTCTAAAACCTCGTTGCTGGCGGCCAACCTAGTCAGCGGGCCTCAAATGTCAAGAAATCCCGCAAGAACCCCGAAATTGCCTAAAGCACCTCGCGGACAAATCGCTTATTCAGCATGCGGTAGAGCGGCGCCGGGTGGTCGTAGCTCATGCCCGACGCCATGCGATCCTGCAGCTCTTCCAGCGCGATCGCGGTGATGCCCGGCATGTCGAGGCGCCGCGCCTCGGTGATCGGCAGCCAGACCAGTTCGACCAGCTCCTTGTCGGGGCCGACAAAGCCGTCGGCGCGGTGGGCGATCGCGGAAATGTCGGCGGCGAAGAAGCGGCTGTCGAAACGCCGCGGCCGCTTCGGCGGCGTGATCGCACGGGCGATGAAATGGATCGCGCTGAGGTCGGGGACGATGCCGGCTTTGGCAAAAGCCTCCCAAGGCCCCGGCGGTGTCGCGATCGGCGCGGCGCTCGGCACGCCGAGCATCAGGCCGGTCTCCTCGTAGGTTTCACGGATCGCCGCGAGCGCAAAACTTGCCGCCTTGGCGGCACTCGCATGTCTGACTTTTGTCATCAGGCGGGCGACGTGGCGGTCATGGAGTGCGGCTAGCGGCGCCATCGCGCGATCCGACGGCTCGATGCGGCCGCCCGGAAAGACGAATTTTCCCGGCATGAAACGGTGCCGCTCGTGGCGGCGGCCGAGCAACACTTTTGGCACGTTCTCGGTGCGGTCGATGAGGATCAGCGTCGCCGAATCCCGCGGTTTCAGGTTCGGAAAAGTCTGATCGCGGATGGTCTTGGTCAGCCGCTCGACCCGGTCGGCTGCAATCCCGCTCGCGATGGGCGGATCTCCGCTGGTGTCACTCATTATATGTCTGTCTCGCTTCTAGCGCCGGCGGCGATGATTTCGGCTTTGGCGGTCGCGGAACTTCGACCCTGGATGCGGCTGATGTCCAGTCTTTTGCTTGGCCGCGCCCGCATGGCGCACGAGCTTGAAACGCAGGGCGCCGGCGACCGGCGCGGCCTCGACCAGCTCCACGGTGACAGGATCGCCGAGCCGATGGGTTTCCGCATGGCCGATGAACGCGCGGCGGGCTTCGTCAAAGCGAAAATATTCGTCGCCGATGAAGCGCGCCGGGATGAAACCGTCGGCGCCGGTGTCGTCGAGCTCGACGAATAGGCCGGCGCGGGTGACGCCGGAAATGTGGCCGTCGAAGGTGGCGCCGATCCTGTCGGCGAGAAAATGCGCGATCAGCCGGTCGGCGGTCTCGCGCTCGGCCTTCATGGCGCGGCGTTCGGTGGCGGAAATACTGGCGGCGACTTCGGCCAGCGCCGGCACATCGACGTCTTCGGGGTTGCCGTCGGCGCCGAGTTTCAGCCCGCGGATCAGGGCGCGGTGCACGACCAGATCCGCATAGCGGCGGATCGGCGAGGTGAAATGGGCGTAGCGGCGCAGGTTGAGGCCGAAATGGCCAAAGTTCTCCGGCGAATATTCGGCCTGCGCCTGGCTGCGCAGCACGACCTGGTTGACCAGCCGCTCCACCTCGCGGCCTTTGACCTGGGCGAGGATGCGATTGAAGCCGTCGGGTTTCAGCACGCCGCCCTTGGGCAGCGCGATATCGATGGTCGCCAAAAACTCGCGCAGCGCGTTGAGCTTTTCCTGGGACGGCTCGTCGTGCACGCGATAGATCAGCGGGACGCGCGCGCGTTCGCAAGTTTCGGCGGCGGCGACATTGGCCAAAATCATGAACTCTTCGATCAGCCGGTGCGATTCCAGCCGCGGCGGCACGATCACGCGATCGACGGCACCGTCGGCCTTGAGCAGGATTTTGCGTTCGGGCACGTCGAGATCGAGCGGGCTGCGCTCGTCGCGGGCGCGGCGCACCGTCTCGTAAGCGGCGTACAGCGGCGCGAGAACGGGTCTGACGAGCGGCTCGGTGTTCTCGTCGGCGCGGCCCAAGACCGCAAACTGCGCCTCTTCGTAACTGAGTTTTGCCGCCGAGCGCATCATCACGCGATGAAACGTATGCGAGCGCTTGCGGCCGTCGGCGCCGATCACCATGCGCACGGCGAGGGCAGGGCGGTCCTCGTGCGGCCGCAGCGAGCATAATTCGTTGGAAATGCGCTCCGGCAGCATCGGCACGACTCTGTCGGGAAAATAGACCGAGTTGCCGCGGCGGACGGCCTCGCGATCCAGCGCCGAGCCCGGCCGCACGTAATGCGCCACGTCGGCAATGGCGACCGAGACCAGGTAGCCGCCGGGATTATGCGGATCGGGATCGGGCACCGCGTGCACCGCGTCGTCGTGATCCTTGGCGTCAGGCGGGTCGATGGTGACGAACGGCACCTGACGCCAGTCTTCACGACCGGCCAGCGTAGCGGGCTGCGCCGCGTCGGCTTCATCGAGTAGCGCGCGCGGAAAAACATGCGGGATGTCGTGGGAATGAATCGCGATCAGGCTGATGGCGCGCTCGCTTTTGATCGAGCCTAGTCGTTCAATGACCGAGCCCATTGGCAGACCGAGTCGGCCATTGCGCGCCACTTCAACTGCAACAAGATCGCCATCGACGGCGCCGCCTGAGCGATCGGCCGGGATCGCCATCTCGCGGCCGAGCTGTTTCTTGTCGACCGGCACCAGCCTTCCGCCGCCGCCGGGAAGCCCGCGAAAAACACCGAGCACGCGATGCTTGGCGCGGTCCAAAAGTTTTATGACGCGCGCGGTGGTCTCTTCCTCACTGCTGCGTTCGATGCGCAACAACACGCGGTCGCCGACGCCGGCAACTTCGCCCGGTCGCGGCCGGCGCGGCATGACGATACGGATGACGGGCGGCGCGCCGTGGGCGGCCTCGTCCCATTCGGTCGGCCGCGCCAAAAATTCGCCGTCGGCATCGCGGCCGGTGACGTCGGCCAGCACCACCGGCGGCAAGGTGCCTGGATTGTGCAGGCGTTTGCGCAGACGATCGATCTGACCAGAGTCGGCAAGCTCGCGCAGCATGCGATTGAGGGCGGCGCGGTCGGCATTCTTGGCGCCAAACGCGCGCGCGATCTCGCGCGTGCCAACCTTGCCGCTGCGCTCACGGATAAAGGCGACAAGCTCCTCGCGGGAGGGCAGGCGGGAGTGTTTCATCAGCAATTCTTCGGGCCGCTCATTAGTCTGGTCCGGCAGCCCATTTCGGCAACAAGCAAAAATTATTCGGCCGCTTCCGTGGGCGGCTTGCGTGTGGCCGGCCGTTTGCCGGCACCGGGCTTTTTCGACGACGCTTTGACAACGCGCGCCGTTCCCGGCGACGGCCGCTTGGCCTTGCGCGGGCGCGCGTGCGGCGCGGCGCCGCCGGTGCGCTCGGCCCTGGCATCGATCAAGGCCACGGCTTCATCGAGCGTCACGGTCTCGGGCGTCTTGTCGGCCGGCAAGGTGGCGTTGACGCCGTTGTGGCTGACATAGGGGCCGTAGCGGCCCTTCTTCGCCGTGATCGGTCCGCCCTTGGCCGGGTGATCGCCAAGCGCGCGGCCGGGATCGGCACCGAAGCGGCGGCCCTTCGACGGCCGCAGGATTTTCTCCGCGATCAATGTCACGGCGCGGTTGAGTCCGATGGTGAAGACCTCGTCGGCGTCTTCGATATTGGCGTAGGTTTTGCCGTGCTGCACGTAGGGCCCGTAGCGACCGATGCCGGCGAGGATCGGCTCGCCGTCCTCGGGATGCAGGCCGACCTTTCGGGGCAACGACAACAGCGCCACCGCGCGATCGAGATCGATCTCGTCGGGCGCCACGCCTTTCGGCAGGCTGGCGCGCTTCGGCTTTTCGCCGTCGACGCCTTCGCCGAGTTGCAGATAGGGGCCGAAGCGGCCTGAGCGCACGGTGACGTCGAGCCCGGTGGTGGGATCTTCGCCGAGTTTCTTGTTGCTGACTTCGCCGTTGCCGTCGGCCGTAAGCGGCCGCGTATAGCGGCATTCGGGATAGTTCGAGCAGCCGATGAAGGCACCGAATTTCGACAGTTTCAAGCCCAGCCGGCCGTCGCCGCAGGTCGGGCAGAGGCGCGGATTGGTGCCGTCCTCGCGCGCCGGGAACAGATGCGGCGCCAGCATGTCGTCGAGCGTGTCGATCACGCCCGAAATCTTCAAATCCTTGGTGCCGTCGACCGTGCCGATAAAGTCGCGCCAGAAATCGCGCAGCACTTCGCGCCACGCCACTTCGCTGTTGGAGATGAGATCGAGCTGCTCTTCGAGGCCCGCGGTGAAATCGTATTCGACGTATTTGGCGAAATAGCTTTCCAGGAACGCGACTACGATGCGGCCGCGGTCCTCCGGGTAAAGCCGGCGCTTGTCGAGCCGCACATATTTGCGGTCCTTGAGCACTTGCAGGATCGAGGCGTAGGTCGAGGGCCGGCCGATGCCGAGCTCTTCCATGCGCTTGACCAGCGACGCTTCGGAATAACGCGGCGGCGGCTCGGTAAAATGCTGGTCGGCCTTGATCTCGCGCTTGGCGAGCCGCTCGCCGGCGCTCATTTGCGGCAGCCGGCGCGACTCCTCGTCTTCTGGGTCCTCGTCCTGGCCTTCCTGATAGAGCGCGAGAAAACCGTCGAAATTCACCACGGTGCCGGTGGCGCGCAGATCGAGCACGCGGCTCGCGACATTGGCGGTGATCTCGACCGTGGTGCGCTCGAGCTCGGCGGATTCCATCTGGCTCGCGACCGTGCGCAGCCAGATCAGTTCGTAGAGTTTGGCCTGATCGGCGTCCAAAACGCTCTTGGTCTGGCTCGGCCGGCGCGTAAGCTCGGTCGGGCGGATCGCTTCATGGGCTTCCTGGGCGTTCTTCGCCTTGGCTTCGTAGCGGCGAGGGGCGGGCGGCACGTATTTCGCGCCGTAATCGGCGCCGATGACTTGCCGCACGGAACTGATTGCTTCGGGGGCGATCTGCACGCCGTCGGTGCGCATATAAGTAATGAGGCCGACGGTCTCGCCGTCGATGTCCATGCCCTCATAAAGCCGCTGCGCCACCCGCATGGTGTGGGCCGGCGCAAAGCCGAGCTTGCGGCTGGCCTCCTGCTGCAGCGTCGAGGTGGTGAACGGCGGCTGCGGATGCCGCTTTACCGGCTTGGCATCGACGGAAGCGACGGTGAAGGTCGCGGTTTCGAGCGCCTGCTTGAAGGCTTGCGCCTCCGCGCCGGAGCCGATGTCGAGGCGCTGCAGCTTTTTGCCGTCGGCGCCGACGAGGCGCGCTTCAAATGTCTCCTGGCGCGGCGTCGCCAGGCTCGCCACCAGCGACCAATATTCGCGGCGGACGAATTTTTCGATCTCGAGCTCGCGGTCGCAAACCAGCCGCAGCGCCACCGACTGCACCCGGCCGGCCGAGCGCGCCCCCGGCAGTTTGCGCCACAGCACCGGCGACAGCGTGAAGCCGAACAGATAATCGAGCGCGCGGCGCGCCAGATAGGCATCGACCAGCGCTTGGTCGATGATGCGCGGATGTTGCATCGCCTCCGTCACCGCCTGCTTGGTGATGGCGTTGAACACCACGCGCTCGATGGTCTGCTTGCCGAGCGCCTTCTTCTCTTTGAGGAATTCCAGCACATGCCAGGAGATCGCCTCGCCCTCGCGATCGGGGTCGGTGGCGAGAATGAGCTTGTCGGCGCCCTTGACCGCCTTGGCGATGTCGTTGAGCCGCTTTTGCGCCTTGGGATCGACCTCCCAGAGCATCTTGAAATTGTGGTCCGGATCGACCGAGCCGGACTTCGGCGGCAGGTCGCGGACATGGCCGAACGAGGCCAGGACTTCGTAGTCCTTGCCCAGATACTTATTGATGGTCTTCGCCTTGGCGGGCGATTCTACCAGTACTAACTTCATGGAAGCCTTTGATTCAAAGACATTTTCAGGCATTTACGCCCGTCAGGCGACCCTCGAGTCGCCGGGAACATGGGTAATGCAACCCCACCTGTCAAATCGTTACCGGGGCAAGGCCGCGTTCCGATGACGGTGGAATAGGGCCGGAGCGGGGCGCCCAGGCCCCGCTGGGCGACGCCCTTTATGGTTGAAAACGCTTTTCCGTCACCCTGAGGTGGCCGCGCAGTGGCCCTCGAAGGGCGACGGCCCGGGCGCCTCGGCCGTATCCTTCGAGGCTCGCTCCGCTCGCACCTCAGGATGACGGATTAGACGCTGTCGGCTCAACTACGGCGTATGCAGCCCAAGCCGGCCAAGAAACGCGCGGCTCGGATGGCCGTCGGGCGTCATGCCAAAACTCTGCTGCAGCTTGCGGATGTCGTCGCGCAAATCGAAATCCAAGTGGCCGTCGAAATCGGTGACTTTGTAACCCAAGCTTGCGAGCTTTTTCTGCAGCGCGATGCGCTCGGCGCGCGACGGCTGGACATCGTTGATCGGCCAGGCGCTGCGGAACGGACCTGCGCCGTGCAGCCGGTCGGCGAGATGCGCCACCGCGAGCGCGTAGGCGTCCGAATTGTTGTAGGTTTTGAGCACGACGAAATTTTGCGTCACCAGAAACGCCGGCCCCGGCGCGCCGCTCGGAAAGAACAGAATGGCGTCGCCGGTCTCGGGCCAGCGGCCGCCGTCGAGGCGTTCAAAGCCGCGAGCGTGCCATTCGCGAAACGTGCCGCGGCTCACGCCATAATCGAACTTGAGCGGCGCCAAAACCTCAAAACCCCACGGCAAGCCCGGTTGCCAGCCGAATTGCCGCAAATAATTGGCGATCGAAGCCAGCACATCGGGCACGCTCGTCCAGATATCGGCACGGCCGTCGCCGTCGAAATCGACGGCGTATTTGAGATAGCTCGACGGCATGAACTGGGCCTGGCCCATGGCGCCCGCATAGGAGCCGAGCAATTGCGGCCGCGCAATCTCGTGCGACTGCAATATTTTCAACGCGCTGATCAATTCGTCACGAAAGTAGGGCTGCTGAATTTTTGCTTGCGCCAGCGTCGCGATGCAGCGGAACACGTCCCAGCGGTCCGGGCCGTCGCCGAACGAGGACTCGATGCCCCAGATGCTGACCAAAATGCTCGCCGGCACGCCGTACTTGGTCTCGATCCTGCGCAACGTATCGGCCCATTGCGCGGATTTGCGCGTGCCGATGGCGACGCGCGATGGCGACACGATGCTCTCAACATAGGCGCCAAACGGCTTGCCGTATTCCGGCGCGTGCTGCATGGCGCCGAGCACGCGCGCATCCGGCGTCACGCCGGCAAAGGCCAGATCGAAGGTCGCGCGCGAAATACCCTGCGCCGCCGCGTCCTTCCATAGGCCGGCGAGGAACGCATCGAACGTTTCGCCGGATTGGCCGCTCGCCTGACCGATCGCGAGCACGAGCGCCACGATCGGCAACACGCGCCGCAGCAGGTTTGTGGCCGTCGCAAGGATGAATCGCATCGCGACGTAGTCTACACCAGCGAGACGAGTCCGCCGCCGTGGCGTTCCAACCGCCCGGCAAGCTCGAGTTCCAAGAGCACCAGGCGCACCACGCGCGGCGACGATTTGGCAAGCCGCACCAGATCGTCGACCAGGACCGGGGCAGGGCTCAACAGCGCTACGATCCGCGCGCGCTCGTCGGCGGCGGGATCGGCGTCTTGCAAACGGTCGCCGTCCGTCGGTTCCGGCTCCCGCGCGGTCAGCGCCACCCCCATGATGGGCTCCAGCACGGCGACGATATCGGCGGTCTCGGTCACCGGCGTCGCGCCCTGCTTGATCAGGCTGTTGGTGCCTTCCGCGCGCGGATCGAGCGGCGAGCCCGGCACGGCAAAAACTTCGCGGCCCTGTTCGAGCGCCATTCGCGCTGTGATCAGCGAGCCCGAACGCTTTGCCGCCTCGACGATGACGACGCCAAGCGCAAGCCCGGAAATCAAGCGATTGCGCCGCGGAAAATCCCGCGCACGCGGCTCCCAGCCGAGCGGCATTTCGGTCAGCGCAACGCCAGCCGGCAAAATCTCGTCGAGCAGATCGCCATGTTCCGGCGGATAGATTCTATCCTGGCCGCCGGCGAGCACCGCGATCGTGCCATTCGCCAAGCTGGCGCGATGCGCCGCCGCATCGATGCCGCGCGCCAGGCCGGAGACGACCGCGAAGCCGGCTTCGCTTAAGCCCCGCGCAAAAATCTGCGTCAGCTTCATGCCGGCCGCAGACGCATTGCGCGAGCCGACCACGGCAACCGCAGGCATGGCGAGCGCGGGCAGGTGGCCGCGCACCGCAAGCAGCGGCGGTGCGTCATCGATCATCTGCAAGCGTTCCGGATAACCGGCTTCGCCGATGGCGATGAGCGCAACGTCGAGTTCTCGCGCGGCGTCGATCTCACGCTCGGCCGCGTCGCGTGAACAAATCTGCGGAGCAGATGCACCGCCACGCCTTGCCAGCGAGGGCAGCGCCTCAAGCGCCGCGCGCGCCCCGCCGAAATGATTGACGAGGGCGCGAAAAGTTCGCGGCCCGACATTCTGGCTGCGGATGAGGCGCAGCCAGTCGAGGCGTTGCTCGTCGGTGAGGTGGATGTCGTGCGCTGGCTTATTCACGTCGGTCCCCAAGCAAGCGTAGCAAGTGTAGCCCGGATGAGCGAAGCGATATCCGGGATTCTGCCCTCCCGACTATAACCCCGCATATCGCTATGCTCATGCGGGCTACTTGTTGAATTTCGTCGCGTGACGCGTTCGCTTCACCCTCCCCTGCAGGGGGAGGGTCGCGGCCCGAAGGGACGCGGGGTGGGGTGCGCGGCGATGCAGGGAGTCGCAGCGAGCTGCGCGCGCTTTCACCCCATCCCGCCGCGCTTCGCGCCGCGACCTTCCCCCTCCAGGGGAAGGTGAAGAGAGCGCCGCGCGAGCGGGTAAGGTAATTGTTGCAAAGCGGCGGTCGAAGCCGCAGAGTCGGCCGCAATTGCCGCAGGAACAATCGGGTTCCGTCCGGAGGATGGTTTGCACGGTAATTTGGCCAAGCGCGCGTTTAGGGTCGAGCTGATCAAGCCGTCGCATTACGACCGGGACGGCTATGTCATCCAATGGCTGCGTTCGACCTTGCCGTCGAACTCGCTCGCCAGCGTCTATGGGCTGATGCGGGAGTGCGCCGACAACCGCGTGCTCGGCCCCGACGTCGATATCGAGGTCGAAGCCTGCGACGAGTGCAACACCATCGTCGATGTGGCCGCGGTGGCCAAGCGCATCCGCGCCGCCGGCGGCGGCATGGTGGGCTTGATCGGCGTGCAATCGAATCAATATCCGCGCGCGCTCGATCTCGGGCGGCAGTTCCGCGCGCTTGGGTTGCCCGTGGTCATGGGCGGCTTTCATGTTTCCGGCTGCATCTCCATGCTGCCGACTTTGCCGGCTGACCTGCAGCAGGCGCTCGATCTCGGCATCCATCTGTTCGCCGGCGAGGCCGAAGGCCGCATGGGCGACGTTTTGCGCGATGTCGCCGAAGGCAAAGCCAAGCCGATCTACAATTATCTGGCCGACATGCCGGAAATGGCGGCCGCCGTTTATCCGATTCTTCCGCGCGAGGTGGTCACGCGCGTCGCCGGACATTATTCAAGTTTCGACGCCGGCCGCGGCTGTCCGTTCCAGTGCAGCTTTTGCACCATCATCAACGTGCAGGGCCGCAAATCGCGCTACCGCACGCCCGACGACGTCGAGGCCATCGTGCGGGCGAACGAAGCGCAGGGCATTACGCGGTTCTTCATCACCGACGATAATTTCGCCCGCAACCGCAACTGGGAGCCGATCCTCGACCGCCTGATCGAATTGCGCGAGCGCGACAAGTTCAACATCCGCCTCCTGCTGCAAGTCGACACGCTGTGTCACCGCATCCCGGGTTTTATCGAGAAATCGGCGCGCGCCGGCTGCACGGCGATCTTCCTCGGGCTTGAGAACATCAATCCCGAATCGCTCATGGGGGCGAAGAAGCGCCAGAACAAGATTTGGGAATATCGCGAGATGCTTTTGGCGTGGCGGGCGCAAAAGGTCATGACCTACGCCGGCTATATTCTCGGCTTTCCGACCGACACTCCGGAATCGATCGCCCGCGACATCGAGATCATCAAGAAGGAATTGCCGGTCGACATCCTCGAGTTCTTTTATCTGACGCCGCTGCCAGGCTCGGAAGATCACAAGAATCTGTTCATGCGCGGGGTGCCGATGGATCCCGACATGAACAAATACGATCTCGAGCACGCCTGCACCGCGCATCCGCTGATGTCGAAGGAGATTTGGACCAAGGTCTATGCCGATGCGTGGACGCGCTACTACACCGACGCCCATGTCGAGACCATCATGCGCCGCGCCGTGGTGTCCGGCATCAACCGCACAAAAATTCTGGATTCACTGACCATCTTCTCCGGCGCGTCGCGCATCGAGGGCGTGCATCCGCTGCAATTCGGCTTTTTGCGCCGCAAGGTGCGCACCCAGCGCCGCTACGGCATGCCAGTGCTCAATCCGCTGGTATTCTATCCGTGGCGCATTGTGGATTTTCTCAAAATCTCGGCGCAATGGCTGCGGCTGGTCTGGCGCTATCGCCGCATCATGGCGCGCGTCAAAGCCGATCCGACCTCGCGCACCCATTTCGACGAGGCATTGCGGCCGCATACGGCCGGCGGCGAGACCGATCATTTTGTTGAAATGTTCGCCGACAAGATTCCGCACACCCACGGCGCGCCAGTGCGCGCGCAGGTCACGGTCGGTTAAAATTTTCGTTCAAGCCGCGGAGTCGCGGCCGATCTTGCTTTCCGTGCCGCCAATCAGCCGCGCGATGTTGGCGCGGTGCGTGATCCAGAGCAGCACTGTAAGGAGCAGGAATAGCGCCGCGAGCCGAACATCGCCGGTCCACCACAGGATTACGGGCGTCGCGGCACTTGCCAGGAGCGCGGCAAGCGACGAGTAGCGCGTGAGTGCGGCGACCGCGAGCCAGATGGCGCAGAAGCCCAAGAGCGCAGGCCAAACCATGAAGCCGAGCAATAGACCGATAAAGGTCGCAACGCCTTTACCGCCTTTGAACTTGAGCCAGACCGGAAACAGGTGGCCCAAAAACGCGCCGAGCGCGGCGACGATGGCGGCGTCGCGGCCAAAGATATGCGCGACGATCAGAACCGCCGCGGTGCCCTTGAGCATGTCGCCCAGCAAGGTCGCGGCGGCGAGGCCCTTGCGGCCGGTGCGCAAAACATTGGTGGCGCCGATATTGCCGGAGCCGACCGAGCGCAGATCGGGCGCGCCGGCGAGCCGCGTCAGCAGAATGCCGAATGGAATCGAGCCGCACAAATAGCCGAAGACGAAGGCCGCGGCGTATTCGGACATGATCGACCAGTCGATCGGCATGGCGGCTTATTTGTTATCCGTCATCCTGAGGTGGCCGCGAAGCGGCCCTCGAAGGATGTCGGCCGAGGCGCCCGGGCCGTCGCCCTTCGAGGCTCGCTGCGCTCGCACCTCAGGGTGACGGAAAGGCGCATCTAGCTCGCACGCGCCTTTTTACCGCCCTCGCGCGGCGCAAAGCCAGCGGTAAGCGCATCAGTAGCGTTGCGATAAATGACGAGGTGCTTGGGCTTGTCGCCCGCGGCGCGGGTCAGCGCCGCCAGATCGGGCGCAAAAGTTTTTCGTGTCGTGTCGGCGACCACCACGTGCGCAGCCGTATCCTCCTCGACGTCCTTCTCGCAATAGACGCAGCGCAGTCTGCAGCGCTGCGGGGTGTCGTCTTCGATGACGTAGAACTTGTTGGCGGCGTATTGCCGTTCGGCCGGATCGCCAGTGATGCAATTGTGATTGTCGCATTCCAGGCCGGTGCCGATCGGCTGGGCGTAAATCGAATAGTCCGGTTTGGCGAAACCGCCGTTGAACAGGTGCAGCGATTTGTTCTTGTGCACGCGCAGCAGCAGCGAGATCAGCGCCATGCGGATGGGAACGCCGTAGGCCGCCTGTTGGAAATAGATGGCGCGGCGGTCGCTATCGAGCGAAGCGTCGAGCTCGTTGACCCGCGGCAGCGGATGCATGACGCTGGCGTCGGAATATTTCGCCTCGTTCAAGAACTTTGCGTCGACCTTTGGATAGTCCCGCTCCTTCTCGCTCCAGCGCTCCTTCTGGAAGCGCGTGACATAGACGGCGTCGGTTTTCTTCTGCACCAAAAGCCCATAATCGATTTCCGGATCGGGAATGAGCGACAGCTGGTGCGGCTGATCGGCGGTGACATAGAGCGCGTCGATCGAACCGCCATGGGCTTGTCCGGGATCTTTTGAAACCATGCGGCAATGAAATTCCTCGCGCAGCCGGCGGGCGACGTGGGCCGGCAGCTCCATGCCGGGCGCGGGCAGCGGATCGATGGTCGCGCCGAAGCGCGCCAGCGCATAGACGAAGGAATGGATGGTGCGGCTGCCCTTGAGATCGCCGGAAATCGCGACCTTCATGTTACGCAAATTCTTCTTCTTGGAGCGCAGCGTGAACAGATCGCACAAGGTCTGCGTCGGGTGTTCGTGGCTGCCGTCGCCGCCGTTGATCACAGGAATTTGCGAATATTCGGCCGCCAAGCGCGCGGCGCCGTCACGCGGGTGGCGGATGACGACGACGTCGGCATAGTTGGAAATGACGCGGATGGTATCGGCGAGGCTTTCGCCCTTGGCAGCCGAGCTCACCGCCGGATCGGCGCTGGTGATATTGGCGCCGCCGAGCCGCAGCATGGCGCTCTCGAACGACAGCCGCGTGCGGGTCGATGGCTCGTAAAACAGGCTCGCCAGGATGGATTTCGCCGCCAAATTCGTGCTGCGCCCGATCCGATACGAGATATTGGCGTCGGCGAGTTCCTTCAAAAACCCTTGCGCGACCTCGAAGATCGTCTCGATCTCCTTATTGGAGAGGTCATTGATCGAAATGATATGGCGCGTGAGCGGCTGGGTCTTGGTCATTAAAACGCTGCTATAGGCCCAATCCGAGCGGTCCGGCAAGCCTCGATTCGACCCGCGGCGCCGGTGTGCACCACAATCGATCCGCGGGTGGCCGGACTTTAGCCATGAGCCTGCGCGGCGTGCGCCAGGCGGTCGAGCGCGCCCTGAAGGATGTAAGTGGCGGCGTGCTGGTCGATCACCGCCTTGCGCTTGGCGCGGCTGGCATCGGCGGCGATCAGCGCCCGTTCCACCGCCGCGGTCGACAGCCGTTCGTCCCACAGCGCGATCGGCAGCGCGGTGAGCTTTGCAAGATTGCGCGCAAACGCGCGGGTCGATTGGGCGCGCGCACCCTCGGTGCCGTCCATGTTGATCGGCAGGCCGAGCACGAAGCCGATGGCGCGCCGCTCGGCGGCGAGATAGAGCAGGCGCTGCGCATCGAGGCTGAAGCGTTGTCTGGCGACAGTCTCGACCGGTGTCGCCAGACGCCGGTCCGGGTCGCTCGACGCAACGCCGATGGTCTTTGTGCCGAGATCGAGACCGATCAGCGCGCCGCGCGCCGGCAACAGCGTGGCGGCCTCCATGAGTGCAAGAACCGGCATGGCCGCGGGTTAGCACGCTTGGGCCACAGCCGCCAACGTCACCTTTTTTGAGGCGTCGCGGCTGACTATGTGTGTTGCCATGTCGCAATCCACTAAGGCTACCGGCATCAAAATCATCAGCGGCGGCGCCTTCAAGCAGGTGCTCAACGCACTCGCCGAGCAATACGGCAATGCAAGCGGCAACAAGCTCGACCTGACCTATCGGACCGTCGGCCAGCATTTGAAGCTGATCGAAAGCGGGGAGGAGTCATTCGACGTCGCCGTGCTGACGCCCGACGCGATCGACGGCCTGATCAAGGACGGCAAGGTGGTTGCCGGCAGCCGCGCCGATCTGGCCAAGACCGGCGTCGGTGTCGTGGTCGGGGCTGGCACGCCGTTGCCGGACATCGGCTCGGTCGACGCATTCAAGCGCACGCTGCTTGCGGCAAAATCGGTGGCCTATATCGATCCGGCAGCCGGCGGCTCGAGCGGCATCTATGTCGGAAAACTGTTGGAGCGGCTCGGCATCGCCGCCCAAATCAACGCCAAGGCGAAATTGATCCATGGCGGCGCGGTCGCCGAGCACATCGCTGCGGGCGAAGCCGAGATCGGCGTGCATCAGATCAGTGAGATATTGCCGGTCAAGGGCGTCGTGCTGGTCGGTCCATTGCCGGCGGAGATCCAGAATTTCACGATCTATTCGGCCGGCGTCGCCACCGCGGCCAAGGACGGGGCTACGGCGAGTGCGCTGGTCAAATTCCTGGCCGGGCCGGGCGCGGTGCCGTTCATCAAGGCCAAGGGCATGGAGCCGGCGTCGTGAGGAGCCCATAAAAAGCCAGCGCCCGCACGAGGCGGGCGCTGAGTTTGGGGTATTTTTCCAGGTCCGGAAGCAGGTCCGAAAGTCAGGCTTTCGCGTGCTCCCAGGCCAGCCGCGGGATGTCCGAACGGGTGATACCGATATCGGCCAGTTCGCGGTCGTTGAGGCTCGAAAGTTCCCTCACCGCAGCGCCGTAGCGCTTCCAGGCGTGGAGGAAGTGGATTGCCGACAAAAGCATTTTGGGGTCCTTTCCTCATTTGTCGTTGAATCGCAGTTAGATATAGGTAGCCATTGTTGCGCCGCAAAATGGAATTGGTGCAGTGCAGCTAAGAGAATTTTGCATGTGTACGGCAATAATTTCTCAACAAATGGCTGGCGCGTAATGGAGTTTTCGCGAGTTTTCCCTGTGGCAGCGTGGTTCTTGCTATGTGGAGCGTGCAATGCTGCCGGGCGTCTTTTCAGTCTGGGAATGGAAGGAATTGGGTCAAGTTTTAGCCATCCGACGATCCCGTCCCTGCCGTAGTCGCTTCGTCATAATCCGCGCAGTGTTGCGTCAGTGAGGTCGGGTATCATGGGGACAACAACTCAAGATCACCGCAGGTGTGCGGAAGAATGCGTGGCGTTTGCGCGATTGGCCGACGCCGAAAGCGACAAGGCGCTGTGGCTGACCTTGGCGCAGTCCTGGGTGCGATTGGCCGAGCATGTCGCGCACATGGAATCGCGCGCGATGACGCTTGAGACGAGCGAAGCGGACGAGCCAGAAGAGATCGTCGCTTAGCTCACTGGCCGTGGCTGGCCAGCACTTGCTGACAGGAACTGCTGATCTTGCCGCGATTGGTTTGCAGGCAGCCGAGAATGGCGAACACGTCGTCCTGGCCGTCCTCCCTGAGGAATTGCTTGCAATAGCGGATCACGTCCGGATGGCAGGCGGCGCGTTCCTGATCGCTGCCTTGCGTGATTGAATTCTTCACCGGTGGCGGCTGCGGCGGCAATTGCGCAAGTGCTGCCGGCCCGGCGACAAGCAGAACAGCGATCGTCACAACCGTTATGCGTAGCATACTACCCCCTGAGGGCATCCGGCCCTTGCTTGTTGTCGCAAAACTATCTCACAATTTTCCGGCCGGCGTCAGTGCGCGGGTAGTGGCGGGAAATCTTTTTTGGGCCCCTGAGGCCGATTTGCTACATGCGGGTGAGGCGTGTGGAATGGGCATACGCGGCCCTTCGCGGCTACGCGGAAAACGAAGATGGCTTGCCGAGCCGTAGCAAGCGGCGGGTGCCCGCCTTCGCCCAAATATGGGCTTCGGCGCGGCAGCCCTCGCGCGCTTCGCTTGCGAAGGCTGGTGGGCGGTGACGGACTCGAACCGCCGACATTCTGCGTGTAAAGCAGACGCTCTACCAACTGAGCTAACCGCCCATTGCTGACCCACGATGGCGCGATTTATCGCCTCGGTGCGGCAATGCGCAAGTCCACCGCTGCGGCGATGCAGCGCGGCGAAGGCCGGCGAGCTCAAGCTTCGAACATGACACCGCCCGCCTGCGCGCTGTTGGCATGGCAGCGAGCAGACGGGCGGCGAATGCTGCGGGACCCGTTGCCGGGTCCGCTACCGATCGAACCCGATTGTCAGATCGCTTCCTTGAGTTCCTTGGAGGCGCGGAAGGCGACCTTCTTGCTGGCCTTGATCTGGATGGCTTCGCCGGTGGCCGGATTGCGGCCCATGCGCGCGGCGCGCTTGCGGACCTGCAAGATGCCGAGCCCGCCGATACGGATGCGCTCGCCCTTCTTGAGGTGCTTGACGATATTGCCGACCAGGCCGCCGAGAATGGCTTCAGCCTGCTTTTTCGACAGTTCGTTATCCTCCGCAAGGCTTGCCGCCAGGTGCTTCAATGTCACGGTCGTGGATGTTGTCTTGGCTGCCATTTGGTCCTCCTCGATGAACGGTAGCGCGCGAAAAGCGCCGCTCACTGCGAAGCAGTTAGACGATTCGGCTGCGGCTGACCACGCTTGTTTTGCAGGTTTCACCGATGTTTTCGCGCATCCGAGGCTATCTGCGGGCGCTCTGTGACGGCAATAAGACCTCAATTAGACTCGCGGAAAAGGCCGATTTACGGCCTAAATCCTTGACTTGGGCGAGGGCGGGCCTTAACTGCCGACCGCGCCCGCGGGGGCGTAGCTCAGTTGGTTAGAGCGTCGGCCTGTCACGCCGAAGGTCGCGGGTTCGAGTCCCGTCGCTCCCGCCATATCATTCATGATATCAATAACTTGGCGAGTCGAACCGGTCGCTTTGACAGCCGTCATTTGACCATCACCCAGGCCGGCTGCAACAGCGGATAGGCGACCAATCCGATCACCGCCGTGGCGGCGATCACAAGCGCGTTGTGGACCTTCCAGCGGAACAGGACCGCGAGCGAAGCAACCCCGATCAGGGCGGTCAGCCAGTCGCCGATGGCAATGCGGCCGAGCAGGATGCAGGCGCCGAAGATGGTCCCGATCGCAGCCGCATAGGCGCCGCGGACAAAACCCTGGACATTCGGGTTCGAGCCGTAGCGCGCGAGCAGCGGGGCGACGGCGAGGACGAGGATGAACGAGGGGAAGAAAATTCCGACGGTGGCGACGACCGAGCCCCAGAAGCCGGCCACCAGGTAGCCGACGAAGGTCGCGGTGATCACGACCGGGCCTGGACTGATCATGCCGACGGCGACCGCGATCAGGAATTGGCGCTGATCGAGCCAGCCATATTGCGCAACGACGCCTTGCTCGAGAAACGGCACGATGACGAGGCCACTGCCGAACGTGAGCGAGCCCGCCTTGAGGAAGAACAGCAAGAGCTTGCCCAAGGTCGAGCCGGATGCGGCGGGCGCCACCAGCGGCAGCGCTGCCGGCAGCGCGAGCGACAGGCTCGCAGGCGGCGGGCGGCGCAACAGATTGCCGTAATAGAGGATGCCGACGAGGCCAGCGCCGAGAAACAGCAGCGCGACTTCGGCCTGCAAGATCACGGTGACGACGAGGCATGCGGCCGCGATCGCCCATTGCAGCTTGTCCTCCATGCCGAGCTTGGCGAGCCGATAACAGGAGTGCAGGATCAGCGCGATCACCGCCGGACTGACGCCGTAGAAAATCGCGGTGACCGGCTTGAGATCGCCGAGGCGGACATAAAGCGCGCCCAGTGCGGCGACGATCAAAAAATTCGGCAGGATGAACGCCCAGCCGCCGATCCAGGCGCCCCAAAAACCGCCGCGCAGATAGCCGACATAGATCCCGACCTGAATCGCCAGCGGTCCGGGCAGCGACTGGCAGATGGCGATGGCTTCGCGCATCTGCTCTTTGGTCAGCCAACCGCGCTCAGCGACGACTTCGCGCTCCATCTGACCGACGAGCGCAACGGGACCGCCGAAGCCCAACACGCCGAGGCGGAGGAAGTAGAACAGCAATTCCGTCAGCCGACCGCGTTTTGCTGCGGTTGTATCTGTCACGAAAGTTCTCCGGGCTGGGGTTGGGCCGCACATGCGGCGGCCCAACGCCGGTGCGCTACTTTCAAAGTGCGTTTTTGACGTTTGCCATTTCATCCAAGGCGGTGCGCAGCGCCTTGGCGAGCTTGACGGCGTCGTCGTTGGCCCAGAAGTGCATGAAGAACAGCCGCGGCTGTTCGTCCAGCATGTGGCTGTGCAGCGCGGTCACTTCGATGCCGCCGGTACGCAAGGCCTTGATGACCGAATTGACCTCGCTTGCGATCATCACGAAATCGCCGGTGATCGCGGCATTGCCGCCGCCGGTCGGTTGGAAACCGATCGCGGTCGCTACGCCCAACGGGCCGACCGGCACCAGCGCCATGCCGCCCTCGGTGACCGGATCGCGACGCGGCACGCCAAATTGATAGACGCCACCATTGGGCTGGCCTTTGGCGCCGATGATCTGATCGAGTTGCGCAGTGTCGAGATCGATTGCCGGCGGGGCAGAGGCCGGTGCAGGCGCGGTCAGCGGCGTCTTGCTTTCCGCAAGTGCGGCGCGGATGGCGGTCGCCATTTTGACCGGATCGCCGTGGCCGCCGACATGCATGTAGAAGGTCGCCGGGCTGCCGCGCAGCAGGTGATTGTGGACCGCGGTGATGTCGAGGCCGTTCTCGATCAGCTTCGTCATCACGGGTTTTATCTCGGTATCCAACAGCACGAGATCGCCCATCGCCATCGCTTCGCCACCCATGGCCTTGAACGCGACCCAGCCGCCGAGCGCGAGCGCGGGTTTGATGGTGACGCCATCGAGCGTCACGGTGAGGTCGGTGCGCGGAAAACCATAGCGATGAACGTCGCCGGATACGACCGCGGCTTTTCTGCCGAACGCATCGTCGACCTTTTGCCAATCGATGTCCTGGGCGAAGGCGGCCGTCGCCGATGACAGAATAGCTCCGCCAATCAAGAGCGCAGATACAAAACGCATCACATCCTCCTTGTTATGAGGGCTCATGCCCTGTCAGTGCCCCCCAACCAATTCGTGGCGCGCTATGCATCCGTCAGCGTCAGTGCTCCGCCATGCGACGGCGAGAACACGTACAACCTGTCGGGCGCGGCTAATGCGGTGGTGTGGGCGCCGGCAGCGGTGACGGTGCGACTGTTGGCGCCGGTGCGCGGATCGATGGTCTGGATCAAGCCCGGCTTGCCAATGGCCACATGCACGAAACCGGTGGCCGGATTGAAAAACGTCACATCCGGGTTTTCAGCGATTGCCCACTGGCCGCATGCCACACCGGAGGCGATATCGACTTCCACCAGCGCACCATCGTCACATGCGACGTAAAGACGACCGCGCTGGTGATCGATATCGACGCCATGGGCGCCGCCGCAAGGAAGCCGCCAGTGCTCCACGTCGCCCAATTCGGGAAGCGTGGCGACAAGAATCATCGAGGGCTCGCGGATGGCGAGGAACACACGCTTCCTGGCGGCATCCGTGACACACCATCGCGGCCGCCCGGGAAGATCGAGCGCGTGATGCCGTCCGTCGCGGCTGAACACCTCGAGCTTGGCGCCGTTGCGGTCGTCTCCGATAGAAGCGACGATCGCCAAACCCTGTTGCGGCACGATGGCGACGCCATTTGGCCGTGGGCCGGTTTTGAAGACGGCCCGGGTTTTCAGGCTATGCGCATCGAGCCAAGCCAGGCTTGCCGCGCCGCGATTGGTCACGAGCACGGCGCCGTCGTCGGCCGCCACGCCGGCGGCTTCCGGAAATCCCGGCAATGTCGCGATGTGTTTGCCGGCGTCATGATCGATGACTTCGATCCGGTCGCGGCCGGTATGGGCGACGAAAATCCGCCGTGTCGCCGGGTCGAACGCACCATGATCGAATTCGCTGCCCGCGGCGTCCGGTATCTCAATGATGCCGACCGTTTTCAGCGCCATGGTTTTCTGCGCCATGCTCATCGCGAACCCGCCTTGTCGCCTTGCAGGCGGCACCAAGTGTAGAGCGCGTCGTACATGACCAAGCCGTGCTTGAGCATGTCGTGGTCGTCGCGAAAGTTCGCCGACAAGCCGTAAGATATTGCCAACAGCCCTTCGCATTGCGGCGTGAGATCGGGGCGCGATGTATCGGCGCCGCGCACGATGGTCGCGAGGCGGTCGAGCGCCTGATCGTGGATATCGTAGGCGCGCACGATGGCGTCGAACGAGCAGCGCTCGCCGACATGACCGAACTCGACGCCTGTGATGTCATAGGCAGTGCCACCGACGTCGGCGGCGACCTTGGCGACGTCGTTCGGCGGGACGTAGATGAATTCCGCCCCCGGATTGACGAAGCGGCTGATCAGCCACGGACAGGCAATGCGATCGATTTTTGGGTGCTCGCGGGTCACCCACTTGTTCTCGGATGCATCGCGCTTGCGGCGTGTCGGCAGGCCTTGCTCTTTCCAGCCGGCAATACCGCCTTCGAGATAGGCGGCCTTGATGCCGGCGTTTTGCAGAGCTTTGGCGACGCCTTGGCTGACCTCGTGGCCGTGGACGCAATAGACGACCACTTCGCGACTTTTCGGCAGATCGGCGCGCCAGTCGGACACCGATTCCGGCGGCCGATGCATGGCACCGATGATCACGGCCTGGTCGGCGCCGAATGCTTCGGCACGACGAACGTCCACCAGCAACGGCGCCGCTGCCGTGCCCAGGCGTGAATAGAGTTCTTGAGGGGAAACCGACATTCCGTCCATGCGCAACCTCCTCGACGAAGCGAGTGTTGCGCAGAGCTTGGACAGGAACAGTCTGACGGGGAGTCTGCGTTTCCCCAGAGGGAAACTATAGGAGCCCCGCTCTCCGGTTGCAAGCCGGGCGTTTCGGCGTGCGGTTCTTCACCCGCCGCAAGTGCACGGCGTGATGTTGTCGATCCGATAGCGCTGCACCGCTTCGTCAGCGGCGAAATCCACGACAACGTTCACGGCAGGCGGCTGCCACGCGAACCGCTCCCGGAAGTCGAGCTCCGGTCCGTTTTCCTTGAGCCGGGTGAAAACGATCTCGAAGTTTCCCCGCGAATTCGCCGCGCAGTGCGATGCATCGACGGACACGACCGCGGTCCATGTTCGCTTCCGGGTAGGCGGCTGCATCTCTGAAAATTGTACCTCCTTGACTTCGAGGGCAGGGCGGCATGCCTGCTGGCCGACGGCTTGCGTCACGCCGACGAGCCCAATAATGCCTACCAAAAAACCGGATATGCTCGACCGATCCATCTGTTGGTTCTCCTGCCGATTTAATTCGATGTTGCCGGAGGTGAAATCCGAACGACCGCGAGCGCGGTCAGCGCTGCATAGATGCAGAAGCCGGCGGCGATAGCCGCGAAGAGACCGGTTACGCCGAGACCGAGCCCGTAGACGGCTGCGAGTCCTGCACCTGCGCTCACCAGCAACCGCACCGCGTTTGCGGTCATCGCTGCAAAGCCGCGACCGTATCCTTGGCAAACGAAGAACAGCCCAAGGCCGAGACCGAAACAGACATAAACCGGCCCGACGATCCGCAGATACATCGCGCCAAGGCGTGCCACTTCGGCGTCGTTACTGAATAAGCCCAGCCAAATGCCGGGTTGCAGCGCGACGATCAATCCCAGGGCCCCGCATAGAAGCGCGATAATCGCCGCGCCCATCCAGGCGATCTGGCGAGCGCGGCCATACTGCTGCGCGCCCCAATTCGTCCCCACCATCGCAACAATCGCCGTTCCAAAACCGAAGGCGATGGGCTGCATGATGTATTCGAGCCTCGCCCCCATCGCATAGCCGATGGCAGCTTCGGGGCCGAATTGGCCGGCGATGCCCGTCAGCACCACGACAGACAAGTTGGTAATCGAGGTGTTGATCAAGCCCGGCACGCCAACCTTGAGAATATCGGCGAATAGCGCCCATCGCGGCGCCACGCCGTAGAAATTCAAACGAATGATCGAGCGGGACGAGCGCAGGTAAGCGATCATGATGAGGCTGCCGACGCCGAAAGGAATCACCAGCCCCCAGCCGGCACCTGCAGGACCCAACGCCGGAAACGGTCCATAGCCGAAGATCAGGACAGGCGTGAGTGCAATGTGGGCGATCACGCAACCGACCAGAACGCCCGCAGGCAGGCCCATGTTACCGGTTCCGCGCACCGCGTTACCGAGCAGGTTGAGCACGGTGATGCAGACGGCTCCGCCGAAGGCAACGTTCGCGTATGCGAGCGCGTCCATCAGCATCGTGTCGCGGCCGCCCATCCAACTAAAAATAAAAGGGGCGGCCAGAATCATCCCGGTCGAAAAGATTCCAGCAAGCGCGAGAGCTAACAGAAATGCGTGGAAGGCCAGCTCGTCTACCTTCTCGCGCTTACCTGCGCCAAGCGCGCGCGCGACGGCCGACGACACGCCGGCGCCCATGCCGCTGTTGGTGGTTTGCAGGACCAGCATGATCCATGGAAACGCCAGTGATGCACCTGCAAGCGCGTCCGTTCCGATCCTGCCAAGGAAGAAGCCATCAAAGGTGATCACACCAACAAACGCGAGCAGGTTGAGAATGTTGGGCGCCGCCAAACGCAACAGCGTTGCAAAGATCGGTCCTTCAAGGAGCAATTTGGTGCGGGCGGCTACGGGGCGTGCCGGTGCAATGGCCGGGGAGGGCGCGGTCAACGCAGTCGGAGGAATAGTAGTGCTCTGATCGCTCATAGGCGCTCCTCCCCATGCGGGGCTGGAGCAGCGCTTGAGACGACTAAGTCCTCAAGGATCGGGCGGCTGCATTAAGAACCCGACTGCGCTTCATGTTTCGAAGCTGGGGCTCGTTTATCTCCCGTAGAGTCCAGCTGCAAAGCATCATTTCTCGGCCAAGCATTAGAAAATCTCATACTTACGGTGGGTATACCTTGTAATAAGGCGGAGATACTTCTATTATAGCATTAGTTTTTCTCATGAAAATCGAGCCATGCCGCGCCGTTTGCCTCCGCTGAACGCGCTGAAAGCCTTCGAGGCCGCGGCGCGGAGCGAGAGTTTTACGCGAGCGGCCCAAGAGCTGAACGTCACGCAGGGGGCCGTGAGCCATCAGGTCAAAGCGCTGGAAGCCACGCTCGGCATCAAGCTTTTCAATCGCGAGCGCCAGCGGCTGGTCATGACCGAAGCCGGTCGCGACTATCTTGCGGTGGTGAGAGATGCATTCGACCAGATCGCGGCGGGCACCGAACGCCTGACGCAGCGCCAAAGCTCGGGCATTCTGACAGTCAGTACGTCACCGGATTTTGCCGCCAAATGGCTCGTAAACCGGCTCGGCCGGTTTGCCGAGAGCCATCCCGAGATCGATCTGCGGGTGTCCGCGACGGCGCATCAGGTCGACTTCGCACGTGAAGACGTCGACGTCGCGGTTCGGCATGGCGATGGCAAGTGGCCTGGGCTGGACGTCGTACGCTTGTGTTCCGAGCGGCTTTTTCCGGTTTGCAGCCCAAAACTTGTCGCGGGACGCAATCGCATCACCGCGGCGTCGGATTTGCTGAAATTCCCGCTGTTGCGTCTTGACGACTGGAAGACCTGGACGAAATGGTTTGCGGCCGCCGGCGTTGTCGGCCCGGTCGCGCACGGCCCGGTTTTGAACCGTGCGAGCATGTTGATCGATGCCGCCGTCGACGGCCAGGGCATTGTGCTTGCGCGCACCGCGCTTGCGGCCTGGGATCTCATCAATGGCCGTCTGGTGCGACCGGTCGATGTTTCGTTGCGAATGTCCAACACCTATTGGATCGTCTGCCCGAAGGCGACTTCGAGCGTGCCTAAGATCGCAACGTTCCGAAACTGGTTGTTGGCCGAGGCGGCCGAAGACGCGCGCCGCCTCAAAAAGCTCTCGCTTCGTTGAGCACTCAAACCGTCCAGGCTCTGCGCCTATCGAAACAACAACACGACACCGGACGCCAATAGCAGAATGAGCACGACCCTGCGGAACTGCGCCTCATCGAGCCGTCCATAAAGCTTCAGTCCAAGCCACGTGCCGGCGAGGAGCACGGGCAGGGCGACGACGAACAGCCACCACACGTCGCGCGGGATCGAGCCCTGGCCGCCGAGCCAGGCGGCGGTCATGGCGAAGGTGGCGACCCCGACCGGCTGAAACACCGCGCGCTGTTGATCCTTCGGCCAGCCGCGCAACTGGCACCAGATCGTCGCCACGATACCGGCAAAGCCGGTGGCGCCGCCGAGCGCGCCGTTGAGGAAGCCTGCGCCGGCATCGGCGATGGCGCCGCCGAAGACCAGTGGCTTGAACGTCGGCCGCAGCAAACCATAGAGGCTGAACAGCACCAGCACGACGCCGACACATATCCGCAAATATTGCGGGTTGGTGTGCGCCAGCGCGAAGACGCCGATCGGCACGCCGAACGCCGCGCCGAGCACGAGCGGCGCGATTTTAGTCCACTGCAACGCATGCCGCAGCTTCCAGACGGAATAGCCCTGCACGACAAGCCCGAGGCCGGTGATCAGGATCGCGGTTTGCAGCGGCGTGAGAATGTAGAGCCACACCGCCGCGGCAACGATACCGAAGGCAAAGCCGCCGAGCCCCGTCACCAACGCGGCGAGAAACGTCCCGGCGAGGAAGACTATCGTGAAGATGTTGAAACCGAGGCCCGAATCCATGGCGCCCGCTCCAAATGTTGAGCGAGCAGCGCTTGCATGGGGAGAGCCCACTTGACGGGGAGGCTGCGTTGCCCCCGTGCAGCGACTATCGCACGAAGGGATTGGTCCGCTCAAGCGCGCGCGGTTGCCGATCCTAAATGAGCAAACGTGTTTCGTCGGCCGCGCTCACACGGCTTCGACGATTTTGTCGGTCTTGGCGCGGAAATGGTAGCGCGGGATGGCGTCGAGGTCGGTGCCGGTGATGCGGATCACCCAGGCTTTTTGCGGGTGCGCGGTGGAGTGGATGAGGCCGGACGAGTAGGCTTGGGTCTGGCCTGGGCCGAGCGCGTATTGCCGGCTCTTTTCCAGGACGACAGCGTCTTCGCTCGCCGGATTGGTCCTGCGCCATTCGGTCATCTCGGTGACGCCGCGGGCGGTGCCGTAGATCGCCCAAGAGGCGCCATGGCTGTGCGGCTTGCCGACCTTGCCGCCTTCCTGGACGTGGGCGAGCACATACACGTCGGTTTGCGGATCGTGCCACAGCTCGCGGCGGCCGATGGGCGTGTCTTCGGCAAAAGTCTCGCTGACGAAGGCGGGATTTCTCAGGAGCTCGGAGAGTTTTTGCGCGACGTCGGGCAGGCCGCTCTCGCCCTTGCTCTTGAGCGTTGTCGACAGATCGGCGCAGAAATCGGTGAGCGTGTACGGCATGATTGGCTCCTCAAGATCGCTTCAGTTCTTGTCCGCTCCCACCAGCGCATTATAGCGCGCGATGACGTCGCGCGGCGTGGCCGCGGCACGGGCGATGGATTTAAGCACGGTCTCGCCGTCGATGGGACTCATCTCGATGCCGAGCTTTTCCGCGTCATCGAGCACGGCGGCATCGTTGCACATCGCCATGAACGCGTCTCCCAGCGCCTTGGCGCGGTCGGCCGGTATGCCGGGCGGCGCCGCGAACGGCAGCGAAATGGCAAATTGCAGATTGGCGAAATTGATCAGCGCCAGCGCGTTGGGGTCCTTGGTCAATTCGTTGCCGGTCGGCACGTCGGGAAAATCGGAAAGTCGGCTCGAGCGGCCGAATTGCAGCAGCGGGCGGAACGCGTTGTGGCTCCACAGATCGCGCTGGCCGGTGCGCACGGAGCTATAGCCGATGATCTGGCCGTCGATCTCGCCGCTCTGCATGGCCATAAACATCGGCGCCGCGCCGACATAGCCGCGCACCACCTTGATGTTGAGGCCGAGAATCTCCTTGGCGATGGTGGCGAAGATCAGATTGCTGGAGGCCGCGTTATCGCCGCCGAGCGTGATCGACTTGCCGGGCTCCTTCAACTCCGCAACCGATTTGATCGGGTTGGTCGCCATCACCAGCATCAGGTAGGAATCCTTGGCGTAGGACGACAGACTGCCGAGCCAGGTGATTTTCAGCGGATCGAAATTGACGTTCGGGTCGCCCTGGATGGCCAGCATCGGCACCGCGCGCTCGAGCTTGACGATGACAGAGCCGTCGCGCTCGAACGTGTTGTAGAGCCGATTGGCCGAAGCGATGCCGCCGGCACCGGGCTGGTTCTGCACCACGATGGTCGGATTGCCGGGAATATAGCGGCCGAGATGGCGCGCCACAAACCGCGCGGTGATGTCGTTGATGCCGCCGGGCGCGGTGCCGACGATCATGGTCATCTGCCGGCTCTTGTAGAATTGCTCGACCGACTGCGCGTGCGCCGCATCGGTTGCGGCACCAATGAGAATGCCGCAAGCGACCGTCAGCGCAGCGCAATGCCTAGCAGCGATCATGGAAACGCCGCGAGCAGGTGGCCGTAGCCCTTAACTGGTTGGCGCACATGCAGCCGCTTCTGCATTTCCCACACCCGCGCCGGCACCGGATGCACCACCGGCACCTGCAAATCCTGCTCCAGCATGTCGATGATGTTCAGCGTGCGCCAGCCGGAGCCGAGCATGTAGATGGCGTCGGCGCCCTTCGCCTTCAAAAAATTCTTCTTGATGTGGGCATAGACCTGCTCGCCGGACAGCGTCTGTACCTGATCGAACGGCACGTCGATGCCTTCCATGCCGCGAACCTGAAAACCCGCATCGCTAAAATATTTGGCGAAAATGTCGTTGAGCTTCTTCGGGAAGTAAGTGGCGCCGACGAAGCTCTTGGCTTTGAGCGCGTTGAGCGCATTCACGTGGTTCTGCGCCACGCTCATCACCGGCACTTTGTATTTCTTCTCCCACTCAGCGACGATCTTGGCCTCGCCCTTGCGGCCGAGCACCATGAAAGGCGGCGCGCCGTGCGGATGGATGAGATCGCATTTCTCCTCGGCCAGCACCGCCACGAGCTTTTCGTAGTGCGGCATCATGGTGTGAAATTCGTCCGCGGTGCCGCGCTTGATATTGAGGAACAGCGGAATGAGGCCAATGCCTTCCGGCAATAGCCGGCAGACTTCCTCGGTCACGCCGGGCCGCATGGTCGGATTGATCATGCCGACGACACCACGCCAACTGGAGAACGCCATGAGGGGACCTTTCGCTGATGGAGTGGCGTCGGAAGGGGTGCCGAGTGTAGCACCGATTTGCCCTTCGCCGCTTGTGGGGAAGGTGTCGGCGCGCCGTCGGCGCCGTGCTGCCTGCGTTTACTCCTCTTCGGGTTGCGTAAAATGTTGCGCAGCCGCCACAGCGAACGGGAAAGCGCTGTCGAACGCCTCTCGCCGCGCAATATGACGGGGTGAGCGGTTGTTCGCCGGTCGATTGTAAGGGTATTCCTTACATCCATTCCGGTGGGGCTGTGGGGTTCTCCCGGCAATGACAGGGATGTCGGCGGCTTAACGTCGGCGCGGCATAACAGGATGAGCCCGGGAGGCTCGGTTGACCCGTCGGTCGACGCTTCGGCGTGTAGACAAGTTCGCGTTGGCGCTGCTGCGGTCCGCAAGCGCTGTGGGCATTGTCGCGGGCATTGGCGCCGTCTTTCCGGCAACGCCGGCGCGTGCCGATTGTCAGCCCGATCCCGCCTCTAGCGGCCAGACCGTCATCTGCAACGGCGTCGACCACGACGGTTTTGTCGCTGGCGCCGGCGTGCAAAATCTCGACGTCCGGGTGCGGCCCAACGCCATCGTCCGCGACAACGGTCTTGCCGCGATCGATCTGAACAACCGCAACACCGTCACCAACAACGGCACGATCACGACGCAAGGCATCTTCGGCATCCTCGCCGGCAACCGCAACACCATCACCAACAACAACGAGATCCTGGCGGGTGCGACGGCCACCGCGATCGATGTCGGCAACAACAACAATGTCACCAACAACGGCGACATCACTGTCGGCGTGGCCGGCACCGCTTTTTTCGGCGTCAATGCCAATACGTTCACGAACGGGAACGGCGGAACCATCAATCTCGCAGCCGGCGGCACCGGCATCGAGCTGTTCGGCACCGGCGGCGACACCGTGACCAATAACGGCGCGATCACCGGCGGCATCTCGACCGTCGGCATCGAGTCGTTCGGCTCTCATTCCACCATCATCAACAACGGCACGATCACGCTGGGGAAGGCCAATCCGAGCCCAAGCGTCGGCATCTTCGTCAACGACCACACGACGGTCATCAACAACAACGCAATCGAGATCGGCTTGGGCGGTGAAGGCATTCAGGCCGATGGAGCGCGTAATCAAATCACCAACAACGGCAGCATCACCGTGGGAATGCTCGGCGTCGGTATCGATGCCGGCGCGGCGCACAACCGCATCGTCAACAACAACACCATCACCGCCGGCTTGAACGGCGTCGGTATTTTGACCGGCGAAGGGTTCGGCGGCGGTCCCAATCACATCGGCAATTTCGGCTCGATCACCACCCGCGGTCTTGGTGCCGACGCCGTCCTCATGGAAAACGGCGGCTCGCTGTTCAATGCCGGCACCATCAGCAACACCACGCCCGGCGGCGTCGCCATCGATTTTTGCAGCTGCAGCACCGGCTATCGGCTGACCATCGCGCCGACCAGCGTGATCAACGGCTTCGTCACCGCGACCGGCCACGACACCTTCCAGCTCGGCGGCACCGGCAACGGCAGTTTCGATCTCAACAGCATCGGTCCGACCAAGCAGTACGAAGGCTTTGGCGTTTTCAATGTCGTCAGCGGGTTCTGGACCGTCTCAAAAGTGTTCGGGCAAAGCGATGCCTGGAACGTCAACGGCGGCACCTTGGCGGGCACCGGCACGTTGGCGGACCTCAACGTCAACGCCGGCGGCACGCTGCAGCCCGGCACCACGCCGGGCACGGCGATGAAGATCAACGGCAACCTCGCGTTCCAATCGGGGGCGCTCTATGTCGTGACGCTCAACGGCACGGCGTCGACCTTGGCCAAGGTGTCGGGGACGGCGTCGCTGGCCGGTGGCGTGCAAGCGCTTTTGCAGCCGGGGGTGACGAAGCAGACCTATACGATCCTGCACTCGGGCGGCCTTGGCGGCACGACATTCGACAGCCTGACCGTCGCACCGGGATTTACCGGCACGTTGACCTACACGCCGACCGACGTGCTGCTCGGCCTCAATGCCAACCTCGGCCTCGGCGGCAACCTCAACATCAACCAGCAGAACGTCGCCAACGCGCTGAACAACTTCTTCAACGCCGGCGGCGCGCTGCCGGCAGGCTTCCTGCCGGTGTTCAACTTCACCGGTGCCAATTTGCAGAATGCGCTGACGCAGCTGTCCGGCGAGGCGAACGTCGACGGCCAAGCCGTGACCTTCCAGCAGATGACCCAGTTCTTGACCCTGATGCTCGATCCGTTCGTGGCCGGGCGCAACGGCATCGGCGGCGGCGCGGGTGCGCTCGGTTTCGCGCCCGAGCAGGAAGCGAATTTCCCGTCCGACATCGCGCTCGCCTATAACGCCATCCTCAAGGCGCCGCCACCAAAACCCGCGACATTGGATCAGCGCTGGACCGCGTGGGGCACCGCGTATGGCGGCAGCGACAAGACCAACGGCGATCCCGTCGTCGGCTCGAACACGTTCACGGCGAACACTTTTGGCTTCGCGGCCGGCATGGATTATCACCCCGTGCCCGACACGATCCTCGGCTTTGCGCTCGCCGGCGGCGGTACCAATTGGACGCTCGCCCAAGCGCTCGGCAGCGGTCGCGGCGACGCGTTCCAGGCCGGCGTCTACGGCACCAAATATTTCGGGCCGGCCTATGTGGCCGCATCGCTTGCCGTCGCCAATAACTGGATGACCACGAACCGCACCGCGCTGGGCGATCAGCTCACCTCAAGCTTCAGCGCGCAGAGTGTCGGCGGGCGCGTGGAAGCCGGCTATCGCTACGCGGTACAGCCGGCCATCGGCTTTACGCCTTACGGCGCCTTGCAGGCGCAAAGTTTCCATATCCCGAGCCGCACCGAGACCGATCTGACCGGCGGTGGTTTTGGGTTGAGCTTTGCCGCGATGAGCGCGACCGACACGCGCAGCGAATTGGGCGCGCGTTTCGATGGCCTAACGACGCTCAACGGCCTGCCGCTGATTTTGCGCGGCCGTCTGGCCTGGGCCCATGACTGGGTCAGCGATCCGGCGCTCAGTGCGGTGTTCCAGGCGCTCCCGGGCGCAAGCTTCGTGGTCAACGGTGCGCCGCTGCCGGCGAATTCGGCGCTGGCCTCGGCCGGCGCCGAGCTCAAGCTCAATCCGCACGTGTCGCTGCTCGGCAAATTCGACGGCGAATTCGCCAACGGCTCGCAGACCTACGCCGGCACCGGGACGTTGCGCTATACGTGGTGACGGCGCGCGGTTAGAGCATGATCCGGAAAAGTGGAAACCGGTTTTCCGAAAAGATCATGCTCCATGAAAATGCTAGAGTGCAAATCGCTTCAATCTGAAGCGAGTTCGCTCTAGCGCTGCGCGCGCCGCTCGGAACCGTATTTCTTGATGAACGCGATCATGGTCGCGACCGCCTTCACCGAATTCGGGTCGAACGGATGCTCATTGACGAAGGTGTGGCGTGCGCCTTCGTAGAGCTCGAGATCGATGGTGCCGCCGGCGCCTCGATAGTCGCTGGCGAGGCGTTGGGCGAGCTCGACCGTCGTCCATTGATCCTGCGTGCCCTGGAACACCAGAGCCGGCGGCAGAAAAACCTTCTCGCCGCGCTCGATGATGAGCGCAGGCGTCGCCTCGATCTGCGCCGCTTCGCTGCCGAAGAAGACGTCGTGGCCCTTGGCGAGCGTCTCGTCGCCCTTGGCCTTGGCGAGCTTGTAGCGCTCCAGCGGAAACAGCACGCCCCAGCCTGACACCACGAAGGCGAGCTTTGCATCCATGTCGGGCGCGTCGGCGAGCGGCAGCGCGCGATAGCGCGGATCGTCCGGGCGGATCGCCGCCAAGAGGATTTGATGGCCGCCGCTCGAGGTGCCGTAGGCGCCGACCTGACCGGCACTGCTGCCGAACCCACTCGCCTTGGCTTTGAGCCAGCGGATGCCGTAGTTGATGTCCTGCAGCGACGCCGGGTAGGGCGCCTCGGGCGCGTTGCGGAAATCGATCGCCAGCACCACGATGCCGGCCGCCGCCAGATCGAGCGCGACGTTCTGACCGTCGGTGCGATCCTTGTTGTTCCAGGCGCCGCCATGGACCTGCAGCACCGCGGGGAACGGGCCGCTTCCCGCCGGCTGATAGAGCCGCGCCAGCCGCGGCTTGTCATCGCGATGATAGACGATGTCCTTGACGACGAATTCGTAAGGCGCGCCGGTCTGCGCCCGCGCCGTCACCGGCAGCATGGCCGCGCCAAGAATTGCTCCGCCGGCTTGCAGCAGTTCGCGTCGCTTCAACGTCATGCCAGCCTCCCTTAGTTTTCAGTCTCTTGTGAGGCGGCAGTTTAGCGCAATGACGCTAGCCCCGATAGATCGGCGCCGGCTGGGAGAAGAAGCTCCACAGGATGTGATAGACCAGCGCGTAATTTTTCTGCTGGAAGCTGGCGTGCGAAATGCCGGGCATCACGGCGAAATGCTTGTCCGGATTGGGCAGTTTGGCGAAGAACGCGACCAGATCCTCGAAGCTGGCGATGCCGTCCCACTGGCCGCGCATGATCAGCGTCGGCACCGTGATCTTTTCCGGATCGACCACCGGCAGCCGCGAGCACATGTCGACATAGGTGCCGGTCGGCACCGAATCGTCGAGCGCGGTGACGGCATCGGCAAAAGCGTCGATGACCTTTTCCTCGGCCGTGCCGGGATGGTCGCGATCAAAGATCGAATGGATGAAAGCCTTGTCGATCGGCCGGCGGTTTTTTGCCGAAAACTCCGGCAACTTCTTCTTGCGCTCTGCCAACGTCGGCGAGCCTTCGCCGGTCCACACCATGGCGTCGAGCGCAAGGCGCGCGACCAGATCGGGATGGCGCTGGGCGAACAGCGCGGCGCGCAGCGCGCCGGACGAGATGCCATAGACGAGGAGAGGGCGCTTGCCGCGCAGCGTGTTGATGTAGGTCGCGGCGGCGAAGCAATCGTCGGCGCCTTGGGCGATCGGCGCGTTGTTGTCGCGATCCTTGGTGGAGCGGCCGTAGCCTTCCATGTCGACGCACCAGCAGTCGTAATTTTGCCGTGCGAAGAAATCCATCACCGAAGAGTCCGGCCGGCCCGGCACCTGCAAGTCAAATGTCGGCTGCGCCGCCATCGACGAGCCATGCACGAACAGGATCGTGCCCGCGGTCTGTTTCGAATCGCCGGCGCATTTCTCGAACATGAACAGCTTTGCGCCGCCGTCCTTGGTAGTCCAATGCTCCTCGCCTTTGATCGCCGCGGCGGGTTTCGTCATCTCGTTCATGCTGTGCACCTTATTCGTTTGAGCATGATCTTGTCCGAAAACCGGTATCCACTTTTCGGGATCATGCTCTAATTAATGAGAGCGATGTGGTTGGCCTGGATCACCTTAGCCCATTTGGCGATTTCCGACTCCATGAAGGCGGTGAACACGGCCTGCGTCATCACCATGGGCGATGCGCCCTGTTTCTCCCAGGCGTCCTTGATCTCCGGGCGCTTGAGGATGTCGGTGATGGTGCGGCTGAGTTGATCGACGACCGGCTGCGGCGTCGCTTTCGGCGCCATGAAGCCGACCCACAATGTCGCCTGAAAACCGGGCACGCCGGCTTCCGTGAAGGTCGGCACGTCGGGCAGGATCGGCGAACGGGTCCTGCCGCTGGTAGCGAGCGCGCGCACCATGCCGGATTGCACGGTCGGCGCCATGGTCGGAATCGAGTCGAACAGCATTTGAATCTGTCCGCTCAAAATGTCGCTGCGCATGCCGGTCGAGCCTTTGTACGGCACATGCACGATGTCGATGCCGGTGAGGCTTTTCAAAAGCTCGGCCGCCATATGGTAATTCGAGCCTGGCCCCGACGAGCCGTAATTGAGCGTTCCAGGTTTTGCGCGCGCCAGCGCCAGCAGTTCCTGCAGGTTCTTCGCCGGAACCGACGGATGCACGACCAGCACCAAGTCGGTGTCCATCAGCGGCGCCACCGGCGTCAGGTCGCGCATCAGCTGATAGGGTTTTTGGGTGTACAGCGTTTCGTTGACCGTTTGCGTGCCCGACACCATCAGCAAGGTGTAGCCGTCGGGCGCCGCGTGGGCGACGAGGTCGGTGCCGATCGTGGTCCCGGCGCCGGGACGATCTTCGATGAAGAAGGTCTGACCGAGCGATTTTTGCAATTCGTTGGCGATAGAGCGCGTGTAGACGTCGGTCGGCCCGCCGGCGCCGAACGGCGCGACGATTTTTACGGGCCGCGACGGATAATCGTCGGCGCGGCTTGCTGTTGGTCCGGCGGCGACGCCGGCCAGCGCCAGAAACATTGCGTCACGTCGCGACACTGCGGTCGGAAAATTCATGGCTTTCCTCGAAGCGGGGCTAGTTCAACGTCACGCCGGTGATGCGGATCACCTCGCCCCAGCGTTTGTACTGATCGGCGATGAAGGCGGCAAAATCCGCAACCGACTTCGGCTGCGGCTCGCCGCCGAGCTGCTTGAGCTTGTTTTGCAGTTCCGGCGTCGCCAGACCTTCGTTCACGACCTTGTTGATCTTGGCGACGATGGCCGGCGGCGTGCCGGCCGGCGCCACGATGGCCTGCCAGGAATCCGGCGGCATGCCGGGATAGCCGAGCTCGTCCATGGTCGGCACGTCGGGGATTTCCGGAATGCGCGTCGGGCTGGTGACGGCGAGCGCGCGCACTTCGCCGGACTTGATATGCGGCACGATCGCGGTGGTGCCTTCGAAGGTCATGTTCATTTGCCCGGCCAAGACGTCGATGGTGGCCTGCGACGCGGTCTTGTAGGGCACGAACACGATATTGGCGCCGGTGATGTGCTTGAACATTTCCCCGCACATATGCGGCGGCGTGCCGATCACCGCGCCGTAATTGAGCTTGCCGGGATTGGTCTTGGCGTAAGCGACCAGCTCCTTGACGCTGTGCGCCGGGATCGACGGATTGATCGCGACCACCAGCGGCGCCGAGGCGACCATCGCCACGGCAGCAAAATCCTTGACCGGATTGACGCCGGCATCCTTGTAAAGCTGCGGGCTGATGGCGAGCGAGCCCGCGGTCGCGGCCAACAAAGTGTAGCCGTCGGGCGGTGAACCAGCCACCGCCCGCGCCGCGAGCGTGCCGCCGGCGCCGACGTGGTTTTCGACCACCACCGTGCCGAGATGTTCCGAGAGATACGCGCCGATAATGCGCGCCGCCACGTCCGGCGGCCCGCCGGGCCCGAACGGCACGATCAGCCTGATCGGCCTGTCGGGGAAATTGTCCGCCACGGCCGCTGCCGGCAGGCCAAGCGCGATTGCGGCGAGCGCGACAGGCATATACCGGCCAAACCCGCGCGCCATCGAACTCATCATCGATCTCTCCCGGCCAAAGTCACGCAATCGTAGTATCGCTTAATCGTAGTATCGAGCATGGCGACGGCGTCAACGCGCCACCTCAACGCACAGGCCGCCTTGCACCTTTTTGTGCACTGCGCTAAGGGTCGCCAAAGTTCCGCCGTCAGTGCGAATCCGCTGAAAATCGGGGCAAATCAGCGCGGTGCCATAGCTTGCGGATATGGGTCGCGGAACGGCGCCGCAATGGACATATTCCTGGTAACGGAATCATGTCCGAACCGGGCGAGCAAAGGGCTGCCGATGACCCAGACGATGAGTCAGTTCCTGCTTGGCTACCTGCCGCTGGTCGTGTTCATCGGCGTTGCCACGGTGATCGGGCTGGCGCTGCTTACGGTGGCGTTCCTGGTCGCCTACAAGGCGCCCGACCCGGAAAAGCTCTCGGCTTACGAATGTGGCTTCAACGCCTTCGACGACGCGCGGATGAAATTCGACATCCGCTTCTACCTGGTCGCCATTCTGTTCATCATTTTCGACCTTGAAGTGAGCTTCCTGTTCCCGTGGGCCGCCGCCTTCGGTCAACTCGGCGTGTACGGCTTCTGGTCGATGATGCTGTTCCTTGCGGTGCTCACGATCGGCTTTATCTATGAGTGGAAAAAGGGAGCGCTCGAATGGGATTGAGCGAACCCGCGATTGCCACGCCAAGCCGGAACATCATCGACCCGCGCACCAATAAGCCGGTGGGCGCGGACGATCCGTTTTTCTCCGACCTCAACAGCGAGCTTGCCGACAAGGGATTCCTCGTCGCCGCGGCCGACGATCTGATCGCCTGGGCGCGCACCGGCTCGCTGATGTGGATGACGTTCGGGCTCGCCTGCTGTGCCGTCGAGATGATGCAGATGTCGATGCCGCGCTACGACGCCGAGCGCTTCGGTTTTGCGCCGCGCGCGTCGCCGCGCCAGTCCGACGTCATGATCGTGGCCGGCACGCTCACCAACAAAATGGCTCCGGCGTTACGAAAAGTCTACGACCAGATGCCGGAACCGCGCTACGTGATCTCCATGGGGTCGTGCGCCAATGGCGGCGGCTACTATCATTACTCCTACTCGGTTGTGCGCGGCTGCGATCGCATCGTGCCGGTCGACATCTATGTGCCGGGCTGTCCGCCAACGGCAGAGGCGCTGCTCTACGGCGTGCTGCTGCTGCAAAAGAAGATCCGCCGCACTTCGACGATCGAACGCTGAACATGGACGAGACGCTCGATACGCTCGGCAAGACCATTACGGGGGCGCTTGCCGCGTCGGTGACCGGTTATGCGGTCGCCTTTGGCGAACTGACCGTGACCGCGCAGGCGCGCGATATCGTCGCGGTGATGAAGTTTCTGCGCGACGACGGCCGTTGCCAGTTCTGGAATCTGATCGACATCACCGCGGTCGACTGGCCGGGCCGCGAGCGGCGTTTCGACGTGGTCTATCACCTGTTGTCGCCGAAGCTGAATGTCCGCGTCCGCGTCAAGGCCGAAACCGACGAGACGACGCCGGTGCCCTCGATCATCGACGTGTTTGCCGGCGCCGACTGGTTCGAGCGCGAGACCTACGATCTCTACGGCATCGTGTTCGCCGGCCACCCCGACATGCGGCGCATCCTGACCGATTACGGTTTCGAGGGTCATCCGCTGCGCAAGGATTTTCCGCTCACCGGCTTTGTCGAGGTGCGCTACGACGACGAGCTCAAGCGCGTGGTCTACGAGCCGGTGCGGCTGGCGCAGGAATTCCGCACCTTCGATTTTCTGTCGCCCTGGGAAGGCACCGACTACGTGCTGCCCGGCGACGAGAAGGCCAAGAAGCCGGAAGGGCAGGGGTCATGAAGCCCACCCTCAAGCCCGGCATGACGCACCGCTTCAGCTACAAGGTGCCGGAGAACAAGACGGTGCCCTACACTTTTCCGGAATCGCCGGAGATCGCGGCGATGCCAAAGGTGCTCGCCACCGGCTACATGATCGTGCTGATGGAATGGGTGTGCACGCAACTCTTGGCGCCGCATCTCGATCCGGGCGAGGGCAGCCTCGGCATCCACGTCGATGTCAGCCATCTCGCCGCGACGCTTCCGGGAATGACGGTGACGGTCGATGTCGAATGCATCGAAGTTGTCGGTCAGCGCGTGAGTTTCAAGGTCAAAGCCCACGACGGCATCGATCTGATCGGCGAAGGCCGTCATGACCGCTTCGTTGTCATGTGGGACAAATTCAATTCACGGCTCGCGGCGAAAGCGGCGAAACTGGCTCAGGTGGCATGATGGCCGACGCGGCGCCGGCACAACGCAATTTTACGATCAATTTCGGGCCGCAGCATCCGGCGGCCCACGGCGTGCTGCGCCTTGTGCTCGAGCTTGACGGTGAAGTTGTCGAGCGCGTCGATCCGCATATCGGCCTGCTGCACCGCGGCACCGAAAAGCTGATCGAGCAGAAGACCTATCTGCAGGCGATCCCGTATTTCGACCGGCTCGACTACGTCGCGCCGATGAACCAGGAGCACGCGTTCTGCCTCGCGGCGGAGAAGCTGCTCGGTCTCGCCGTGCCGCGGCGCGCGCAAATCATCCGCGTGCTCTACTGCGAGATCGGCCGGCTGTTGTCGCATCTCCTCAACGTCACCACGCAGGCGATGGATATCGGCGCGCTCACCCCGCCGCTGTGGGGGTTCGAGGAGCGCGAAAAGCTCATGGTGTTCTACGAGCGCGCCTCGGGCTCGCGCATGCATGCGGCCTATTTCCGTGTCGGCGGCGTACACCAGGATTTGCCGCCAAAACTGATCGACGACATCGCCGGTTTTTGCGATCCGTTCCTAAAAGTCTGCGACGATCTGGAAGAATTGCTGACCGAGAACCGCATCTTCAAGCAGCGCAATGTCGATATCGGCGTCGTGCGGCTCGACGACGCCTGGGCGCGCGGCTTCTCCGGCGTCATGGTGCGCGGCTCGGGCGCGGCGTGGGACTTGCGCAAGGCGCAGCCTTACGAGTGCTACGCCGAGATGGATTTCGACATTCCGGTCGGCAGGAACGGCGACAATTACGACCGTTATTGCATCCGCATGGAAGAGATGCGGCAATCGATCCGCATCATGAAGCAGTGCATCGAAAAGCTGCACGCGCCCGACGGCCAGGGCCGCGTCACCGTCGACGACCACAAGATCGTGCCGCCCAGGCGCGAAGAGATGAAGCGCTCGATGGAAGGCTTGATCCATCATTTCAAGCTCTACACCGAAGGCTTCAAGGTGCCGGCCGGCGAAGTCTATGCCGCGGTCGAGGCGCCCAAAGGCGAGTTTGGCGTCTACCTGGTCGCCGACGGCAGCAACAAGCCCTACAAATGCAAAATCCGCGCGCCGGGTTTTGCCCATCTGCAAGCGATGGACTTTTTGTGCCGCGGCCACATGCTGGCCGACATTTCGGCGATCTTGGGTTCGATCGATATCGTGTTCGGCGAGGTGGACCGATGAGCGTGCGCCGCCTTGCCGAGAAGCAGCCGCCGAGCTTCGCCTTTACGCCGGAGAATTTGGCTTGGGCGAAAGCGAAGATCGCCCAATATCCCGAAGGCCGCCAGCAATCGGCGGTGATCCCGGTCCTGTGGCGGGCGCAGGAGCAGTCCGGCGGCTGGTTGCCGCAGAAGGCGATCGAGGCGACCGCGGAGCTCCTCGGCATGGCGAGAATCCGCGTGCTCGAAGTCGCGACCTTCTACACCATGTTCAACCTGTCGCCGGTCGGCAAATTCAACGTGCAGCTTTGCGGCACCACGCCGTGCATGTTGCGCGGCTCCGAAGAGCTGAAGAAAGTCTGCAAGCGCATGATCGGCGAGCAGGACCACGTCACCTCGGACGGCATGTTCTCCTGGACCGAAGTCGAATGCCTCGGCGCCTGCGTCAACGCGCCGATGGCGCAGATCAATTACGATTATTACGAGGACCTCACGCCGGAGACGTTCACCCGCATCCTCAACGATCTGTCGCTCGGCCGCACGCCAAAGCCGGGGCCGCAGGTCGATCGATTGAACTCCGCGCCGATTGGCGGACAGACCACACTTCTGGACAAGGCCTGATCGATGCTCGCCGACAAGGACCGCATATTTAGAAATCTCTACGGCCAAGGCGACTGGGGCCTCGACGGCGCACGCGCGCGGGGTGCCTGGGACGGCACCAAGGCGATCCTGGACAAGGGCCGCGAGACCATCGTCAACGAGATGAAAGCGTCAGGCCAGCGCGGCCGCGGCGGCGCCGGGTTTCCGACCGGGCTGAAATGGTCGTTCATGCCAAAGCAGACCGACCGGCCTAGCTATCTGGTCATCAACGCCGACGAGTCCGAGCCCGGCACCTGTAAGGACCGCGAGGTGATGCGCAACGATCCGCATCTCCTCGTCGAAGGCTGTTTGATCGCCGGCGCCGGCATGGGCGCGAACCATTGCTACATCTATGTGCGCGGCGAGTTCATCCGCGAGCGCGAGCGGCTCGAAGCCGCGGTGCAGCAGGCCTATGACGCAAAGCTCATCGGCAAGAACAATTCAAACGGTTTCGACTTCGACATCGTCGTGCATCACGGCGCCGGCGCCTATATCTGCGGCGAAGAGACGGCGCTGCTCGAAAGCCTCGAAGGCAAGAAGGGCCAGCCGCGTCTAAAACCGCCGTTCCCCGCGAACATGGGTCTCTACGGCTGCCCGACCACGGTGAACAATGTCGAGACCATCGCGCAGGTGCCCGACATCATGCGCCGCGGTGCCGCCTGGTTCGCCGGCATCGGCCGAGCAAATAACACCGGCACAAAACTCTATTGCATTTCCGGCCATGTCGAGCGGCCGTGCAATGTCGAAGAGGCGATGGGAATTCCGCTGCGCGAATTGATCGAGAAACATGCCGGCGGCGTGCGCGGCGGCTGGAATAATCTTCTTGCCGTGATCCCCGGCGGCTCGTCGATGCCGATGGTGCCGGCCGGCCCCGATCAGGCCGACACGCTGTTGATGGATTTCGACGGCTGCCGCGACAAGAAATCGGCGCTCGGCACCGCCGCCGTGATCGTCATGGACAAGTCGGCCGATATCGTCAAAGCCATGGCGCGCATCTCGTATTTCTACAAGCACGAAAGCTGCGGCCAGTGCACGCCGTGCCGCGAAGGCATGGGCTGGATGTGGCGCGTGCTCGAACGCATGGCCGAAGGCCGCGCGCAAAAGCGCGAGATCGACATGCTCATGGAGGTGACTACCCAGATCGAAGGCCACACCATCTGCGCCTTCGGCGACGGCGCGGCGTGGCCGGTGCAGGGGTTGTTGCGCCACTTCCGGCCGGAGATCGAGCGGCGTATCGACGAATATACCGCGAACCCGCATCCCGAACCCGTTACGGTCGCGGCGGAGTAGGTCATGAGCGAAACCCGTCATCTGGCGCAGCTGAACATTGGTCGCCTCCGTTATCCGACCGACGATCCGCGGATGGCTGACTTCATGAACAATCTCGATCTGGTGAACGGGTTGGCCGAGCGCAGCACGGGTTTTGTCTGGCGCCTCAAGGACGACAGCGGCAACGCGACAAATTTTCGGCCCTTCCCGGATCCGCAGATGGCCGTCAATTTGTCGGTGTGGGAGAGCGTCGAAGCGCTGGAGCGTTTCGTGTGGCAAACCGTGCACAAGCGTTTCTATGGCCGGCGTCAGGAATGGTTCGACAAGCTCGATGGGCCGCACTCCGTGATGTGGTGGGTTCCCGCCGGTCATCGGCCGACGGTGATCGAGGCGAAGGAGCAGATTGAATATCTCGCGGCGCATGGTCCGTCCGACCATGCGTTCGGCTGGGAGAGCGTCCCGGGTGCGCAACTGTGGAAGACGGCACGCTGCAGCGCGCCGGGCGGACAAGCGGCATAAACAGATGACCAAGCTCATCGTCGACGGCAAAGAGATCGACGTCCCGCCGGAGTACACGCTGCTCCAGGCCTGCGAGGCCGCGGGCGCCGAGATTCCGCGCTTCTGCTTCCACGAGCGGCTGTCGATCGCCGGCAATTGCCGCATGTGCCTGATCGAGGTGGTCGGCATCCCGAAGCCGCAGGCGTCCTGCGCCATGGGCGTGAAGGATTTGATGCCGAACAAGGATGGCTCCCCCAAAGTGCTGAGCACGCGCTCGCCGATGGTGCGCAAGGCGCGCGAAGGCGTGATGGAATTCTTGCTGATCAATCATCCGCTGGACTGCCCGATCTGCGACCAGGGCGGCGAATGCGATCTGCAGGACCAGTCGATGGCCTACGGCATCGACTCCAGCCGCTTCCATGAGAACAAACGCGCGGTCGAGGACAAATATCTCGGCGCGCTCGTCAAGACCTCGATGAACCGCTGCATCCAGTGCACGCGCTGTGTGCGCTTTGCGACGGAAGTCGCCGGCGTGTCCGAGCTCGGCGCCATCGGCCGCGGCGAGGACATGGAGATCACCACTTATCTCGAACAGGCGATGACGTCGGAATTGCAAGCCAACGTGGTCGATATCTGTCCGGTCGGCGCGCTGACTTCTAAGCCATATGCGTTTGCGGCGCGGCCCTGGGAGCTCAACAAGACGGAATCGATCGATGTCATGGATGCGCTCGGCTGCGCCATCCGCATCGACACCCGCGGCCGCGAGGTGATGCGGATTTTGCCGCGCACCAATGAGGATATCAACGAGGAATGGATTTCCGACAAGACGCGCCACGTGGTCGATGGTCTGCGCACGCAGCGTCTCGATCAGCCTTATGTGCGCGAGAATGGCAAGCTGCGCCCGGCGACGTGGTCCGAAGCGTTCAAGGCCATCGCCGCCAAGATCGCGCGCGGCAATCCCAAGCGCATGGGCGCGCTGGCCGGCGATCTCGCCGCGGTCGAGGATATTTTTGCGCTCAAGGATTTGATGACGCGGCTTAACGTGAGCAATGTCGATTGCCGGCCGGACGGTTCGATGCTCGATCCCAAATGGGGCAGGGCGGCCTATCTGTTCAACGCCACCATCGCCGGCATCGAGTCTGCCGATGCGCTCCTCATCGTCGGCTCGAACCCGCGCAAGGAAGCCGCCATCCTCAATGCGCGCATCCGCAAGCGCTGGCGCGCCGGAAAATTTCCCATCGGCGTGATCGGCCCGAAGGCTGATCTGACTTACAGCTACGATTACCTCGGCGCCGGCCCGGAGACGCTTGCCGATATTTCGCGCCACAGCTTTGCCGACGCGCTGCGGCAAGCCGAACGCCCGCTCGTGCTCGTCGGCGTGGCAAGCTTTGCGCGCGCCGACGGCGCGGCTATCGCGTCGCTGGCGGCGAAGGCGGCGCTCGATCTTGGCGCCGTGAAGGAAGGGTGGAACGGCTACGGCGTGTTGCACAGCGCGGCCTCGCGCGTCGGCGCCCTCGATCTCGGCTTTGTGCCGGGCGACGGCGGCTTGACCACGCGGCAGATGGCGGCGTCGGGCACGCTCGACGTACTGTTCCTGCTCGGCGTCGACGAGATCGACATCGCGCCCGGCGCCTTCGTCGTCTACATCGGCACCCACGGCGACCGCGGCGCCACCCGCGCCGACGTGGTGCTGCCCGGCGCGGCATACCCGGAGAAATCGGGGACTTACGTCAACACCGAAGGCCGGGTGCAGATGACGACGCGCGCCGCGTTCCCGCCCGGCGACGCGCGCGAGGATTGGGCGATTCTTCGCGCGCTGTCCGACGTGCTGGGCAAGAAGCTTCCCTATGATTCGCTGGCGCAACTGCGCCAGGCGCTGTTCGCCGCTTATCCGCATATGCAGCGCATCGGCCAGATCGCGCCGGGCAATGCCGCTGACCTGCAAAAACTTGCGAACTTAAGCGGCTCGACCGACAAGACGCCGTTGCGCTCGAGCGTCGATGATTTTTATTTCACCAACCCGATCGCGCGCTGTTCGGCGGTCATGGCGGAGTGTTCGGCGCTCGCCCATGGCCGATCCACCATGACGGCGGCGGAGTAGGGGACATGGCCGCGTTCTGGTCCGACTATATCTGGCCGTTAGCCGTCATGGTGGCGGAGAGCTTGTTGCTGCTCGTCATCCTGTTGATCGCCGTGGCCTATGTGCTGCTCGCCGACCGCAAGATCTGGGCAGCGGTGCAGATCCGCCGCGGCCCCAACGTGGTCGGGCCGTGGGGCCTGCTGCAATCCTTCGCCGATCTTCTCAAATTCGTGCTCAAGGAGCCGGTGATCCCGGCCGGCGCCAACAAAGGCGTGTTCCTCTTGGCGCCGCTCGTGACCTGCGTGCTGGCGCTCGCCGCCTGGGCGGTGATCCCGGTCAGTGCCGGCTGGGTGATCTCCGACATCAACGTCGGCATTCTTTATATTTTCGCCATCTCCTCGCTAGGCGTGTACGGCGTGATCATGGCCGGCTGGGCGTCGAACTCCAAATATCCGTTCCTCGCCGCGCTACGCTCTGCGGCGCAGATGGTGTCCTACGAAGTCTCGATCGGCTTCGTCATCATCACCGTGCTGCTGTGCGTCGGCTCGCTCAATCTCACCGCCATCGTCGAGGCGCAGAACGGCAAATGGGGACTCTTGGGCTGGTACTGGCTGCCGCTGTTCCCGATGATGGTGATCTTTTTCATCTCGGCGCTCGCCGAGACCAACCGGCCGCCGTTCGATCTGGTCGAGGCGGAGTCCGAGTTGGTCGCCGGCTTCATGGTGGAATACGGCTCCACGCCCTACATGATGTTCATGCTCGGCGAATACGTGGCGGTCACCACCATGTGCGCCATGTTGACGATCCTGTTCCTCGGCGGCTGGCTCCCGCCGTTTCCTGTTCGGCCGTTCACCTGGATTCCGGGCGTCATCTGGTTCGTGCTCAAATCGAGCTTCGTGTTCTTCATGTTCGCCATGGTGAAGGCGTTCGTGCCGCGCTATCGCTACGACCAGTTGATGCGGCTCGGCTGGAAAGTCTTTCTGCCGATCTCGCTCGCCATGGTGGCGATCGTGGCCGGTGTGCTGCAAATCACCGGATGGGCGCCGAAGTGAGCGGGGAAGGCAATGGAATATTCCTTACCAGCCTGGCTCGGCGCCCTTGCCGGAACGGTGGTTGCGGTCCTCATCTACGTGCCGGCGATCCGCGCTATCGAGCGGAGTTTTCGCGCGCAAGCCGGTCCGCAGACGCTGGAGCAGCGCGCTGCGTTCGAAGAGAAGTTTTCCATCGCGCGCCGCCTGATCCTCGCGGCGGACATCGCCATCTTGGCCACCGTCGGCTATTGGATCGGCAATGCCATCGGCGGATCGAGATTTTGAGCGGCAGCATAGGATTTTGACATGAAACTCGATCAAGCCGCCCGTTCGCTGTTCCTCAAGGAATTCGCCCAAGCCTTCGTGCTGTCGATGCGCTATTTCTTCAAGCCGAAAGCGACCATCAATTATCCGTTCGAGAAAAATCCGCTGTCGCCTCGGTTTCGCGGCGAGCACGTGTTGCGGCGTTACCCCAATGGAGAAGAGCGCTGCATCGCCTGCAAGCTGTGCGAGGCGATCTGTCCGGCTCAGGCCATCACCATTGAAGCCGGCCCGCGCCGCAACGACGGCACGCGCCGCACCACGCGTTACGACATCGACATGGTCAAATGCATCTATTGCGGGCTGTGCCAGGAAGCCTGCCCGGTCGACGCCATCGTCGAGGGGCCGAATTTCGAATTCGCCACCGAAACCCGCGAGGAGCTCTACTACGACAAGGAGCGGCTTCTGGCGAACGGCGACCGCTGGGAGCGCGAGATCGCGCAAAACCTCGCGCTCGACGCGCCCTATCGCTGAGATGCGCCGTCCATGATCATCAACGCCCTCTTCTTCTATCTGTTCGCCGGCGTGTGCATCGCCTCGGCCGTGATGGTCATCGTCTCGCGCAATCCGGTGCATTCGGTGCTCTTTCTCATCCTCGCCTTCGTCAATGCCGCCGGCCTGTTCATGCTGATGGGCGCCGAGTTTCTGGCGATGATCCTGATCGTGGTCTATGTCGGCGCCGTCGCCGTGCTGTTCCTGTTCGTGGTGATGATGCTCGACGTGGATTTCGCCGAGCTGCGCCAGGGCGTGCTGAATTATCTGCCGGTCGGCGCGCTGATCGGCGCCGTGCTTTTGGCCGAGCTGTTGACCGTGGTGTTCGCCTGGGTGATCGGGCCTGACGTCGCCAAGGCAATCACCGCGCCGATTCCGCCGGCGAGCGACATCAGCAACACCCAAGCGCTCGGGCTCGTGCTCTATACGCGCTACGTCTACTACTTCCAGGCCGCCGGCATCATCCTTCTGGTCGCCATGGTCGGTGCCATCGTGCTGACCCTGCAGCACAAGCCGAATGTGCGGCGGCAAAATATTGCCGACCAGGTGGCACGGCGGCGGGACACCGCGATCGACGTCGTCAAGGTCAAGTCGGGGCAGGGGCTGCAATGATCATCGGGCTCGGCCATTACCTGTCGGTTGCCGCGATCCTGTTCACGCTCGGGATTTTGGGCATCTTCCTCAACCGCAAGAACGTCATCGTCATCCTGATGTCGATCGAGCTCATCCTGCTCGCCGTCAACCTCAACCTGGTAGCGTTCTCGACCTTCCTCGGCGACATCGTCGGCCAGGTCTATGCGCTCATTGTGCTCACGGTGGCGGCGGCGGAAGCCGCGATCGGACTTGCGATCCTCGTCGCCTATTTCCGCAACCGCGGCTCGATCGCGGTTGAAGACATCAATCTGATGAAGGGCTAGCGGCAGCATGTACGTGGCCATCGTTTTCCTGCCGCTGCTCGGCGCTATCATTGCCGGCGCCATCGCGCTGATCGGCGCGCGCAACCGCCTTCCCGGCGCCGACCCGCCGCCGCCCGGCGACGATCACGCAGCCCCGCTCGTCGATGAGAGCCACGGCCATGCCGCGCCGTCATTGCATGGCGCGCACGCGGTCGCTCACGAGTCGCATCACGAGGAGGAGCCAACCGAGCCGGCCGCCGCGGGCTCTCGCGCCGCCGAGCTGATCACCTCGACGCTGCTGGTTATTGCCTGCGTGCTGTCCTGGTACGCCTTCTTCGACGTCGGCTTCGGCGGCCACGATGTCCGCGTGCCGATGTTCTCGTTCATCACCTTCGGCGATCTGAAAGCCGATTGGGCGCTGCGCATCGATTCACTGACCGCCGTGATGCTGGTCGTGGTGACGACCATCTCGTCGCTCGTCCACATCTACTCCATCGGCTACATGGAAGAGGATCCGTACCGGCCGCGCTTCTTCTCCTATCTGTCGTTCTTCACCTTCGCCATGCTGATGCTGGTGACGGCGGACAATCTGGTGCAGATGTTCTTCGGCTGGGAAGGCGTGGGGCTGGCGAGCTATCTCCTGATCGGCTTCTGGTTCCATAAGCCGGAAGCCAATGCCGCCGCCATCAAAGCCTTCATCGTCAACAGGGTCGGCGATTTTGGCTTTTCGCTCGGCATTTTCGCGGTGTTCTATCTGACCGGCGCGGTCGATTTCGACACCATCTTCGCCCAAGCGCCGAGTCTCGTCGGCAAGAGCATCCATTTTCTGAGCTGGGATTTCGACGCGCTTACCGTGGTCTGCCTCTTGTTGTTCATGGGCGCCATGGGCAAGTCGGCGCAATTCGGCCTGCACACCTGGTTGCCCGACGCCATGGAAGGCCCGACGCCGGTCTCGGCGCTGATCCATGCCGCCACCATGGTGACCGCCGGCGTGTTCATGGTGGCGCGGCTGTCGCCGCTGTTCGAGCTGGCGCCGACCGCCGCCGCCTTCGTCACTTTCATCGGCGCCACCACCGCGATATTCGCCGCCACCATCGGCCTGGTGCAGAACGACATCAAGCGCATCGTCGCTTATTCGACCTGCTCGCAGCTCGGCTACATGTTCGTCGCCATGGGCGTCGGCGCCTATTCGGTCGGCATGTTCCACCTGTTCACCCACGCCTTCTTCAAGGCGCTGCTGTTCCTCGGCTCGGGCTCGGTGATCCTGGCGATGCATCACGAGCAGGACATCCGCAACATGGGCGGCCTGTGGCGGAAAATTCCGTTCACATTTGCAGTCATGGTGATCGGCACGCTGGCGCTGACCGGATTCCCCGGCTTCGCCGGATTTTTCTCCAAGGACGCCATCATCGAGGCCGCCGCGGTCGGCACCAATCCGATGGCGAGCTATGCCTACATCATGACGGTCGCCGCCGCGGCGCTGACGTCATTCTATTCCTGGCGGCTGGTGTTCAAGACGTTCTTCGGCGCGCCGCACGACCAGCATCATTACGAGGGCGCGCATGAGAGCCCGAAGGTGATGCTGGTGCCGCTGGCGCTCCTTGCCATCGGCTCGATCGCCGCGGGCTTGCCGTTCATGTCGCTGTTCGCCGGCAGCGGCGTCGAGGATTTCTTCCGCGAGTCGCTGAAGTTCGGCCCGAACAACCACATCCTCGAGGAGATGGAGCACCTGCCGCTCTACATCAAGTTGGCGCCGACGGTGATGATGGTGATCGGATTTCTCGTCGCCTTGCAGTTCTACATCTTCCGGCCCGATCTGCCCGAAGCCTTGGCGCGCGATCAGGCCGTGCTGTACCGCTTCCTGCTCAACAAGTGGTATTTCGACGAGATCTACGACTTTCTCTTCGTGCGTCCGGCCATGTGGCTCGGCCGGCTGTTCTGGAAAGGCGGCGACGGTTTTGTCATCGACGGGTTCGGACCTGACGGCGTGTCCGCGTGGGTGCTCGATGTGACGCGCAACGTCGTCCGCCTGCAGACCGGCTACCTCTACCACTACGCCTTCGCCATGCTGATCGGCGTCGCCGCCTTCATCACTTGGTTCATGTTCTCCGGAGCGCACGGATGACGAGCTGGCCGATCCTCTCCGTCGTCACCTTTCTGCCGCTCGCGGGCGCGCTGTTCATCGCGTTTCTCAACGACGATGAAGCGGGAGTCCACAACGCGCGCTGGGTCGCGCTGTGGACTACGCTGGCCACCCTTGCCATCTCGCTGATCTTGCTGTGGCGTTTCGATCCAAGCTCGGCGGAATTCCAGTTCCTGGAAAAGCGGCCGTGGCTCGGCGGCACCATCAACTATTCCATGGGCGTCGACGGCATTTCGCTGCCGTTCGTGATCCTGACCACGGCGCTCCTGCCGATCTGCATCGTCGCCAGTTGGACCGCGATCCAACGCCGGGTGCGCGAATACATGATCGCGTTCCTCGTCCTTGAGACGCTGATGGTCGGCACCTTCTGTGCGCTCGATCTGGTGCTGTTCTATCTGTTCTTCGAGGGCGGCCTCATTCCGATGTTCCTGATCATCGGCGTGTGGGGCGGGCCGCGCCGGGTCTATGCCAGCTTCAAGTTCTTCCTCTACACGCTGCTCGGCTCGGTGCTGATGCTGCTTGCCATCATGGCGATGTATTGGCAGGCCGGCACCACCGACATCCCGACCCTGCTGCATCACGCCTTCCCGCGAAACCTGCAGACCTGGGCTTGGTTCGCCTTCCTCGCCTCGTTCGCCGTCAAGATGCCGATGTGGCCGTTCCACACCTGGCTGCCTGATGCCCACGTCGAGGCGCCGACCGCCGGTTCGGTGATCCTGGCCGCCATCCTGTTGAAACTCGGTGGCTACGGCTTCCTGCGCTTCTCGCTGCCGATGTTCCCGGATGCCTCGCAGGCGCTGGCGCCGCTGATCTATGCGATGTCGATCATCGCTATCGTCTACACGTCGCTGGTCGCCCTGATGCAGGAGGATATGAAGAAGCTCGTCGCCTATTCCTCCGTGGCGCATATGGGCTTCGTCACCATGGGCATCTTCGCCATGACGGCGCAGGGCGTCGCCGGCGGCATATTCCAGATGATCTCCCACGGCATCGTCTCGGCCGCGTTGTTCCTCTGCGTCGGCGTCGTCTACGACCGCATGCACACGCGCGAAATCGCGGCTTATGGCGGGCTGGTCAACCGCATGCCGATCTACGCCTTCGCCTTTATGGTGTTCACCTTGGCCAATGTCGGGCTGCCGGGCACCTCGGGTTTCGTCGGCGAGTTCTTGACGCTCATCGGCACGTTTAGGGTCAACACCTGGGTGGCGACCTTGGCGACGCTCGGCACCATCCTGTCGGCGGCCTATGCGCTGTGGCTCTACCGCAAGGTGATTTTCGGCAAGCTGGAGAAGCCGAGCCTGTTCAATATCAAGGACATCGGCTGGCGCGAGATGGCGGTGCTGGCGCCGCTGGTGATCCTCACCATCGTGTTCGGCATCTATCCAAAACCGGTGCTCGACCTCTCGGCCGCCTCGGTGGCGCAGCTGATGGACAATTATCAGCACGCGCTGGCGCCGATCAAAGCGGCGATGGCGAGGTGAGGCGATGAACGCGGCCGCACAGATGTCGACGCTCTATCCGTTGTTGCCGGAAATCGTGCTCGGGCTCGGCGCCATGGCGCTGTTGATGCTCGGCGCCTATGGCGACGCGCGCGCGGCACGCCTCGTCGACGGCCTTGCGATTGCGCTCCTGATCGCAGCCGGCGTGATCCTCTACCTGCTTCCCGCCGGCAAGCTTGTGAGCTTCAACGGCAGCTTCGTCGTCGACAACTTTGCCCGGTTCCTCAAAATTCTGGCCTTGACCGGCTCGGCCGCCGCCATCGCCATGTCGCTCGATTACGCCAAGCATGAAGGGCAGCAGCGCTTCGAATACGCGGTGCTGATCGTGCTCTCCACGCTCGGCATGATGATGCTGATCTCGGCCGCCGACCTGATCGCGCTCTATCTCGGCCTCGAATTGATGAGCCTGCCGCTTTACGTGGTCGCCGCCAGCCATCGCGATTCGCTGCGCTCGACCGAAGCCGGCCTGAAATATTTCGTGCTCGGCGCGCTGTCGTCGGGCATGCTGCTCTACGGCGCGTCGCTGGTTTACGGATTCACGGGCACCGTGAGCTTTGCCGGCATCGCCCAGGCCGCCGCCAACGGCGGCATTGGGTTGATTTTTGGTTTGGTTTTTCTGTTCGCCGGCTTCTGCTTCAAGGTTTCCGCCGTGCCCTTCCACATGTGGACGCCGGACGTCTATGAGGGCGCGCCGACCCCGGTCACCGCGTTCTTTGCCGCGGCCCCCAAGGTCGCCGGCATTGCCATGTTTGTGCGCGCCACCGTCGTGGCGTTTCCCGGCATCACCGCGCAGTGGCAACAAATCGTCGTCTTCGTCGCCATCGCCTCGATGCTGCTCGGCTCGTTCGCGGCAATCGGCCAGCGCAACATCAAGCGGCTGATGGCCTATTCGTCGATCGGCCATATGGGCTTTGCGGTGATCGGGCTTGCGGCGGGCACCGCCGAAGGCGTGCAGGGCGTGCTGGTCTATATGGCGATCTATCTCACCATGACGCTCGGCGTCTTCGCCGTGATCCTGTCGATGCGGCGCTCGACCGGCATGGTGGAAACGATCGACCAGCTGTCCGGCCTCGCCCGCACCAATCCGACCACGGCGTTCTTCATGGCGATGCTGCTGTTCTCGATGGCCGGCATACCGCCGCTCGCCGGGTTTTTCGCGAAATTCTATGTCTTCCTCGCCGCGATCAAGGCCGGGCTTTATATACTGGCGGTGATCGGCGTGCTGGCCAGCGTGGTCGGCGCCTATTATTATCTCCTGATCATCAAGACCATGTATTTCGACGACGCGGTCGAAGGCTTTTATCCAACGCCCGTCGAACTGAAAGTAGTGCTCGCGGTTTGCGGCGTGTTCAACGTTTTGTTCTTCCTCTATCCGGGGCCGCTGGTCGGCGCGGCGAGCGCGGCTGCGCGTTCCCTGTTCTGATGCGGCTTGATCCCGCGGCCGCGGCGGCCGGCTTTCGCCTTTTAGCCCACGACACGCTGCCGTCGACCAACACCGAAGCTTTGGCGCTGGCGCGGCGCGGCGAAACGGAGCCGCTCTGGGTGACGGCGCGGCAGCAGACTGCGGGCCGCGGCCGGCGCGGCAATGCATGGATTTCGGTGCCGGGAAACTTTTACGCCACGCTCCTGCTTTGTGACCCGGTAGCGTCCGAAAACGCGCCGGAATTGTCGTTCGTCGCGGCGCTTGCTGTTCACGACGCCATCGTCGATCGCGCCGCTGCGCTACGCGAAAAGCTTGCGCTGAAATGGCCGAATGACGTTCTTTGCGGAAGCGCCAAGCTGGCAGGCATTTTGATCGAGAGCGAAAGTGTAGAAGCCAAACTTGCCGTCGCCATTGGTATCGGCGTGAACTGCATGCACCACCCAGCGGACACCGCTTATCCGGCGACCGATCTTGCTACGGTCGGTGCGGCCGTTTCCGCGGAAGACTTGTTCTTCGCGCTGTCCGGCGCGATGGCGCGGCGGCTGGCGCAGTGGCAACAAGGTGCAGGCTTTCAATCCATTCGCGCCGATTGGCTCGATCGTGCCGCGGGAATAGGTGGCGAGATGCGGGTGCGGTTACCAAAAAACCGCGAATTTGTCGGCCGCGCCGAGGCGCTCGACGAACGCGGCCGCTTGCTGTTGCGCCTTGCGGACGGCACGTTACAGACGATCACGGCCGGCGACGTCTTCCCGGTCGCGGCGAACGGGCAAAACTGATGGCGCAGAACGAACTGGTCTTCGCGCCGCTCGGCGGCATCGGCGAGATCGGGATGAATCTCTCGATCTACGGCTTTGGCGACGAGCGCCGTCGGCAATGGCTGATCGTCGATTGCGGCGTGTCTTTCGCGTCCGAGGAACTACTACCCGGTATCGACCTGATCCTGCCGGATATCCGCTTTCTCATCGAGCAGCGAAAGAACATCGTCGGGCTGGTGATCACCCACGGCCATGAAGACCATATCGGTGCGCTGATCGACCTGTGGCCGCGCCTAAAGGTGCCGCTTTATGCCACGCCGTTCACCGCCGCCCTGTTCGAGGCCAAGCGGCTGTCGGAGCCCGGCGCGCCGCAAATTCCGGTCAAGGTGGTGCCGCTCGGCGGGCGTTTGAACCTCGGGCCGTTCACGGTCGATTTCATCAACGTTGCCCATTCGATCCCGGAATCCAATGCGCTCGCCATCCGCACGCCCGCAGGCATCGTGCTGCATACCGGCGACTGGAAGATCGATCTGACGCCGGTTCTCGGCCCGCCGACCGACCAGGCCAGATTGACCGCGCTCGGCGATGAGGGCGTGCTGGCGCTTATCGGCGATTCCACCAATGCGGTGCGCGAAGGCCGCTCGCCGTCGGAATCCGACGTGGCGCGCACGCTGGCCGAACTCATCCGCACCGCACCGGCCCGCGTCGCGGTCACCACGTTCGCCTCCCATGTCGGGCGCCTCCGCGCGGTAGCCGAGGCGGCGCGCGCCGTCGACCGCGAAGTGGTTCTGGTCGGCCGCGCCATGGAGCGCGTCACCCAGGTGGCACGCGAGACCGGCTATCTCGACGGCGTGCAGGATTTCCGCAGCATGGAGAGCTACGGCTATCTGCCCCCCGACAAGGTTTTGGCGTTGTGCACCGGCAGCCAGGGCGAGCCGCGCGCGGCACTGTCGCGCATCGCCGAGGACGAGCATCCCGAGGTGACGCTCGCCAAGGGCGACCGCGTGATCTTTTCGTCCCGCGCCATTCCCGGCAACGAGAAGGCCGTGGCCCGGGTGATCAACGGCCTCGTCAGCCAAGGCGTCGAGGTCATCACCGACCGCACCCACCTCGTTCACGTCTCGGGCCATCCGCGCCGCGCCGAGCTCCTCGACATGATCGCCTGGGTGCGGCCAAAGATCCTGATCCCGGCCCATGGCGAGGCGCTGCATCTTAACGAGCACGCCGAGCTCGGCCGCCGTGCCGGCGTCCCGCACGTCCTGGTGTGCCGCAACGGCGACCTGGTCCGGCTGGGGCAGGACGGCGCCCAAATCATCGACGAGGTGCCCTCGGGCCGGCTCTACAAGGACGGCTCGCTCCTGATCAGCGCCGAGGCCAAAACCGTAGCGGCGCGGCGCCGCCTGAGCTTTTCCGGCATCGTCACCGTGGCTCTTGCATTGAGCGAGAAGGGCGCCCTGGTCGCCGACCCCGAAATCGAGCTGATCGGAATCCCTGAGACCGACGCCGGCGGCGCGTCGATGACTGAGATCGCCCGCGACGCGGTCGAGGAGGCCTTCGAGTCCATGCCAAAGCCGCGCCGGCGCGATGCCGATGCGGTCGCCGAAGCGGTGCGGCGGGCGGTGCGCGGGGCCATCGCGCAACGCTGGAACAAGAAGCCGATCTGCCACGTGCATGTGCTGGAGGTATAAGATCGATGCTGCCGGGACGCAGGAGGGTTCAAAAATGATCGGCAGGCTCAATCACGTGGCGATCGCGGTGCGCGATCTCGGCAAGGCTGTGGCGGTCTATCGCGACGTTCTCGGCGCGCAGGTTTCGGCCGCCGTGCCGCAGCCCGACCATGGCGTGACCACCGTTTTCATCACGCTGCCCAATACTAAGATCGAATTGTTGGAACCGCTCGGCGAAGGCTCGCCGATCGCAAAATTCCTGGAGCGCAGCCAGGACGGCGGCATGCACCACCTGTGCTACGAGGTCGACGATATCCGCGCTGCCCGCGATGCGCTCAAAGCGGCCGGCGCCCGCGTGCTGGGCGATGGTGAGCCAAAAACCGGCGCCCATGGCAAGCCGGTGCTGTTCCTGCACCCGAAGGATTTCTCAGGGACCTTGGTCGAGCTGGAGCAGGCCTGAAAAATGCCCGTCACCACCGGCATCGCAATCTTTTTCCTGATCTGGTGGATCGTGCTGTTCGCGGTACTGCCGTGGGGCGTGCGCAGCCAGCAAGAGGACGACGAGGTCGCGCCCGGCACCGATCCCGGCGCGCCGGCGATCCCCAATTTGCGCCGAAAACTGCTTTGGACGACGCTGGTATCCATGGTGGTTTTTGCGGCGTGTTACGTCATCTATGTCGAGCGCCTGGTCACGTTGGAAAGCCTTTTGGCGCCCTTTGGGCAGCACACGATCCGTTAGGGCCGCGCCCCATGACGATAAAGAATAGATAATAGAAATAACGTCTTAGGCGATTATTTTAACATTCCAGGCGCGGTCTTGGGCCGCTCCAAAGCGGCGGCCGTGACCTCGTCGTCAAAAGAAAAAGCAGGGCAAAAGCCCTGCTCGAGAATCCTCATCAGCACCCTTAGTTCCGCGTACTTATGTGGTTTTACGCATCCTCACCGTGGCAGTGAAGCCGCTTTACGCGTCCGGGTATATCCTCCCAAGACTTGGACCGCTTTCCCGAAATCTCGTGAACGAGATGGCGGTTTCGGGATTGCGTAAAAACATTGGTAATCGATCCGTGGGCTTTTGTCACGAGGTTGCCCACCTCAAACGGCAAAAAAATACCTCCGCAAATTCCTGCCCAAATTCCTGCCCTTGTGTTTCCGGCGCGGTTCCGGTTTCACTGCCGCGGTCACTTTTTGCGAGAGTCCATGCGCCTTTCCCGGTTCTTCCTGCCCAATCTGCGCGAGACCCCGAAGGAGGCGGAGATCGCCTCCCACCGGTTGATGCTGCGCGCCGGCATGATCCGCCAGGAGGCGGCCGGGATTTACGCCTTCCTGCCGCTCGGCCTTCGGGTACTGACCAAGGTCTGCCAGATCGTGCGCGAGGAGCAGGACCGCTCCGGCGCCATCGAGCTTTTGATGCCGACCATCCAGTCGGCGGATCTCTGGCGCGAAAGCGGCCGCTACGAGGCCTATGGCAAGGAGATGCTGCGCATCAAGGACCGCCACGAGCGCGACATGCTCTACGGCCCGACCAACGAGGAAATGATCACGGCGATCTTCCGCACCTACGTGCGCTCGTACAAGGATTTGCCGCTCAACCTCTACCACATCCAATGGAAGTTCCGCGACGAGGTGCGGCCGCGCTTCGGCCTGATGCGCGGGCGCGAGTTCCTGATGAAGGACGCTTACTCGTTCGACGTCGATTTCGCCGGCGCCAAGCACGCCTATAACCGCATGTTCGTCGCCTACTTGCGCACCTTTGCTCGCATGGGGCTACGCTCGATCCCGATGGTGGCGGAGAGCGGCCCGATCGGCGGCAACCTGTCTCACGAATTCATCATCCTGGCCGACACCGGCGAGAGCGAAGTTTTTTGCCACAAGGACTATCTGAACTTCGAGGTCCCAGGCCCCGACGTCGATTTCACCCACGTCGGCCGCTTGCAGTCGATCGTGGACAAATGGACCTCGCTCTACGCCGCGACCTCGGAGAAACACGACGCGGCGGCCTACGAGGCGCTGCCGGCCGACAAGCGGGTGTCGGCGCGCGGCATCGAGGTCGGGCATATCTTTTATTTCGGCACGAAATATTCCGAGCCGATGAAGGCGGTGGTGACTGGCCCCGACGGCGCCGATCATCCGGTGCATATGGGCTCTTACGGCATCGGCCCGAGCCGGCTCGTTGCCGCCATCATCGAGGCGTCCCACGACGAGGCCGGGATCATATGGCCGGAGCCGGTGGCGCCGTTCAAAGCCATGATCCTCAATCTCAAGCAGGGCGCGAGCGACACCGACGCCGCTTGCGAAAAGCTTTATGCGGAGCTTTCGGCAAAAGGCATCGACACACTCTACCACGACCGCGACGAGCGGCCCGGCTCGAAATTCGCCATGGCCGACTTGATCGGCGTGCCCTGGCAGATCCTGGTCGGGCCGCGCAGCCTCGCCGAAGGCAAAGTCGAAGTGAAGCGGCGCGCCGACGGCACGCGGGAGCTCATGACGCCGGCCGACGCCGTGGTGCGGCTCAGTTCATGAAGCTTGCGCGCGGCGGCAGCTTGCTGAAGGGTTCATTCGGCTTTGAGGTTCGCTCCCCTGATAATCGGCCACCACTTTTCGATTTCGGCCTTTTGTTGGGCGTAAAGTCCTTCCGGAGTTTGTTGATCGAGCGACGGGATTTCAAGCGACAGCGCGGCCAGCCGCTGACGGACTGCCGGGTCGGCGAGCGTATCGCGCACAGCGGCATTGAGCTTGGTGACGATCTCCGAAGGCGTGCCTTTCGGCACCCACAACCCGTGCCAGACCGCGATATAAAATCCCGGCAGGCCGGCCTCGTCGGTGGTCGGAATGTCGGGCGCTGCCGCGATGCGGCTCTTGGCGGTGACCGCATAGGCCCTGATCTTGCCGTCCCGCACCAGTGACATCGAGATCGACGGCCCCGTGATCATGGTGTCGATCTGACCGCCGACTAAATCTTGAATCGCCGGGCCGGCGCCGCGATACGGCACCAGCTGAAAATGCACGCCCGTTTGCTGTTGAAACAGGATGCCGGCGACATGCGACGGTCCGCCGACGCCGCTGGTGCCGCCGGTCGCCTTCTGCGCATTCGCCTTCAGCCACGCGATCAGGTCCTGCAGGTTGCTCGCGGCAATCGAGGTCTTGGCAAGAATGAGGTTGGGCTCTGAGGGCAGCATGGACACCGGTTCGAAGTCCGTCAGCAGATCGTACGGCAACGTGTAGAGCGCGCCGTTTGCGACGTTCGAGCCCCAGTTGCCGATGCCGATCGTGTAACCGTCGGGCACGGCGCGCGCCACGTGGCCGACGCCGGTGCTGCCGCCGGCGCCGGTGACGTTTTCGACCACAACAGTCTGATGCAGCGAAGCCGCCATGCGGTCGGCCATGGTGCGGGCGATGGCATCCGCCGGGCCACCTATGGCGTACGGCACGATCATCGTGATCGGCCTGGCCGGATAGGTGTCCGCCATTGCCATGGGCGAGACAGCCGGGAGAGCGGCGGCAGCCGCCGCGAGATGCAGAAATCGTCGGCGGGGAAGTTTCATTCGATCACCCTGTCGCCGGCTATTTCGCTTCGACGCTGACTTGCTGCGCGACGATAACCGGGAGCGAGAAAGCAAACGTCGAGCCCTGGCCGAGCTCTGACTCGACCCAGATTTTGCCGCCGTGCATTTCGACGATGCGCTTCGATATGGCGAGCCCCAGCCCCGTGCCGCCCTTCTTGCGCGTGACCGCGTTGTCGGCCTGCTGGAATTCCTGAAACAGTTTTGCTTGATTGGCAGCGGAGATGCCAGGTCCGGTGTCGCACACCGAGAGATGGAATGAGCCATCGGCCGCGGTGGCTTTGATGACCACTTTGCCCGTATCGGTGAATTTGATGGCGTTACCGACGAGGTTGATCACGACCTGCGCCAAACGCCGCCCGTCGCCGTGGCCGGGCGGCAATTTCGGCGCCACCTCGACCTTGAACGCGAGTTTCTTGTCGGCCGCCAGCGGCTCGAGCGTGCTGCGCACGGTCTGAGCAATATCCTCGAGCGAGTAATCGGACAGTTCGAGCACGAGCTGGCCGGCCTCGATCTTCGACAGATCGAGCACGTCGTTGATCAGGCCGAGCAGGTGTCTGCCGTTGCTCTCGAGCCTCTTGAGCACGTCGGTCGTCTTTTCCGGCAGTGCGCCGTAAATGCCGTCCGCCATCAGTTCGGTGTAGCCGAGAATGGCGTTGAGCGGCGTGCGCAGCTCGTGGCTCATATTGGCGAGGAACTGCGACTTGTGCTGGCTGGCGACTTCCAGCTGGCGGCTCTTGTCCTGGATTTCGTCGAACAGCCGCACGTTCTCGATGGCGATGACGGCCTGGTCGGCGAAGGTCGTGAGCAGTTCGATCTGCCTGTCGGTGAAGGGTTTTACCTCGGTCCGCGTCAACGATAGCACGCCGACGGGGATGCCTTCGCGCATCAGAGGCACGCCGAGCATGGTGCGATATCCGCCCCGCAGCTGCGACTCTCGCCATGTGTATTCGGGGTCGTTCGCCGCATCCAGAATATGGATGACTTTGCCCTCGATGGTCGTTCGACCGATGAGGGTCTCTCGCCCCGGAGCGATGGGGCGCTCGATCATGTACTCTTTGTATTCGGGCGAAAAACCGAATGTGGAATCCAGCCGGTAAGTCTGTCCATCGCGCCGATAGATGAAGGCGTTGCTCGCGTCGCACAATCGCGCCGCTGATTCCACCAGCGTATCGAGCACGGCTTGAAGATCGAAAGTCGAGCGGCTGATGACTTTCAGCACGTCGGCGGTCGCGGTCTGCTGCTGCAGCGATTGTCGCAATTCGCTGAGCAGCCGCGAATTCTCGATGGCGATGACGGCCTGGGTGGCAAAATTCTGCACCAACGCGATTTGCTTGTCGGTGAAGGGGCGAACGTCCAGGTGATATATGTTGATCGTGCCAACCAATGCGTCCTCGCGGAGCATGGGGACGGACAACGCCGTTCTAGCGCCGCCCACCTTTGCAAGGGCTGATCCGGCATATGGCTCCTGGGCGGCAAGATCACGAACGTGATTCAGTTGCTTCGTCGTTACGACGGGGCCGGCGATTGAGCTTTGCAGATCTAGGACTGGATTGCGGCGTCGCAGTTCCGCTAATGCGGGTGGCGCATTGTGCATGGCTTCCAGCCGCAATTCGCCACCGTTGAACAAGGTCAAATTGCCAAACTGGGCGCCGCAGATGCGTACGGCATTTGCCAGCAAGGCATCGAACACCGGCTCCAGCTCGCCCGGAGAGCTGCTGATAACGCGCAGGACTTCGGAAGTTGCCGTCTGCTGCTCCAGGGACTCGGCGAGTTCCCGTGTGCGCTGCTGTTCCGCCTCAAACAGCCGCACGTTCTCGATGGCGATCACCGCCTGGTCGGCGAAAGTGGTCACCAGCTCGATCTGCTTGTCGGTGAACGGCCGTACCGTTCGCCGTGACAATACGATGACGCCGATCGGTATGCCTTCGCGCAGCAGAGGAACACCCAGCATCGTGCGCATGCCGCCGATTTTCGCGGACTCAATGAACTTGAACTCCGGGTCCGCCAGAACGTCGGGAATGTGAACAGTATTGCCTTCGAGCACGGTTCGTCCCGTGACCGTGCCGCGCCCGAACTCAATGGGGTGAATTTCCATGAAACGCACAAGGTCATCCGGATAGCCGTAGCTGGCCTGTTGCTGGTAAATGGAGCCTTTCTGACGAGTGATGGCGGCCATGTCCGACTCGCACAATCGCGCGGCGGATTCCACCAGCGTGTCGAGCACCGTCTGCAAATCGAAGGTCGAGCGACTGATGACCTTGAGCACGTCGGCGGTGGCGGTCTGCTGCTGCAGCGACTCGCGCAATTCACTGAGCAGCCGGGTGTTCTCGATGGCGATGACGGCCTGGGCGGCGAAGTTTTTCACCAGCGCGATCTGTTTTTCTGTGAATGGCCGAACCTCCTGCCGATAGATCACTATGGCGCCGACCAACGCATCATCCTTGAGCATTGGCACCGTGATCAGGGATCGCGCTCCGCCGCGCCTCGCTGCCGGGCTGGGCCCACGTTCGGCGGCAGCATCGCTGGTGTGGCTCACGTGCCTTGTTCGCATCACGCGCTCAAGATGGGTGCCAGGCTCCGGTTGAAACGGCCCGCGACGCCTCTGAAATTCAGCCAGTTCCGGCGGAGTCTGGACTTCCGCTGTAAAGTGGAATGCTTTACCATCGAAGCGGTAAAGGCTCCCGAACTTGGCCTCGCAGATGCGCGTTGCGTTCTCCAGCATTGCCTGAAAGACCGGCTCCAACTCGCCCGATGAACTGCTGATGACTTTGAGCACGTCGGCGGTGGCGGTCTGTTGCTGCAGCGATTCGCGCAATTCGCTGAGCAGCCGCGTGTTCTCGATGGCGATGACGGCCTGGGTGGCGAAGCTCTGTACCAGTTCGATCTGCTTATCAGAAAAAGGTCGTACCTCTTGGCGATAAATGGCAATCGTCCCGACGAGTTGCTGATCCTTCAGCATTGGTATGAGCAGGACGGTTCGCGCCCCCGCATTTTCGACCAATCCAACGGCAGCAGGTTCGCGTTGCTTGTACGCCTCATCCTCGGCGTAGTCAGAAATGTGAACCATCCTTTTCGTTGCAATCGCGCGTCCAATGGCGCTCAACGGGCCGGGACGAAAGAATGGTCCGCGCGCTGCGACGACATTGAGGAAAGCAGCGGGCGCATTGTGAACTGCCCCCGTTCGGATCGCATCGTCTTCACAGAGGTGCAAGATACCGAATTTGGCTTCGCAGATGCGTGTTGCATTCTCCAGCATTGCGGTGAAAACCGGCTCTAACTCGCCCGGTGAACTGCTGATGACCTTGAGTACGTCGGCGGTGGCGGTCTGCTGCTGTAGGGATTCGCGTAGCTCATTGAGCAGCCGCGTGTTCTCGATGGCGATCACGGCCTGGGCGGCGAAGTTGCTCAGAAGCGCGATCTTCTTGTCGGTGAAGGGACGAACCTCCTGGCTGTAAATCGCGATGGCACCTGCCAACTTACCTTCCTTGAGCATCGGCACGAGTACCTGGGAACGTGCGCCGCCGAGTCGGGCCGAATTGGTGGGTATCGGCTCGGCTGACTCATCCGTGCTGTCGACTATTTGGTTTGTACGCAGCAGACGGTCCAGAGCGTTACCAGCCTGGGGCAAGAATCGACCGCGCGACCACACGAAGTCTGCGTAAGCTATGGGCGCATTCGCCAGGGCAGCCGGTTCGAACCCTTTTTCATCGTAAAGATAAAGCACGCCAAACTTCGCCTCGCAGATACGCGTAGCGTTCTCCAGCATGGCCTGGAACACCGGCTCCAATTCGCCGGGCGACGAACTGATGACGCTCAAAACCTCCGCCGTGGCCGTCTGCTGCTCCAGCGATTGTCGCAGCTCGCTGAGCAACCGCGTGTTCTCGATGGCGATCACGGCCTGGGCGGCGAAGTTCGTTAGCAGAGCGATCTGTTTGTCGGCAAAGGGGCGCACCTCTTGGCGATAGATGATGATGGCACCGATGAGCAAATCGTCCTTGAGCATTGGCACGTAAACTGTGGATCGCGCGCCTCCGAGCGTTGCTGCTTTCCCGGGAACAGGTTCAGCGGCTTCATCGGCAGTGTGCCTCACTTGCTTTGTTCGCGTAATCTGATCGAGGAGGCCGCCCGACTGCGTTTGAAATGGCCCGCGCCGCTTTTGGAATTCGACTAGCTCGGGCGGCGTACCGAATTGCGCCGCCAAGTGATACGCAAGGCCGTCGAAGCGAAACAGCGTGCCGAATTTAGCCTCGCAGATGCGCGTGGCATTTTCCAGCATGGCTTGGAACACCCGCTCCAGATCGCCGGGCGAACTGCTGATGACTTTCAGAACCTCAGATGTCGCGGTTTGTTGTTCCAGCGACTCAGTAAGATCGTCAGTGCGCTGCCGCAATTCATTGAGCAGCCGCGTGTTCTCGATGGCGATGACGGCCTGGGCGGCGAAGTTTTTCACCAGATCGATCTGCTTGTCGGTGAATGCGCGAACCTCTTGGCGGTAGATCGCGAACGCGCCGATCACTGCGTTTTCCTTGTGCAGGGGAACGTTGAGTATCGTGCGGAAGCGCCCGAGGTCGACGGCGGCGACGAAAATTGGCTCGCTCTCGACGTAGGCCGGTTCTTTCGTAACGTCGACGATGTGAACGGGCTCTCTCGTGTCGGCGACGCGGCCAAGCGCGGTTCGCGGGCCAGCCCGCTGTGGTCCGCGATTCCAGAACTCTGCGAATGCCGGCGGGACGCCGAACATGGCGCCAGCACGCCACGCGTCATCGTCGTATCGAAACAAAACCCCGAAACTGGCCTCGCAGATCCGCACCGCCTTTTCCAACATCGCGTCGAAAACAGAGTTGAGATCGCCGGCAGAGACTACTTTGAGAACCTCGGACGTGGCCGCTTGCTGCTCCAGCAGTTCGTCCCGCTCGCGTGTCAGCAGCGCAACTTTTTTGTTCAGACCGTCAGCGGCAGGCTTGCGACGACGAGCCACCTTCGGCGCATTGCGGCGCTTCGGCGCGGCCGTCTTGTGACGTCGCTTTTTCATGGCTTTGCTGCCCGCTACGCGAGTTCCGCGAGCGGGTATGCAGTCATGCCTTTGCGCAGATCGAGATGGCCTTGTGGTCTCATGCCCGCCCCCAGGCTTTGGACGAGCCATCGTACCCTCTCAATCTAGGCCTCAGGAAGGCCCGGGACCGATTCATTTGAGGCCGTCGGGTCTGCAGGTGGTGTCCGTTGCGGGCGGTAAACCGGTATCGGGGTAACGCCACCGGACCTTAATCTTGGCGGCTTTTTTCGAGCAATCCGAGCGCGCGCCGCAGCACATCCGCTGCCGCCTTGCGCTCGGTGTCGGACATGCGCTCGGCGTCGACCTCGAGCCGCAGATGTGCCGTCGCGGCCTGTTCCTCGTCTTGCTTCAACCCCAGCACCGTATAGGTCGCGACCGGCTGGGCGATGCCTTTGACCTGCACGTCGCCGCGCTCTTCGCAGCGCACCTCGTCCTTCACCAGCGCATAGGTCTCGAAGGAGATCAGCACGCCGCCGGGCGGCGCTTCGTGCTCGAGCCGCGACGCAAGGTTCACCGTGCCGCCGACCATGGTGTAGTCCATGCGGTCCTCGCTGCCGAAATTGCCGACCGTGCAATAGCCGGTGTGGATGCCGATCCGGCAACGCAACGGCGTCTGGATGCCGCTGTCGCGCCATTCGTGCTCCAGCTCTTTGACGCGCTTTTGCATGGCGATCGCCATCTGTACGCAGGCCAGCGCATCCTCCTTCACGCCCAGCGTCGCCGGATCGCCGAAAAACATGACAATGGCGTCGCCGACATATTTGTCGATTGTTGCGCCGTATTGCAGGGCGATCTTCGACATTTCGGTAAGATAGTGGTTGAGCAGTTGGGTGAGGTCTTCCGACTCCATCTTGTCGGTGATCTCGGTGAAGCCGACGAGGTCGGAAAAGCACACCGTGAGCTTCTTGCGCTTGCTGACGATCTTGACGTCCTGCTGGCCGGTAAAGATCGAATCGTAGACCTGCGGCGCCAGATATTTGGCGAGCTTTGACGACAGCGCCGCCAGCGCGGTGGATTTTTCGGTGAGATCCTGCTCGCGCTGCTTGAGCTCGGTGATGTCGGAATAGACCGCGACGGTGCCGCCGTCCTCGGTGCGGCGCTCGCTGACCATGACCCAGCGGCCGTTGTCGCGGCGCTGCACTTGCGGCTCGCCGGGATTGCGGTGCTGCTGTAGCCGTTCCGCAATCCATTCCTCGACGCGGCCTTCCGCATCCTTGACATAGCCGCGCTCGGTGGCGCGGCGGATGATGCTCTCGAACGAGGTGCCGGGGCTCAAATCGATATCGAGACCCGGGTAAAGCAGGTTGCGATAGCACGAGTTGCAGATGACCAGCCGGTCCTCGCCGTCGTAACAGACAAAGCCTTCGGAAATGCTCTCGATCGCCTCGGCGAGCCGCTGCTCGCTGCGCAGCCTGGCCTGCTCGGCGCGGCGCAGCGGCGTGATGTCGTAAAGCCAATAAAGTCGCTTGCCGCCGCCGATGGCGACGTGGCCGCCGTGATAGGCGACCTGGACGTAGGAGATCAAGAGATTGAGCTGTTCGCCTTGTTTTGTCTTCCAGACGACTTCCTCGTTCAGCAACTGTCCGCCGCGCGTCCGCAACAGTTCGACCACGCGCGTACGATGATCGAGATCGTTCCAGAAACGCCTGGTGTCGAACAGTTCCAGCTCTTCTTTTTCATAGCCGGTCAATTCGCGCAGGCGCCGATTGTGGAACAGGAGCCGCCCATCCTCGTCGACGACATTCACGGCGGCGGGGCAAAAGTCGAGAATTTCGCGAAGCTGGCGCTCTTGCTCGGCGACTTGCGCCTCGTGCTGCGTCAGCGCGGTGACGTCATAGACCCACAGCACCCGCTTGCCGCCGACAAAACTGATGTGGCCGCCGTGATAGCCGACCTGTACGTAGGACAGAAGCAGATGAACCAGCGTCCCCTTCTTGGTCCGCCAAATCACCTTTTCATTGAGAATCTGGCCGCCCTGCGTGCGCAATTGGTTGATGATCCGCGTGCGCTGATCGAGGTCATGCCAATGCATGCGGGTGTCGCAAAGGTCGAGCTCGGCTTTGCTGTAGCCCAGAATTTCGCGCAGCCGCGCATTGTGGAACAGGAGCCGGCCGTCCTCGTCGACCACCATTAGCGCTGCGGGGCAAAATTCCAGCAACTCGAGGAATTGGCGTTCATGCTCGGCTGCCTCGGCGCCAAGAGCGGCGCCGCCGCCGGCCGACGCCGATTGATCTATCGTGTTGTCAGATGACATGCGCCCCCGCCGGACTGACACGGCAACGTTAGCACCGAAACCAGGAGAATTCGAGATGCCTACAGGTCGGACGCGGCGGCCTGATAATACCTTCGGATAATCAGCGGTCGTGATACAGTAAAAGCCAGTCTACGATAGACATAAGCGACTGATCCGGGGGGACATCATGCGCCTGAACCAATGTCATAATTTCCATGATTTTCGCGAATTGGCGCGGCGGCGTCTGCCCGGACCGATCTTCAACTATATCGACGGCGCCGCCGACGACGAAACGACGTATCGGAGAAACACGCGCGCCTTCGAGGACTGCGATCTGGTGCCGAATGTTCTCGCCGGCGTCGAGCAGGTCGACCTATCGGTGACCGTGCTCGGTCAAAAATTGAAAATGCCGTTTTATTGCTCGCCGACCGCGTTGCACCGGTTGTTTCACCATCAAGGCGAGCTTGCCGTGGCGCGCGCCGTGGAAAAATTCGGCACCATGTTCGGCGTTTCCTCGCTGGGCACGGTGAGCCTGGAAGACATCGCGTCGAATTTTACGTTTCCGCAGGTCTATCAGTTCTACTTTCACAAGGACCGCGACCTGAACAAAGCCATGATGGAGCGGGCCAAGGGCGCCGGCGTCCGCATCATGATGCTGACGGTGGATTCGATCACCGGCGGCAATCGTGAGCGCGACCTGCGCACCGGCTTCACCATTCCGTTCCGGCTGAATTTACGGGGGATGTTTCAATTCGCCACCAAGCCGAAATGGGCGTTCGACCACCTGACCCATGAAAAATTCAGCCTGCCGCAATTGGACAGTCATGTCGACATGAAGGGCGGCACGACCTCCATCGGCGATTACTTCACCAATATGCTCGACCAGTCCATGAACTGGCGCGACGTCGCCGACATGGTCAAGCAGTGGGACGCCAAATTCTGTCTCAAAGGCGTGATGAGTGCCGACGATGCGAGGAAAGCCGTCGATATCGGTTGCGCGGGCATTGTCGTTTCCAATCATGGCGGGCGGCAACTGGACGGTTCGCGCAGCTCATTCGATCAGCTCGCGGAAATCGTCGACGCCGTCGGCGACAAGATCGACGTCCTGTTCGATAGCGGCGTGCAACGCGGCACCCATGTGCTCAAGGCGCTCTCATTGGGCGCCAAGGCGGTGGGCGTAGGCCGGCTCTATCTTTTTCCCCTCGCGGCCGCCGGCCAGCCTGGCGTCGAGCGCGCGCTTTCGCTGATGCGCACCGAGATCGAGCGCGACATGAAGCTGATGGGCTGCACGTCGATCCAGCAGCTG
>Ga0193726_1000173_pt1 | contig 88759 bp, 76 predicted proteins | sample H2c1metaG_FD_144928 | JGI IMG/M metagenome (GOLD analysis project Ga0193726, IMG submission 144928) | Soil microbial communities from a riparian zone of the East river system, Colorado, United States - H2c1 | ecosystem: Environmental > Terrestrial > Soil > Riparian zone | place: USA: East River... | reverse complement strand
ATCCCAATAGGCGAGCGGGTGATCGGTCCGATACCATTGCGGCACCCAATAGCGCCCGGAGCGAAACACGCGATCGAATGCACGGCATGCGACGGTGAGATCGGCCCGGTTGTTGGCGCCGATGATGCGGTCGATCAGCGCGTCCAGCGCCGGATTGGCGATGCCGGCGAGGTTGTACGATCCCTTGGTGGCGGCCGCCTGCGACGAAAAGAACGGACGCATGGCGTCGCCCGGCGTCGCCGACATGCTGAAGCGCTCGATGGTCATGTCGAAATCGAAATCTTCCAGCCGGGCGCGGTATTGCACCGGATCGACGATGCGCAAGTTAGCCTCGATTCCGAGCGTGCCGAGGTTCTTGATATAAGGCGCGTGATGCGGCTGGATCGACGGCTCATCGACCAGGAACTCAATTCTGAAAACCTCGCCGTTCGGCAATACCCGCTTGCCGTCCTTGATGACAAGACCCGCGTCGGTGAGCAATTGCGAGGCCTTGCGCAGCAGCGCCCGGTCCTGTCCGGACCCGTCGGAAACCGGCGGCACGAACGGCGCGCCGAATACCTCGTCCGGGACCTGTCCGCGAAACGGCTCCAGCAGTGCGAGTTCTTCCGGCGAGGGCGGGCCTTTGGCCATCAGATCGGAATTCTGGAACGGCGAATGGGTGCGCGCATAAGCGCCATACATGATGGTCTTGTTGGTCCATTCGAAATCGAAGGCCTGGATCAGCGCCTCGCGCACGCGCGGGTCCTTGAATTTCTCGCGGCGCGTGTTGATGAACCAGCCTTGCGCGCCGGACGGCGTTTCGTCGGGGAGGATTTCGCGCTTCACCCGCCCATCCTTGATGGCGGGAAAATCGTAACGCGTCGCCCACACCCGCGCCGTGAATTCCTCGCGGTACAGATAGTTTTTCGCGGTGAAGCCTTCGAATGCGACGTCGCGGTCGCGATAGAACTCGTAACGCACGGTGTCGAAATTATAAAGCCCGCGCGCCACGGGAAGATCGGCGCCCCACCAATCCTTGACCCGCTCGTATTCGATATAGCGGTTGGCTTCGAACTTTCCGACCTTGTAAGGCCCGCTGCCGAGCGGTATCTCGAGGGTGGATTCGTCGAACGCCCGCGCCGCGTAATACGCTTTCGAGAAAATCGGCAGGCTCGCCACATAGAGCGGCACGTCGCGCGCGCGCTTTTCGGCGAAGGTGACGACCAGCGTCGCGTCGTCAAGCGCTTCGGCCTTCACCATGTCGCGCATCTGCTGCAGCACCAGCGGATGCCCCTTGGCCTTGAGCACCGTGAGCGAAAAGGCGGCGTCCTGCGCGGTGAGCTTTGTGCCGTCGTGAAACTTCGCCTCGGGCCGCAGCGTGAAGCGATAGACCAGCTTGTCCGGCGAAATCTGTACCGACTTCGCGACCTGGCCGTACATCGCATCGGGCTCGTCGCCGGCGCGGGCCATCAGCGTTGCGAAGGTGAGATCCATGCCCTGCGCGCCCTCGCCCTTCAGGATAAAGGCGTTGAGCGAATTGAAGGTGTAATAAGACTGATTGTAGCTTCGCACCGACGGAATGGTCGAAAACAGTCCGCCTTTCGGCGCCGCCGGATTGACGTAGTCGAAGTGATGGAAATCCGGCGGATATTTCAGGTCGTCAAATACCGACATGCCATGGGCTTCGGCCCCCTCGCCCATCGCCGGCCGAAGCCATGCAGCACCAGCCGCGCCGATGCCGAGACCCAGCACATGCCGGCGGGAGAACTGCGCCCTGCGCGTAAAATCCCTCAAGATCGTTTACCGATCCTGGCGGCCTTGTCGGCGTCGTACCACCACTGCGCGGGGAAACCGGAAATCCCGTATTTCGGCAGCGGCTCGGCGCGGCTGAAGCGGTCCCACCGCGCGTAACGCAGCGTGCTGGAGATGTAGTGCGGCACCACATAGAAATTCCACAGCAGCACGCGGTCGAGCGCCTTGGACGCGGCAATCTGCGTCGCGCGATCCTTGGCGAAAATCACCTGCTCGATCATCGCATCGACCGCCGGGTTCTGGATTCCGCACAGGTTCTGCGATCCGGGGCGGTTCGCCCCCTGCGACCCCCAGAATTCGCGCTGCTCGTTGCCCGGCGAAAGCGATTGGCCCCACACCTTCGTTGTCATGTCGAAATCGAACGAACGAAGCCGGTTTTCATACTGCGCGTCATCGACGGTGCGGACCGACACCGTAACGCCGATACGCTCCAGCGACGATTTGTAGAACAGGATCAGACGTTCCATGGAAGGACTGTCGGTCAGAAATTCGACGCCGACCGGCTTGCCTGACGCATCGATCAGCTTGCGGTCCTTGATCTCGAAGCCGGCATCCTTCAAGAGGCGCGTCGCCTCTCTCAGATTGTTGCGGACCGCTTCCGGATTGCCGCCGACCGGATTGGTGTAAGGCGCGGTAAAGAGCTCGGCCGGCACCTTGTCGCGCACGGTCTCGAGAATCCGCAGCTCTTCGCCTTCCGGCAGGCCGGAAGCCGCCAATTCAAGGCCGTCGAAGTAGCTGTTGTTGCGCCTGTACTGATTGTAGAATAGCTGCTTGTTCATCTCCTCGAAATCGAAGGCATAGTTGAAGGCCCGGCGCAACCGCACGTCCCTGAACAGATCGCGGCGCAGATTGAAGACAAAGCCCTGCATCCGGCCGGTACTGTTGACCGGGAATTCTTCCTTGACGACACGCTTTTCAACGACCGCCGGAAAGTCGTAGGCCGTGGCCCATTGCTTGGCGGAGTTCTCCGCGATCCAGTCGGCCTGATCGGCCTTGAACGCCTCCAGCGCTACGAGATTGTCGCGGAAGAACTCGAAACGAATTTCGTCGAAATTGCTGGTCCCGACCCGCACCGGCAGCTTTTCGCCCCAGTAATCCTTGACCCGCTCGACGGCGACCGACCGTCCGGCGACAAAATCCTTGATCCGATAGGGCCCGGAGCCCAGCGGCTTCTCCAGCGTGGTCGCGGAGACATCGCGCTTGCGGCCTTCAGAGTCGGTGCCTTCCCACCAATGCTTGGGCAGCACCGTGATCTCGCCGACGATCATCGGCAATTCGCGGTTTCCCGGCGAGTCGAAGGTGAAGGTGACCTCGCGTTCGCCGGTCGCCTCGGCCTTGACCACGTGCTTGTAGTAGGAGGAGTACGTCGGGCTGTATTTTTTCAAGGTCGCCAGCGAGTAGATCACGTCTTCCGGGGTCACCGGCTTGCCGTCGTGCCAGCGCGCCTCCTTGCGCAGCCGATACTTGGCCCATGAAAAATCGTCAGGGAACGCGGCCGCCTCGGCCAGCAATCCGTAATAGGTAAGGGCCTCATCCTGCGACGCGCTGATCAGGGTTTCGTAGATCAGTCCGACCGCCGGCGCGATCGAACCCTTCACGCCCGACACCGCCAGATTGAAATTATCGAAGGTGCCGATCGTGATGGTGCGGACGATGCCGCCTTTGGGCGCATCCGGATTGACGTAATCGAAGCGCTTGAAGTCCGCCGGGTATTTGACCTCGCCGAACGCCGACAGACCATGACGCCAGACCGGTTCACCCGTTGCCGTCTGCGCGCGGGCTGCGTCGACCGCGGGAATTCCGGCGGCGATGCCGAGTGTCGGGGCAACCGCGGCAAAGGCTCCGCTCTGAAGAAGACGTCGTCGGGTAATTGCCAATTGAAGATTTCCTGTCCTGTCAAACGAGGCGATTAGAGCCGCAATATAAGGCAAGCTTTCGACCGATTATGTTGCTTTTTCCTCATGATACCAGCCCGCGGGCGAACCCGGTGCGGCGAAACGTCCCGATAACGCGCATATGAAGCGCAAGTTGCCGGCAAACGAAAACGGCCAGGCGATGCCTGGCCGTCGATGGCGAAAATTTCATGGGCCGATCCGGACGCCGTTACTTCGAAGCCGTCGGCAGCGGCACCGGCTTGTCGGCCAGCGTCGCGAGGTAAGCGATCACGTCGGCGCGCTCGCTGTCCTTCTGGATGCCGGCAAAGCCCATCGCAGTGCCGGGGACGAAGCCCTTTGGACTGGCGATGAACTTGTTCAGATCGTCGAAGGTCCAGGTGCCGCCCTTGCCCTTCATGGCGGCCGAGAAATTGAACCCGCCTTTGCCCTCGCCCTTCTTTTCATTGACGGTGCCGAACAGGTTCGGGCCGACGCGGTTGGGGCCGCCCTTCTCGAACGTATGGCAGGCCGCGCATTTCTTCGCGGCTGCCGCGCCCTTTTCCGCCGAGGCGGTCTGCAGCAGCTTTTCGATCGGCTCGGAGGCGACCGCGGCTTCCTTGGCCCCGCCGGCGTGATCGTCTTCCTTCACCGCGATGTCGAAGCCCGGTTTTTCCAGCTTGGTCGGGGCGAAAATCGCGCCCGCGGTGAAGCTCGACACCAGCAGGACCAGGCAGGTGGCCAGAACCGCGCCGAGAATTTTATTGAGTTCGAAGGAGTCCATTTTCGATCAGGCTCCGGGGCCGGAATTTCGACATTGAGGCCGGCTGAACGGCCAAGGATGAGCGGCAGGAATCAGGCTTTCGCACTGCACCTTACATAGCGATGAGATATCGGTTTGCCCGCGCTCTGGCAACCCGTATAAACGCCCGAACTTTCGGCCAATCCCCATCAATTCCTAACTATTCAGCTGGGTTCAAAGCCCCCGATTCCGATGACCGACACCCGCACTTTGGTGCTGATTCCGGCCCGCATGGCCGCCACCCGGCTGCCCGGCAAACCGCTGCTGGATATCGCCGGGTTGCCGATGATCGTCCATGTGCTGCGCCGGGCCGAGGCCGCAAAAATCGGCCGCGTCGCCGTCGCCACCGATACCCCTGAGATCGCGGCGGCGGTGCAGGCCCACGGCGGCGAGGCAGTGATGACATCGGCCGATCACCCTTCGGGTTCCGACCGGATCTTTGAGGCGCTGGGCACGCTCGACCCCCAGCGCGAGATCGAAATCGTCATCAATCTGCAGGGCGATTTTCCGACCATCTCGCCGGATAATATTCGCGATGTACTCGGGCCGCTGCGCGACCCCGCGGTCGATATCGCGACGCTGGCGGCAGAAATCCACACCGAGGAGGAAGCCACCAACCCCAATGTCGTCAAGATGATCGGTTCGCGGTTAAGCGAACGGCGGCTGCGCGCGCTGTATTTTAGCCGAGCCACCGCGCCTTGGGGCGATGGGCCGCGCTACCACCACGTCGGCCTCTATGCCTATCGCCGCAAGGCGCTGGAGCGCTTTGTCGCGTTGCCCCCTTCGCCGCTGGAACTGCAGGAAAAGCTCGAGCAACTGAGAGCGCTCGAGGCCGGCATGCGGATCGACGTGACCCTCGTCGATACGGTGCCGCGCGGCGTCGATACGCCTGATGATCTCGAAACCACGCGCCAACTACTGGCTAAAATCTGAACGATTGATACAAGGCGCCATGACAAAATCCATGAAAATAGCATTCCAGGGCGAGCCCGGCGCCAACTCGCATCTCGCCATCGTCGAGGCCTATCCGGACGCCGAGCCGTTGCCCTGCGCGACCTTCGAAGATGCGCTGGCCGCGATCGCTTCCGGTGAGGCTGAACTAGGGATGATCCCGATCGAGAATTCGGTCGCCGGTCGCGTCGCCGACATTCATCACCTGTTGCCGCAGTCCGGCCTGTTCATCGTCGGCGAATGGTTCTTGCCGATCCGCCACCAGTTGATGGCGCCGCGCGGCGCCAAGCTCACCGATATCAAGACGGTCGAGAGCCACGTCCATGCGCTCGGCCAATGCCGCCACATCATCCGCAAGCTCGGCATCAAGCCGGTGGTCGCCGCCGATACCGCAGGTTCGGCGCGGATCGTCGCCGAGCGCGGCGACAAGACGTGCGCCGCGATCGCCTCGCGCCTCGCCGCCGACATTTATGGCCTCGATATCCTGGCCGAGGATGTCGAGGACGAAACCCACAACACCACGCGCTTTGTGGTGCTCGCGCGCGACGCCAGTTGGGCCAAACAAGGCTCGGGGCCGCTCGTGACCACGTTTGTGTTCCGTGTGCGCAACCTTCCCGCCGCGCTCTACAAGGCGATGGGCGGTTTCGCCACCAACAGCGTCAACATGACCAAGCTCGAGAGCTATATGGTCGACGGCAATTTCTTCGCAACGCAATTTTATGCCGATGTGGATGGGCATCCGGAAGATGGGAATTTGAAGTTCGCGTTGGAGGAATTGAAGTTTTTCTCGCGCGAGTTCCGGATTGTCGGCGTTTATCCGGCTCACCCGTTCCGGGCGACGTTCGCGGAAAAGGCGGAGTAACGTCATTCCGGGGCGCGCGAAGCGCGAGCCCGGAATCCATAACCACGATTGGGGGTTATGGATTCCGGCCTGCGCCAAGAGGCGCATCCCGGAATGACGACGTTGAGAGATCGCGCCTACGCCGCCGCCTGCTTGCCGAGCCCGAACGCGTCCGCCAGCAGGCCGTAGGACTTCTTGCGCGCGTCGTGATCATACACCGCGGTGATGATCATCAGTTCATCGGCCTGGCTCGCCGCGATCATCGGCTGCAGCTTCTGCATCACCGTCGCGGGGCTTCCAACGAACAGCCGCGAGCGGTTGCGCGCGATCGAGGCGCGCTCGGCGTCCGTATAGGGATAGGCCAGCGCTTCCTCGACACTGGGCAGCGGCAGGTACTGGCCGCGGTCACGGCGCAACCGATTGAGATCCATCGACGACGCCAGTTGCTCGGCTTCCGCGTCGGTTTCCGCTGCAACCACGGCGACGGCGAGAATGCCGTGCGGTTTGCTGCGCCAGCGCGACGGCTTGAAGCGCGCGCGGTAATGCGTCAGCGCATCGACCGCATCATGCGAGGCGAAATGATGCGCGAACGCAAAGCCCATACCGACTTGCGCCGCGAGTTCCGAACTATAGTCGCTCGATCCGAGCAGCCAGATCGGCGGCAGCGGGGTGTCGTCCGGCATCGCCACCACATTGTTGTAGGGATGGCCGGGCGGAAACTCGCGCGTCTCCCACAATGTCAGTTCGTGCAACCGCTCGAGAAAATCGTCGCCCTCGCGGCGATCGAGGCGGCTGCGCAGCGCGTGCGCGGTGGCGCCATCGGTGCCCGGCGCGCGTCCCAAGCCCAGATCGATCCTCCCTGGAAACAGCGCTTCCAGCATCTTGAAGCGTTCGGCGACCACCAGCGGCGCATGGTTCGGCAGCATCACGCCGCCGGAGCCGACATGGATGCGGCTGGTTACCGCCGCGATCTGCCCGATCATCAGGTCGGGTGCGGGGCTCGCTACCGACGACAGGTTGTGATGCTCGGCCAGCCAGTAGCGCACATAGCCGAGGCCGTCGGCATGACGTGCGAGATCGATGCTGTTGCGCAGCGCCGCGGCGGGTTTGGTGCCGGTGGTGACGACCGAGAGGTCGAGGATCGAGAGAGGAATCATGGCGTTAAGCTAGTGCGTGACTCGGGACGGACAAAGGGTTGGCCCGCGCAGATCAGGGACGCACTCATCGGCAATTGGCCTTGGAAGGTTGTGGGACGTTCTGCTCTGGACATCTATAGGGTTGGCACTGCCCACTCGATCTAAATTGAACTACCTCCCTGTAAATCTAATCATTTTGCCAAAATTATTATATAAATATAGCCATTTACGCCCGTAAGCCATCTTCATGCAGTTTTGCCCACTATTTGTAAAATAACGCATATGTCTTGAATTTTACACATAAATTGGGCAATTTCCCACATCAAAACCGGGTCTGATGGGCTATGTCAGCGTGCCGGTTTGCCTTATTTTAGGGGCTTGCAGCTAGACCTGAATGCCTGCGCGGCCTGAGTGGAGTTCGACGAGCCATGAGTGAGAGTTCTCCATCCGCGTCCGGCCATCCTTCGACGCCACGGCGCCCGGCCATTTCCTTCGAGTTTTTCCCGCCGAAGACCGAGGAGATGGAGCGCAATCTGTGGGAGACCATCACCCGCCTTGCGCCGCTCGCCCCCAATTTCGTTTCCGTCACCTATGGCGCCGGCGGATCGACCCGCGAGCGCACCCATTCGACCATCGCCCGCATTCTGACTGAAACCAGCCTTACGCCGGCCGCGCATCTCACCTGTGTCGATGCGCCCTGCGCCGATGTCGATGACGTGGTGGCGCAATATCATCAGGTCGGCGTCCGGCATATCGTGGCGCTGCGCGGCGATCCGTCCAGCGGCCTCGGCGGCACTTACGCGCCGCATCCACAAGGCTACAGCAGCTCGGCCGATCTCGTGGCCTCCATCAAACGCAGGCATAGCGATATCGAGGTGACGGTGTCGGCCTATCCGGAACGGCATCCGGAAAGCCCGAGCTTCGATGCCGATATCGATATGCTGAAGGCCAAGGTCGACGCCGGCGCCACCCGCGCCATCACCCAGTTCTTTTTCGATAACGATCTCTACTTCCGCTATCTCGACCGCGTCCGCGCGCGCGGCATCGCCATTCCGATCGTGCCGGGTATCCTGCCGGTGCAGAACTTCAAGCAGGCCGCGAATTTCGCCAGGCGCACCGGCGCCAGCATGCCGGACTGGCTGGCGCAGAAATTCGAAGGCCTCGACGACGACGCCGAGACGCGCAAGCTGGTCGCCGCGACTGTCGCGGCCGGTCAGGTGCAAAAACTCGCCAAGCACGGCGTCGACACCTTTCACTTCTACACCATGAACCGCGCCGATCTCGTATTCGCGATCAGCCATCTGCTGGGCATTCGCCCCAGTGGCGCGCAGAAGGCCGCCTGATCCGATGACTTTGCCTGTATCTGCGAAGCGAACCGAACTGTTGGCGCTGGCGCGCGAGCGCATCCTGGTGCTGGACGGCGCCATGGGCACCATGATCCAGGCGCTGGAATATGACGAAGCCGCGTTTCGCGGCGAGCGCTTCAAGGATTTTCACCGCGACCTTCGCGGCAACAACGATCTCTTGATCCTGACGCAGCCGAAGGCGATCGAGGACATCCACGCCGATTATTTGCGCGCCGGCGCCGATATCGTCGCCACCAACACGTTTTCGTCGACCTCGATCGCGCAGGCCGACTACGACCTTTCCGGCATCGCCTATGAGATGAATCGCGAAGGCGCCAAGCTCGCGCGCGCCGCGGCGATGCGCGTCACCGCCGAGGACGGCAGGCCGCGCTTCGTCGCCGGCGCGATCGGCCCGACCAACCGCACCGCCTCGATCTCGCCTGACGTTTCCAGTCCCGGCTTCCGCGCGGTGACCTTCGACGACCTGCGCACCGCCTATGGCGAGCAGATCAACGGCCTGCTCGATGGCGGCGCCGATCTCTTGCTGCTGGAAACCATCTTCGACACGCTGAACGCCAAGGCGGCGCTGTACGCCATCGCCGAAATCGCCGAAGCCCGCGGCATCGACGTGCCGGTGATGATCTCCGGCACCATCACCGACAAATCCGGACGCCTGCTGTCGGGGCAATTGCCCGAGGCGTTCTGGAATTCAGTGCGGCACGCGAAGCCGATCACCATCGGCTTCAATTGCGCACTCGGCGCCGAGGATCTGCGCGCGCATATCGCCGACATCGGCCGCGTCGCCGACACGCTGGTGTGCGCCTATCCCAATGCCGGCCTGCCCAACGAATTCGGCGCGTATGACGAGAGCCCGGAATTCATGGCCGGGCTGATCGGCGAGTTCGCCGCCAGCGGCCTGGTCAACATCGTCGGCGGCTGCTGCGGCACCACGCCCGATCATATCGCGGCGATTGCCGCCGCCGTCGCGCCGCATAAGCCGCGCGTCATCCCTGTGATCGAGCCGCGGCTGCGTCTTTCGGGACTGGAGCCGTTCGAACTGACGCCGGCGATCCCGTTCGTCAATGTCGGCGAGCGCACCAACGTCACCGGCTCCGCCAAATTCCGCAAGCTGATTACCGCCGGCGACTACACCGCCGCATTGGCGGTGGCGCGCGACCAGGTCGAGAACGGCGCGCAGATCATCGACGTCAACATGGACGAGGGGCTGCTGGATTCCGAAGCCGCGATGGTGACCTTCCTCAACCTCGTCGCCGCCGAGCCGGATATCGCCCGCGTGCCTGTGATGGTCGATTCCTCGAAATTCGCCGTGATCGAAGCCGGCCTGAAATGCGTGCAGGGCAAGCCGGTGGTGAATTCGATCTCGATGAAGGAGGGTGAGGAAAAATTCATTCACGAGGCCAAGATCGCACGGCGCCATGGCGCGGCCGTGGTGGTGATGGCGTTCGACGAATTGGGCCAGGCCGACACCTTCGCGCGCAAGACTGAAATCTGCAAGCGCGCCTATGACATTCTGGTCAATCAACTCGACTTCCCGCCGGAAGATATCATCTTCGATCCGAACATCTTTGCGATCGCCACCGGCCTCGAGGAGCACAATAATTACGGCGTCGATTTCATCGAGGCGACGCGCTGGATCCGCCAGAACCTGCCGCACGCGCATATTTCCGGCGGCGTCTCCAATCTCTCATTCTCGTTTCGCGGCAACGAGCCGGTGCGCGAGGCGATGCATTCGGTGTTCCTGTATCATGCCATCAAAGCCGGCATGGACATGGGCATCGTCAATGCCGGGCAGATGATCGTCTATGACGACATCGATCCCGAACTGCGGCAGACCTGCGAAGACGTCATTCTCAATCGCGATTCCGGCGCCTCGGAGCGCTTGCTGGCGCTGGCGGAAAAATTCCGCGGCAAGGAGAAGCAGACTAGGGAGCAGGACCTGGCCTGGCGCGAATGGCCGGTCGACAAGCGGCTGTCGCACGCGCTGGTGCACGGCATTACCGAATTCATCGAGGCCGACACCGAGGATGCCCGCGCCGTAGCGGAGCGCCCGCTCAACGTGATCGAAGGCCCGCTGATGGCCGGCATGAATGTGGTCGGCGACCTGTTCGGCGACGGCAAGATGTTCCTGCCGCAGGTGGTGAAGTCGGCCCGGGTGATGAAGCAGGCGGTCGCCTATCTGATGCCGTTCATGGAAGAAGAAAAGGCGCGCAACGCCGCCAATGGCATCGTCGGCGACGGCCGCAACTCCGCCGGCAAGATCGTGCTCGCCACCGTGAAGGGCGACGTGCACGACATCGGCAAGAACATCGTCGGCATTGTGCTCCAGTGCAACAATTTCGAGGTGATCGACCTCGGCGTCATGGTGCCGGCGGCGAAGATCATCGAGACCGCGAAGGCGGAAGGCGCCGACATCATCGGCCTCAGCGGTTTGATCACGCCATCGCTGGATGAGATGAGCTTTCTCGCCGGCGAGTTGGAGCGGCAGGGCCTGAACGTGCCGCTGTTGATCGGCGGCGCCACCACCAGCCGCGTCCACACCGCGGTGAAGATCGATCCGAAATACACCGGCGGCCCGGTGGTGCATGTCAACGACGCCAGCCGCGCCGTCGGCGTCGCCTCCGCGCTGCTGTCGCCGGAGCGGCGCGAGGCCTATGCGGCAGAGGTACGCGCCGACTACGCCAAGATTTCCGCGGCGCATTTCCGCGCCCAGGCCGACAAAAAGCGGCTGAAGCTCGTCGATGCGCGCGCTAACGCGGTTGCCATTGATTTCGCGAAGACGCCACCGAAGAAGCCGGCGTTTTTCGGCATCAAGACGTTCCGCGATTATGATCTCGCGGAGCTTGCCGATTACATCGACTGGACGCCGTTTTTCCAGACCTGGGAGCTGACGGGGCGATACCCCGCGATACTGGACGATCCGAAAGTCGGCGAAGTCGCGCGTTCGCTCTATGACGATGCGCGCAAGATGCTCGATCTCATCGTCAAGGAGAACTGGTTCAAGGCGCAGGCCACCATCGGCTTCTGGCCGGCCAATGCGCAAGGCGACGACATCGCGGTCTATGCCGACGACGCGCGTAAAGAGAAGATCGCGACCTTCCATACGCTGCGCCAGCAATTGGAGAAGCGCGAGGGCCGCTTCAATACCGCACTGTCGGATTTCATCGCGCCAGCAGCAAGCGGCGTGCCGGATTATATCGGCGCGTTCGTGGTGACCGCGGGAATCGGCGAGGACGTGATCGCCGACCGTTTCAAGAACGCCAATGACGATTATTCCTCGATCCTGTGCAAGGCGCTGGCGGACCGCCTCGCCGAGGCCTTTGCCGAGCGGATGCATGCCCGCGTGCGCCGCGAGTTCTGGGGCTACGCGCCGGACGAGACGCTTAAGCCCGACGCGTTGATCCTCGAACAATATGCCGGCATCCGCCCGGCGCCCGGCTATCCGGCGCAGCCCGATCACACCGAGAAGGCCACGCTGTTCCGCCTGCTCGATGCTGAGGCGACCGCAGGCGTCAAACTCACGGAAAGCTTTGCGATGTGGCCGGGCTCGTCGGTCTCCGGGCTCTATTTCTCCAACCCCGAGAGTTATTATTTCGGCGTCGGCAAGATCGAGCGCGACCAGGTCGAGGATTACGCGGCGCGCAAGGGCTGGAGCATCGCCGAGACCGAGCGCTGGCTGGCGCCGGTGCTGAATTACATTCCGGTAGACGACAAGATGCCGACGCTGGCGCCAACCGCGTCGGTGCCCGAGCCCGCCAACGATGTCGCCAAGGAAATTGCGAATCATCCGCTGGGCTGCAATTGCGCGGTGCATCTCGCCTATCGCAAGAAAGCCGCGCGGGCGGGGTAGCAGAGATGACTCGTGCCCCGGACGCAGCGCAGCGCGTAGCGGTGCGCTGCAGAGCCGGGGCCGTAACGAACTCCGGCGTTTGGTACGGTCCCGGCTCTGCGGAGCGGCATGAAGAATGCCGCACCGCGTCCGGGACACGCGCCCTTTCCGCTGCATCCTATTCAATAATCGGAACATGCCTCGCGGCACCGCGCGGCGCCGTTCCGTCAAGCCGCGGATCGTCCGCGATTTCGATCTGGCGCCGGAACGGGCGGAAGCCGGAGCGCTGATAGAACGCCAGCGCCGACGGATGATCGAAGCTGCAGGTGTGCACCCAGACGCGCGTGACCGGCCGCGACCACGCCAGCTCCAGCGCGCGATTCATAAGCCGGCGTCCGGCGCCGCCACCGACCAGCTTCGCGGTCACGCCGAACAGGCGGAGTTCGCATTGACCGGCGTCGCCAAAATCCAGCTCCAGCACGCCTTCGTCACGGCCGTCCTGCACCAGCGCATAGATGTCGACCAGCGGCGACTGGATCATTGCGGCGAGGTCGGCGTCCGACATCCGCAGCCGCGAAAACCACAGCCATTGCTCGCCGATGCGGCGATAGAGATCGCGAAACCAGTTGAGATCGGGAGCCTGCACCCTGCGCAACGTCCAAGCGCCGGCCGGATCGCGCGGAAGCGCCGGGCGTTCGGTCATCTCCAGATGCGTGACCACGGCCGCGATCTTGCCGGCGGGAACGTCGGAATAGCCGTCGGGCAGGGTCATGGATTGGTGGTCTCCTTCTGCTTGTTGACAGATCGCGCAAGCCAACCCGACCCGTTCCCCGGACGCAGCGCAGCGCGCAGCACTTGCGAAGCGGTGCGCTGCAGAGCCGGGGTCCAGCTTTTTTCGACTGCAACCGGGGTCCCGGTTCTGCGAAGCAGCGTGAAAAACGCTGCATCGCGCCCGGGACACGATCTCAATCGTCATTGCCGGACTTGATCCGGCAATCCATCTTCTTTGAAGACTCTTATGAAGATTGATGGATACGCGGGTCAAGCCCGCGTATGACATCGCGTTCCCCGGACGCAGCGCAGCGCGTAGCACTTGCGAAGCAGTGCGCTGCTAAGCCGGGGTCCAGCTTCCTTGCGACTCGAAGAAACCGGGGTCCCGGTTCTGCGAAGCAGCGCGAAGAGCGCTGCTTCGCGCCCGGGACAAGAGAACGCGAATTTCTGATTCCAATTTCAAATAGCCAAACGTGCCTTCGCGATCTCGCGGCGCGATGCGCCCATCAAACATGACTTTTGATCTCAAACTAGCACGGTGGTTATGGATTCCGGGCCCACGCGAAGGCGCGTGTCCCGGAATGACGAAAGGGAGATTACCCCTCCCCCTCATCGCTCGCGAGCACCCCCTTCACCGCCCGCGCCCAGCCCTTCAGCTTCCGCTCCCTTGTCGCGGCGCTCATCGCCGGCTTGAAGCGGTGCTGCAGCCGCCAGTTGTCGGCGAATTTGGCGGGCTCGGGATAGACGCCGGCCGAGAGCCCCGCGAGATAGGCGGCGCCCAGCGCGGTGGTCTCCTGAATCATCGGGCGATCGACCGGCGCATCCAAAAGATCGGCGAGGCGTTGCATGGTCCAGTCCGAGGCGGTCATGCCGCCGTCGACGCGGAGCACGGTGTTGGCGGTTCTCGCCTCCGGCCAGTCGGCGCGCATCGCGGCCCACAGGTCGTAGGTCTGGTAGCAGACGCTTTCGAGCGCGGCATGCGCGAGTTCGGCGGGGCCGGTGTTGCGCGTCAGGCCGAACAGCGCGCCGCGCACGCGCGGATTCCAGTACGGCGCGCCGAGGCCGACGAACGCCGGCACCAGATAGACGCTTTGCGCGGAATCGGATTTATCGGCGAGCGGCCCGGTCTCGCTGGCCTGCTTGATCAGGCCGAGCCCGTCGCGCAGCCACTGCACCGAGGAGCCTGCGACGAAGATCGATCCTTCCAGCGCGTAGGTGCGTTTGCCTGCGAGCTGATACGCAATGGTGGTGAGCAGCTTGTTAGAGGATTGCACCGGCGTGGAGCCGGTGTTGAGCAGCGCGAAGCAGCCGGTGCCATAGGTGGATTTCATCATGCCCGGCGAGAAGCAGGCCTGGCCGATGGTGGCGGCCTGCTGGTCGCCGGCGATGCCGCGGATCGCGATCGCGCCGCCGAACAATTCGGGCACGCTGTCGCCGAACTCGGCGGAGGAATCCTTCACCTCCGGCAGCATCGAGCGCGGCACGCGCAGGATGTTCAGCAGCTCGTCGTCCCATTCGCCTTTGTGGATGTTGAACAGCAGCGTGCGCGAGGCGTTGGTGGCGTCGGTCGCGTGCACCTTGCCGCCGGTGAGCCGCCACAGCAGATAGCAATCGACGGTGCCGAACATCAACTCGCCGCGCGCCGCACGCTCGCGCGCGCCGGGCACGTGATCGAGAATCCAAGCCACCTTGGTGCCGGAGAAATACGGATCGACGATCAGGCCGGTTTTCGCGGAGATCGCCGGCTCATGGCCGTCGGCTTTCAGGTGAGCGCAGATGTCGGCGGTGCGGCGATCCTGCCAGACGATGGCGCGGTGGATCGCCTGCCCCGTCGCGCGGTCCCACACCACCGTGGTCTCGCGCTGGTTGGTGATGCCGATCGCGGCGATGTCTTTCGCGGCGACGCCGGCTTTCCGCAGCGCCTCGCGGCAGGTGGCGATGGTGGAGGTCCAGATGTCCTCCGGTTCGTGCTCGACCCAGCCGGACGCCGGAAAATGCTGCGGGAATTCCTGCTGCGCGGATGCTGCGATCGAGATGTCCTGCCGGAACACAATCGCGCGCGAGGAGGTGGTGCCCTGATCGATGGCGAGGACGTGAGGCATGGCGGCGTTTCTTCCCGGGTGGTGTTGTTTGCGGCAAGCAAGCCGGATTGGGAATGGTTCGTCAATATCGCGCTATCGTTCCCCGGACGCAGCGCAGCGCCATAAGCGCGTTTACGCGCGTCTTCGACGCGCTATGGCACTTCGCGAAGCGGTGCGCTGCAGAGCCGGGGTCCCGGTAACGATGGTGTTAGAACCGGGGTCCCGGCTCTGCGGAGCGGCATGAAGAATGCCGCACCGCGTCCGGGACACGAGAGGGCTCACACCGACGCCGTGGTCACGCCGCCGTCGACCACGATGGTCTGCCCGGTCATGAAGCTCGAGGCGTCGGAGCCGAGATAGGCCACGGCGCCGGCGATCTCGTGCGCTTCGCCGATCCGGCGCAGCGGCGTGGTGGCGCAGCGGCGCTTCAGGCGCTCCTCGTCTTCCCACAGCGCGCGGGCGAAGTCGGTCTTGACCAGGCCGGGCGCGACGCAATTGACGCGCACGCCCTTCGGGCCCCATTCGCCGGCGAGACTGCGGCACAGCGAAAAATCCGCGGCCTTCGAAATTCCGTAGGCGCCGATCACGGTGGAGCCGCGCAGGCCGCCGATCGAGGAGATGATCACCACCGAGCCGTTGCCGCGCTCCGCCATCTGCGGAATGGCAAGCGAGCACAGCCAGATGTTGCTCTTGACGTTGGAGCCCATGATCTTGTCGAAGGCTTCATCCGTGATGTCGAGCAGCGGGCCGTAATAGGGATTCACGGCTGCGTTGCAGACCAGGATGTCGATCTTTCCATAATGCTTGATGCTGCCTGCGATCAGCGCCTCGACCTCGGGCTTGCGCGCGATGTTGCAGGGAATCACATGGGCGTCGCCGCCGGCCTTTCGGATGCCGCTCGCTACTTCCTCGCAGGCGTCAGCCTTGCGGCTGGAGATCACCACCTTGGCGCCGAGCTTTGCCAGCAACTCCGCCGAGGCGCGGCCGATGCCGCGGCTGGAGCCGGTGATGACGGCGACCTTGCCGGTGAGATCGAATGGGGTGGATTGCAAGGGAGCCTCCTTTCACGTCATTCCGGGGCACGCGTCTTCGCGTGAACCCGGAATCCAGAGATTGTTGCGCGAGATTCCGGGTTCGCGCTTCGCGCGCCCCGGAATGACGATCAGACCAGCCCGCCGCTCTCGCTGACGCGGCGCAGGTGGTAGTCGCTATCGCCAAAGGTATTCTCGATCATGGTGAGGCGCTTGAAGTAGTGGCCGATCTTGGCCTCCATGGTCATGCCAATGCCGCCATGGAGCTGGATCGCCTGCTCGCCGACGAATTTCAGCGACTTGCCGATCTGCACCTTCGCCGCCGCCACCGCGTTGGCGCGCTCCCTGGCGTCGTCGAAATCCGCGGCCATGGTGGCGAACATCGACATGCTGCGCGCCTGCTCGACCGCGACGAACATGTCGGCGGCGCGATGCTGCAGCACCTGGAACGAGCCGATCGGCACGCCGAACTGGGTGCGGGTCTTGAGGTATTCGACGGTGCTCTTGAGCGATTCATCCATCGCGCCGACCGCCTCCGCGCACATCGCGATCCGCGCGTCGTCGACCACCTGCTCGATCAGCGGCAGACCGTTTTCCGGGTCACCAATGACCGCATCGGCGCCGACCTCGACGCCGGTAAACGTGATGTCGGCGGCATGCAGGCCGTCCTGGGTCGGATAGCCCTTTTTCGAAACGCCCTTGGCATTGCCGGGCACCAGAAACACGCCGATGCCGTTGGCGTCGCGCTGGCCGCCCTTGGTGCGTGCGGTGACCACCAGCGTGTCGGCGCTGTCACCGTTGAGGACGACGAATTTTTCGCCGTCCATGACCCAACCGTCGCCTTTTTTCTTCGCCGAAGTAGACACGTCACCGAGATCGTAGCGCGAGTTCTTCTCAAGCTGCGCGAAAGCAAAGGTCTTGCTGCCGTCGATGATGCCGGGGATGTGAGCCTCCTTCTGCGCCGCCGACCCGCCGCGCCTGACAAAACCGCCGCCGAGCACCACAGTCGCGAGATACGGCTCCAGCACCAGCGCCTTGCCCAGCGCTTCCATCACGATCATGGTCTCGACCGCGCCGGCGCCGAAGCCGCCGTCGTCCTCGGAGAACGGCAGCCCGAGCAGGCCCTGCTCGGCGAGCTTGTTCCAGACGTTTTTGCTCCAGCCGCCTTTTTCCTTGCCGTACTTTTTGCGGCTCTCGAAATCGTAGGAGCTGTTCAGCAGCCCATCGACACTATCCTTGAGAAGCCGCTGCTCCTCGGACAAATCAAAATCCATTTTTTTACTCTCTCCGGCTAACTGTTTCGGCATGAGCGCATTGGTCGTGCCCTGCCTCTGTTGTCATCCCCGCGAATGCGGGGATCCAGTAAACACCGGCCTTTGTCGCAGAACACGACAGCCGCGGCGTACTGGGTCCCCGCATTCGCGGGGATGACGTTTGGTGTTCGTGGCGCCCTCGCCGCCTACAACCCCAGCACCGCCTTGGTGATGATGTTGCGCTGGATCTCGTTGGAGCCGCCGTAGATCGAGACCTTGCGGTTGTTGAAATAGCTCGGCGCGATCTGCGCGGTCCAGTCCATCGCCTCGTTGCTGCCGTCGTCGCCATGCTCGTCGTAGGGCGCGGCGAACGGGCCGATCACTTCCATCAATAGCTCGGTGGTGGCCTGCTGGATTTCCGAACCCTTGATCTTCAACACCGAGGACGCAGGATTGGGCTTGCCCTTGCCGTGCTTGCCTTCGTCGGCGACCACGCGCAACTGCGTCAGCTCCAGCGCCTTCAGTTCGATCTCGACCTCGGTGAGTTTTTCGCGGAATTTCGCATCCTCAAGCACCGGCTTGCCGCCGGACTCCACCTTGGACGCCAGTTCCTTGATGCGGCGAATCCGCTCCTTGGAAACGCCAACCCGCGCGATGCCGGTGCGCTCGTTGCCGAGCAGGAATTTGGCGTAATCCCAGCCCTTGTTCTCCTCGCCGACCAGATTTTCCAACGGCACCTCGACGTCGTCGAAGAACACTTCGTTGACTTCGTGGCTGCCGTCGATGGTCTGGATCGGACGCACCGTGATGCCCTTGGTCTTCATGTCGATCAGGATGAACGAGATGCCGGACTGCTTCTTTGCGGAAGGGTCGGTGCGGCAAAGACAGAAGATCCAGTCGGCATATTGCGCCAGCGTGGTCCAGGTCTTCTGGCCGTTGACGATATATTTGTCGCCTTTGCGCTCGGCCTTGGTCTTCAGCGAGGCGAGGTCGGAGCCGGAGCCGGGCTCGGAAAAGCCCTGGCACCACCAGTCATCGACATTGGCAATGCGCGGCAGAAAATGCTTCTTCTGCGCCTCGCTGCCGAAGGTGTAGATCACCGGCCCGACCATGCTGACGCCGAAGGCGAGCGGCGCCGGCGCCGGCGCCATCTGCAATTCCTCGTTGAAGATGTAATGCTGCACCGAGGTCCAGCCGGTGCCGCCATATTCCTTCGGCCAGTGCGAGACGTGCCAGCCCTTCTTGTTCAGGATACGCCACCACTCGACGTTCTCTTCCTTGCTGACATGACGGCCCTCCTGCAATTTCTGCCGCGCCGATGCCGGCACGTTCTCCTTGAAGAAGGCCCGCACCTCGTCACGAAACGCGTTTTCTTCCTTGCTGAAGCTGAGATCCATCGGATCCTCCTGTGAGCTACCCTGTCGTCCCCGCGAAAGCGGGGACCCATAACCTCCGGCATTCGTAGTTAGAGAAAGGCCTCTGCCACAATGCCAAACGAAACGACACGGCGTATGGGTCCCCGCTTTCGCGGGGACGACACCGTGATTACTGCACGATCTCGAACAAACCCGCCGAGCCCATGCCGCCGCCGACGCACATCGTCACCACCGCGTATTTCGCCTTGCGGCGGCGGCCCTCGATCAGCGCGTGGCCCGCGAGCCGCGCACCGGACATGCCGTAGGGATGACCGACCGCAATGGCGCCGCCATTGACGTTGAGTTTTTCCGGATCGATGCCGAGCTTGTCGCGGCAATACAGCACCTGCACCGCGAAGGCTTCGTTCAATTCCCACAGGTCGATGTCCTCGACCTTGAGGCCATGACGCTTCAAGAGGCGCGGTACCGCGAACACCGGGCCGATGCCCATTTCATCCGGCTCGCAACCGGCGGATACGAAGCCGCGGAAGATGCCGAGCGGTTTCAAGCCCTTCTGCGCCGCGAGCTTGTCGCTCATGATCACGGTGGCGCTGGCGCCGTCGGAGAGCTGGCTGGCGTTGCCGGCGGTGATCGTAAAACCTTCGCCGCGCACCGCCTTGAGACCGGCGAGACCTTCGGCGGTGGTTTCCGGGCGCGGACCTTCATCCTTGGACAGCGTCACGTCCTTGAACGAGATTTCGCCGGTGGCCTTGTCGGCGACGCCCATCTTGGTGGTGATCGGCGCCAACTCGTCGTTGAACCTGCCGCCCTGCTGCGCGGAGGCGGTGCGGCGCTGGCTTTCCAGCGAGTATTCGTCCTGGCGCTCACGCGAGATGCCGTAGCGCTTCGCCACCGTCTCGGCGGTGTCGAGCATCGGCATGTAGACGTCTTTCTTGATCGCCACCAGTTCAGGATCGACGGCGTGGAATTTATTGGCGTGATCGTTTTGCACCAGGCTGATCGACTCGCCGCCGCCGCCGACCGCGATCTCGACGCCGTCGAACAGCACCGAACGCGCCGCCAGCGCAATCGCCTGCAGGCCCGACGCGCACTGCCGATCGATGGTGGTGCCGGCGGTGGTCACGGGAATGCCGGCGCGCAGCAGCGCCTTGCGCGCGATGTTGCCGCCGGTGGCGCCCTGCTGCAGGGCGCAGCCCATCACCACGTCCTCGATCTCCTTCGGATCGAGTTTTGCGCGCGCCACCGCCTGGCCGATGGCGTGACCGAGCAAGGTCGCGCCTTCGGTGGCGTTGAGCGCGCCGCGATAGGCCTTGCCGATCGGCGTGCGGGCGGTGGAGACGATAACGGCGTCGGTCATGAACGACCTCCTGTTGCGAGTTGTTGTTTGACTTGTGGTGCATGCGCGGGCTGCAGCACCCGCAATTCATGGCGCGACAGTTTGCCGACCGACGTGCGCGGCAGTTCATCGACGAAGTCGAGCGCGGCGGGCAGTTCGTGCTTGCCGAGCTTGCCGGTGAGAAACGCGCGCAGCTCTTCGACGCTGAACGGATGCGCGCCGGCGCGCAGCTTGACAAAGGCCTTGGCCGCCTCGCCGCGATAATCATCGGGAATGCCGATCACGATCACTTCCTGCACCGCAGGGTGGGTGTAGATCGCCTGCTCGATCATCTGCGGATAGACGTTGAAGCCTCCGGAGATGATCATGTCCTTCTTGCGGTCGACCAGATAGAAGTAGCCGTCGTCGTCCATATAGCCGATGTCGCCGGTGAGGAATCTATCGCCGACAAAGGCTTCCGCGGTTTCCTCCGGCTTGTTCCAGTAGCCCCTGGTGACGTTCGGGCCCTTGATGCGGATTTCGCCGACCTCGCCGGGCGGGAGCGTTTTTGCCGGATCGTCGAGCGACACCACGTCGAGTTCGATGCCGGGCAGCATCAATCCGATCGAGCCGGGCTTGTCCGGTCCCTCCTGCGGGTGGCCGGTGCCGGGCGAGCAGGTTTCAGTCATGCCCCAGCCGCTCTTTAACTTGAGCTTCGTCTTGGCCTCGAATATTTTTGCGACCTCGACCGGCAGCGGCGCGCCGCCCGATCCGGCAACAACCAACGACGACAAATCGCGCTTGTCCAGATCGGGAAGGCTGGCAATCGCGATCCACATGGTGGGGACACCGGGAAGCGCGGTGGCGCGCTTGACCTCGATGTCGCGCATCACGGCTTCGATGTCGAAGCGCTGGTGCAGCGAGATCAGGTCGCCGCGCTGCAGCGAGCGCAGCATGATCACGGTGAGCGCAAAGATATGAAACAGCGGCAGCACGCAGATCACGCGCTCGGTCGTTTTGCGTTCGGCGCGCGCGGGTGCGCTCCAGACGTCGTAGATCGACACCGCCGAGGTGAGGTTGCCATGGCTGAGCATCGCGCCTTTCGGCAAGCCGGTGGTGCCGCCGGTATATTGCAGCAGTGCTACGTCGTCGGCGGTGATCTCAGGCCATTGCGCCGGCTTCGTTGCGCCTTCGACAAACTTCCTGAAGGTGACGATTCGCGGATCGCCGGGAATCGGGATCTGCGGCGTACCGACCGCGCCCCAGTCGTCGTCTTCGCAGACGATCAGCTTGTCGAGCAGCCCCTTGGCAAGAAATTTCAGCGCCATCGGCATCAGTGCCGCGAGGTTGCTGGTGACGAGAATGCGCGCGCCGCTATCGCTGAGCTTGTGCGACAGCGCGATCTCGCCATCGAGCGGCGACAGATGCACCACGCGCGCGCCGGCCTTCAGCGCGCCGAAGAAATTCACCGGATGATCCGGCGTGTTGCCGAGGAACAATGCGACGGACGTGTTCTTGCCGGTGCCCGCGCGCAGCAAGGCAGCGGCCGCGACCTCGACCATCGCTTCCAGCCCGGCATAGCTGATCGGGTGATCGCGGAATTCGATCGCCGGCCGCGCTCCGAAATCTTCCGCCGCCTTCGACATCAGGTCGGACAGCGTGCCGCGCGCGATCGGGGCGTCCCAGCGGACGCCTTCCGGATAGAACTTTTCGCCGGGGTGAGTCATGGGTGTTGTCGTCCCCGCGAAGGCGGGGACCCATAGCCTCCGCGCCCGCGATCGCGGAAGGTGTAAGCCACTTGCGGCCCTGACCGGCTCAACAATAACCATCGGTGGTTACGGGTCCCCGCCTTCGCGGGGACGACGGGCTGATGTATTCCGCCGCTCCTCATCACGCCGCGGCTTTCGACGCCTGCGCCAGCGACGCGAAGGTCTTGCCCTCGGCGGCGAGGCGCTTCAGCAGCGGCGCCGGCTCCAGCGAGGGATCGTTGGTTTCCTTGGCGTAGTAGGAAAGCCGATCGGCGATGTGCTTCAGGCCCACCTGGTCGGCGTAGAACATCGGGCCGCCGCGATAGATCGGCCAGCCGTAGCCGTAGAGCCAGATCACGTCGATGTCGCTCGGACGCGCCGCGACCTTTTCTTCCAGGATCCGCGCGCCCTCGTTGATCATCGGATACATCATGCGTTCGAGAATCTCGTCGTCGCTGACGACGCGGCGCTTGCGCCCTAGCCGCTGCAACGTCTCGTCGATCAGCTTCTCGACTTCCGGATCGGGCATCGCCGCGCGCGAACCCGCTTCATACTTGTAATAGCCCTTGCCGGTCTTCTGCCCGAAGCGCCCGGCTTCGCACAGCGCATCCGCAATCTCCGACTTGATGCCGCGATCCTTGCGCGAGCGCCAGCCGATATCGAGGCCGGCGAGATCGCCCATCGCGAACGGTCCCATCGGCATGCCGAATTTGGTCACCACGGCGTCGACCTGCTGCGGCAGCGCGCCTTCGAACAGCAGTTTCTCGGCCTGCTTGCCGCGCTGCGCCAGCATGCGGTTGCCGACAAAGCCGTCGCAGACACCGACCACCGCCGGCACTTTCGCGATCTTGCGCGCGACCGCGACCGCGGTCACCAGCGCATCGGGCGCGGTCTTGTCGGCGCGGACGATCTCGCACAGTTTCATCACATTGGCCGGCGAGAAGAAGTGCATGCCGAGCACGTCCTGCGGGCGGCTGGTCACCTTGGCGATCTCGTCGATGTTGAGATACGATGTGTTGGACGCCAGCACCGCGCCGGGCTTGGCGTATTTATCGAGCGCGGTGAAAACTTCCTTTTTGATCGCCATGGTCTCGAATACCGCCTCGATGATCAGGTCCGCATCCTTGACGTTCTCGAGGCCCACCACGCCGTTGATCAGGCCCATGCGCTTGGCCGGTGCGTCGGCGGGAATGCCGCCGCGCGCCGCGGTCGCCTCGTAGTTCTTCTGCATCACGCCCATGCCGCGCTTGAGCTGCTCGTCGCCGGTCTCGATCAGAGTGACCGGAATGCCGGCATTGGCAAACGACATCGCGATACCGCCGCCCATGGTGCCGGCGCCGATAATGGCGACGCGCTCGACATTGCGCGGTTTTGTCCCATCGGGAACGCCGGCGACCTTGGCCGCTTCGCGCTCGGAGAAGAAGGCGTAGCGTTGCGCCTTGGACTGGTCGCCGGTGACCAGCTTCATAAAGCCTTCGCGTTCCTTTTTCAGTCCTTCATCGAACGGCAGATCAATGGCGGCGCCGACCGCGTCGGCGGCGGCGAACGGCGCTTCCAGGCCGCGCGCCTTCTTGGTGAGGGCTGCGACTGCGTTGGTGAAGATCGAGCGGTCGGCCTTCGCCGCCGCGAGTTTTGAATCGTCATCGCGCAATTTGCGCAACGGGCGCTTCTCGCTCAGCACCTTGCGCGCGAACGCTTCGCCGCCCGACGCCGGCCCCTCGACGATCTCCTCGATCAGCCCCTGCTTCAGGGCCTCCGCGGCGCCGATCGGATCGCCGCCGACGATCATCTTGACCGCGAGTTCAGGACCGACCGCGCGCGGCAGCCGCTGCGTGCCGCCGGCGCCCGGCAGCAGCCCGAGTTTTACTTCCGGCAGGCCGAGTCTCGCGTCCTTGGTGGCAACGCGGAAGTGACAGCCGAGTGCGACTTCGAGCCCGCCGCCCAGGGCGGTGCCGTGAATCGCGGCAATGACCGGCTTCGGACAATTTTCGAGTTCGGAAATCACCTCGGCGAGGCTCGGCGGCTGCGGCGGCTTGCCGAATTCGGTGATGTCGGCGCCGGCGATAAAGGTGCGGCCGCCGCAGGTGAGCACAATGGCCTTCACTTGCGGATCGGCGGCGGCAGTTTTGACGCATTCAAAGATGCCGCGACGAACTGCCGCGCTCAGCGCGTTCACCGGAGGGCTATCGACGGTGACGATGGCGATCGCGTCATGACGCTCGAGCTTGACCACTTCACTCACGGCACTCTCCTTGAACATCGGGTTTTTGATTGATTTCGCAGTGCGGAATTTAATTCCACATCTTGACAGGGAGGGTTATTTTGAAGCACGTCCCTTGTCAACGACATCAGCACAGCAGCAGGGAATGAAGCGTCCAGCCAAGAAAGCGGCGACCGATCGCAGCTTCGTCGTCGCGTTGTCTCGCGGCCTGGATGTGTTGCGCGCATTTCATCCCAACGACGGGCTTCTTGGCAATCAAGAGATCGCGGCCCGTACGAACTTGCCAAAGCCGACCATTTCGCGGCTGACCTATACTTTGACCAAGCTCGGTTACCTTACACAGGTTCCGCGGTTCGAGAAATATCAACTCGCACCGGCAGCCATGGCACTGGGGTATGCCGCCCTTGCAAATCTCGGCGTTCGGCATTTGTCCGAGTCCTATCGCGAGGAAGTCATGCGCGAGACCGGCGGCGCGGTGGCGGTCGGCGCCCGCGACCGTCTCAGCATGATCTATGTCGGCCAAAGCCGGGACGGTCTCGCACTCGGCGTTCAACTCGACGTCGGTTCGCGGATACCGATGGCAACGACGGCGATGGGGCGCGCCTATATCTGGGCGCTGCCGGATGAGGAGCGCGCCGCATTATTGCGCGATCTCCGCGAGCATTACGGCAACCGCTGGCCGCGCATGCGCGACGGCATCGAGCGCGCCGGTGAAATGGTGGAGCGCAACGGCTTTACAATTTCGGTGGGCGAGTGGCAGGACGACGTGCACGCTGTCGGTGTGGCGTTGAAGCTCAACGATGGAACCGGTCCTTATGCCTTCAATTGCGGTGCGCCCGCATTCCGTTTCACGGAAGACCGGTTGCGCAGCGACATTGGACCTCGTCTCGTGGCGATGGTAAGGAACATCGAAGCCGCGCTCGGCGGCGCGGCGCCGCAATCAAAAAAACAAGAAACCAAAAAGATGAAAGCAGGAGGGAAAGTTGCACGTGTGGTCGAGGGGATCGAGTAGCCTTCATCGCGCCGGCCTTAGAGGCCTGACGGCATGACGCAGGCACAACTCGCGCAGGGACAAGCCAGTTCGGTTGATCCCCTGCTCGCGGTTCGCGACGTCAGCGTCGTGTTCGGCGGCATCATCGCGTTGAACGGCGTGTCCTTCGACATGAAGAAGGGACAGATCCTCGGCCTGATCGGGCCGAACGGCGCCGGCAAGACCACGCTCTTCAATTGTCTCTCCAGGCTTTACCAGCCCAGCAAGGGCGACATCCTGCTGGAAGGCGCCAGCATCCTGACGCGGCCGGCGCACAAGATCGCCGAAATCGGCATCGGCCGCACCTTCCAGAATGTCGCGCTGTTTCCCAATCTCTCGGTGCTCGACAATGTCAGGGTCGGCACCCATGCCCGCACCAACAGCGACATCATCAGCGATTCCCTGCGATTGTCCTGGGTGCGCCGCGGCGAAGCCGGCCTCAACGAGCGCGTCCACGAAATCCTCGGCTATCTCGATCTCGAAGACGTCGCGCACACGGTGGTCGCCGGTCTGCCGTTCGGCACCCAGAAGCGCGTGGAGCTTGCGCGCGCGCTCGCCGCGGAGCCGAAAATATTGCTGCTCGACGAGCCGGCCGGCGGCCTCAACCACGAGGAAGTTCACGTCCTCGGCGATCTGATCCGGCGGATTCGCGATGACCGCGGCGTCACCATTCTGCTGGTCGAGCATCACATGGGCCTCGTGATGTCGATCGCCGACCACGTGGTGGCGCTCAATTTCGGCCGCAAGCTCTCCGAAGGCACGCCGGCGGCGGTGCAGTCCGACCCCGATGTCATCAAGGCGTATCTCGGGAGCAAGGACCAATGACGGCGATGCTCAACATCAAGGATCTCAGGGCCTATTACGGCCAGGTCCAGGCGCTTCACGGCCTCGAATTCGCGCTCAACGAAGGCAGCATGACCACGCTGCTCGGCGCCAACGGCGCCGGCAAGACCACCACACTGCGCGCGATCTGCAACATGGTGCGTTCCACCGGAACGATCGAATTCGAAGGCGCGGCGCTCAACGGGCGTTCGACTGAAAACATCGTTCGTCTCGGTATCGCGCATGTGCCGCAGGGACGCGGCACCTTCACCACCATGACGGTGGAAGAGAATCTTCAGCTTGGCGCCATTTCGCGCGGCGACAGGAAGGCCATCCCGGGCGACATCGAGCGGATGTACGATCACTTTCCGGTTCTCAAAGAACGGCACACCCAGCAGGCCGGCACGCTGTCGGGTGGCGAACAGCAGATGCTCGCGGTCGCGCGCGCGCTAATGCTGCGCCCGCGGCTGATGCTGCTCGATGAGCCGTCCTTCGGCCTTGCGCCTTTGATCGTGCGCGACCTGTTCAAGATTCTCGGCAAGATCAACCGCGACGACAAGGTCACCATCCTTGTGGTCGAGCAGAACGCGCAACTGGCGCTGGAACTCGCCGACACCGCCTATGTGATCGAAACCGGCCGTATCGTGATGTCGGGCGCCGCCAACGATATCGCGAACAACGAAGACGTCCGTAAATCGTATCTCGGATATTGAGGAGACCGGCCATGGAACTGTTTACCAACCAAGTCCTGGCCGGCATCGCCACCGGCGCGATCTATGCCTGCATGGCGCTCGCGGTGGTCATGATCTACCAGGCCATCGACCACCTCAATTTCGCCCAGGGCGAAATGGCGATGTTTTCGACCTTCATTTCCTGGCAGCTAATGCAATGGGGCATCCCCTATTGGTGGGCCTTCCTGCTCACGCTGGCAATTTCATTCGCCGGCGGCATCGTCATCGAGCGGCTGCTGTTCAAGCCGCTGGCGAAAGCGCCTATTCTGACCAACGTCGCCGGGTTCATCGCGCTGTTCGCGATCATCAACAGCGTCGCCGGGCTGATCTGGGATTTCACCATCAAGCAATATCCGACGCCGTTCGGATCGTCGCCGTTTCTCGGCAGCCAGCTGATCTCGACCCATCAGGCCGGCATGATCGGCGTGACCGTAATCCTGCTGATCCTGCTCTATATGTTCTTTCAGTTCACGCGGGTGGGGCTTGCGATGCGCGCCGCCGCGGCGATGCCGGAATCGGCGCGGCTGGTCGGCATCAACACCTCATGGATGATCGCGCTGGGCTGGGGCATGGCCGCCGCGATCGGCTCCATCGCCGGCATCCTGATCGCGCCGGTGGTGTTTCTGGAGCCGAACATGATGGGCGGCGTGCTGATCTACGGATTTGCCGCGGCCGTGCTGGGCGGACTGACCAGCCCGCTCGGCGCCGTGGTCGGCGGTTTCCTGGTCGGCGTGTTCGAAAATCTAGCCGGGACCTATATTCCCGGCGTCGGCAATGAATTGAAACTGCCGATCGCGCTGGCGCTGATCATCACCGTCCTGGTCGTCAAACCCGCCGGCCTGTTCGGCCGGCCCATCATAAAGCGAGTTTGATCATGAGCGCCGTTCAGGAAGTCGTCACCGAGGCCCCAGCGATCGACGCCGTTCCCAGGAAGGCCATGACACTCGGCCGCGGCACCTCGCTCGCGGTATTGCTGCTGCTTCTGCTGTTTCCGCTGTTCGTCAAGAACTTCATCATCTTCCAGCTCACCACCGTGCTGATCTACGGCATCGCGGTTCTGGCGCTGAATATCCTGACCGGCGGCAGCGGGCAGTTTTCGCTCGGCCAGAGCGCGTTCTACGCGCTCGGCGCCTATACCTCGGCGATCCTGATCGAACACGCCAACATGAACTACGCGCTGACGCTGCCGATCGCCGGGGTCATTTGCTTTGTCTTCGGGTTTCTGTTCGGACTGCCGGCGCTGCGCTTAAGCGGGGTCTATCTGGCGCTGGCGACCTTTGCGCTCGCAACCGCAATGCCGCAATTGCTGAAGCTCGGCTTCATCGAGCACTGGACCGGCGGCGTGCAGGGCCTTGTCGTCACCAAGCCGGACGCGCCGTTCGGGCTGCCGATGTCGCAGGACATGTGGCTGTATTATTTCACGCTGGCGATTGCGATCGGCATCTACGTCGCCTCGGTCAATCTGCTGACATCGCGCTCCGGCCGCGCCTTGATGGCGATCCGCGACAATGAAATCGCTGCCTCCGCCATGGGCGTCGATGTCGCGCTGTACAAGACGCTGGCGTTCGGGGTCAGCGCCGGCATCACCGGCGTCGCCGGCGGCCTCGGCGCCATCGCGGTGCAATTCGTCGCCCCCGACAGCTACACCATCCAGCTTGCGATCAACCTGTTCCTGGGCATGGTGGTCGGCGGCGTCGGATGGCTGCCCGGATCCATCATCGGCGCGGCCTTCATCGTGTTCATTCCGAACGTCGCGGAGAGCATTTCAAAAGGCCTTTCCGGCGCCGTGTTCGGCGTGCTGTTGTTCATCGTCATCTTCCTTGTTCCTCACGGCGCAAGGCAGGTGGCATTCGTCGCCCAGAGCCTGATCGGTAAACTCAGGAAAAACTAAAAAGGAGAAGTTATGCTTTCGAGACAACAACTACGACTCGCCGCGTTTTCGACGGCGGTCATCGCTTTCGCCGCCACCGGCGGCAGCGCACTGGCGCAAAAGAAATACGACACCGGTGCGACCGATACCGAGATCAAGATCGGCAACATCATGCCGTACAGCGGCCCTGCCTCGGCCTATGGCGTGATCGGCAAGACCGAAGAGGCCTACTTCAAGAAGATCAATGCCGAGGGCGGCATCAAGGGCCGCAAGATCAATTTCATCACCTATGACGACGGCTACAGCCCGCCGAAGGCCGTCGAACAGGCCCGCAAGCTCGTGGAGAGCGACGAGGTTCTGCTGGTGTTCAATCCGCTGGGCACGCCGTCCAATTCGGCGATCCAGAAGTATTTGAACTCCAAGAAAGTGCCGCAGCTGTTCGTCGCCACCGGCGCGACCAAATGGAACGATGCGAAGGACTTTCCCTGGACCATGGGCTGGCAGCCGAGCTACCAGAGCGAAGCGCGCATCTACGCGAAGTACCTGATGAAGGAAAAGCCGGACGCCAAGATCGCCGTCTTCTATCAGAATGACGACTTCGGCAAGGATTACCTCAAGGGCCTGAAGGACGGCCTCGGCGCCAAGGCGTCGATGATCATCGCGGAAGAAAGCTACGAGACCACGGAGCCGACGATCGACAATCACATCGTCAAGCTGAAAGCCACCGGCGCCGATGTCTTCATCAACATCACGACGCCGAAATTCGCCGCGCAAGCGATCAAGAAGATCGCCGAAATCGAATGGAAGCCGCTGCACATCGTTTCCAACGTATCGGCGTCGGTCGGCGGCGTGATCAAGCCGGCGGGATTCGAGAACGCGCAAGGCATTCTGTCCGCGGCCTACGCCAAGGACGGCGCCGACTCGCAGTGGGACAAGGACCCCGGGATGATGAAGTTCTTCGCCTTCCTGGAGAAGTACTATCCCGAGGCCAACAAGCTCGACGGCTCGGTGGTGTTCGGCTACGGCGTCGCGCAGACCATGGTGAAAGTGATCGAGATGTGCGGCGACGATCTTACCCGCGCCAACGTCATGAAACAGGCGGCGAGCCTGAAGGATTTCACGCCCGACACCCTGCTGCCCGGCGTAAAGATCACCACCACGGCGACCGATTTCGCGCCGATCGAACAGCTTCAGATGATGCGGTTCAAGGGCGAGAAGTGGGATCTGTTCGGCGACATTATCAGCGGTGAAATCACCAACTGATATTCCGCCCCGCGGTCTTTCGGCTGCTATCCCAAAACATCAAGAGCCCCCTGCGACAAAGGTCGCAGGGGGCTTTTCTTGCTGATGGCCAGCGAAAGGTATTCAATGCCCGGCCAAGAGCCGCAAAGCGCTCCCCGATCAAAAACCGTGACACATTCACAACCTTATCAGGGAGATCAACGATGCCCGCACTCCAATTGCGCCTAGCGGCCTTTTCGGCTGCCGTCGCACTGCTCGGCGCGACCAGCACTGGCGCGCTTGCGCAAAAGAAATACGACATCGGTGCCACCGATACCGAGATCAAGATCGGCAACATCATGCCCTACAGCGGACCGGCGTCCGCCTACGGCGTGATCGGCACCACCGAGGCCGCCTATTTCAAGAAGATCAACGCCGAAGGCGGCATCAACGGCCGCAAGATCAATTACATCAGCTATGACGACGGCTACAGTCCGCCAAAAACCGTCGAACAGGCGCGGAAGCTGGTCGAGAGCGACGAGGTTCTGTTCATCTTCAATCCGCTGGGAACGCCGCCGAATTCCGCGATCCAGAAATACATGAATGCGAAAAAGGTGCCGCAACTGTTCGTCGCTACCGGCGCCACCAAGTGGAACGACCCCAAGGACAATCCGTGGACCATGGGCTGGCAGCCGAACTACCAGAGCGAGTCCCGCATCTATGCGAAGTACATCCTGAAGGAATTACCCAACGCGAAGATCGCGATCCTTTTTCAAAATGACGACTACGGAAAAGACTATGTGAAGGGCCTGAAGGACGGGCTTGGCGCCAAAGCGGCCTCGATGATCATCGTCGAAGAGAGCTATGAAACCTCGGAGCCTTCGATCGACGGCCACATCGTCAAGCTGAAGTCGCTGAACGCCGACGTCTTCTTCAACGTCACCACGCCGAAATTCGCGGCGCAGGCGATCAAGAAGATGGCCGAAATCGAATGGAAGCCGACACACTTCCTCAACAACGTGTCGGCCTCGATCGGCAGCGTGATGAAGCCGGCCGGCTTCGAAGCCAGCCAGAACATCATCTCGTCGAATTACCTGAAGGATGCTGCCGATCCGCAATGGAAGAACGATGCCGGCATGAAGGCGTTCGACGAGTTCCTCGCCAAGTATTTTCCCGAAGGCAACAGGATCGATGGCTCGGTAATGTACGGCTACACCGTCGCGCAGGGCCTCGTGCATGTGCTGAAGGCATGCGGCGACGATCTGACGCGCGAGAACGTCATGAAGCAGGCGGCCAGCATCAAGGATCTCGAGCTGGGCAGCCTGCTGCCGGGCGTCAAGGTCAACACCAGCGCCACCGACTTCGCGCCGATCTCCCAGCTTCAACTGATGAAGTTCAAGGGTGAAAAATGGGATCTGTTCGGCGACATCATCAGCGGCGATGTCGGCGGTTAACGCGTTAACCGACTACTAAAGAAGCAGCCCCTCGCGCGCCGCGCGGGGGGCTTTTTGTTGAAGGCCGCCATCAAATGGTATTCAATGCCGCCAGGTCAAAAGGCTTCCGTGCAAGAAAAGCCATGACGCTCGGATCACGCGCACAGACCATCAATCAGGGAGACCCCGAATGCCTGTTATCACCAACAGACTTGCCATTTTTTCAGCCGCGTTCGCGGTGCTCGCCGCCTCCGCAAGCGGCGCGCTCGCGCAAAAGAAATACGATACCGGCGCCACCGACACCGAAATCAAGATCGGCAACATCATGCCCTATAGCGGGCCCGCCTCCGCCTACGGCGTGATCGGCAAGACCGAAGAGGCCTATTTCAAGAAGATCAACGCCGCCGGCGGCATCAACGGCCGCAAGATCAACTTCATCAGTTACGACGACGCCTATAGCCCGCCGAAGACGGTCGAGCAGGCGCGCAAGCTGGTCGAGAGCGATGAAGTCCTGCTGGTGTTCAATTCACTGGGCACGCCGTCCAATTCTGCAATTCAGAAATACATGAATTCGAAGAAGGTGCCGCAGCTGTTCGTCGCGACCGGCGCCACCAAGTGGAACGATCCGAAGGATTTCCCCTGGACCATGGGATGGCAGCCGAACTACCAGAGCGAAACCCAGATCTACGCAAAGTATATCCTCAAGAATATGCCGAACGCCAAAATCGGCGTGCTGTTCCAGAACGACGATTACGGCAAGGATTACCTGAAGGGCCTGAAGGACGGCCTCGGCGACAAGGCTGCCGCGATGATCGTGATGGAGGAAAGCTTCGAGACCTCCGAGCCATCGATCGACAACCACATCGTTAAGCTGAAGTCGACCAACGCCGATATCTTCGTCAACATCTCGACGCCGAAATTCGCGGCGCAAGCTATCAAGAAGATGGCCGAGATTCAGTGGAAGCCGACGCATTTCCTCAACAACGTCTCGGCGTCGGTCGGCAGCGTGATCAAGCCGGCCGGTTACGAGAATTCGCAGGACATCATCTCCGCCGCATATCTGAAGGATGCTTCCGATCCGCAGTGGGACAACGATGCCGGCATGAAAGAATTCTACGCCTTCCTCGCGAAGGATTTTCCGGAAGGCAACAAGCTCGACGGCTCGGTCGTCGTCGGCTACGGCGTCTCGCAGACGCTGGTGAAGGTGCTGACGATGTGCGGCGACAATCTCACCCGCGAGAACGTTATGAAGCAGGCGGCGAGCCTGAAGGATTTCCGCACCGAAGTCCTGTTGCCCGGCATCAAGATCAACACCGGCCCCAACGATTTCGCCCCGATCTCTTCGCTTCAGCTGATGAAGTTCAAGGGCGAGAAGTGGGAATTGTTCGGCGACGTCATCAGCGCGGACGTTGGGGGCTGATCTCCGCCGTGTCCCGGACGCGGTGCGGCATTCTTATGCCGCTCCGCAGAGCCGGGACCCCGGTTCAAATGCCATCGTCACCGGGACCCCGGATCAGCAGCGCACCACGCCGCGAAGAGCGGCGCCATAGCGCGTCGAAGACGCGCGTATACGCGCTTATGGCGCAGCATCCGGGAAACGCGCACTGAATCGAAAGCCCCCCGCATCCCGCGGGGGTTTTCTTTTGCGCAGATTGGATGGATAACCGGTCGCATGTTTCCATCTCACATGTCGTGAAGCCATGACCGACCGACGCCCTCTCCTGCGCGCGATGTTCGACGACGCCGTGGCCGCCGCGCATCCCGACGTCGTGCTCGCATCGCGGCTGCGCCCGGTGCCGAGAGGCCGTGTGATCTGTCTCGCCGCCGGCAAGGGCGCAGCCGCCATGGCGGCCGCCGCGGAGCGGCATTACCTCGACGCGCTCGAACTGGAGCCGTCGCGTCTCATTGGCATCGCCACCACGCGACATGGTCACGGCGTGCCAACGCGGCGGATCAAGGTGATCGAGGCCGGACATCCGGTGCCCGACGAGGCCGGCCTGAAGGGCGCCAACGACAGCCTGAAGCTGGCGCAGAGCGCGACATCCGACGACCTGCTGCTGGTGCTGTTGTCCGGCGGCGGCTCGGCGAACTGGATCGCGCCGGCCGACGGCATCACCTTCGCGCAGAAGCAGCAGGTGACACGGGCGTTGCTGCGCTCCGGCGCACCGATCGGCGAAATCAACACCGTGCGCAAGCATCTATCGCGGATCAAGGGCGGACGCCTCGCGCGCGCCGGCCAAGCCGCCGAGATCGTGACGCTGGCGATTTCGGATGTGCCGCGCGACGATCCGTCCGCGATCGCATCCGGACCGACCGTGCCGGATCCGACCACGCTTGCGGATGCCCGCGCCCTGGTCGCGAAATACGGCTTGCAACTGGATGATGCGATCAGCCGTGCGCTGAATGACGCGGGCAACGAGAGCTGCAAACCGGGCGATGCCGCGTTCGCGCGCGCGCATTTCGAACTGATCGCGCGGCCGCGCAATTCGCTCGATGCCGCGGTCAGAAAAGCGAAGGACGCCGGCTATGAGATTCTCGATCTCGGCGCCGATCTCGAAGGCGAGGCGCGTGATGTCGCCGCCGATCACGCGCGGCTTGCGCTGCAGGCGCACGCGCAAGGCAAGCAGCTCGCGATATTGTCCGGCGGCGAACTCACCGTGACCGTGCGCGGCAACGGACGCGGCGGTCCCAACCAGGAATACGCGCTGGCGCTGACTGGTTTGCTCAAGGACGTTCGCGGCATCTCGGCACTGGCCGGAGATACCGACGGCGCCGATGGCGGCGCCGGCAGCGCAACGGATCCGGCAGGTGCGATGGTCGATCAGACCACCTTCGCGAAAATGAAATCGCTCGGACTCGATGCGCAGAAGTATCTCGACAACAACGACGCCACGACGTTTTTTGAAGCGACCGGCGATCTGCTCTTGACTGGTCCGACGCTGACTAATGTCAATGATATCAGAGTGATATTGGTGGATCGGGTGTGACGTCTCGTGCCCCGGATGCTGCGCAGCGCGCCGCCCTTGCGGCGTGGTGCGCTGCTAAGCCGGGGCCGTAACAAGCACGGTATCCGTGACGGTCCCGGCTCTGCGCAGCAGCGTGAAGAACGCTGCAGCGCGTCCGGGACACGTAGGGGCCTAAAACTCCGCGGCGATCTTGGCCAGCATGCTCAGCAGCGCGGCGCGGTTGTCCGACCCCAGCAACTCGTTGAGGCGGGCTTCGTGCTTGGTGGCGACCAGCTTTTTCGCGCGCGCCAGCACCGCGCGGCCCTTGTCGGTCAGCATCAGGATGTGCGAGCGGCGGTCGTTGGTGGAGCGCATCCGCACGCACAGTTCGCGGCTTTCGAGTCCGTCGAGCATCGCCACGAAATTCGGCCTGAGGATGCCGAGCGTGTTGGCGATCTCGGTCTGGTTGCGGCCGGGGTTCTTGTCGAGCAGCAGGAGCACCGAGAACTGCGCCGGCGTTAGCTGCAGCGGCGCCACGCAGCGCAAAAAGTCCTCGAAAATCTTCAGTTGCGCGCGCTTGAGCGCGTAGCCGAGATGTTCTGACAATTCGCCCAGTTGCAGCGTGTCATTATCGGCAGCGGCATCCGCAGCCGGCTCCCTGCGGGACGCCTTCGCTGCATCGACAGCGGTCTTGGAAACAGTCATCGCTCGGTGCTCGCAATCCCGGTAGGTTGAAGGAAAAATCCCGTCCAGAGGGAGGGACTTGATTATATCCGATAATTGTTATAGATCATACCAAACAAGGCCGGCAGATTCAACTGCTGTTATTGCGACGTCGGGACGCCCGCAGCCCGACGCTTGAGGGAGCGCCCGTCTTGAATACGACGATTCTGCTGTTTCTGCTGCAGGACGGCATCACCAACGGCGCGATTTATGCGCTGCTCGGGCTGGCGCTGGTGCTGGTATTCGCCGTCACCCGCGTGATCCTGATTCCGCAGGGCGAGTTCGTCACCTATGGCGCGCTGACCTATGCGACGCTGTCGGCCGGCAACGTGCCGGGCACGGCGAAGCTCGCGGTCGCGATGGGAGTGGTGGCGTTTGCCCTCGATCTGTTCGTTGCGCGAAAGTCGCTGAACCTGCGCCGCATGCTGCGCGCTCTCGCGGTCAATATCATCCTGCCCCTTGTCATTCTCGCTTTGACGGTCTGGCTTGCCAGCCGGCAAACGCCGATTGCCATCAACATTGCGCTGTCGCTTGTGATTGTCGCGGCGATCGGGCTGTTTCTCTATCGCATCGCGTTCCAGCCGATCGCGCACACCTCGGTGCTGGTGCTGCTGATTGCTTCTGTCGGCTGCCATCTCGCGATGCAGGGATTTGGGCTGGTGTTTTTCGGCGCCGAGGGCCAGCGCGGCCCGACGATTTCCAACATGGCGTTCACCGTCGGGCAGTTGCGCTTTACCGGGCAGAACATCGCGGTCTACGCCATCACCATCACCTTTATCATCGGGCTGTGGCTGTTCTTCGGCTATACGCTGTACGGCAAGGCGCTGCGCGCTACTGCGGTCAACCGGCTCGGCGCGCGGCTGGTCGGTATCCGGACCTCGCTGTCGGGACAGCTCGCGTTCCTGCTGGCGTCGGTGATCGGCGCGATTTCCGGAATCCTGATCGTGCCGATCACGACGCTGTATTACGACACCGGATTCCTGATCGGCCTGAAAGGTTTCATCGCCGCGATCATCGGCGGCCTGGTCAGCTATCCGCTCACCGCGGTCGCCGCATTGGTGGTCGGCATCGTCGAGGCGTTCTCGTCGTTCTATGCCAGCAATTACAAGGAAGTCATCGTCTTCACCCTGATCCTTCCGGTGCTCGTGCTGCGGTCGCTCGCTGCGCCCGCGGTCGAAGAGGAAAAGGACTGAGCGATGACGCAGCGCCTTCCGGTCCTCATCTTCGCAGCTGTCATGGCGGCGATCCCGTTCATCCCGGGCATGCCGCCGTTCTGGATCGTGCTGCTGGACAATATCGGCCTCGCCGCACTGGTGGCGATGGGGCTGGTGCTGCTAACCGGCGTCGGCGGCCTCACCTCATTCGGCCAGGCGGCGTTTTGCGGGTTCGGCGCCTACACCACGGCGGTGCTGACCACCGCCTATGGTCTATCGCCATGGCTGACGCTGCCGCTGGCATTGCTGGTGAGCGGCGGCGCCGCGGTGCTGCTCGGCCTCGTCACCGTGCGGCTGTCCGGACACTATCTGCCGCTTGGCACCATCGCCTGGGGCATCGCGCTGTTCTATCTGTTCAGCAAGCTCGAATTCCTGGGCCGCAACGACGGCATCTCCGCGATTCCGCCGCTGACGATCGGGCCACTCAAAATGCTCGATCCCGGCACGATCTATTTCGTGATCTGGATCGCGGTGATCCTTTGCGCGCTGCTCTCGATGAATCTGCTGGACTCGCGTACCGGCCGCGCCATCCGGGCGCTGCGGCGCGGGCATATCGCCGCCGAAGCGTTTGGCGTGCAAACCCCGCGCGCAAAATTGCTGGTATTTATCTATGCCGCAGTGCTCGCGGGCCTTTCGGGCTGGCTCTATGCGCACTTCCAGCGCGCCGCGAATCCGACGCCGTTCGGCGCGCAGGCCGGAATCGAATATCTGTTCATCGCGGTGGTCGGCGGCGCCGGCTATGTCTGGGGCAGCGTGCTCGGTGCGGCCATTGTCGTGGTGCTGAAGGAAATATTGCAAAGCTATCTGCCGCTTGTTTTCGGCGGCCAGGGCCAACTCGAGATCATCGTGTTCGGCATCATGCTGGTGGTGCTGCTGCAACTGGCGCCATCAGGCGTCTGGCCGTGGCTAGTGTCGTTGCTGCCGTTCGACATCGACCGCAAGAAGCCGGACACGTCGATCGCGCCGCTCGCGCATGCGCGGCCGGCACTGGAACCTGGCGCGCTGCTGCAAATCGACAATGCGCGCAAACAGTTCGGCGGCGTCATCGCCGTCAACAATGTCTCTTTCGATGTGCAGGCCCGCGAAATCGTAGCGCTGATCGGACCCAACGGCGCGGGCAAAAGCACCACCTTCAATTTGATCACCGGCGTGCTGACGTCATCGGGCGGCACTATCTCGCTGCTCGGCAAGACCATTGACAACGCCCCGCCGCAGGAGGTGGTAAAGCTCGGCGTCGCCCGCACCTTCCAGCACGTCAAACTGGTGCCCGACATGACTGTGCTGGAAAACGTCGCGATCGGCGCGCATCTGCGCGGCCGTGCCGGCGCGCTCGCCAGCATGCTCCGTCTCGACCGCGCTGACGAAGCCGGATTACTCGCAGAAGCCGCGCGGCAGATCGAGCGCGTCGGGCTTGGCGGGCAAATCAATCAACTCGCTGGCTCACTCTCGCTGGGCCAGCAGCGCATTGTCGAAATCGCGCGCGCACTATGCGTCGATCCGATCCTGCTGCTGCTCGATGAGCCGGCGGCGGGCCTGCGCCATATGGAGAAGCAGCAGCTCGCCACGCTGCTGCGGCAATTGCGCGACGGCGGCATGTCGGTGCTGCTGGTGGAGCACGACATGGGTTTCGTGATGGATCTGGCCGACCGCATCGTGGTGCTCGATTTCGGCACCAAGATCGCGGAAGGCGTGCCCGATGCGATCAAGCGCAATCCCGATGTGATCAAAGCCTATCTGGGAGCTGCGTCATGAGCGCGCTGCTGCAGGTGTCCGACGCGCATGTCGCCTACGGCAAGGTCGAGGCGGTGCGCGCGGTCTCGCTGGAAGTGCGCGACAACGAGATCGTCACCATCATCGGAGCCAACGGCGCCGGCAAGACCACGCTCTTGAATGCCATCATGGGCATTCTTCCGCTGAAGGGCGGCGCGGCCTTCGCGGGCGAAGACATGGCTCCGCTCGAGATCGAGGATCGCGTCGCCGCGGGCCTGAGCCTGGTGCCGGAGCATCGCGAATTGTTCTCCACCATGAGCATCGAGGACAATCTGCAACTCGGCGCGTTCCGGATTGCGAAGGCGGCCGCGGCCATTGCCTTCGAGCGGGTCTACACGCTGTTTCCGCGATTGAAGGAACGGCGCACGCAACTGGCGGGAACGCTGTCCGGCGGCGAGCAGCAGATGCTGGCAATGGGCCGCGCGCTGATGGGCGCGCCGAAACTCTTGATGCTCGACGAACCGAGCCTTGGCCTCGCGCCGATCATTGTCGCGGATATTTTCCGCACCATCGGCGAGTTGCGCGCGGCGGGCGTGTCGGTGCTACTGGTGGAGCAGAATGCGCAAGCCGCATTGCGGATCGCCGACCGGGCCTATGTGATGGAACTCGGCGAATTCATCCTGAACGGGCCGGCCGCGGATATCGCCAGCAACCAGCGCGTGGTCGCGAGCTATCTCGGATTTCAGCACGAGGGCGCGAGCGGGATTTAAGACTTGCACAGTCGTCATGCCCCGCGAAAGCGGGGCACCCAGTAATCGCTGACGTTTGAGGTTACCTCTCTAGCGCCGCGCGTACTGGGTCATCCGCTTTCGCGGATGATGACATGAGTGCCTGTGGAGACGCTTTGGCCTTACTGCGCGGGCGTGTACTTGCCGTCCTTCACCGTCAGGATGATACGGGCGCGGTCGTCGAGGCCGTAGCGATCCTTTTCGGTGAAGTTGTAGACGCCCTGGCTGGCTGCCAGTTCCTTCTCCGATATCAAGGCCTGACGGATCGCTTCGCGGAATTCCGGCGTTCCCGGCTTGGCAGTCTTCAGCGCCACCGGCACGACGCGTTCGAGAATCTTGAACGCATCGTAGGAGTGGCCTGCGAACTGGCTGCGGCTGTTGGCGCCGTACTTGGCTTCATAGGCCGTGTTGAGCGCAAGGCCCGGCTTCTTGGTGAGCGCGCTGTCGGGCTGGCCTTCCGGGTTCATCACCGGACCGGACGCCATGATGACGCCCTCAGCGGCGGGACCCGCGATGCGGATGAAGTCCATGCTGGCGGCGCCGTGGTTGTGATAGATCAACCCCTTGTAGCCCTTTGCGCGCAGTTCAGTCTGCGGCAATGCCGCAGCCGTGCCTGACCCGCCGACCAGGACCGCATCCGGATTGGCGGCGATCAGCTTCAGTACCTGACCCGTGACCGACGTATCCGGGCGCGCATAGCGCTCCTCGGCAACAATCGTCATGCCCAGCGGCACGCCCTGGGTCTTGAGATCGTTGAACCAGAGGTCGCCGTAGGAATCGGAGTAACCGATGTAGCCGACAGTCTTGATGTTGTGCGCCTTCATATGCTCGTACAAGCCCTTGCCCATCAGCGGCACCGGCTGCGGCATCGCCACCGACCATTTGGCGCGCTCAGGCGTGATCGGGAACGGCGCGAGGCTGAGATGCGGCACGCCGGCTTCATTGGCGACCGTCGATACCGCCACAGTCGGCGGCGTGGTCGACGAACCCATGATGATGTCGGCCTTGGATTCGGTGACGAAGCGGCGCGCATTGGTGGTCGCCGCGGTCGGGTCGCCACCATCGTCGAGCACGATCACCTTCAGCGGCACGCCGCCGATTTCCTTCACCACAAAATCCAGCGCATTGCGTTCGGGAATGCCGAGCGCCGCCGCAGGCCCGGTGGTGGTGACGGTGATGCCGATCACGATTTCATTGCTCTGCGCCATGGCCGGCAATGCCGGCAGTGCGAAGGCTGCAACGACCGCAGCCGACAAAAGATATTTCCTCATTCATTCCTCCCGTTGGTGTTGTTGTTCTGGTAGTCGAATTCCGTTGCCGGATCAGGCCCTTCTTTAGGTTATGCTTGGGCTCAAGTCAGCCCCGCTTGAACCGTTCGATGATCTCCACAGGCACGGCGGCCGATTTGAGCCTGCCGGGATCGTCCGGATGGCGGCCGACCAGCACCCTTGTCTCGAACGCCTCGATCGCCAGCGCCTCGCCCTTGAACACTTTGTGGGCCACGTCAAAACTCGAGCGGCGCCAGGCCTCGACCCGGCTCTCGATGGTGATCCAGTCGCCATGGGTGGAGGCGATATGGAATTTCGCCCGCGTATCGACCATCGGAATCCCGACCAGCCCATACTTCTTGACAATGTCCTGCTTGGAGAAGCCGGCGGCCTCGAACATGATCGAGGTGGAGTCGTCGAACATCTCGAAGTAGCGCGGGTAATACACGATGTTGGCGGGGTCGCAGTCACCCCACTGGATCTGCACCTCGCGGCGGTTGACGAACATATCCGGTCCCTTAGCCTACTTCGGCGCCATGCGCAGCGAGGCATCGAGCCGGACGACTTCGCCGTTCAGATACGGATTGTCAATCATGTGCAGCGCCAGCGAGGCGTACTCGTCCGGCGAGCCCAACCGGTGCGGAAACGGAATTGCCGAGGCCAGGCTGTCCTGCGCCGCCTGCGGCAACGCGCCGAGCAACGGCGTCAGGAACAGCCCGGGTGCGATCGTCAACACGCGTATACCGAACTGCGCCAGCTCGCGCGCGATCGGCAGCGTCATGCCGACGATGCCGCCCTTCGACGCCGAGTAGGCCGCCTGTCCGATCTGTCCGTCGTAAGCCGCAACCGATGCGGTGGAAATGATGACACCGCGCTCACCGCCATCGAGCGGTTCGAGCTTTGTCATTTCCGCTGCCGCAAGCCGCAGCATGTTGAACGAGCCGATCAGATTGACTCGGATCACGCGGTCGAAATCCGCCAGTCCATGCGGCCCCTCGCGGCCGACCACGCGCTTGGCAACGCCGATACCGGCGCAGTTCACCAGCACGCGCGCCGGGCCGTGTGCCTTGGCGGCTGCGATCACCGCGGCTTCGCCGGATGCGGCATCGGCGACGTCGCAGCCCACCGCGACACCGCCGATCTCCTTCGCCAGTTCCTCCGCCAGCTTGACGTTAAGGTCGCACACCGCGACCTTCGCGCCCTGAGCCGCGAGTTTTCGCGCGGTGGCGGCGCCGAGCCCCGATGCGCCGCCGGTGACGATGGCGGCTTGATCTTTCAACTGCATGGCTTCCTCCGAATGCGAATTTCTATTTCAGCGAAATGACGTATGGATCCGGCGTCGACGCATAAAGCGCGTCGATCAGGCCGGCGCGATGATCCAGCACCGCGCGCTGGTTGATCGAGCCCTTGTCGGTGACTTCGCCCTTGTCGATCGACAGCGGCGTATCGAGCAGCACCGCGCGGGTGATCCGCGTCGAGGAGCCCGTTGCGTCCGCGGCGAATTTTTTCAGCCGCTCGGCGAATGCCTGGCGTATCGCCGGATCGGAAGCCGCGGCCTTAAGATCGCCCGATGGCAGCGCCGGATTGATCACGCGGCAGCCATCGAGATCGAGAATGACAAGTGCGGAGAGTTCATCGCGGTTGATGCCGGCGATCACCACGTCGCGCACCAGTGGCGCGCAGGCCGCGACAAAGCGCGCGCGCAGCGGACCGACGCTGACCCAGGTGCCGCTGCCGAGCTTGAAGTCCTCGGAAATCCGTCCGTCGAAATCGAAGCCCTTGTCAAAATCATCGGGATCGACCGGCTTCAGCGCATCGCCGAACTTGTAAAAACCTTCGTCGTCGAAGGCCGCGGCGGTCAGCTCCGGCTGGCGCCAATAGCCCGGCGTGACGTTCGGGCCCCTGGCGCGAACCTCGAGCTTGCCGTTGTTTGGAATGAGTTTGGCGTCATTGCCCGACACCGGCAGGCCGACATGGCCGGAGCGGCTGGTCGCTGGGATTACCGACATGAAAAACGGCGATGTTTCGGTGGCGCCGAGCCCCGTCAGCATCGGCACGCGAAAACCGGTTTCCTGCACCGCGAGTTCGTCGAGCGAATTCCAGACATAGGGAGACAATGCCGCGCCGGAGAAGAACATCGCGTGCAGCCTGTGGAAGAACCGCTTTCGCAACTGCGCGTCGTCGCGCAGATAGGGCAGCAGCGATTCATAGCCTTTCGGTACGTTGAAATACACCGTCGGCGAAATCTCACGAAGATTGCGCACGGTCTCTGCGATGCCGTCCGGCGTCGGCTTGCCCTGATCGAGATGCATCGAGCCGCCGTTGAACAGCGTCAGCCCGATATTGTGATTGCCGCCAAAGGTGTGATTCCACGGCAGCCAGTCGACGATCACGGGCGGCTCGTCTTTCAAAAACGCCAGCGTCTCGCGCAGCATCACCTGATTGGCGCAAATCATGCGCTGGGTGTTGATGACGGCCTTCGGATTGCCGGTCGAGCCTGAGGTGAGCAGGAATTTCGCGATCGTATCGGGACCGATGGCGTCATGCGCGGCATCGAGACCGGAGTGTTCCGTTGTTGCCAGCAGGTCCGCAAGCCTGGTCACGTCGCGGCCGGGCACCTCGCCACGCGAGACCACGATTTCGGTTTCCATCGGCACGTTGGCGCGCAGCGCATCGGCGAACGCTGTCGCGTTGTCGGCAAACACCAGCCCCGGCGTCAGCAGCTTCATCAGATAGCTGAGCTTGCCGTAGTCTTTCGAGATCAGCGAATAGGCCGGCGACACCGGGCAGAACGGAATTCCCGCATACAGCGCGCCGAACGCCATCAGTGCGTGATCGATGGAATTGCCGGAGAGAATCACGATCGGCTTCTCGGCCGACAGATCGCGCGCCAGCAATGCCGAGGCGAGGCGCCGGGTCGAGGCCAGCAATTGCGCGTAGGTGATCTCGCGCCATCCGCCGCTCGAGTCCCGCTCCGCCATGAAAATCCGGTCCGGCTCGGCGTTGGCCCAGTGATGCAGGCGGTCGGTGATGCGGACCGGATAGTCGCCAAGCGCAATCTTGGGACGGAGATAGACGGTGCCGTCGCCGCGGCGGTCGATGGTGACGGCGGGATTGCCGAACGAAATCGCGCGCAGCGGATGAACCCCGCGCGCAGGCGCGTCGTTCGTTCCGGCCGGGATCATGTTCGGTTTCGCGCTCATGTCAGGTCGGCTTCACCTTCGCGGTCTTGCGGTCGAGGAAATCGCGAATCCGGCGCTTTGCTTCCTGGTCGCTCTGCGCCACCGTCGCCATCAGCGATTCCATCAACAGGCCGGTTTGCGGATTGGCCTCGGCGATCATCGGCAGCGCCTGCAGCACCGCGAAATTGGTCAGCGGCGCATTCGCCGCGACGCGTTCGGCCAGTTCCATCGCCTTGGCAAGCGCCCCGCCCGCTTCGGTGAGATACTGCGAAAAACCATACGCCACACCCTCGGTCGCGGAATAGACTCTTCCCGTCAGCATCATGTCGGTCATCCGCGACACCCCGATCAGCCTCGGCAGCCGCACCGATCCGCCGCCGCCGACAAAGATGCCGCGCTGGCCTTCGGGCAGCGCATAATACGCGCTCGGCTCCGCCACGCGAATGTGCGCGGCACAGGCCAGTTCCAGCCCGCCGCCGATTACCGCGCCCTTGAGTGCGGCGATCACCGGCACGCGGCTGTATTGGATGCGGTCGAACACCCGGTGCCACATCTGCGAATGGATCAGCCCGGCGGTGGCGTCCTGCTCGGTCAGTTCAGACAGATCGAGCCCGGAGGAAAAATGCTCGCCGACGCCATGGATCACCACCGCGCCGACGCCGTCCGGAAGATTGGCGAAACAGTCCTGAATCGCCAGGATAATGCCGTCGTTCAGCGCATTGCGCTTGGCCGGACGGTTCAGGCCGACGGTCAGCACGGGGCCGGTTTGCTCGATGGTGAGCAGCGCGGACGGGGCCGTGACAGCGGCGGAGGCGGCGTTTCCCATGACGGCTATTGTTCCTTGATAGAATAGTTATGTTCTATAACTAATTTGGGAGGAGTCAATACAGATGTCGTCCCGGCGAACGCCGGGACCCATAACCACCGACAGCTATTATGTAGCGAGATCCTTCCACAAGTCGCTGACACCTTCCGCATCACCGCCGACGGAGTGTATGGGTCCCGGCATTCGCCGGGACGACGCGCGGAGAGCGTTGCGCGGCCGCTCACAGCACCTGATGCACTTCGATCTCGACCCGGTCGGGATGCCTCGCGCCGACGCCGATGAACAGGTTCTCCATCAGCCAGCGATACTTGTCGCTGCCGGTCTCAAATTTCGGCACCGAGCGGAAATAGATCAGCGCGGGATCGACGATCTCGCCGCGCGCGATGCGGTCGAGCGCTTCCTTGGGGCCGAAGCGGATGCCGATGTTCTCGATGTAGATGATGGCGCCGTCATCCATCTCGAACGCGTATTTCGCTTCCAGCTCGGTAAACCCATTGGGGCGGATAATTTGAAAGTCCGCGCCGCATGGAAAGATCGTGCCGTGGATGCCCTCACCCCGCACCTCGCCGCCGAGAATCGGAATCACGCGTCGCGTGCCATAGCCGAGATCGCCGGCGACAATCGGCACGCCGACCTTGATGGCAAGACTGAAGACATATTTGGTTTGCAGAACAGGTATCATGCGTCGAAGCCTTTGCCCTACATTTCAACATCGTCATTCCGGGACACGCCTCTTGGCGTGGGCCCGGAATCCATACTCCCTGTATTCGCGTTCGGCATCCAGACATTGATACAGGGGTTATGGATTCCGGGCTCGCGCTCCGCGCGCCCCGGAATGACGGCTATCCAATCATGCGCTGCGGCAGCCAGGTCGCCAGCAGCGGAAACAGAATCAGAAGCACGAGGCGAATAAGATCGGTCACCACGAATGGCAGCACGCCGACAAAGATCGTCGACATGTTGACGTCCTTGATCACGCTCTTGATCACGAACACGTTCATGCCGACAGGCGGATGGATCAATCCAAGCTCGACGGTCATCACGATGATGATGCCGAACCAGATCGGATCGAAGCCGAGCGCCGTCACCACCGGAAATACGATCGGCACGGTGAGGATCACCATCGCCATCGCGTCCATCAGGCAGCCCAACACCAGATACATCAGCAGGATCAGCGCCAGCACGCCGTAGGGACCGATGCCGAGGCCGGTGAGGAAGGCGGTGATGTTCTGCGGGGTCTGCGTGATGGTGAGGAAATAACCAAAGCACAGCGCGCCGATCAGCACGGTGAAGACGGCGGCCGCGGTGCGTGTCGCCTGCAGCAGCGACTGTAAAATGCCGTCTTTGTTCAGCTTTCCCCTGAGCACGCCGATGATGAAGGCGCCGACCGCGCCGACCGCGCCCGCCTCGGTCGGGATGAAGAACCCGCCATAGAGCCCGCCGATCACGAAGATGAACAACAGCAGCGGCGACCACACGTCGCGCAGCGCCACCAGCCGGTCGCCCCATGAACTGCGCGGGCCTGCCGGCAAAAATCCCGGCCGCGCGACGCCGATGATGCCGATGGTGATCATGTGCATGCAGATCGCCAGCAGGCCCGGGATAATGCCGGCGATAAAAAGCTTGCCAATGTCCTGTTGCGTAATGATGCCGTACACCGCGAGCACGGTAGACGGCGGCAACATCGCGCCCAGCGTGCCGCCGACCGCGATCACGCCGGTGGCAAAGGATTGCGGATAGCCGAAGCGCCGCATTTCCGGATAGGCCACCGCGGAAAATGTCGCGGCGGTCGCGACCGACGAGCCGGAAATTGCGGCAAAACCGCCGCAGGCGGCGATGGTGGCGATACCAAGCCCGCCGCGCCGGTGCCCGACAAAGGTGTTCGCGGCGCGGAACAGCTCGCGGCTGATGCCGGACACCGAGACGAACGCGCCCATCAGCAAGAACATCGGGATCACGCCGAAGGAGTAATCCGTCACCGTGCGCATGGTGGTCTGCCCCACCAGCTTCAGCGCCGGTGCCAGGCCAGTGAGATACCCGAACCCGGTGATGCCGACGAGGCCCATCGCCATGCCGACCGGAACGCGCAGCAGCATCAGCGCGAACAGGCTGACGAAGCCGATCAGGGCAACCGCCTCGTTGCTCACGCCCCTACTCCGCGGTCTTGATTTTGGGATCGTGCATCAGATCCGGATAAAAGATCAGCCTGTAAGTGCGGATCGCGATCAGCAGCACGGCAGAAACGTCGCCGATCCACGATACCAGAAAGAACGGCCAGATCGGCACATGCAGGTCCATGGTGACGATATGCTCGGCGCGCGTGCTCGCGACCTTGTCGAACAGCGTGTAGGTCTGCACCGTCACCACGAACAGCAGCACCAGGGTCGCGAATACGTCGATCCAGCGCTGGTATTTCGGCGTGGCGTTGGCCCACACCAGATCGACGGTGATGTGGGTACCGCGATAGCTGGTGGCGGCGATGCCCCAGAAGATCAGGATGCCCAAGAGGAACTGGCCGAAGTTATAATAGTCGGGGATCGTCACCGCGAAGAATTTGCGCATGAACACCGCGGCGAAGGTGTTGAGCGCGACAATGCCGACAAAAAACGCCGCGATCCATTCGATGGAGTCGATGAAGCGATCCATCGCGTTCTTGCGCGCCGGCTCGGCTTGGCCGACGATGACGCCGTCGGGGGTGACTTCGGGAGTGGCGGTCATGGATACATGGAGCCCTGCCAAAAAGTTTCGTCATTCCGGGGCGCGCGAAGCGCGAACCCGGAATCCATACTCACGATGGTGGTTATGGATTCCGGGCCTGCGCCAAGAGGCGCATCCCGGAATGACGATGGTGGTTAAATCCCCGCCTCGAACTTCTTCAGCGTGGCCTGCAGGTCGGCATCGATCGCCGCGGCGTCGCCGCCGGCCTTCTTCACCGCTTCGGCCCAGCTGTCGCGCAGCGGTTTTGCCGCCTTCTTCCATTCGCCGAGTTGTTCGGCGGTCAGCGGATAGACCTCGTGATCCGGCAGCGCCTTCATCTTGACCCGGCCGTTAGCCTCGAATTCGGTCCAGGGATCGGTGACCTTGGAGGCCCATTCCGGGGTGCAGTGATCGTCGATGATCTTCTTCTGCGTAGGCGACAGCGAATTATATTTGTCCAGATTCATGTTGTAGGTGAACACCGTCGAATACAGCGGCACGTCCATGTGATACTTCACCACCTTGTCGATGCCGAACAGGAAGATCGATCCCCAGGGAAAGGTGATCTCGTCGGCGACGCCGCGCTCGATGGCGTCGCGCGCTTCCGGCGCCGAGGCCTGCACGTTGGTGCCGCCGAACATTTTTACCATTTCGCCGATGGTCGATTGCGCCGGACGTACCTTGACGCCGTTGAGATCGCTGGGCACCACGATCTTCTTCTTGCCATGCAGCGCGCCGGGATCGTGGATGAAGGCGAAGCACAGCTTGGTGTCCTTCATCTCCTTCGGCGCGTATTTGTGATACCACTCGTTCAGCGCCAGCGTGCCCTTCTTGCCGTCCGAGAATACGAACGGAAGCTGGCCCGCGGCCGCGATCGGGAAGCGGCCGGGCTGATAGCCGGGGTTGACATAGGTGATGTCGGCGATGCCGTCGCGCGCCATGTCGTAATGGTCGAACGCCTTGCCGAGCTGCTCCGAGGGGAAGACCGACATCTTGATGGTGCCACCCGAGGCCTTTTCGATATCCTCGGCCCATGCCTTGGTCGCCGGCACCAGCGGATGCGCCGGCGGCACCCACAACGACACTTTCATGTTGACGGTCTTGTCCTGCGCCAACGCAGGCGTCACACTGGCGGCCAACAGCAACGCCAAAAACGCTTTCCTCATCGACATCGTCTCCCTCGTGACATCGGCCGTTGCCCGGCCCTTTGCGGATATTGTTATATGATATAATTATCATTGCAAGTCAGCGGCGACTGCGGCATTCAGCCTACAATAATCAGGGGAGCAAGTATTGCGGACAAAAGTCGCAATCATTGGCGCGGGGCCGGCGGGACTGCTGCTGGGGCAATTGCTGCACCGCTGCGGCATCGACAATTTCATCCTCGAGCGCCAGACGCCGGAATATGTGCTCGGCCGCATTCGCGCAGGGCTGCTCGAGGAAGGAACCGTGGCGCTGCTTGACGAAGTCGGCGCCGGCGCGCGCGCGCATCGCGAAGGGCTGGTCCACCATGGCGTCGAACTGGCGTTCGGCGGCGCGCGGCATCGCATCGACATGCATGCCGCGACCGGCAAAACCGTGATGATCTACGGCCAGACCGAAGTGACGCGCGACCTGATGGATGCGCGACGCGCGGCCGGCCTGACGACGGTCTACGAAGCTGCCGACGTCACGCCGCATGATTTCGATTCCGACAAGCCGCGCGTGAGTTATGTCAAAGACGGCATCGCGCACGAAATCGATTGCGACTTCATCGCCGGCTGCGACGGTTTTCATGGCATCAGCCGGCAAAGCGTAAAGCCGGCAGCGATACGGACTTTCGAGCGGATCTATCCGTTCGGCTGGCTTGGGATTCTGTCGGAGACCCCGCCGGTCTCGCACGAACTGATCTACAACAATCACGAACGCGGATTTGCGCTGTGCACGATGCGCTCGATGCAGCGCAGCCGTTATTACCTGCAATGCTCGATGGAGGATCACATCGACCAATGGCCGGATGATAGATTCTGGGACGAGTTGAAGCGGCGGCTCGATCGGGAGGCGGTCGATAATCTTGTCACTGGCCCCTCGATCGAAAAGAGCATCGCGCCGTTGCGCAGTTTTGTGGCCGAGCCGATGCGGTTCGGGCGGATGTTTCTGGCCGGCGACGCCGCGCATATCGTGCCGCCGACCGGCGCCAAGGGCCTCAACCTCGCCGCCAGCGACGTGCACTATCTGTCGCACGCATTGCGCGAATTCTACGCCGAGAAATCCTCCGCCGGCATCGACGCCTATTCGTCAACAGCGCTGGCGCGGGTGTGGAAGGCGGTGCGGTTCTCGTGGTGGATGACCTCGATGATGCACAAATTCCCGGACCAGGGAGAATTCGGCGCGCGGATTCAACTGGCCGAGCTGGATTATCTGGTGAGCTCAAAAGCGGCGACGGCATCGCTGTCGGAGAATTATGTCGGGTTGCCGTTTTGACGCGTCGTCATTGCGAGGAGCGAAGCGACGAAGCAATCCAGCTCAGCTCACCTGTCTCTGGATTGCTTCGCTGCGCTCGCAATGACGATTGAGGCAGGACATGCTCACCCTCTATTTCGCACCCGGCTCAAGCTCGATGGCGGTGCATATCGCGCTGCATGAGATCGGCGTGCCGTTCGAAGCCCGGCCGTTGTCATTCAAGAAAGACCTGCGTACACCGAACTTCCTCGCCCTCAATCCCGAGGGCAAGGTGCCCGTGCTTGTGATCGACGGGCGTCCGCTCACCGAAGTCGCGGCCATTCTTTATTACCTCGCAAAGCGCCATCCCGACGCGGAGCTGCTGCCGCGCGATGATCTCGAGGCCGAGGCGCAGGCGCTGTCATGGATGTCGTTCATCGCATCCATGCTGCATCCGGCGCGCCAACGCGGGCTTGATTACGCCAAGCGGGTCTACGGCATTGCCGACCGCCGGCTCGGCGACGGCTGGGCGCTGGGGCGCTATTCGATCGCCGACATTCACCTGTTCCGGCTGTACTGGCGGCTCGCCAATTCGCTTCACCCCGCGCCGGAAACGTTCCCCAATCTCACCGCGCACTATGCGCGCATGATGGCGCGGCCCGCCGTGCAGCGGACCATCGAGATCGAAACCGCAATTGGTTATGAATTGCCGGCGTGACCAAGTCGCGCTCTCGTGTCCCGGACGCGGTGCGGCATCCTTCATGCCGCTCCGCAGAGCCGGGACCCCGCTTTAGTGAAGATAGCTGGACCCCGGCTCTGCACCGCACCGCTACGCGCTGCGCTGCGTCCGGGGCACGCATAGCTGTTTTAAACTTTGTTGCGCTGGTTTTCGCGGCTGGATTGCGTTCAATGATGCTCAAACCATTTGAGCATCCGCCATGACTGATCAAACCATCCCTGAAGGTTTCGAACCGCAATCCCGCGGCAGTCCGCTGACCGATCCGTGGGAGCCGATCTACCAGAAGCAAACGCCTGAGGCGATTGTCCTCGGACTATGGCTGGCGAAACCGCACACCAATGCGCGCGGCTTCGTGCATGGCGGGTTGATCGCGGCCCTGACCGATAAGGCGATGGGGCACAGTTGTGGTTATCAAATGCGCGGCGCGGTTTCGCTGGTGACCGTCAGCATGGGAATCGACTTCGTCAGCAGCGCGCAAATCGGGCAATGGCTCACGGTCGAGACCGATGTGATCAAGACAGGGAGTACGCTGTGTTTTGCGCAGTGCGTGGTCAAAGCCGATGGCGTCGTGATCGCGCGCGCGAATGGGACGTTCCGGGTGGTGAAGAAGAAGGAGTAGCGATGCACATGTCCCGGACGCGGTGCAGCGTTCTTCACGCTGCTCCGCAGAGCCGGGACCGTACCAAACGCCGGAGTTCGCTACGGCCCCGGCTCTGCAGCGCACCACGCCGCGAAGCGCGGCCCGCTGCATTGTGTCCGGGGAACGCACGTCACCGCTTCCCGAACTTCCAGTCACTCACCTCGATCACCAGATCGACAAACGTCCGCACCTTGGCCGACAGCAGCCGCGAGGTTGGGTAGACGATGTGGATCGGCAATGGCGGCTGCTCGAATTTCGCCAGCACGATTTTGAGCCGGCCGGCCTTGATCGCATCCACCGCCTGATAGGCCATCACCCGGGTCAGGCCGCCGCCCTGCTCGGCATGCAAGATCGCGGCATCCGCGCTGTTGGTGATGAAGCGCGGCGCACAGGCGACGCGGACCTCGCGTCCGTTCTCGACAAAATGCCAGTCGGACGCGCCGAACTGGATGGTGTCATGCGCGGCGATGTCGGTCGGCGTCTTTGGCTCGCCGCGTTCTTTAAGATAATTCTTTGCGGCCACCACGATCCGCCGCATGTCGCCGACAGCGCGCGCGACCAGGCTGGAATCGGCGAGATGGCCGATTCTGACCGCGAGATCGACGCCATCTTCCACCAGATTGATCATCTGGTCCGATAAGCGCAATTCACCGCTGACGTCAGGATAGCGCTGGAGGTACGCCGACATGATCGGGCTGACGTGGAGGCGTCCGAACCCGATCGGCGCCGAGACCACCAAGCGGCCGCTCGGCGCCGTCCGTTCGGCCTGCGCCGAGATCTCGGCTTCTTCGACATCGGCGAGGATACGCCGCGCCCGTTCGAGATAGCGCGTGCCGACGTCGGTCAGCGTCACCGAACGCGTGGTCCGCTGCAACAGCCGCGCGCCGAGACGGTCCTCCAGCGCCGCGATCAGCCGCGTCACGCCGGACGGCGAAACCCCCAGTTTGCGCGCGGCCGGCGCAAACCCCTGCAGGTCGGCGACCGCGACAAAGGCGGTCATGGCGTCGATGCGATCCATGGATTATTTCATAACTTGCAATGATGAAGTGTCAATCCTCTGGATTGTTCAAACTTTGAAGAAGGCTATCTTTGGCGACGAAGACGGGCTTGGCTCGTCGGACGAACTCACGAGGTCTGCGATGTCAGACACCCACACCACTTCCAGCGATGTCGCCTTCACGCCTGCCGTAAAGGCCATTCAGGCCCGCAAGGGCTCGCGCGACGCCTATGCGCATGTCGAGCAGAAAGGCGGCTGGCGCACCGAGGTTGACGAAAACCTCGCAGCGTTTCTCGGCGAAACCAACAGCATCTATTTCGCCACCGCCAGCGCCGACGGCCAGCCCTATATCCAGCATCGCGGCGGGCCCAAAGGCTTTATCAGGATTCTGGACAACAACACGATTGCCTTCGCCGATTACAGCGGCAACCGGCAGTACATCATGCAGGGCAATCTCACCGAAAATCCCAAAGCGCATATTTTCGTGATGGACTACGCGCATCGCCGCCGGGTCAAGATCTGGGGCGAGGCGCGCGTGGTCGATGACGATCCGGCGCTGCTGAAATCGCTGACGCCTGCGGGCTACAAAGCGCGGCCGGAACAGGTGATCATCTTCAAGATCTCGGCGTGGGATACCAACTGCCCGCAGCACATCCCGCAGAAATTCGACGCCGCCGATGTCGCCGCCGCACTGGCTGCGCGGGATGCGCGGATTGCCGAGCTTGAGGCCGAGGTGGCGAAGTTGAAAAGCCGGGTATCGGCAGCAACCTGATCGCGCTAAACAGACGCGATGGAGATTATCGACAACAGCAGCCCCTGCCAGGCCTGCGGCGCCTGCTGCGCCTATTCGAGCAACTGGCCGCGGTTTACCACCGAGGACGACCCTGCGCTCGATCTGATCCCGGAAAAATTCGTCAACGACAGACTGTCGGGCATGCGCTGCGATGGCGACCGCTGTTCGGCGCTAGCGGGCAAGATCGGCGTGGCGACGTCGTGCGGGATTTATGCGGTGCGCCCGGAGGTTTGCCGAACCTGCATGCCCGGCGATCCCGAATGCGCCATGGCGCGGCGCCGGCACGGATTGCCGGTTCTCACCTAACCCTCCACGTCGTCCCCGCGAAAGCGGGGACCCATAACCACAGCTGATTATGATCGGGCAAGCTCTGTCCGCAAGCCGCTGATGCCTTCCACACGACTACCGACTGAGTGTATGGGTCCCCGCTTTCGCGGGGACGACATCATGCCGTCGCGGCCTGCGCGAGGTCTTCGTCGTCGAGCTCATCGTCGATCGGCGCGAAGGTAGAGAGCGGTTTGGTCGAGAGCGTGATCGGCTTGCGGTTGCCGTAGGAGGACGATGGCGCGGTGCGCGCCGCCGGGGCTTCGCGCGACAGCGCGTAGAGGGTTGAGCCGACGCGCCCGCCCAACTGGATCAGATCGCGTTCGTTGCAGCTCCCGGCAATCGCCAATGCCAGCGAATGCAGATGGCTTCTCTTGTAGCAGAACAGCGCCAGCATCGCCCGCACATCGGCGGAGACGCTTTCGACGAGTTGCGGCAGGCCGTTCTCGTTGGCGCGGTACATGGCGCCGAGCAAATCGTCCCGGACCGGGCAGAAATCGTTCTCAAATGCGTCGCGGCTGGAAAACATGGCAAATCCCCCAAGCCGCAGGATGCAATGCAATTTGCTAACGGAAGGTTAACCACGGCCGCGAGCCACGCTTGAACGTTGGCCGCGAATCGGAACGGCGCTGTTTTATATCGCGTGTGCTCTCATCCACGCCGCCACCGCTTGTCCAATGGCCGGTCCGGAATCCTCCTGGATGAAATGCGAGCCCGGCACGGTTACCTCGGTCTGGTTTTTCCAGCTCCGGCAGAACTCGCGCGGCGCGCCGATCAGGATCGCGCCGGGATCGGCGTTGACGAACAGTTTTGGGATGTCGTTTTGCGCCATCCACCGCGAATAATCTTCCGCAATCCGTACCACATCGGCCGGTTCGCCGGCGATCGGAATCTGGCGCGGCCAGGTCAGCGTCGGCCAGCGGTCCCCGCGCTCAAGGAACGGCTTGCGATACTCCGTCATCTCGGCTTCCGACAGTTTTCGCAGCACCGACCCCGGCAGCACCCGCTCCACGAACATGTTGCGGTCGAGGATCATCGCCTCGCCCTTGTCGGAGCGAAAGCCCTGAAAGATCGGCGTCGCCGCAGCACTCCATTCGTCCCAGCCCGCGATCGGCCGCACGATGCCTTCCATGTAGGCAATGCCGCGGACACGATCGCGGTGCCGGTTGGCCCAGTCGAAGCCGAGCGCCGAACCCCAGTCGTGCACCACGAAGGTGATGGAGTCTTTCGGGCCGATCACGGCGTCGATGAAGGCATCGAGATATTTGCGATGGGTGACGAAGCGGTAGGTATCCGGGCCGGGATCGGGCAGTTTTTCCGAATTCCCCATGCCGATCAGGTCCGGCCCGATCAGCCGGCCGCGCCCCTCCAGCTCAGGAATCACATTGCGCCAGAGATAGGACGAGGTTGGATTACCATGCAGCAACAGCACCGGCGCGCCCTCGCCGCGCGCGTGATACGCCATGCGGCGGCCGAGTACGTCGATGGTTTTTTTCGTGAGCGGCTGTTCGGTCATCAGTGTTCCTCCGCGAGCATGGTGTGCGACGAAATTTAGCACATAGCTCCACGGGTCGTCCCGGCGAACGCCGGGACCCATAGACGCGTCCGTTCGTATTTATAGGAATGCTCGGGCCGCGGTGCTCTTCACCTCTCCCGCAGGGAGAGGTGAAGAGCACCGCGGCGCGCGCTTTCATTCAATTACGCGCAGCGGTAGTTATGGGTCCCGGCGTTCGCCGGGACGACGCGTGGAAAGACCGATGCTCCCCTCCTTCACGATTTCAGATCTCCGGCAACGGCCGGAGTTTTTCGACACTGTGGCGGATCGCATTTGGCGGTTCTCGTGGAAAGACGCCGGCTATCCGCTCACCTACATCACCGGCCGTCTGCATGAAAATCTCAACGCCGAGCCACTTCCGATCGCGCTGGTCGCGCACAACGGCGCAGAATTCCTCGGCACAGCCTCGGTGATCGCCTCCGATCTCGAGGAGCGGCCGCACTATACGCCGTGGGTCGCGGCGGTGTGGGTCGAGCCGGAACACCGCGCGAGCGGCATCTGCAGGGCATTGGTCGAACGCGCCGTGCACGACTGCTTTGCGCTGGGCTTTACCCGCGTCTATCTGTGCGCGCGGCCGGCGCTGACGGAATTTTATGAGAGGCTCGGCTGGATCCCGATCGAGCGCGACGTCGGAAAACGCGGCCTCACAGTGTTCATCCAGGACGCCGCTGCGTAAACTTCGCAATCAGTTCGCCGCCATGTAGATCGACAGCGCGAAGCCGGTGAGATGGTGCAGCGCCTGATCGATGCCGAGCAGCCACCAAAACCATTGATGGTCCATCGTCACGTTGAAGGTCGAGACGCAAAGCCCCTTGGCGCGATCGACCAGGAGGTGGATGACAAAGTCGACGACGGCGACGAACCAGAACCGCGGCGCGATGATCAGGATCAGCAGCATCGACGTCGCGAGATGGACCAGACAATGCGCCAGCAGCGGCAGCGCCCAGCCGGTCTTCTGATCCTTGCCGAGCGCCATCCAGGTATTCTGCAGGAAAAAATCCGCGACGATGTGCTTGGCGGTGAGCACAAGCATCCACCCGACCAGCGGGCCTACGACAACCGACGACGACAGTGCAGGAAATGACAAGCAGACGCCCTTCTAAAACTGACCAGAAACGTAAGACCGGAAATCAGGCGTTCAGCGAACAATTCGGCCGATAATCGTCATTTATGACATCTCCCGCGCCGGATTGCACCTGTGGGGAACTCGAAAAACTCAAAGTGTGACATCGGGCGATGCAACCCGGCCGAGCGCGTGGGTTAAGGTTACCGCTCCGCCGCGATTGCAATCCGCAGCTTACGGGATATCATCGCCTTCACGAGAATTGTCGTTGGTTTTTAGGTATTTACGATCTCGTTCGGGCGTCCGTCGGACCGTTATTGCAAGACCGATTGCGGCGCTCCGGTGGTCCGGATCTGAGCCATGAGCGTGGAAGCGCCCCCGTCATCGGTGGAAAAGCCGCCCGGACTGACCAACCGCCGGCAGGTGCTGCTGTTCGTAGCGCTGACATTGATCCTCACCCTCGCCACCGTGCTGGGCGGCCGGCTCTGGTTCAGGCATTCCGAAACGCTGGTGTTCGCCACCGGGGAGGCTAATGGCGTCGAGGCGCGCTTCGCCGCCAGGCTCGCCGCCGTGCTCAAGAACAACAGCTCAAAGCTCCGTCTCAAGATCGTTCCCAACGCGGATAACGCCAAGGCGGTGGCGCAGTTCGACCGCAGGCAGGCCGATCTCGTGGTGTTGCGGACCGACGCCAAGGTCCCAACCCGCGCGCGCGCCATCGCCATTCTCGAACATGACGTGCTGCTGCTGATCAGCCCCAAGGGCAAGAAGATCAAATCGCTGGCGAGCTTGAAAAAATCCAAGGTCGCCGTGGTCGGCAGCGGCAGCGAGAACGAAGCCTTTATCCGCAAGACGCTTGAGCCCTACGATGACGCCGCCGCCTTGCGCATCCAGACCGTACCGCCGGATTCCACCCTCGATAAACTGTTCGCGTCGGGCTATGGCGCGGTCGTGGTGGTCGCGCATGCCTCGAAGATGATGAAGGACAAGTCTTATGAGAAATATGCGAGGGCTGCCGGCGGCTTCAGGCTGAACGCGATCGACGACGCCAAGGCGATCGCCCGGCGCATCCCCGGCATTTCGTCGGAGACGCTGGAGACCGGGATGCTGTCGTCGGCGCCGGCGATCCCCGATGACGATCTCGACACCATCGGCCTGCAATGGCTGCTGGTGGCGCAATCGAAATTGTCCACCGGCTCGGCCGGCGAACTCGCGCGCATCATCTACGAAAACAAATCCGAACTCGCCGACGATGGCTTCGCCGCCAAGATCGAACCCGCCGAGACCGACAAGGACGCCTTCGTCATCGCCCATCCGGGCGCGGCCGAATATATCAACGACGACACCAAGTCGTTCATGGATCGCTACAGCGATATGTTGTATCTGGGCACCGCGGCGCTCGGCGTCATCGGCTCGATCTTTGCCGCGATCTACACCAAGATCACGCGCGTCGCGCCGGAGAAAGCCAGTGAGCTGGCGACGCGGATCCTGAGCATCGGCGAGCGGATCGAGCACGCCCACACCCTCGACGAACTCGAGGCGCTGGAGGATGAACTCGAATCGATCCTGCGCGGCGCGGTGGTGGGGTTACGAGACGGCACCATCTCCAGCGACGGGCTGGAGACGTTCAAGCTCGGCTACGAATTCGTGCGCGACGAAATCGGCATGCGCCGCGAACACCTGAAGCGCCACGCGCCGCACGACGACAATGTGGTGAACGTGAAAACGGCGCAGAGCGCATAAGATACGGCGTACTGCGCAAGCGGCGCCACACACGTGTCCCGGGCGCGATGCGGCGCGAAGTGCCGCTTCGCAGAACCGGGACCCCGGTTTAAGTAAGCAAGCTGGACCCCGGCTCTGCAGCGCACCGCTTCGCCATAGCGCGTCGAAGACGCGCGTAAACGCGCTTATGGCTACGCGCTGCGCTGCGTCCGGGGAACGATATACTGCAAAACTGGCGTCAGAGGTTATGGGTCCCCGCGTTCGCGGGGACGACGAGTTGTGGGGCCTGCGCCCGCCCCCTGATCTCCGCGATCTTCCGCTTCAGTGCCGCCTGCCGCGGGTCGGGCATCGCCGCGGCGCGGGCTTCCCTGATCGCACCGGCGAGATCCGGTAATGCGAGCGCGCCGTCGAAGGTCGGCTTGGCGAGGCCGTCGATGATCAAATGCCAGTCCGCGAGGCCCTGGCGGTAGACGTCGCCATAATCGTGAATCATGGTCGCGGTCTGCACGATTTCGGCGGCGGCCTGCGGCTGCTTGGTCAGGCTGCGATCGATCATATGCAGCCATCGCTCGACCCAGACCCGCTCGGTGCCATAGCGTACCGAGAACAGACGCCATCGCCGCAGGCCCGCCTCGATCTTCAGCCGGCGCACGCCGAACCGGCCTGCCGTACTGAAGCGCATCGAGACCGGACGGTGCAGCCAGCCCCGCCATTCGAGAATCCCGAGCAGGGGATCGGCGACGGCAGCGGGAAGCGCTTCGACAAGTTCATCCCGGCGGAATTTCCGCACATCATCGCTTGCCACGCGCGGAGTGCCGGGACCCGCATCAAGCTCGGCGAGCTTGGCCTGCGCGATCCCGATCGGATCGTCGTAGCTCATGCGCTCAGCCATCAGCCGCGCGATTTCGCCGAACAACACATCATCGACGCCGTGGCGGCCGACGAACCGTTTGAGCCGATCGACGTAGAGCTGGGCATAACCGGCGCCCTGATAGTCGATCAGCCGTTCGATGCCTTCGCTGGCGACCGGCACCACCGCGTCGGGCAGGCCGTCGGGCAGAAACGGCGGCGTGCCGCCGTCGTCGCCGATGAAATCGGCGAGCAGATAGCGAATCGAGGACCAGACCCCTGCCACCTCCAGCGTTCCCTTCTATGCGGAGGCCGGCGCGGCGGCGGGCGGTGCGGCATGCGCGGCCAGCCGTTGCTCCAGCGTGGCGATATTCTGGAACAGCCGGGCGCTGGCGAGACGCAGGAAGTAAAACCCGAATGCCGGATTCTGCACGTAGAGTTCTTCGACCTGTGTGTAGGTCACACTGAGCACCATGCCGGGTTCGATGCATTCCAGGGTCTGGGTCCGCAAGTTCGACGGCGACAGCATGCCGAATTCGCCGACGATGGCGCCCACCGGCAATTCGATGCCGGACTCGACCAGGCGGTAGCGGCCGCTGACGATATAGAACATGCTTTCGGCCTTCTCGTCCTTGTAGAACAAGACCTCGCCGGCGGTGCATTTGCGTTCGGTCATGAACGGCTTCAGCCACTCCAGCGACAGGTCGCTGTTGACGGACTTTTTCACGTCGCGCACCAGTTGCAGCATCTGGTGCAGCCGGTAGCCGTTGAACGGCAGCAGCACCGAATGCAGCGCCAGCGTCGCATAGTTGTGGGTCGCCATCGAAGACGTGATCAGGAGAATGTTGGTGAGGATTGCGAATACCCGCAAGGGAATCATGGTCCGCATCGAGAATGTCGCGACCACGAAGACCGACGCAAAAAAGCTGCTGACGGCGCCGGCGTGTTCGGCAATATGTGAGGTATCCATTGGAAGCCAACCAATTTTTCGAGGAGCGGTTTCGCGAACTCGGCAGGACGCCCCGGCGACCCGGCCGGTGCAAATTATAAAGTCCCACGGGGGCGTTTGATATAGGCGGCTAAAAGACGCTGTTTTGACGGGGATTATCGGTTTGTGCCCCGGATGCTGCGCCATAAGCGCGGTTACGCGCGTCTTCGACGCGCTATGGCGCCGCACTTCGCGGCGTGGTGCGCTGCTGATCCGGGGCCGTTACGGACGCCGGCGGTCGGTACGATCCCGGCTCTGCGGGACGGCATGAAGAATGCCGCACCGCGTCCGGGACACGCTGCTCGTTGACGGCCCTGCGCGGTGCGGGCAGTTTGCGCACATGTCCAGGCCGTTTATCTTCCCCTATCTGGCGCAGTTCGCCGCGGCGACGGCGGGGCGCCGCATGACGGCCGCTTCCTATGTCGTGGTCGCGATCGGCCTGATCGCCCTGCTCGTTCTCACCGTCGAGCCCGCCTACGAAGCCGCGCACCATTGGGTCGAGGCAGCACTTTGGGCGTGCCTCGCCTTTTTCGCGTTCGAATGGCTGTCGCGCTTTGTCCACGCCGCTCGCGCGCAGCGTGGCCTGGCTTATGCCGTCTCCGGCCGCGGGCTGGTGGATGCCGTGGCCGCCATCGCGGTGCCGATCGCGATCGCCTGCGGCGCCGACGTGCGGTCGGCATGGCTGCTCGGCGTGTTCTGGCTGCTCAAACTGGTGCCGGGAATTCCGGGACTGCGGCGGCTGCGCCGGGTGCTGGTGCTGGAATCCGGGCCGCTGTTGAGCGTGCTCGTGCTGTTCCTGATGGTTTTGATGTTCGCCTCGGTCGCGGTCCATGTGCTGGAGCGTAGCGTGCAGCCGGCCGTATTCGGCAGCCTGCCGGCGACCTTGTGGTGGGCCGTCGTGACGCTGACCACCGTCGGATATGGCGACGTCGTGCCGGTGACGCCGCTTGGGCGGGTGGTGGCGGCGCTGGTGATGATCAGCGGGCTTGGCGTATTCGGGCTCTGGACCGGTATTCTCGCCACCGGCTTCGCCACCGAAACCCGCCGCGACAATTTCCTCAAGACCTGGGATTCGGTGAGCAAGGTGCCGTTCTTCGCCTCGCTCGGCCCGGCGGCGATCGCCGATGTCACCCATGTGCTGCGCACCATGGACCTGCCTTCCCGCACCATGATCGTCCGCAAGGGCCAGCCCGGCGATTGCATGTACTTTATCGCCGCCGGCGAAGTGGAGGTCGATTTGCCGGGCAAGAAGGTCAGGCTCGGCGAAGGCGCGTTCTTCGGCGAAATGGCGCTGCTCGGCAACCGCCAGCGATCGGCCAACATCAGCACCACGCGGCTGTCACGGCTGCTGGTGCTCGATCTGGTGGACTTCCACGTGCTGATGGCGCGGCATCCCGACCTCGCCCACACCATTGACGCGGAAGCCGAACGGCGCGCGCAGGAAAATAAATAATGGAGAAAACCATGCCCGACGCGGCCGAGGCGAGCCCGCCTGTTCTTACCATTGACGGCGCGCGCGCCACCATCCGCCTCAACCGGCAGAAGCATCTCAACCGGCTGCAGCCTGAAGACCTCGATGCGTTGTTGAAACTTTTCGACCGCATCGAGACCGATCCCGCGATCCGCGTGCTGGTGCTGACCGGCACCGGCCGCGCCTTCAGCGCCGGTTACGACCTCAACTCCGTCGCTGCGCGCGCGACCAGCGCGCCGGAACAGCAGACCGCGGGCTCGGCGTTCGAGATCGTCGTCAACCGCTTGGAGGATCTCGGGGTGCCGACGATCTGCCGGCTCAACGGCGGCGTCTATGGCGGTTCGACCGATCTCGCGCTGGCCTGCGACTTCCGCATCGGCGTCGATACGGCCGAGATGTTCATGCCGGCGGCGCGGCTCGGGCTGCATTATTACAAGAGCGGCATCAAGCGCTACGTGTCCCGGCTCGGCGCCGACAATGCGCGGAAACTCTTTCTGACCGCGCAGAAGATCGACGCGCAGGAAATGCTGCGGATCGGCTATCTCACCGGCATCGCCCCGTTCGAGGCGCTCGATGAAGAGGTCGACAAGCTCGCGGCCATTCTGGCCGGCAACGCGCCGGTAGCGATGCGCGGCATGAAGCGCGCCATCAACGAGTTTGCCCGCGGCCAACTCGATGAAGCCGCAGCCGACCAGCGCGCCCGCGACAGCATGCGCGGCGCCGAGATCAAGGAAGGTATCGCGGCGTTCGCGGAAAAGCGCGCGCCAAGGTTTTAGCGAAGCAGACGATTCTTACCTCTCCCCGCTTGCGGGGAGAGGTCGGCTCGCATCGTCAGATGCGAGCCGGGTGAGGGGGACTATCCGCGAGTCCGGAGCCTGTGGAGAGTCCCCCTCACCCGGTTCGAATTCGCTGCGCTCATTCTCACCACCCTCTCCCCGCAAGCGGGGCGAGGGAAGAACATGTCGTCGCATCCTCCCTCGATGAAACACTCCCGAAACACGATTCCTCCTTTGCCCGGTGAACGCGCGGCGCAAGCGCTGCGACAGACGGGCAGGGACGCAACAACGGCGCAACGCACCAACACTGGAGAACGACAATGTTTCGCAAAATAACTCTCGGACTTATCGCCGCCGCTTCGCTCGGCGCCGCTGCGCTGGCTCCCGTCTCCGCCTCCGCGCATGGCTTTCATGGCGGCTGGGGCTGGGGTCACGGCGGCTTCGGTCACGGCTTCTATCGCGGCCCGAGCCTGTACATCAACACGGTGACGGACGACTGCCTGCAGCAGCGGATGGTTCAGACCCGCCACGGCCTGCGCCTGCGCACCGTCAACGTCTGTGCTTACTGATCGTTAACACTCCCGTCATTCCGGGGCGCGACGAAGTCGCGAGCCCGGAATCCACAACCACCGTCGGGAGTATGGATTCCGGGTCTGCGCCAAGTGGCGCATCCCGGAATGACGATGTTTTGTTTCTACTATTCGACGAACGTCACCGTGTCGGCAATGCCGGCGCGCGAAGTACGGTAGCTGTTGATCTTGTGCGCGTGATCGGCAAAGCCGAACGAGATGCCGCACACCACGCGGCGGTCGTCAGCGAGCCTGAAATGCCGGCGGATCATTCCGGAATGACGCGCCAGTGCCGCCTGCGGAATGGTGCCGAGTCCCAATGCCTGGGCTGCCAGCATGAAATTACCGACATAGGCGCCGCAATCGATCGCGCCGTAAATGCCGAGCGCCTCGTCGGTATGGATAATGGCGACGTGCGGCGCGCCGAAGAAATTGTAGTTCTCCAGCGCCTGTTTCGCGTAGGCCGCCCGGTCGCCGCGCGCGATGCCGAGCGTGTTGTAAAGCTGGAAACCGCTCTCGCGGCGGCGTTCCAGATAGACGCCGAGATATTCGCGCGGAAATTCGAAGTCGCCATCCGCCTGCGCGCCGGATGAGGCCTCGGCATAAATCGCCTCGCGGAATTTTTCTTTTGCCTCGCCGCTCGCGATCACCACCTGCCACGGCTGGCTGTTGCACCACGACGCGGTGCGCTGCGTCGCCGTCAGCACCCGATCGATGGTTTCGCGCGGCACCGGCTCCGGCTTGAAGGCGCGGACGGAGTAGCGCTCGCGAAGGAGGGCTTCGAGGGTGTCGATGGGGGTTTGTTGCGTCATTGGTTCCTCAAAACTCGGACTCGTGTCCCGGACGCGGTGCGGCATTCTTCATGCCGCTCCGCAGAGCCGGGACCGTACCGCAGGCCGGAGTTCGTTACGGCCCCGGCTCTGCAGCGCACTACGCCGCAAGCGCGGCGCACTGCGCTGCGTCCGGGGCACGAGAGCATCACCGCCCCTTGGTCGGGATCTTGTTGAACGGCACATCCTTGTCGACCCTAATATCGCCGGGCAGGCCAAGCACGCGCTCGGCGATGATGTTGCGCAGGATTTCATCGGTACCGCCGGCGATCCGCATCGACGGCGAACTCAGCAGCATCTGCTGGAACTGGCCGCGCGCTTCTTCCTCCGCGGCGCCCGTGAAGGCACCGGCCGCGCCTTGCAGGTCCATCGCATGCATCGCGATGTCCTGCAGCATCGAGCCCGCGACCAGCTTGCCGATGGAATTTTCCGGCCCCGGGCGCTCGCCCTTCGACAGCGCGGAGATCGCGCGGTAGCTGGTGTATTTCAGGCCGCTCGCCTTCACCGCCCAGCTTGCAAGTTTCGAGCGAGTCGCGCGATCATCGATCGCAAGCCCGTCGTCGGTCATCAGGTTGGAGCAGAAATCGAACATCTCGGGGAATCCGGTCGCGAGCCGCGAGCCGATCGACATCCGTTCGTTCATCAGCGTGGTCAGCGACACGTTCCAGCCGTCGCCGACCGCGCCGAGGCGCTGATGATCCGGAATCTTCACGTCGGTGAAAAACACCTCGTTGAATTCCTGCATGCCGTTGGCCTGCTTGATCGGTTTTATCTCGACGCCCGGGCTCTTCATGTCGAGAAAGAACATCGTCAGCCCCTTGTGCTTCGGCACATTGGGATCGGTGCGCGTGATCAACAGGCCGTAGTCGGAATAATGCGCGCCGGAGGTCCAGATCTTCTGGCCGTTAATAATCCAGTCGTCGCCCTGCTTCTCCGCACGCGTTCGCAGCCCCGCGACGTCAGAACCGCCGGCAGGTTCGGAAAACAACTGGCACCAGATTTGTTCGCCGGAAGCGAGCTTCGGCAGATAATGCCGCTTATGCTCCTCGCTGCCGTAGGCCATCACCGTCGGCCCGCACATGCCCTCGCCGATCTGGAACGGCTGCGTCAGCTTGCCGTAGACGCCCTCTTCCTGCTGCCAGATCACGCGTTCGATCGGAGTGGCGCCGCGGCCGCCATATTCCTTCGGCCAATGCAGGCAGGCCCAGCCGGCATCGGACTTTTTCTTCTGCCACGCCTTGCCGACATCGACGATTTCTTCTTTTGCGAGCCGAATGCGGCCGAGCGAGGCCTTCGACAGTTCGGCCTCATATTGCTTCGGCGCATTGGCATCGACCCACTTTCGCGCCTCAGCGCGGAACTCGGCTTCCTGCGGGGTGTCGTCGAAATTCATGGTGGTTTCTCCCTTGTCATTCCGGGGCGCGCGAAGCGCGAACCCGGAATCTCGATCAATTACATCTGAATTCCGGGTTCGTCGCTGCGCGACGCCCCGGAATGACGATCAGGCCCGCCCTCTGGTCGGTATCTTGTTGAACGGCACGTCCTTGTCCACGCGAATGTCGCCGGGCAGGCCGAGCACGCGTTCGGCGATGATGTTGCGCATGATTTCGTCGGTGCCGCCTTCGACACGGGTGCCCGGTGAGCGCAACAGCATGGCCTGAAATTTTCCGGCGGCTTCTGCATCGTCCGAGCCGCTGAGCACCCCCGCGGCACCCTGCAAATCCAGCGCATAGGCCGCGACATCCTGGATCATCGCGCCTGCAACGAGTTTGCCGATGGAATTCTCCGGCCCCGGACGCTCACCCTTGGACAACGCCGAAATCGCGCGAAAACTGGTGTATTTCAGGCCGCTGGCGCGAACCGCCCAATTGGCGAGTTTCGAGCGCACACTGCGGTCGTCGATCGCGAGGCCATCTTCCAGCATCAGATTCGAACAGAACTCGAACAATTCAGGGAAGCCGGTCGAAACACCGGCGCCGATCGACATCCGTTCGTTCATCAGCGTGGTCAGCGACACGTTCCAGCCGTCATTGACCGCGCCGAGCCGCTGCGCGTCGGGAATCTTCACGTCGGTGAAATACACCTCGTTGAAGTCGGACGCGCCGTTGGCCTGCTTGATCGGCTTGATCTCGACGCCGGGGCTCTTCATGTCGATGAAGAACATGGTGAGGCCCTTGTGCTTCGGCACATTGGGATCGGTGCGGGTGAGCAGGATGCCGTAGTCGGAATAATGCGCGCCGGAGGTCCAGATTTTCTGGCCGTTGACGATCCAATCGTCGCCGTTCTTCTCCGCGCGGGTGCGCAGGCCGGCGACGTCGGAGCCGCCGGCGGGCTCGGAGAACAACTGGCACCAGATGTTTTCGCCGGAAGCGAGCGGCGGCAGATAATGCCGCTTCTGGTCCTCTGCCGCGAACGCCATCATGGTCGGCCCGCACATGCCGTGCCCGATGATGAACATGCCGCTGAGTTTTCCGAACGCGCCCTCTTCCTGCTGCCAGATCACGCGCTCGATCGGGGTGGCGCCGCGACCGCCATATTCCTTCGGCCAGTGCAGGCAGGCCCAGCCGGCGTCGGCCTTCTTCTTCTGCCAGGCCTTTGCGACCTCAAGAATATTCGCGCCCTTGAGCTGGGTGCGGCCGAGCGAAGCCTTCTTCAGCTCGTCCTCATATTGCTTCGGCGCATTGGCCATGATCCACGCTTTTGCTTCAGCGCGAAACACGGCTTCCTGCGGGGTGTCATCGAAGTTCATTTCGCAATCCTTCGTCAAATCTTTTATCGAATACTCGCAACGTACTCGGCCGGTAAACCGAGCCGACCAGCAACAGCCCGCAATTTTTCCGCGTATTCCGGATTTGCCACCGCGGGCTCCTTGGACGGCGGAAGATTGAAGCAGAGCGCAGGAACGCACGACCGGTCCGCAAGCTGGGCGATGACGGCCTCGGGCCGGTAAGCAGCAACGCTCGGCTCCGCGTAAAGCCGTTGCACTTCGTCATGGGAAAGCCCGAACACAAAGCCATAGACCGACCTGGTGGAATCAGGAACCAGCGTGGCGCGGCGGCCAATGCGCAAGGCCATTCCCGGCACACAAGCTTGACGCCTATTGGCCGGATGCAGCCCGTTCGTACGCAGCACTTCAGCGTCCATGAACAGCCCGTAAAAGAAGACGTCGATGGTCCGGGATTCCATAGTTCTAGGCCGCGTTGCGCTTGCGCATGCGGTCGATCAGCGCGTCTTCCCAGTACGACAGGCTGCCGAGCCCGAGCGCCAGCGCGTTGGAGCGCCGGTAGTACATGTGACAGTCGAACTCCCAGGTGAAACCCATGCCGCCGTGCACCTGGATGTTGTTTTTGGCGCAGTGCTGGAACGCCTGGGTCGCGCTGATCCGCGCTGAGGCGGCGGCCTCCGGCAGTTCGCCGGCGTTGGTCGAGAGCGCCCACGCGCCGTAATAGCAGTTCGAACGCGCCAGCGTCGCCGAGACATACATGTCGGCCAGCATGTGCTTGACCGCCTGGAACGATCCGATCGGACGACCGAACGCGATGCGATCCAGCGCGTAGTCGCGGCCCATCTCGAGTGCGCGGTCGGCGCCGCCGACCTGCTCGAACGCCATCAGCACCGCGGCGCGATCGAGCACGCGCGTGACGATGCTCCAGCCTTCGTTCGCAGCCCCGAGCGGCTCGGCCTTGCAATTCTTGAAGGTGATTTCGGCCTGGCCGCGCGAGGGATCGACATTGGTCAGCGCCTTGGCCTCGACGCCTTCGCTCTTCATGTCGACGATGAACAGCGAGATATCGGTCTCGCGCCCGCTCGATCCGGTGCGCGCGACGACAATGGCGAAATCGGCGATGGCGCCGTCGGGCACCGGTTTTTTCGCGCCGGTGAGCGAGCCGTTCGAAGCGCTGAGCTTGATCGCCTGCGGCGACGGATTGCCCTTGCCTTCGAACAGCGCCAGCGTGCCGATCGCTTCGCCGGCCGCAATTTTCGGCAGCCACTTCTGCTTCTGCGCCTCGCTGCCGGCCAGCATCAGCGCTTCAGCGGCAAGATACACCGTCGACGAGAACGGCACCGGCGCCAGCGCGCGGCCCATTTCCTCGGCGATCACGCAGAGCTCGAGATGCCCGGCGCCTGCGCCGCCGAATTCTTCCGGGATCGCGACGCCGAGAAAGCCCATCTCGGCGAGGCCCTTCCACAGCTCCTTGTCGTAAGGAGCGCCACCGTCGAGCACTGCGCGCACCGCCTTGGGCGACGATTTTTCCGCGAGATACTTCCGGGCCTCGTCGCGGAGCTGCTTCTGGTCGTCGGAGAAATCGAAATTCATGGTGAGTACCTTTGCCTAGCTGGTCATTCCGGGGCGCGTGCGCAGCACGCGAACCCGGAATCTCGATCTAAGGAACCTCTGGATTCCGGATCGGTCCGAAGGCGGACCGTCCGGAATGACGGGCGTGTAAATCCCCGCCTTAGCGGGGACGACGCAAACAACTACCTTGGCGCCATGCGGATGGCGCCGTCGAGGCGAATGGTCTCGCCATTGATCATCGGATTTTCCACAATATGCACCGCGAGCGCGCCGTATTCGGAGGCGTCGCCGAGCCGCGCCGGATGCGGCACCTGCGCGCCCAGGCTCTTGCGGGCTTCCTCGTTCAATCCCATCAAGAGCGGCGTCAGGAACAGGCCGGGCGCGATGGTGTTGACCCGGATGAGATGCTGCGCGAGATCGCGCGCCACCGGAATGGTCATGCCGACCACGCCGCCCTTGGAAGCGGAATAGGCGACCTGCCCGATCTGGCCCTCATAGGCCGCGACGCTGGCGGTGTTGATGATGACGCCACGCTCCTCGCCGACCGGCGGCTCTTTCAGCAGCGCTTCGGTGAACAACCGCAGCACGTTGAAGGTGCCGACCAGGTTGACCATGACGACGCGGGTGAACTTGTCGAGCGGGTAAACGCCCTGCTTGCCGACGATGCGCGCCGACCCACCAATGCCTGCGCAATTGACCAGGATACGCGCGGTGCCGTTGGCGGCCTCGCCCTTGGCGATGGCCGCCTTGACGTCGTCCTCGCTGGTGACGTCGCCGACCAGCGCCACGCCCTTCACTTCGGCGGCGACCTTCTCGGCATTTTCCTTGCTCTGGTCGAGCACGGCGATCTTGGCGCCCTTGGCCGCCATGGCGCGCGCGGTCGCGGCGCCGAGGCCGGAACCGCCGCCGGTGATGAGAACGGAGACGTCTTTCAACTGCATGACAAAACCTTTCCTTGGGCGTTTCCTGTTTATTGGCGAATAGCGAATGGCGAGTAGCGAATGGAAGACGTTCTTCTTCCCCTATTCGCTACTCGCTATTCGCTACTCGCGTCTTCATTAACATTCCGCCGAAAATCAGCGCTTCCATATGCGCGATATAATCGCGGCACACCTTGTCGGTGACGGGACCAACCCCGGTCGCGCGCGACATCGCGTGGCGTCCGAAAAACAGGTGATCGCAGGCGCCGATCAGGCTGGTGTAGAAAAGCACCGGATCGACTTTGCGGAATTCCTTCGCCGCGATGCCTTCCGCGAGCAGGCGGCGCTGGAAATCCAGCAGCGGCCCGACAAAGAACTTTGACACTTCATCGGCGGCTTCGGTGCTGCTCTCATGCAGCAAATAGTGGATCAGGCGGTTCATGTAGGGAAACTGGTAATACGCCTTGATGATCCCTGCGATATGCAGCTTCAGTTTCGCGGTCGGGGTGATCGGCTGCGCCAGCAGATATTCGAGATGCGTCACTTCAGTGGCGGCGTCGCGCGCCAAGAGCGCCAGCAACAGCCCGTCCTTGTTGCCGAAATGATATTTCACCAGTGCGGCGTTGACGCCGGACTTTTGCGCGATGTCGCTGAGCGACACGTCGATCGAATTACGCTCGATCATGAGTTCGCTCGCCGCCACCAGCAGCTTGTCGGCAGTCGTATTCTTTGCAGCGGGAAGCCGGGCCGCGGCGCTGGTATTCAGATGCGGTGCCATTGTGGTCCTGATAAAACTGGCCCGCAGTTAGCGCATGAACCGGCTGCACTCAAGAGTTAATTGATTGATTGACTAAATCTTGGCCGTCACTTAAATCGCGCGCATCATTCAAACAATCCATCATCAGGGAGATCGCACATGGCCGAGGCCTATATCGTCGCCGCCGCACGCACCGCAGGCGGCCGCAAGGGAGGACGCCTCGCCGGCTGGCACCCGGTCGATCTCGCCGCTTCCGTGCTGGATGCATTGGTCGAGCGCTCTGGCGCCAATCCCGACCAGATCGAAGACGTCATCATGGGCTGCGTGATGCAGGCCGGCGAACAGTCCAACAACATCGCGCGCAACGCGATCATGGCTTCAAAACTGCCGGAGAGCGTGCCCGGCACCTCCGTCGATCGTCAATGCGGCTCGTCGCAACAGGCGCTGCATTTCGCGGCACAGGCCGTGATGTCAGGCGCGATGGACGTGGTGATCGCGGCCGGCGTCGAGGGCATGACGCGCGTGCCGATGGGGCTGGCCTCCTCACTGCCAGCCAAGAACGGTTTCGGCCATTACAAGAGCCCTAATATCGAGGCGCGCTATCCGAACATCGTGTTCAGCCAGTTCACCGGCGCTGAAATGATGGCGGAGAAATACGGCCTCTCCAAAGACGACCTCGACCGTTATGCCTATGAGAGCCATCAGCGCGCCATCGCAGCCACGCAAGCCGGCAAGTTCAAGGACGAGATCATTCCGCTGAAAATTACGCGCGCCGATGGATCGACTGACACCCACACGATCGACGAAGGCATCCGCTTCGATTCCACGCTCGACGGCATCCGAGGCGTCAAGCTCATTCAGGAAGGCGGAAAACTCACCGCCGCCAGCGCCAGCCAGATCTGCGACGGCGCGTCGGGTGTCATGGTGGTCAACGAGAAGGGTTTGAAGTCGCTCGGCGTGAAGCCGATGGCGCGGATTCATCACATGACCATGATGGGCGGCGATCCCGTGATCATGCTGGAAGCGCCGCTTCCTGCCACCGAGCGCGCGCTGAAGAAAGCCGGCATGTCGATCGGCGACATCGACTTGTTCGAGGTCAACGAAGCCTTCGCCTCGGTGCCGACCGCGTGGCTGAAGACCACCGGCGCCGATCCATCGCGGCTCAACGTCAACGGCGGCGCCATCGCGCTCGGCCATCCATTAGGCGGTTCCGGCACCAAGCTGATGACCACGCTGGTGCACGCGCTGAAGCAGAACAACAAGCGCTACGGGCTGCAGACCATGTGCGAAGGCGGCGGCATGGCCAATGTGACGATTGTGGAGCGGCTGTAAAAACCAACGGTTGCGTGTCCCGGACGCGGTGCGGCATTCTTCATGCCGCTCCGCAGAGCCGGGACCCCGGTTTAGCGAAGATAGCTGGACCCCGGCTCTGCAGCGCACCGCTTCGCAAGGGCTACGCGCTGCGCTGCGTCCGGGGCACGAGTACCTCTCAAGGAATCCCATGACCCACCCCTCGGTGCACGCGCGCGCCCTGCCCAACAAGATCGCCTATCAGATGGCGGGCACCGGCAAGGCGATCACCTATCGCGAGCTCGACGAACTCTCCAACCAGGGCGCGCATCTGTTCCGCGCGCTGGGGCTGAAGGCCGGCGATCACATCGCCTTCCTGATCGAGAACCGGCTGGCCTTCATGGAGATCTGCTGGGCGGCGCAGCGATCGGGGCTGTATTACACCGCGATCAGCCGCTACCTCACACAAGACGAGATCGCCTACATCGTGAAGGACTGCGGCGCCAAGGTCGTCATCACCTCGCCGAAATGCGCGGACCAGATCAAGGGCCTGGTCAGCGACGCGCCGGGTGCGCCGCTGTTTTTCATGATCGACCAGCCGTTGCCGGGCTTTCGTTCGTGGGACAAGGAAGCCATCGCGCAGCCGACCACGCCGATCGCGGATGAAGTCGCGGGCACCGACATGCTGTATTCGTCGGGCACCACCGGCCGGCCCAAGGGCATCAAGCGCGCGTCGGAGAGCAATCCGATCGATTTGCCCAATCCGTTCCTGAAACTGCTGTGCGCCAATATGTGCGGCATGTCGGCCGACAGCATTTACCTCTCGCCGGCGCCGCTCTATCACGCCGCTCCCTTGCGCTTCAACATGATGGCGATCACGCTCGGCGGCACCTCGATCATCATGGAAGCCTTCGACGCCGAGGAATTTCTGAAGCTGGTCGAGAAACACAGGATCACCCAGTCGCAACTGGTGCCGACCATGTTCGTGCGCATGCTGAAGCTGTCGGACGAGGTGCGCAAACGCTACGACGTCTCCTCACTGGTCGGTGCCATCCATGCCGCGGCGCCCTGCCCGGTCGAGGTCAAGGCAAAAATGATCGAGTGGTGGGGACCGAAGCTGATCGAGTATTACGCGGGCTCGGAAGGCAACGGCGTTACGGTGTCCACGTCGCAGCAATGGCTCGATCATCGCGGCACCGTCGGCCGCGCCGTGGTCGGCAAGGTCAAGATTCTGGACGAGAACGACGAGGAATTGCCCACGGGACAGATCGGCACCGTGTATTTCGCCGACGCGCCGGTGTTTTCCTATCACAACGATCCCGAGAAAACGAAGCGCGCCTTCAACGACCGCGGCTGGTCCACGCTCGGCGACGTCGGCTATCTCGACGACGAGGGCTTTCTGTACCTCACCGACCGAAAATCCTACATGATCATCTCCGGCGGCGTGAACATCTATCCGCAGGAGACCGAGGACGTGCTGATCACGCATCCCGACATCGCCGATGTCGCGGTGTTCGGCGTGCCCAACGAGGAAATGGGCGAAGAGGTCAAGGCGGTAGTGCAGCCGCACGACATGGCGCGCGCCGGCAAGACTTTCGAGGCCGAGCTGATCGTGTTTTGCCGCAAGCATCTCTCCCCGATCAAATGCCCACGGAGTATCGACTTCGAAGCCGAACTGCCGCGCACGCCGACCGGCAAGCTGGTGAAGCGGCACTTGCGGGATCGGTATTGGCCGAAGAAGGCGGGGTGATCCGGTGTCGTCCCCGCGAAGGCGGGGACCCATAACCTCCGGTGCCAGTTGCTTTACCCGGACGTTGGCTCCATCCTCCACATCTGAACTCCGGTGTTTATGGGTCCCCGCTTTCGCGGGGACGACAATTGTATGACCCTCCCCGACATCCCCCTCCCTCCCTCTATCCGCTCGCGCTTCGTCGACAACATCAACGGCCTGCGCATGCACGTGCTCGAGGCCGGCTACGAGACGCGCGGCCGGCCCTGCATCCTGCTGCTGCACGGCTTTCCCGAACTCGCTTACTCCTGGCGCAAGGTGATGCCGCAACTGGCGGCGGCGGGCTATCACGTGATCGCACCGGATCAGCGCGGCTATGGCCGCACCACCGGCTGGGAAGGCGATTACGATGGCGACCTCAATTCGTTCCGCTTGCTCAATCTGGTGCGCGACGCGCTCGGACTGGTGTCGGCGTTCGGCTATCGCTCGGTCGATGCCGTGATCGGCCACGATTTTGGCTCGTTCGTCGCGGCGTGGTGCGCGCTGGTGCGGCCGGATGTGTTTCGTTCGGTCGCGCTGATGAGCGCGCCGTTCGCGGGGCCGCCACAGCTGCCGTTCAACACCGCCGATACGCCGCCGGCGGCGAAGCGCGACGATCCCGTGCATCGCGACCTCGCCGCGCTGCCGCGGCCGCGCAAGCATTATCAATGGTATTATTCGACGCGCGACGCCAATGCGAATATGCATCATGCGCGCCAGGGCGTGCATGATTTCCTGCGCGCCTATTATCATCACAAGAGCGCGGACTGGAAAGACAACGCGCCATATCCGCTGCAAGGCTGGGCCGCGGCCGAACTGGCAAAACTGCCGACCTATTACGTGATGGATCTCGCCAAGGGCATGGCGGAGACCGTGGCGGAGGAAATGCCTTCAGCTGCGCAGATCGCCGCGAACAAATGGCTGCCCGACAGCGAACTTGCCTTCTACAGCTCCGAATACACGCGCACCGGATTCCAGGGCGGCCTGCAATGGTATCGCTGCGGCACCTCAGGTGCGTTCACCGCCGAACTCGAAACGTTCTCGGGCCGCAGCATCGACGTGCCGTCTTGCTTTATTTCGGGCAAGCAGGACTGGGGCACTTACCAGAGGCCCGGCGTGTTCGAGGCGATGCAGGCCACGGCGTGTACGCGGATGCTCGGCGTTCATCTGATCGACGGCGCGGGGCATTGGGTGCAGCAGGAACGGCCGGAGGAAGCGAGCCGGTTGCTGATTGAGTTCTTGCAGCAGGCGGGCGCCCAATAGATTTCGTCATTCCGGGGCACGCGTCTTCGCGTGAACCCGGAATCCAGTACAATTTCTGGATTCCGGGTTCGCTCGCTTTGCTCGCGCCCCGGAATGACGGCGCCCTCAACTCCCCTTCAAATCGCCGATCTCCGGAAAGAACATATCCTGCCACGTCGCCGGCTGATGCTTGATCGACCCCACCTTGCGCATGAAGGTCGCGAATTTCATCGTCGCCGCGGGCGTCATGGTCCATTGCACGTCCGGTCCGGTCAGCACTTTCGTCACCATCTCAACCGCAAGCTTCGAGTTGGTATCGTCGATCCAGGTCTGCGCCGTGCGCTTCGGGTCGGCGGAGACGGTTGCGGTTGCCTCCTTCATCGCGTCGAGAAACGCCGCGTAGAGTTCGGGATTGTCCTTGCGAAACCGCGCCGAGGTCCAGGCCACCGTGAAGCTGTGCGGTCCCAGCACGTCGAACGACGACAGCACGGTGTGGATGTTCTTTTGCTCCAGTTGCTGAAACTGGAACGGCGGCACGCTGAACACCGTGGTGATATTGCCGGAGCCGGTGAGCAGCGCGATGGTCGAATCCGGCGGCGACATCGACACCGTGAGCGAATCCAGCTTGGAATAGCTCTCCTCGCCATAGGCCGCCGCCACCGCCATTTGCAGCACCACCGCCTGGACCGATACCTTGATCGAGGGAAGCGCGATGCGGTCGCGCTCGGAAAAATCCTTGATCGACTTGATTTCCGGATTGCTGGTGTTCAGCAGAAACGGCTGCGAACTCAGCGCGCAGATCCCCTTGACCTCGAACGACGTGCCTTGCGTCTTGTCCCACAGCGTGATCAGGCCGGGCACGCCGCCGGTGACGATGTCGGTGGAGCCGGACAGCAGCGCTTCGTTCATCGCCGCCGGGCCATTAAAACGCTGCCAGGAAACCTTGAAATCCTTCAGGCCCCGCTGCCCGGCATATTTCTCGATCAGCTTGTCGCGCTTCATCACATTGAACTGCAGGTATCCCATAGAGAACTGCTCGGCCAGCCTGATCTCCGCGGCATGCACCGATGTCGCACCGATACCAATCGCACATGCGATGATCGCGCCTGCAAAATGTCCGGATTTCATCGTTGTTTCCCCGTCATCATATTCTTGTTGTTGTGAATTGAGACTACACGGCGAACCCGGTGTTGGCCAATAGCGCGCCGTCACGGCGGGCCGGCTATTGTGCAGCGATTGCTCTTGCGACGCGCCGCGGAACTGAGCATCATCCGCCCGCAAAAACAAAAACGGGAGTACGCCTTGGCCAGGTCGGAATGGAGTTTCAGGAGCGCCGTCGAATGTGCGTCGGCGCTGGCGGCGAAGAAAGTTTCCGCAGTGGAGCTGGCACAAGACGCCATCGCCCGCATCGAGCGTCACGACACCAAAATCAATGCGGTCTGCGTTCGCGACTTCGATCGCGGCCTGGACGCGGCGCGTGCCGCCGACGCGGCGCTGGGGCGCGGCGAAGCAAAACCGCTGCTCGGCCTGCCGATGACGGTAAAGGAATCCTACAACATCGCGGGGCTGCCGACGACCTGGGGCTTTCCGCCACAAAAGGATTTTCGGCCGCCGCAGGACGCATTGGCGATCTTGCGGGTGAAGGAAGCCGGCGGCGTGATCCTCGGCAAGACCAACGTGCCGATGGACCTGGCTGACTGGCAGAGCTACAACGACATCTACGGCACCACCAACAACCCCTACGATCTCGGCCGCACGCCGGGCGGCTCGTCCGGCGGATCGTCGGCAGCATTGGCGGCGGGATACGGCCCGCTGTCGCTCGGCTCCGACATCGGCGGCTCCCTGCGCGTGCCGGCGTTTCACTGCGGCGTCTATGCGCACAAGCCGACCTTCAACATTGTGCCGCTGCGCGGACACACGCCGCCGCCGTTCCCGCCAATACCGAGCGACCGGGATTTGGTGGTTATTGGCCCGATGGCGCGCTCGGCTGCCGATCTTTCACTGCTGCTCGATGTGATCGCGGGGCCCGATCCGCTCGACGCCGGCGTAGGCTACAAGCTCGCGCTGCCGCCGCCGCGCCACACCACGCTGAAGGATTTTCGCGTGCTGGTGATCGACTCCGATCCGGTGCTGCCGACGAACAAGGATGTCCGGGGCGCGATCGACAAACTGGCGGACAATCTCGGCAAGGCCGGGGTCAGCGTCGCGCGGCAAAGTCCGCTATGGCCTGATTTCGCGGCGTCGTCGCGGCTGTACATGCGGATGTTGATCTCGTTTCTGGCGACGTTTTTCGCGCCGGAGGCGATCGCCGACGCGCGGCAGAGATTAGCAATGCTCGATCCGAACGACACCAGCCTCGCCGCCGAGCGGTTGCGCAGCGTGCTGCTCAGCCACAGCGCCTGGGTGCTGGACGATGGCGCCCGCGCACGGTTGCGCGCGCAATGGCGCGAGTTGTTCAAGAGTTTTGACGCGGTGATCTGCCCGGTGATGCCGACGCCGGCCTATCCGCACGATCATTCGCTCGAGCAGGAAACCCGGCGTATCAATATCGATGGCAAGGATTATGTCTACCCCGACCAACTGGCATGGCCCGGCATCGCCACGCTGCCCGGCCTGCCGGCAACCGCGATTCCGATCGCCCTGTCGCCGCAAGGCTTGCCGGTCGGCGTGCAGATCGTCGGGCCCTGGCTGGAGGATCGCACGCCATTGAGATTGGCCGAACTGATCGAGCGTGAATTCGGCGGGTTTGTGCCGCCGCCGATGTTCGATGATTAGCGTTCGTCATTGCGAGCCAATGGGTCGGCGCGAAGCGCCGCCCGATGACAGGCTCCGCGAAGCAATCCAGAAGCCGCAAAGTAAGAACTGGATTGCTTCGTCGCTACGCTCCTCGCAATGACGCAGAAAAGGACCGCTGGAGAAATACCATGAGCACAGATCTCGACGAACTGGCTTCCCTGAACCGCGACTACGTCGCCTCGGTGCAGAATTGCGACGTGAAGCGCTTCGACGAAATTCTTAGCCCTGAGTTCTACTGCACCAACCCGGACAAATCATTCGTCGACCGCGCCGGTTTCCTGAAGCAGACCGCGATACCCGTCACCATCAAGGGTCTCGTCGCCACCGACGTCAAGATCAGGATCATGGGCGACTTCGCCATCATCCACGGCGCCACCAGCTACACGACGGCGGACGGCAAGCCGGCCGCGGGGCGCTACACCGACTGCTGGGCAAAGCAGAACGGGAAGTGGCTCGCGGTGTCCGCGCATGTGTCAAGGTGAGTCTTAACCTCTCCCCGCTCTTCGCGGGGAGAGGTCGAAGCCGGAGCGCAGCGAAGGCTTCGGGTGAGGGGCCGGGCACTGAACCAGCTACATTCGAGGATTCTCGGATCGGACGAAATGCCTTCCGACCCGAGAAGTCTGCAATCCTGACAGCGCCGTGCCTGGCCCCTCACCCGAATCGCATCTTCGATGCGATCCGACCTCTCCCCGCAAAGAGCGGGGAGAGGTTAAGAGGTTTCACGCATCGAACATGATGACGCTTCGCACGGTCTTGCCGGCCTTCATCGCGGCAAAACCCTCGTTGATCTCGGACAGCTTCAGCTTGGCCGAGATCCAGTCCTCCAGATGCAGCTTGCCGCGCATGTAGAACTCGACCAGTCGCGGCATGTCGACGCGGAAATGGTTCGAACCCATCGACGAGCCCTGAATCTTGCGCTCGCGCAAGAAGTCAAAACCGTGCAGCTCGATCTTCTGGCCGAACGGAATCATGCCGACAATGGTCGCAGTCCCCCCGGGCGCCAGCATTTGGAACGCCTGCTCCGCGGTTTCCTTGCGGCCCAGCACCTCGAACGAATGATGCACGCCACCATTGGTCAAATCGCGCACCTGCTGCACCACGTCGCCATTGCGCGGATCGACGATGTCGGTGGCGCCGAGTTTGGTGGCCAATTGAAGTTTGGCTGGATTGGTATCGACCGCGATGATGCGGCCGGCGCCGGCGATCTCCGCGCCGTTGATCGCCGCCATGCCGACGCCGCCGCACCCGATCACGACGACGGTCTCGCCCGCGGTGACCTTGGCCGTATTGACCACCGCGCCATAGCCGGTGATGACGCCGCAGCCGATCAGGGCGGCGAGCTCCAGCGGCATGTCTTTCCGGATTTTGACGATGGCGTTCTCGTGCACCAGCATCTGTTCGGCGAACGACGACAGGTTGAGAAACTGGTTCAGCTTCTCCGAACGCGCCCAGGACAGCCGGTTCGATGCACCCGGCAGCATCTTCACCGTGGTGTCGGTGCACAGCACGGTCCGCCCCGTGGTGCAGTTGTCGCAGGTGCCGCAAAACACCGACAGGCACGTTACCACGTGATCGCCGGGTTTTACATAAGTGACATCGGAGCCGACCATCTCGACGACACCCGCGGATTCGTGGCCGAGCACCGCCGGCAGCGGGTGCGGATACAACCCTTCCATGAAATGCAGATCGGAATGGCAGAGCCCGGCGACCTTGGTGCGGATCAATACCTCGCGCGGACCGGGTTTCGGCAGGCTGACATCCTCGATCACCAGCGGCTTGTTGATTTCATGCAGGACGGCAGCCTTCATCGGTGTTTCCTCGTTTTGTTGTTATACTTCGTCATTCCGGGGCGACGCGCAGCGTCGAGCCCGGAATCCATAACCACCATCGTGAGTATGGATTCCGGGCCTGCGCCAAGAGGCGCATCCCGGCATGACGTCCCTACGCGGCCAAAAGCAATTCGCCAACCTCGGCCATCCCCACCGCGCGGTCGCCGAGCAGATGACCTGATATCGCGCGCTGCGTTGCATTTTCCGTGAGCCGGAACGGATCGTTCGCCGCCACGCGATGATCGATCACCAGCCGCGACAGCAACAGCCGGCGCGCATCGCCACGCGTCGCGTGAATGCGTCCGCCTTCCCACGCCAGCGCCACCGCGCTCGCCACATGGTACAGCAGGCTGGTGGCGCGCCGCGCCTCGGCCTCGTTGTCCATACGGGCCGCCACTTCGCGGGCGAAACCGATGGCGCGATCCACCAAGCCGCGCAGGCGGTCGCGCCACGCCTGCGGCACATCGGCGCTGTCGTCGAGCCGGGCGTGCAGATCGGCGGCGAGCGCGGCATCAGCGCCGTGGCGCCCGACTGCGCGCTTCAGCGCATCGAGGGCGACGATGTTGCCGGTGCCTTCCCAGATCGATCCGAGATGCGCGTCGCGCAATAGCCGTGCGGTGGCGAATTCCTCGATGTAGCCGATGCCGCCGCGCATCTCCATCGCGTCGCCGCACACCCTGCGCGCATCGCGGGTGGCGCGGAATTTTAAGGTCGGCGTCAGAATGCGCAACAGCGCCGCCGCGTCCTGGCTGCCGGCCTCGGCACGGTCGAGCGCGTCCGCGGTGAGAAAGCTCATCGACAACGCCTGCTCGGTGGCGAGCATGATCTTCATCAATTGCCGCCGCGCCAGCGGCATGTCGATAATGCGCTGTCCGAACACCACCCGGTTTCGCGCCACTGTCATCGCGTCGTGCCAGGCGCGGCGCATCAGCGCGGTGGATTTGACGCCGTTGGACAGCCGCGACGAATTCACCATCTCCGCCATCTGCACAAAGCCGCGGTCGAGCTTTCCAACCGCATAGGCAATCGCGCCTTCCAGCTTGATCTCGCCCGACGCCATCGAGCGGGTGCCGAGCTTGTCCTTCAGCCGCACAATCCGGTAATGATTGGGCGAGCCGTCATCGAGCGTGCGCGGCATCAGAAACAGCCCGACGCCGCGCGTGCCGCCTTCGGCGCCTTGCGGCCGCGCCAGCAGCATCACGACTTTCGCATCCGCATTGGAGCAGAACCACTTCTCGCCGGTCAGCCGCCAATGGTCGCCTTCCCTTTCGGCGGCCGTGGTCAGCTTGCCGACGTCGGAGCCGCCTTCCTTCTCGGTCATGAACTGGCCGCCCTGGGTCAGCTTATCCATGTCGGTCTGCGTCAGCGCGTCGAGATATTTTTCCTTCAGCGCGGCGTCGCCGAAATTTGACAACAGCTTTGCGCAGCCGTCGGTGACGTTGATCGGGCAACCGAGTCCGAACTCGGCCTGATTGAACAGGAACGTGAAGGCGTGCTTCGCTACGACTGGATAGGTCCGCGGCCAGCCCAAAATGCCCGTGCGCAGCGACATCGCGTGAATGCCGAACTCGCCGAACGCGGCGCGTTCCAGCTCGCGATAGGCCGGATGATATTCGATCCATTGCGCGTCGCGCCCGAAACGGTCGCGCTGGTGCAGCACCGGCACGTGGCGGTCGGCGAGCCGCGCGCATTCGTCGAGATGGCCGCCGGCGAGACCGCCGAGCCGGTCGAGATGCGGCTCGATATGGCGAAACAGCTCGTCGGAAAGATGAATGCGCAACAGATCGGTCAGCGCAGGATCGGCGCGGTAGAAATTCATGCCGGAGGTATCCGGCGCGATCAGGCCCGGCTGATCGGCGGACGTCGCCGCTTGGTTATGCGCGCCTAGTGCGTGGTTCTGCATTTCGTGTCGTTCCGCCCTTGCATGCAGCCATTTTCCGACAGGCCGCATTGAATGCCGTGGATCATGCTACAGATAGAGCAGACGATAAAGCCGTCAAAGAGGAACGATCATGGACATTCCAACCTATAAGACCGCGCTGATTGTCGGCGCCGGCGAAGGCATCAGCGCGTCGCTGACGCGGCTGTTTGCCAAACAAGGGCTTCTCATAGCACTCGCCGCGCGTAAGATCGAAAAGCTCGGCGCGCTGTGCTCGGAGACCGGCGCGCGCGCCTTTGCCTGCAACGCCGCCGACCCGGACGAGGTCGAGCGGCTGTTTGGCGCGGTGGAGCGCGAGATCGCCGCACCCGACGTCGTGGTTTATAACGCCAGCGCGCGGGCGCGCGGCGCCCTTATCGATCTGGTGCCGGCCGATGTCGCGCAGGCGATCGCCATCAGCGCGTTCGGCGGCTTCCTGGTGGCGCAGCAGGCGGTGCGGCGCATGCTGCCCCACAAGCACGGCGCGATCCTGTTCACCGGCGCGTCCGCCAGCGTCAAGGGCTATCCGCAATCCGCACCCTTCGCGATGGGCAAGTTCGCGCTGCGCGGTCTCGCCCAAAGCATGGCGCGCGAATTGTCGCCTTTAGGAATTCACGTCGCGCATTTCGTGATCGACGGCGGCATCCGCAGCGCGGCACGCGTCGAGCCCGCCGACCGGCCGGGCTCGATGCTCGATCCCGATGCGATTGCGTTGAGTTACTGGAACGTGCTGCAACAGCCGCGCAGCGCCTGGACCTGGGAGCTGGAATTGCGGCCGTGGGTGGAGAAATTCTGATTGTCATCATCCGCGAAAGCGGATGATCCAGTACCCGGCGACGTCGAGAAGATCTTCAGCGGCGGTGATTACTGGATACCCGCATTCGCGGGTATGACGAACGAGTATGGGGGCAACATCATGACAACCGAAACCATCATCGACACCGGCACCGACGAGCTGCTTTGCGCGATCCGCGACCGCGTCGCGGTGATCACGCTCAATCGGCCTGAGGTCCGCAACGCGCTGTCGGACCAGCTCACGCCGGCGCTGCGGACCATAATCAAGACTTGCGGCGAAAACCCGGAGGTCGGCACGCTGCTGATCACAGGCGCAGGCACGGCGTTCTGCGCCGGCGGCAACGTCAAGGGCATGGGCGCGCATCGCGATCCGAAGCGGCTCGCACTATCCTATGACGAGAAGGTCGCGGACCTGCAGGAGCGCCAGCGCCTGCTCACCGGCGCGCTGATTTCGGTGCGCAAGCCGACCATCGCCGCCCTTCCCGGCCCCGCCGTGGGCGCCGGGCTTGCGATTGCGATGGCCTGCGACATCCGTATCGCCGCGGAGTCGGCGTTCGTCTCCACCGGCTATCTGCGCGTCGGCCTCAGCGGCGACTACGGCATCGCCTGGCTGCTGACGCGGCTGGTCGGCACCTCCAGGGCGCGCGAATTGATGTTCACCGCGGACAAGGTCAATGCCGCGAGGTGTGAGGCGATCGGCCTGGTCAACCGCGTGGTGCCGGACGCCAAACTTCAGGACGAAGCGTTCGCGCTGGCGAAGTCGATGGCCGAAGGCCCGACCATTGCGCTGCGCTACATGAAGGACAATCTTGACGAAGCCCTGCTGTTCGATTTTTCAACCGCGCGCGACCACGAAGCCGAGCGCCTGATCCGCACCACCATGACCGCGGATCACAAGGAAGCGGTGCAGGCGTTTATCGATAAGCGCAAGGCGGTGTTCAGGGGGAATTAACGTCATTCCGGGGCGCGAGCGAAGCGAGCGAGCCCGGAATCCATAACCACGATTGGGGGTTATGGATTCCGGGCCTGCGCCAAGAGGCGCATCCCGGAATGACGAATTAAACCGCCGCCTGAAGCATCTGCTCCGCCGCCAGCTTCCAGCTCGCGCACGGAATATCCTGCGGCGCTGTGTGGATATGCTTCTCGAAGCGCACCTGTTTCCAGTCGCCCGGGGTCGGCACAAAGCGATACCCGGCCTTGCGGGCGGCGCCGATCATGGCGTCGTTGGAGCGCAGCGTGTCGCCGAAGATATGCTCCGCGCCGAAGGCGGCGGCGCGGCATTCCAGATTCTTGAGCAGCGCCGCGCCGATGCCCTGGCCTTGATAGCGGTCGTTGATCGAAAGCCCCAGTTCGAAGCTCGGGGTTTCGGTGTTGAACGCGTAGCGGGCTTCGCCGACGATGCTGTCGATGCCATCGACATTCATGATCGCGACCACGCTGAAGCGGTCGTCCTGGCCCGCATGGGTGAAATGGTCGAGCTCGCTCGGCGGCAACTCGCTCATGGCGCCGAGAAAACGGTTGTAGCGTGAGCGGACCGAGAGCGACCGGAAATAGCCCTGCAGCTCTTCGCCGTCGCGCGGTTCGACAAAGCGGACCGTAAACGGCTTGCCGCTGCGCGACAGCAATACGTCGGAATATTGCTTCAGGTCGTCCAGTCGAATGGCAATCATGGCGCGCTCCCGCAGGAATCGAAAGACCCGGCCGGCGTCCCTCTTCAGAGGCGACGCCAGCCTTGGCGGCTTCTAAGCCCGCCAGAACGGTTTTTCGGCCTCGTAAACCACGTCGCTCCAGGACAGCCCGACGTCGTGCAAGTCGCGCTCGGTCCATTGCGTCAGTTCGCGGCGCTGATGCTGGCGATCCCGCCAGGTGTGAAGCGTCTCGGTGATCTGCGCCCAAAGTCCGGAACCATGATGATTCGTCATCGTTTCATGCGTGCAGGTGGACATTGTCGCCTCCTAAAGTTAATCTCTGCCCCGTAATATCTGCCTTACCGAGGGTATCGACAAACGACACTTTGTCCGGCTTCGCATGACACAAACTCATGAATTGACACCCAAATGACCGCCCGATTGCCCTCGCTCAATGGATTGCGCGCGTTCGAGGCCGCCGCCCGGCATCTCAGCTTCACCAACGCCGCGTCCGAGCTGAACGTCACGCAGACCGCGATCAGCCATCAGATTCGGCGCCTCGAGGAAGAACTGGGGATTCGCCTGTTCGTCCGGCAGAATCGCGCGCTGGCGCTCACGCCGGAGGCGAAGGAATACCTGCCCGGCATACGCGCGGCGTTCAACGATTTGCGGCTCGCCACCGACCGGCTGCTGCGCAAGGACAATGACCACGTACTGACCATCAGCACGCTGGCGTCGCTGGCGGCAAAATGGCTGCTGCCGCGGCTTTCCGCGTTTCAGGAAGCCTATCCCGGCATCGACGTCCGCATCACCACCTCGACCGGCCTGGTCGATTTCAGGAGCGGCGATGTCGATGCCGCAATCCGCTATGGCCGCGGCCAATGGCCTGGCGTGCGCGCGGACTGGCTGATGGCCGACCAGTTGTTTCCGGTGTGTAGTCCCGCGTTGTTGACCGGCAACCATCCGCTGCGATGCCCGGAAGACCTCGCCAACCACGTGCTGCTGCACTCTACCAACAACGAGGATGACTGGCGGCTCTGGCTCACCGCCGCGGGCCTGCCGACCAACATCTCGAAGCAGCACGGCGCGACCTTCGACCTCATCCTGATGGTGGTGCAGGCCGCGATCGACGGCATCGGCGTCGCCATCGGCCGGACGACCTATGTCGAGGACGACATCGCCAAGGGCCGCCTTGTGGTGCCGTTCAAGATCACGCTGCCGTCGGATGCCGGGTTCTATCTGGTGTCGCCCGCCGGCATTGCGGATTCGCCCAACCTTGCGGCGTTTCGGCAATGGCTGATCGCCTCGGTGCAGCGCAAGGCCTGACGGCTTTCCGGTAAATTGCGGTATCCGGTTCCAGCCTGCTTTTCCGGTTGGTCGCGCCTCCGCGCATGATCCGCCAAAGTGTGAGCGGTTTGGCGATAAGATCATGCGCTTTTTTTTAATTAAAGCGCGATCCGGGCGCAAAACCGGATTCCACTTTTGCTGATCGCGCTTTATGTGGCAGATTGTCGCACAAGAACAATCGTCGACAGGGAGAAACCAGTCATGTCGCCATCGGCCGCGCCGGAAATTCCGCAAATCAAATCACGCCTTGGCGCCATCCTGCGCGCGACCAGCGGTAATTTCCTCGAGCAATTCGACTTCTTCCTGTTCGGCTTTTACGCCAGCGCCATCGCCAAAGCGTTCTTCCCGGCTGAAAACGAGACGGCGGCATTGCTCAACACGTTCGGCGTGTTCTGGCTCGGCGCGCTGATGCGCCCCGTGGGCGCGATCGTGCTCGGCGCCTATATCGACCAGATTGGACGGCGCAAGGGACTGATCGTGACGCTGGCGATCATGGCCGCCGGCACCGTGACCATCGCGGTGTGTCCGACCTACGCGAGCATAGGCGTCGCGGCTCCGGCCATCGTGCTGATCGGTCGGCTGCTGCAGGGCTTTTCGGCAGGCGTCGAGCTTGGTGGCGTTTCGGTCTATCTCTCCGAGATTTCCACGCCCGGCAACAAGGGCTTCTACACCTCGTTTCAATCCTCGAGCCAGCAGGTCGCGATCTTCGTCGCGGCCCTGATCGGATATTTTCTCAGCGAGGCCATGCCGCCGGCTGTCGTCGCGGATTGGGGCTGGCGGATCCCGTTCTTTATCGGCTGCCTCATCATTCCCTTCATTTTCTTTCTGCGGCGCACGCTCGAGGAAACGCCGGAATTCCTTGCAATGAAAAAACACCCGACCGCATCGGAAGTGTTCGCGTCTGCGCTCGCCAATTGGCGGATCGTCGTACTCGGCATGATGCTGGCGGTGATGACGACGGTGACGTTCTATTTCGTCACGGTCTATACCCCGACCTTCGGCAAAAACGTGCTGAAACTGTCGACCCAGGACAGTCTGCTGGTCACGCTGATGGTGGCGGTCACCAACTTTTTCTGGAATCCGATCGGAGGCGCGGTGTCGGACCGGATCGGACGCAAGCCGGTGCTGCTGACGATTGCGGGGCTTTCGCTCGTGACAGCGTATCCCATGCTGTCGTGGCTGGTCGCCGATCCGACCTTCGGCAAGTTGCTGTTGGTCCAACTGATATTTTCATTCTATTTCGGCGTCTACAGCGGCACCATGCTCGGTGCATTGGTCGAGGTGGTGCCCCCGCACGTCCGCACCACGTGCTTCTCACTGGCCTTCGCGCTGGCCGCCGGGCTGTTCGGCACCTTCACGCCATTTGCCGCGACCTGGCTGATCGAGCATACCGGTAGCCGGGCAGCGCCAGCATTCTGGCTGATGTGCGCGGCGGCCAGCGGCATCATCGCAGCGCTTGCAATCTACCGCGGCGGAAAGACCATCGAGGTACGCGAGGCGGTCGCGGCCTGAACGCAATGCCGGCCGTAAACCGATCTCGTCATTCCGGGGCGAGACCAACGGATCCGCGCAAAGCGCGGACCGATGGCCTCGAACCCGGAATCCAGAGGCCGTACCCGACGTCTGGATTCCGGGTTCGCACGCGCAAGAGCGCATGCGCCCCGGAATGACGGGAAGCGGTTTTGCTTCTCCCGCAAACCAGCTAACAAGACGCATGGTCGACCTAACCCGAAAATTCGACGTGCTGGTGATCGGCGGCGGCAACGCCGCCCTTTGCGCGGCGATCAGCGCGCGTCGCGCGGGCGCCTCGGTGCTGGTGCTGGAAGGCGCGCCGAAATTCTATCGCGGCGGCAACACCCGCCACACCCGCAACATGCGCTGCGCCCATGATGCGGCGACCGACATCCTCACCGGCCCCTATCCCGAGCAGGAATTCTGGGAGGATCTGCAGCGCGTCACCGGCGGGCAGACCGACGAGGAACTCGCGCGCTTCATGATCGCGGAGTCCAAGGACATTTTGGGCTGGATCGTCGAACAGGGCGTGCGCTGGCAGCCCTCGCTCGGCGGCACGCTCAGCCTCGGGCGGACCAATTCGTTCTTTCTCGGCGGCGGCCGGGCGATGCTCAACGCGCTCTACCTCACCGCCGAACAGCTTGGTGTCGATATAATGTACGACGCCGAAGTGCTCGATCTCGAGATCGAGGACGGCATGTTTCTGTCCGCTTCATTGAAGCAGGGCGATGGCCGCGTCAGTGTGCGGGCCTCGACGTTGGTCGCCGCCGCCGGCGGATTTGAAGCCAACATCGAATGGCTGAAACAGTATTGGGGCGACGCCGCCGATAATTTCCTGATTCGCGGCACGCCCTATAATCGCGGCTCGATTCTCAAGATGCTGCTGGCCCGGGGCGTGCAGGATGTCGGCGACCCCACCCAATGCCACGCGGTGGCGATCGACGCCCGCGCGCCGAAATTCGACGGCGGCATCATCACACGGCATGACTCGGTGGTGTTCGGCATCGTGGTCAACAAACACGCACAGCGTTTTTACGACGAGGGCGAAGACATCTGGCCGAAGCGCTACGCGATCTGGGGCCGGCTGGTGGCCGCGCAACCCGACCAGATCGCCTACATCATCTTCGATTCGACCGTCCTCAACAGTTTCATGCCGACGCTGTTTCCGCCGATCAAGGGCGCGAGCATTGCCGAACTCGCCGGCAAGTTCGAACTCGATGCGGCCGCGCTGGAGAAGACCGTCGCCGATTTCAACGCGGCGGTGCGGCCCGGCACCTTCGACCACACCATCCTCGACGATTGCCGCACCGAAGGCCTGACGCCGCCGAAGACGCACTGGGCGCGCCGAATCGAGACGCCACCCTATTACGCCTATCCGGTGCGGCCCGGCATCACCTTCACCTATCTTGGCACCCGCGTGAACAGGCAGGCGCGCATGCTGATGAAGGATGGCAAGCCGTCATCGAACATGTTCGCCGCCGGCGAGATCATGGCGGGCAATGTACTGGGCAAAGGCTATGCGGCCGGAATCGGCATGACCATCGGCAGCGTGTTCGGCCGCGTGGCCGGACGGGAAGCGGCGCAAAATGCACGGAACTAGCGGAGGAGCATTGATGTCACGCATTCGCAGTGTGATCGTTTCAGCAGTCCTGCTGATTGCAGCGCCAGCGTTAGCCGCAGAGCCCATCGCGCTGCGCGACATGGGCTCGTTCCATGTCGGCGGCCGTCTGGTCGAAATCTCCGGCAAGCCGGTCAAGGAAGTCGTGTTCACGCAAGGCGGCGTGCCGGCGAAGATCGATCCGAACGGCACCTATCAGGTCGAGCAGATGTATGTGCAGTATTTTCTGCCCGCCAACGAGAAGGGCGCCTGGCCGCTATTGATGTGGCACGGCGGCGGCCTGACCGGCGTCACCTACGAGACAACGCCCGATGGCCGCGAAGGCTGGCTGAATTATTTCTTGCGCCGGGGCTGGAGCGTCTACAATTCCGACGCGGTCGAGCGCGGCCGCGCCGGCTGGGCGCAATATCCCGACATCTTCAAGGGCGAGCCGGTGTTTCTCACCACCGCCAATCCGTTCGAGCGCTTTCGCATCGGCGCCGGCCCCTACGATCCCGATCCGGCGAAGCGCAAACTGATGCCGGGCAGCCAGTTTCCCAACGAGGGCTACGACAATTTCACCAAGCAGAATGTGCCGCGCTGGACTACCAACGACGACGCCACGCTCGCCGCCTACATCGCCGAGAACGATCGCGTCTGCCCCTGCGTGATCCTGTTTCACAGCCAGGCCGGCGCGTTCGGCTTCAAGGCGGCGCAGGCGCGTCCCGACAAGGTCAAGGCGCTGGTCGCGGTCGAGCCCGCGGGCGTCGGCGATCCGGCCAGGGTGGATGCGCTGAAAGGCATTCCGTCGCTAATGATCTACGGCGATTTCATCGAGCAGGATTCGCGCTGGCCGAAAATCCGCGCCACCGGGCTTGCCTTCGCCGACGGCATCCGCGCCGCGGGCGGCAGCGCCGACGTGGTCGATCTGCCCAAGGCCGGCATTAAAGGCAATTCGCACATGATGATGATGGACAAGAACAATGCCGAGGTGGCCGCGCTGATCCAGACGTGGCTGGAAGGCAAAGGGCTGGCGAAGCCCTAAGAAAGCAGCACCGCATGCACGGAACGAAAATTCTCGAAGAGGCCGACCGTTTGATGACGGTCTGCAATTCGTGCCGCTATTGCGAGGGGTTGTGCGCGGTATTTCCGGCAATGGAAATGCGCCGCGCGTTTTCCGACGGTGACCTCAATTATCTCGCCAATCTCTGCCACGGCTGCGGCGCCTGCTATACCGACTGCCAGTTCTCGCCGCCGCACGAATTCAATGTCAATGTCCCAAAGGTGCTGGCGATCGCGCGCGCGGAATCCTATGCCGCCTATGCCTGGCCCGCGGCGTTTTCGGGCGTGTTCGCGCGCAATGGGCTCGCCATCAGCATCATCGCGGCGCTCAGCGTGGCCGTATTCATCTTCGGCTTTGCCGCGTTCAACGATCGGCAAGTGCTGTTCGGCGTGCACACCGGCCCCGGCGCGTTCTACAAACTGATGCCGCATAACGCGATGGCCGCGCTGTTCGGCGCGGTGTTTCTCTACGCGATCATCGCTTTGATCATGGGCGTCCGCGCGTTCTGGCGCGACATCGGCGAACCGATTGGTATGCTGGCCGAACCGCGCTCGCTGTGGCAGGCGATGAAAGATGCCGGGCAGTTGCGCTATCTCGACGGCGGCGGCGTCGGCTGCGTCAACGAGGATGAGCGCCCCAACGACCGGCGCAAGATCTATCACCATTTTACGTTCTACGGCTTTGCCCTTTGCTTCGCCTCGACCTGCGTGGCGACGCTGTATCATTATTTGCTCGCGCGCGAGGCGCCGTATCCGTGGTGGGACATGCCGGTGGTGCTGGGCACGCTGGGCGGCATCGGCCTGTTGATCGGACCGGTTGGACTGCTGGTGGAAAAATGGAAGCGCGATCCTGATCTGGTCGATCAGGCGCGCACCGGCATGGATGTCGCCTTCATCGCGATGTTGTTCATGACCAGTCTCACCGGCATGGCGCTGCTCGTGCTGCGCGACACCGCCGCGATGGGCCCGCTGCTGGCGCTGCATCTCGGTGTGGTGTTCGCGCTGTTTCTCACCATGCCCTACGGCAAGTTCGTGCACGGGATTTATCGTTATGTGGCGCTGGTAAGATATGCGCAGGAGCGGCAAACGGTCTGAGGCGCCGTTCCCCGGATGCTGCGCAGCGCGCCGCCTCTTGCGGCGTGGTGCGCTGCTAAGCCGGGGTCGTAACGAACACGGTGCTTGGTACGGTCCCGGTTCTGCGAAGCAGCGCTGCGCGCTGCATCGCGCCCGGGACAAGTTACAAATCCACCACCACGTAATCGTTCTCCACTGACACCGCGAGCGTCTCGGCGATGTACGGCCCCTTCACCACGCTGGCGCCGGATTCGACATGGGCGGGATAGGCTTTTGCGCGAAACCGTTTCGGATCGCAGTAGGATTGCCCGGTGCGGATATCGAATTCCCAGCCGTGCCACGGGCAGCGGAT